>Ga0180007_10000627_pt1 | contig 55962 bp, 95 predicted proteins | sample MM_PC_MetaG_FD_121122 | JGI IMG/M metagenome (GOLD analysis project Ga0180007, IMG submission 121122) | Groundwater microbial communities from the Aspo Hard Rock Laboratory (HRL) deep subsurface site, Sweden - MM_PC_MetaG | ecosystem: Environmental > Aquatic > Deep subsurface > Groundwater...
AGATACTTGGCTTAATTGCCAAGTTCTTCTTTTGTTTAGTTCTCTGAATATTATATTTGGAAATAAGTTAGATTGAGAATTGCTGAAAGCAACCTCTTGGCAAGTTTTTATTTTGTGGAACATGGTATTATAAGAAATAGGTTATATATAAATCTTTTGTTTAAATTTTAGAAAAATAAAAATAAAAAAGGTTGGTCACCTAACATTGTTCTTCGGATGATTACTTAACAAGCTACTTCCATTCCAGGAGCTACTCCTAATGTTGATGATAGAGATACTCCACTCCCAAAATATCCAGTAGTGTAATATAGATAGTTATGTTTTCTCCCAGATGGTAAGTTTGTTTCTGTTCCACATACAGTTAAATATCCATTTCTCATCCCTATCCAACAACCATAACTAGCATCACAAGGTATTGAAAAATAAACTGTATCTAATGTAGAATCACAAGTTCCTGATGATATTACAGATTCTCCATCAGTAGTCCCATATCCTACTAAATCTGCTGTTGTACAACTTGTTCCATAAGATATATCTGGGTCTGCTTGATAACTTAAACTTTCAGTTCTAAACTTAACATAAGTTCCTCCACCACCACTTGATGACCCACTTGTTCCACTTTCTGTGATATTTGCTACTAATCCCCCACCATATGTTGGGTAAGCACATATTCCAGACACTTCACAAGTTCCTGTAGTTCCTTGAAAGTCAATTGCACATCCACAATCATCTCCATTACCTGCTGTTCCATCTGCTCCTCTACAATCCTCTACTAAACTTGCTCCTGCTGTTGCACAATATCTTAAATTAGCAGTTAAACTTGTTTGTAAGTTTGTTACTGGATTTATAGTACAAGTAAATAATGATGTACTATCTGCATCTGTACAAGTATCTATTATACAAGTTGAGCCAAATCCTGAGCCTGAAACACTATAATCTACTGGACATCCACATACCTCTGCATTATTATAAAGGTCTACTACTCCTAATAGGTTTTGTTCTTGACATAATTTTGGTGTTAATGGGTTTGTAAAGCTACAAGATTTATAAGCTGTTCCATCTGAGCAAAAATCTCCTCTAATATCATAAGTTAATAATACTTCATCACTTATAATATCTGATGGTACTCCAAATGCTCCTAAAATCTCTCCTTTAATCTTTGTTTTAAAATCTACATTATTAGCTACCCCTAGATTAGCACTTTCATAATTATCTAAATCAATTAAACATGAGTCTAGAATAGTATCAGAGTTTGTGTCTTTACATTTTTCAGTAGTATCACACTGTGCATCTGATGTACAACTTCCTTTAGTATTTATTAAATCTACAAAAGTTGTCTGTGTTGTTGCAATAGATGAAATTAAATATGAATCTTTTACCACATTTTCACTTAATCCTACTGATGGTTGGTATAATATTAAATTATTAATATCTACAGGAGTTTCTCCACCTGTTGGAGCTACATATTTTACCTTAATTAAAAATGTAATATAAGATACTTGTGGTGCGTTTTGTCCGAAGAATGATTGAGCTAATCCTCCACTTACACTAATAGCGTTTCCATCTTCGTCATAAAATGTTGCAAATAATCCTGCTGAACCATCTTCTGAAATATCTGTTACTTCTGTTTTTGCAGTAGGTTCAAAAGTTACAAAGAAATATATCCCAATTCCTAAAAGTAATATAATTATGATTGGTAGAATAATAGCAAGTCTTCTTTTCTTTTTCTCTGCCATATGGTTTTTAGGATATTAAAGTATTTAAATGTTTTGGTTTTTTTGAATTTAAGTTCAAAACTGACAAGCTGTTACTATTTTAACAATCTAATTCCATTGAGGGGGTTGATGATACTGATGATATTGATACTGTTCCTGTTCTTGAATCTGAATATCTCACCCACTTACAGCCTACACCATCATCATCTGTTTCCCCTATATATATTGTTCCAGAAAATTCACTTCTTGTCCCTAAGATTAAGCTATTTGTTCCTGAATAACTCAAGTCTCCTATAATGTAATTTAATAATATACTATCAAAATAATCTTCACAAGATTCTGTAGTCATCAATGAACTTGTTTCTTCTCCATAAATCACCAAATCACTTCCATCACATGAAGTCCCATAAGCAATGGATGAATCTGAATCATAAGTTAAATCATCAGTTCTAAACTTAACATAAGAAGGTTCTGTTTCCTCTATTCTTATATCATATATAATAGAAACTATATTTGATAAATCTTGCTCTGTTTCTCCAAAAGACCCAGTGTAGTCACCTTGTAGTTGTAAAGAAAACTCAACATCATTTTGTTCATAACCTATTGCAAAAGGTTGTAAATTTAAATAACAATTTCCTTCAATACAATCCTCTCCTAAATCACATTCATCTCCTATTGGACATTCTTGTTTTGTATCTCCTAAAACTACATCTGTAGAATTTATAGGAAAATTTAGAATTATTGGAAGATTATCAAAAGCATTTCCTAAATTAGCATTTTGGTTTACTACTTCTATATTAAATAAATCTACACTTCCTGTATTTGATGCTTTTAAACTAAATGTTACATGAGTTGCTTCTTGTCCTGATACCCAAGTTTGTCTTAATCCTCCAAAGTTATAAAAACTTGCTTGTAATGTAACTTTTCCGTCTGAACTTGTTGATTCTAGCTCTTGAACAACATAAACTCCTGAATATTTAAAGAAAACATATATACTAGCTCCTAAAACTAAAACAATAAATAATAACCAAACTATCCCTCCATAGTTAATCTTTTTTTTTGCCATTTTATAATTCTCCTTCTCCACAATAAGCTGGGTCTGGATAAGATTCAATACAAACTAAACCCAAATTTTCACAATCTATCTCTTGAGATTCTATTGTATTATCCACTCCACAACTATATTCAATTAATCTATCTGTTTTAAATACACATTCATCTATAGATTGGACTGGAAAATATGTTGTTACTCCTCCTACTGTTGGGTCAATACCACCATCTGTTTCTAAACAACCTAAATCAAATTCACAAAAACACCCTGCTGAATCCCAGACACATCTATCTCCTTCTAAACACCAACCATCACAACCACCAGAATCTCCACAAGAAGTTTCTCCTATTGGCATACATTCACACCACCCCCCATCTAATGTTCCATCTCCTGCATAGTAAACAATACATTCTTCATCTATAGGACAAGTTCCACCACAAGTTGGATATTCAGAAAGATGTTGGCAACTATAATCAAAATCTCCACAACCCCCATCTATAAAAGGAATATTACAATCAGAATCTGCACAATCTATATCTCCATCTAAATCATTATCTACTCCATCTCCACAATTTGTTTCTGTTTCATCTTCTTCTGGTGGGGGGGATGGTGTTGGTGCTGGTGGTGTTGGAGTTGTTGGAGTTGCATTTAAAACACATTCGGAATTCTCACACATCCAATCTAATCCAAATAAGTCTGAACATCTAATATCTTCAGAAGTGTAAGTTAATTCTGAGTTGCAATATCTTTCTCTTAAAACATTTGGACTCATACACATATCTTCTAGATTAGCCCCACTTAAAATCATACCTCTAGTTATATAATCTTGTCCATCATCTGTTTCATAACATGGTGGAATTGGAACTGCTACAATATCTCCTGCACAATCTACTCCTTGTTGACAATCTGCTCCACCAACTACTGATTGTGAACCAAATCTAAACCCAAAGTGAGTACCTTCTGAATCACAATAAGTTAGATTCATTAAAATAAATCCAACAATTAATATAACAATAAATGGGATATACCATATCTTTTTTAGTTTCTTTTTTTTATAAAGAAAAAATATCCCTATTAACATAAATACAAACCATATTAATGAAAATATTACACAAGCAAGATAACTACAAAAATGTAAACGAGGAATTAAAGTTGCTAGAAAAATATGGGCTTTCCCCCACAAGATAAAAAATATACCTAAAAGTAAAGATAGAATAATAAATATTATTTTATTTGTTGTATCTCTATCTTTAGCCATTTTAATCTCTCAAAGCATCAATACCAGCACTTATAGGTAATGCAATTCCTGTATATACAAATACCTTAGAGATATTTATTTGTTGTGTTACCATAAATTCTAATAACAAAGCAATTAAAAATAATGCTGGAATTGTTATTGCTAATCTCATAAAAAATCCACTTCTTTTCAAACTTGTTATCCCAAATATTATTACTGCAACTGTAAGAAAAACCATAAATATTGAAAATCCTAAAAATAAAGATATTGTTCTTTCAGCACCCATAAAAGCTGTACTTCCAATTATAAATGCTCCTGCTAAAATCTGAGCTATATCTGTTTTTCCAAATTTATCTTTATCTTTTGACATTTTATATACAATTGCAAATTTGTCTAATTCTTCCACTTCTGTAAGTTTTATATTTAGCAGTACAATCTAAATCTAAATCAGAATATTCTGTTAATTCCATTTCTTGCATATATCCACATACCATCTTTTTCTTATATGTTTTACTCAAATATTTTAAGTAGTTGTTTCCTGCTGTAAATAAAGGAACACTATTCATTAACATATTTAATGTTTCTGTGACAGTAATTCTCCAGCTTTCTAATTCAGTTACTCTCTGCTCTAAAACTTCTATTCTTGCTAATAGGCTATCCAAAGTTACTTCTGCTGGTTCTTCAGGGGTTTCATTATTATCTTGAGAATTATTATTATCTTCTCCATTTATATTTATAACATTTCCATTTTCATCATAGTAAGTTACCCCAATACTAACTCCAGTAGAAGCTATAACTGAACTAATCATTAAAATTCCTAATACTAAATACATAAGCTTGTTTCTCTTAGCCATAATTTATATAATAATCTAATTTATATAAATGTTTGCTTTTTGAATTTTTATTCAGAATTAATATTTAGATTTGTTCCATATGGGATAGCCCATTTAAGGTTTGGATTATTTGCTAAGAGTTTTGTTTTTAAATATTCTATTTGTTGTGGTGTGAAATCTTTTAATGATTCTTGTAATAATTTATTTGATTGTGCTTCTGATTCTGATTGTTTTATTAAACTTTTGGTTCTAATTTCATTTGCTTCTGCTTTGGTTTTTGCATCTACAACATCTAAAGTATCTGCTGTTTTTACAAACTTGAAAGATAGTTTTTCTATTGCTTTTTGATTTATTTTATTAAATATTTCCTGTTCTACTTGATTTCTATTTATTATTTCATTATAGGTTTTTTCTTGTATTGTTTCTATTATTATAGAAGTTAGTTGTAAGAATAATTGTTCTTCTGGGTTTCTTATTTTTATAGCCCATGTTTCTGAATCAATTACTTTATAGCTGAAAACTGCTGATATTCTTATTGGAATTTTATCTTTTGTTAATATAATATCTGAATCATCAAATCTTTCATTTGCAGGGAAAGTCATAAATTGTTCTCTTAAATCTATTGTTTGTCTTGTTGATAAGAAAGAAAAGTGGAAACCTGTATCTTTTATGATTATTCTTTTTCCGTTTATTTTTGTTAAAACTGTGTGTTCATTTGTTGATGTTGTGTAAAATCCAGAAAAGATAGCAGAGATAATTACAAGAGTTATTATAAAAGAAGATATTATTTTTATTTTAGACATAAGATTATCTTTTGTTTTTATATGTTTAATAATATACATATCAACTGCAAAATGTATGATTTCTATTATTATTGCTAATATTGTTGCAACTATTAAAATAGGTATCCAATCAATCATTTTGTCACTGTGGACGAGCCGAGAATCGAACTCGGATGACCTGCGTGACAAACAGGTGCATTAGCCATTATGCTACTCGCCCATACGAAAGATTTAAATAATCTTATGACTATAGTATTATGCGTGACAAACAGGTGCTGAACCATTGTGTTATAATATTTTAAAATCTCCTCTTTTAATTGATTCTTGTGCGTGTTGGGTTAGCAATATAATAAAATCATGCCAACTTAACTTTTTCTTCATTTTTTTCATTAGAGTGAATTCTTTGTCTTCAAATGTTTCGTTGATTGTTTTCATAGAATAAGTAAGTAAGTAAGGTTTATAAATCTATCTTTTCTTCTTCCAAACAAAGGAAATTATAGTTGTTCCTACTAATAATAAAACAAATATTATTCCTATTGTTGACCATAAAACTTTTCCTGTTGATTCTGCATCACTTAAAGCACCACTCATAAATGTTGTGCCTATATAACTATCTAATCCTGTAGCATCTGTTATTCTTAAAATTCCTGTGTCAAGATATTGTTTAGTTAAATCAAATGAAGTATCTATATAATTATCTATATTTGGAATAGAGATTATCCATCCAAAAACATCTACAACTCCATTATACCATATAAAAGAAGTTCCTAATATTAATGATAATAAAACAACTCCTGAGATTATTAAAACAATTCCCCAGAAAATCATTAAAGTTATTCTTAATCTATATCCAAATATTGCTATACCTAAGAAAGCAGTTAAAGAAATTATTATAATTGCAATTAATAAATAATACCACCAGTTTGGTAAATCAACTTTTTTGCCCCATATTTGTTCACTACTATATTTTCCTTGCCCACTTAAAGCTGTTTGAACTATTTGAACATCATTATCAAGTGTTAATCCTGATGCTTCATTTAATAGTTTTAAGTATTTTGGGTCTTTGTAAAAAATATCACAATTTGTAGATACTAAATTATTTATATAATCTGCTGAATATTTGCTGTTTTCTATAGCATAAGTTTCATAAACTCTTTCTGTTACTGGATGTAACATTAAATTTGTTGCTTTATATTTGCTTATTGATGATGAGGTATATCCATTTTTACCATGAGAATTAGGGTCTTGGGTTAAGTGTAATCCCCATCCAATACAACCTGCTTGTAATTGTTCATCATTTCCTGCTAATTTAAAACAATTATCAACTGCTTTTTTTGTGTGTGTTCCTCTGTATATTTCTTTTCCAGAACGAGTTAAATAATGAACAACTGTTGAATCTGCTCCACAAATATTAAATCCTAAACAAACTTCTAAATTACTCCTACATATTCTTTTGAAATTTGTTTCTGGTTGTGTTTCTAAAGCATCTAATGTGCTTATAATATGTGGTGCTGGAAAATCTGCTTTAACAGAATTAACTAATAGTAAAGAGAAGAATAAAGCTATAAATATTAAATATGTTTTTTTCATTTTAACTTATAAGTTCAATTAAAGCATTTACTCCGATAATACTTGATGAGATTATTATAGCTGTTTTTTGTTCTAAAAATGGAGCATACCATAATAATGCTACTGCTATTAATAAAGTTACAGATTGGAATTTATGGAATTTGCTCATTTTATTAAAGTTTTATATCCTACGAAGATTGTTCCTGCGATTAATAATACTTCATCTACAAATGGGACAGGGTCTACAACAAATAAATCAATTATCGTTGCTATTGCTAATATAATTAGTGCTATTAACCATTTCTTATTTTTCACTTCCTCAGCCCCCTTATTAAGCTATGTATTCCCCATCCTATTAGGAAACCTGCTAACATCTTAAAAAATATTTCACTTATAATAAGTGTTGTTATATTTCTTGAAATTAAATATTTATCACAGACTCCAGAATATAGATTTCCAGAAGAATCTACACCATAAGCACAATTATCATATAATTGTGCCATAACAAATGCGTAAGGATTTGAATAAACAACTATTGGCGCGGATACAAAAAAATTCATAATTAAAGATATTGCAATAATTAAACCAATCCCCGCACCAACCCAAGCACCCCACATCTTAAATGGATTATATTTTTTACTCATTTTTATTTTAAACCTCCTTTCAATTTTTCTCTTATTGACTTTTTCATCTTCTACTGTAATTTAATTATATGTTTAATGAAATCTATGATTACTATAACTATTAATAATATTAGTGGGTGGTAGAATGGTGTATGTAACCCGTGAACACCTAGATAATGGAAAACTCCTATGATTGCTATTGTTGTTATAATCCATCCTATCCAGTGTTTCCAATCTCCTAGTGTGTCTTTTACTATGTTCATCTTCTAATTATTCCTCATGTATTGTTTTGCGTAAGATAATGCTTGTGATTTTGTTTTGAATTCTTTATTCTTCCCCCAAGCTTTATAATCTCCTAGTGCATTAGTATCTAATTCTCCAATAGTAACAAAATGTGATTTAAGATATTTCCTATCTGATTCAATCATAACTGCATTTTTATCTTTATACCACACAAATACAATAGTTCCGTCTCCTTCCACATATGATGATGCTATCTTCCAATCTTTTATTGCCATTTTTAATTTATACCTCCTTTCATCTTCTCCTCACTGCGATTATAATTCCAATTATAATTCCTAACAATACAACTCCACCTATAATCCAAACCCAGAATGGTATTCCTCCTTTACAATCAGGATGTTCAGGATATAAATTACAATCAACTGTTCCTCCAACAGTGCTGAAAGATGGGTTGATGTCGTATTCTACACCATTAGTGAAATCACTTGCAACACCTATAAGTGTATATGTTTTATGCTCTTCTAAGAAATTATATGTTGCACTCCATTCTGTTTTATCATAATTTGGAGTGAAAGTTAAACTATCAAATCCTGAATCAGGTCTTTGCATTTCTAAAGATATTGAATCTAATTTCATTGCAACTCCTCCTTTTTCTATTCCCACAGATATTTTTCTTGAACCTACATTTATTCTTCCTTCATCTAGTGATTCATAATTAATTCCATCTACTTTTACTTTTTGTGCTATATTAGATTTTATTATTTCAGTTTGTATTGATTCTTCTGCTCTTACATAACCTGTTGCTTCTGCTGTTATAGTAATTAAAGCAAAACCTGTGAAAGATACTGGATTAAATCTTATTTCTGAACTTGATGTATAAGAAGGAGATATTGTATTTAATCCTAATTGAATTATTACACTTACTCCGATTGGTGAAGTTATACTATCTCCATTTTCATCAGTAATAATTAAACTAACTGATAAATCTTGTCCTGTATTTGTTACTTGTGGAGAAATACTTGGGGATATTTTTAGAGATGGTTTTATTTCTATTTCATCACTTGTGAAATTTATTTCTTTATCAGGTAGTGAAGTATCAAAAATAGTTAATTCAAATTTTATTTTTCCACTTCTTGTTAATCCATTAAACTTAACTTCTGATAAAGAATTATCAAATAAAACTCCTAAATTAAGTTTTTGTTCTATTACTTGATAATTATCTGAAAATAATTCTTGTTGTAATAATATTATTTTTGCTGATTTTCCAGATAAGCTTTGACTTGAATAAATTAATGGTTTTATTATTATTTCTTTTCCAACACCATATGAATCTTCTGTATTAAAATTTACAGTTCCATAAGTTATACAACCTGAGGATACACACACTTTATCTGATTCACCACAATCTTGTTCAAATCCCCATATGTAAGCATTATCCCATCCTGTGAAATATATACATTTTTGTAAAACACTTCCTATACATTTTTTTGTTCCTAATTGTGATGCTGAGCAATAGTCTCCTGTTGTTGGAAATATACAAGCATTATTTTGACATGATTGGTCTTGATGTGGGCAGTCTGATGATGTTGCACAAAAATCTTCTATCTCTATATTTAAACATGAATTACTTGAACAAACATCATTAGTTGCAGGATTATTATCATTACAATCTGAGTTTGATTCACAACAATCTCCAATTAAAGGTATTTCCTTTAATTCTGCGTTTCCAGTATTTATATTAGATATACATTTTTCTAATATGTTTGAATTAATAATACTACAAGCTTGTTGTCCAATAGATAATATTTCTCCATTTGAAGCAGTACATTCTGTTATTGGCTCTGGAAGTTTTATTGTTCTAGTGTATTCAATTTCTCCTGAAAATGATATTAAATTATTTTCTGTATCTCCATCTAAGAAAAAACTATAAGGTTTGTATCCCTCTGTTGGTGTTGGATAATCTCTGTTCCAACTTAGTGTTTGTGTTTCTGTATTTGTAGTTACTGTTTTTGAACAAGAATACATTGATTGTGTTCCTGAACATAATTCTCTTCCTTCACAATTATATAATTGTTCTGGGTTTATATCTGCCCCAGTTCTTTGTTTATACATATAATATTTTCCAGCACTTGCACTTTGTATTACATATAAACATTTATCACTTCCAATTGAACAAGTTGTGAAAAATCCTTCTCTGTCATAAGGTAAATCAAAAAGGGTAAAATCTTTGTGCCAATATTGGGGGTTATAATCTAAATAAAGTGTTACTGAATGAATTACTAAACTTGAATATGTCCAAGATTCTAAATTTCCATACTCATTTGCAAGAGCAATCCAATGTTGTGGATAATTTTCCCCATAATTAAAATCTTGTACTCTAGCAATTACTATTCTTTCTTCTGATGTTGGATTAATACATTTCAATATAGGAGTTGCTTCACAAGTATATCCTGAAAGACATTCATATGAACCACTTGCCTGTAATCCAGATGTAGATATATTAAGTCCATTATCTTTATTTATAAAAAATAATAAACCAATAATTCCTAGAACAAAAACTCCTATAATAATCATAGCTACTAAGTTCTTAGTTTTCAATGCCATAGGTTTTTAAAGTTATCATAATATATAAAGTTTTGCTTTTTTGAACTTTTATTCAGAAATTATTTTCTTGATGCTCTTACTATACTATGTATTCCCCAACCTAGTAGGAAACCTATGATAAGATAAATTCCCAATATAAGATATTCAATAGCAAAATCACCTCTTATAAAACTAAAAAATTGATTTATAGGTTTATTAATAACATTAGGTATTTGAACCCAATACCATATACCTAATAATATAGTACCAACCCAAGCACCCCACATTTTAAACGGATTATAAGATTTTCTTGCCATTTTCTTATCTTATATAGGAACTAATCATTTATATACTTTTCTATTTTTGAACTTTTATTCAGAAAAAATATAAATTAACAATTGTATACTGTGGTTAAAAAAGGTTTTACAATATTCCATATCTTTTTTCACAATTAGGATAGTTCCCAGTTGGTGCGAATGTATTAACTATTGTACATTCTTCATTGATACATTTAGAATTACAACTTCTTAATCTATTAATACATTCTTCATTAGAATTACAAGTCTTTATTACTGGTGGGAGAGTTATTGGAGTAGGTTCTTCTTTAGGAGGTTGTGATGGGTCTGGTATTGGTTTTGGAGTAGGTTCTTCTTTAGGAGGTTGTGATGGGTCTGGTATTGGTTTTGGAGTAGGTATTGGTGCTGGAGATATAGAACTTTCACAATCAGGATAAGGAGATAATTTTACAAAAGTCATAATTTCGTTACAATTGCCATCTATACATTTAAAATAACAACTTCTTTTAGTATCTTGACATTGTTTATCTGTTTTACAAGAAGATATTGGTTCTTGTTTCTTTTCTTCTTCTCCACATTCTCCTTTTTTATTGACCATCACTTTTCTTTGTATTGCTACACATTCACTAGGGTAGGTTTTTCCATCATTTCCACATACAGGAGCATAAATCATTGGACAATATAATCCATCTGCTATTTCATCTATTTTAGATTTAGTACAAGTTCCTACTTGGTCAGCTTTACAGTCTTGACTAAAACCACAAGTACATCTAAAAGTTTTTTCACAAAATTGCCCTGAATTTCCTCCACAAGAATTTTTCCCTATAACAATAGGTAATTGAATCAAATCTGAAGGAATTTGTTTTTCTCTATCTTTTACTTTATTAAGATTATTTTCTATTATTTTTCTTTTTTCTTCAGAAGAAATTATTCCTTTTTTTATCATTTCATCTACTTTATCTAATGCTTTATTATATCTATTAACTACTTTTTGTTGTGTAGAAATAGGAGCATTTATCTGATTTAATTTTTGTAATTCTAATAATCTTTTTTCTGAAAGTAATGTTCTTTTTATTAATTTTTCCTCTTTATTAAATGTAAAAAACATCTCTATACCCTCTGGAATAGAAACAACAAAAAAGTATGCTAATGGACTATTTGGTAATGTTTTAACATTAGTATTAATAGCAAGAACATTTGGAATTAATAAAATAGATAAAATAAGTATTGCATTAATTATTTTAAACTTTTTACTTTTAGGCATTTTTCTTATCTTATATAGGAACTAATCATTTATATACTTTTCTATTTTTGAACTTTTATTCAGAAAGCTCTACACTTCTGTAAGAAAGAAGAATGAAGCTGATTATCTAATCCACAAAAATCTGCATCATTTGGTTCTCTTTTATAAACTAAGTAATCTGTTGATTTTGGGTCAATTAAATATCCTGTTGTTGGTTCTAGAATTACCCATCCTTTTTCAGGAAGCCAAACTTCTAGCCAAGTGTGTAACCCCCCTCTAGATGTAACTATTCCCTCTACTTCAGGGTCAAGTTCTATAGCAGGAACATTTGGTTTTCTAAATATTGGTTGGTCTACTAATTTTTGTAATAAAGGTCTTTCTTGATATGATAAAGGAACAGATGAATAAAACTCTGCTGAATGAACACATCCTAAAACTGGTCTTGATGCTATTCCCATCCCTCTTAATAATGCTATATTCACTTTAGTCATTGTTGAACATAAACCATAACCTCTTCTTATTATATCTGAAGCTCTATTTCTAAAACAATCATTAAAATCTAAGTAGCCATGATATTCTACATTAAAATAAACCCAATCTCCTACTGCCCTAGTAATTGTTTCAGCTTTTGTATATTTTCCTTTAAATTCAGGAAGAACTTTTTGCACTTCCCAATTATCAAAATTAAACTCTCTTGTTCTTGATACATAATCATCTGATATTCCTAGTGAAACTCTTGATTCTGTATATATATCATCCCATAAAGGAGAACATTCCTCTCTTACTAATTCTTGGACTTTTTCCTTAGACATATTTTTTCCAATTAATCCAGAGTAATATCCATAAGAACAAGTTGGTTTACAATCTTGTCCACAGGTTTTAAGGTCTGATAATTCACATATATCATCTCCACATTCATTAGCTAGATTTTGAAATATTACAATCCCTACTAAAGATACTAAAATTGCTACTAAGATTATTGCTGATGTTGTTGCTATTATTTTTTTCATTCTGGAACATAAACTTCTACCTTATTTTTTCTTCTTGCTCTAATAATTTCTCCTGCTATCCATACTACTATTAATACTACTAGAGCTATAATTGTAAATAAAATAAGGTCTTCTCTAACAGTTGCTAATTCTGATAATTTAACAAAAACATTATTCCAGAAATGCCACAAGTAAAAAAACAAGAAAGTTCCAGTTAAGAGAGTAAGAACTGAACCTAAGAATCCAAACATAAATGTGGCTAATAAACTTGCATCTGAATTCCCATATACTATATTATGGAAAGCCATCCAGCTTATTCCTATTAAAGGAGATACTATTATTAGTCCTATGATAAAGAAACCTACTAATCCTAATCTAAACTTAGAACATAAATAAGCATTTATTCCCATTAAAAAACAGAATAATACTAAGAACATTGTTGTTTCTGCAAATGCTGGAGGTTCTGCTGAGAATATAACTGAAGCTGTTTCTGTCATCTGAAAAGGCATTTGAGGTATTCCTACAAATGCTGTATGAGTTATTGTTTGTATTAAACCTACACCAACAAATATTATAGTTCCAACTACAAGAACTCTAAAAATAGATAAACTCCACCTCATAAAATTAGATTCTCCTTTGAATCCAATATATTCTGATAATTTGTATAGAAGACCATTTTGTTCTGGATTAAATATAAAACTTACTGAAAATAAAGTAAACCAAGAAGGATTTTTCTGAGTTGATGGATGTTCTCCTTTTTTATGAATTAACATATTTCCTATTGAGAAAATAATTAAAGACATACCAGCAATAATCATTATATAGTATATCATATAGGTTACAATAAAATCTCCAAACATTAAAGGTCTTCCAGCAACAAAAGATTCTTCAAATGCTTTTAATCCAAATCCAACTGCTAGAGGGAGAATTATTGTCATGAAAACTCCAAAGAAAATATAGAAAATTATTTCTTTAATCTCGTTTTCTAGATATTTCTTTTCTGCCATAGGTTTTTAAAGGTTTTGTAATATATAAAATTATCTATTTTGAATTTTAATTCAAATATAATCTTAACAGAGCATACCCAAATATTACTAGAAGTATTGAATAACCTATTATCTTTATTAAAGATTCTATTCTTTTTGTTCTTTTCATCTCTGCTAATTCTTTTTCTAATTCTTCTCTGGTTTTTTCCATTTTTAATAGTGTCTATTAAATATATCCTCTGCTATCTGCAATCAACCGATTTATATCCCAAACATAAAACCACCCATCTTGATAACCTACTAATTCATCAATACCATTATTACCAAAATCGCCTACTAAAAAACTATTAATATAATTAGGAATTACATTAGTTCTTATTGAATTTTTTAAAGGATACGAAGTTTTGGGGTATCCTTTCCACCAACCTGAATGGTCATAAACTTCCCAAACATACATCCAATATAAACTACCAGCATCTTGTAAAGCGACTATTTCATCAGCCCCATCACCATCAAAATCACCAGCATAAATTCTTTCTATATATTCTGGATTCATTAAGTCCCATGCTGAATTATATAAATATCCTGATGAAATTTTTTCAGGAGAATAGACATTATAATTTCCCTCAGAATACCAATAGAAGTCTTCATTAAAACCATCTCCATCAAAGTCTCCAACAACAGTTAAAAAAGTTTCATTATTAATCTCATCCCCCCCAGATAATAACTTAATGTCATCAAGATAACCATTACCTCCTATAATTACATCTCCAATATCAACTATGTTTACACTAGGAAGAAATTTATTAATATCTTCTTGTAAATCTATTGTAAAACTTTTCCAGCTTTCATTTGTATCAATTCCAAATCTTAAATTTCCAAAAAGATTTATATTTTCAATATCTCCATTTAAATCAAAAAAACCATCTTCTGGGAATTCACTTTTGCCTTTATTAGAATAAAACATAAAATAAAAACTAGGTCTCTCATCATCAAAAGGAATATCAGTTTCAACTCTAAATCCAATTATTAATGGGTATCCTGTTTCTTTATTCTTTATTTTAAACTCAGCTATTGTGTTTGGATATTTTGTATATTGCCATTTATTTACAGGGCGTGTTATTGTTATAGCATTACCTTGATTAGTTACTATACAATCTAAAAAGTTATTTCCTTGACATTTAAAATCTAAAAATTTATTATTATTTTCTTGAACTACCTTATATAAAATATTATATTGGTGTGATATTCCATCAATTCCACTTGCTCTGGTATAGGTCTTGTATTCTTTTAAATCTCCATCTTCAAAATCATCAATTATTTTAACATCACAATCACTAGGACAATTTTTCCTATTTTCAACATCTTCACACTTTCCATCACTATTGCAAACTAAGTTCTCTTGATTAAATAAGATTGTTGCTTGGTTTGAATCAAGTGTTACTTCATTCATAGAATCTCCTTCTAAATCCCACATATTATATGGTAACTTTATAGTTCTGCTAGAATCCTCTAGATTAACATAAACATTAGCATTTTCAAACTCTCTATGTAAAACATTGTTATTTAATATTTCATAATCATTTAAAGGTTCACCAACATTAACAAGATTTTCTGATGACATACTATACATTTTTCCATTTCTTTGTTTTTTCAAATCAACATTCCCAGCAGGACCAAAAAGGGGATGGTATGAATAAAATGTTTTTTTCTGCTTTGCTATTAAATAAAGACTTAAACAAAATCTGTTCTTATCTATTTCTTCAGGTAATAAATTATTATTTCCATAAGCTCCTCTTGAAATAATATAAATTAGTTTATCTGGATTATTAGTAATTGTATCTATATAACCCATAATAATTTCTTTACTTAACGGATTTCCATCATACATACAAAATATTTCAGATAAAGCACCATCAGTAACCTCTAAAGGAGCTGAATGATAATTGTTTATATCATTAGCAGTATTAAAGTATAAACCATTATAAAGTAATAATTTATTTCCCATATTTTGCTTAATATCTCCAAGAAAGTTTTTTAGGCTGTTAGAAAATTCATCATAATTATAATGTCTGTTGTAGAAAGCTCCATATTCTACATTATCTACTTTTACACCTACAAAACTTACATTCCCTATTTCTGTTCCTTCTATATTATATTTTCCACCTTCAGAAAAAAAAGAATAAAATTCTCCTAAATGATTAGTTAAAGATTCACTCTCTATATTTGTTCTAAATTCTACTGCTTCTTCACAAGTGCTTGGACAAGGATTCCAATTAGAATCATAAGAAGCTAAATTCTCACAACCCCCACAATATGGAGCATCATTAAGAATCCAATCATGGCGATTTGTCCATGTTTCACTCCAATTAAGAAAACTAAGACCATAATATGGAGAACGATATCCCCCATGGTCATAAAGTAATATGCTTAAATTTTCATTACTTTCTTGTAATCTATTAAAAAAATTAGGGCTATTCATCATATGTATATCATAGGCAGTTTCTAACATTTGATAGGTATTTGCTAAATAATCAATCTCATAATCAGAGTAATCAAAATATCCTCCATGAGCTAGTGAAACTAAATTAATTCCTTTATCAGATAAAGTTAAACAATCATTAGGACAACTATCTAATGTTTCTCCTTGTTCACAAATTTCATTATTATTACAAGAATCATCAGTAGCCATAATACCCATTCCTACATAACTAATACAAATTATTATTCCAATTAATAAAAATCCAAATAACCACTTTCTAAAATGATTATGCAATTTAATTTCTTTTATATGTTTTTTTTCCATTTTTCTTTTATATCATACCATTTTCCAACTATTATTCCTCCAGCCCATGTTAGAACAAAAATCACAATAAAGTTTGATATTATAATCATTTCATTCATACCATAAGCTACAAAAATAGTTATCATACTTAGTAGTCCTGTTATTAAACTTCTTATTAAGTTTTTTTTATGGTTCATTTAATTTTCTCCATTATATAGTGTATTTCTTCAAATCCACCCCATAGATATTTTTCACATATCTTTTGCCATGTTTCTGTTACATTAAATAAAAAACTTAATTTATTAACACCTCTAACAATAAATGGATTTTTTGATTGATAACTTTCACATCCAAAAAGTGTTAGATTTTGTTTTATTTTAAATTTAGGTTCGTTTTTATTTGTAGGATTTTTACATCTTATATCATTTCCATAAAAACTATTTATTCCAAACATAGTTTTGTGGTCTAAATATTTAATATGTGTTCCTGTGTAATGTGGAAGATAAAGTTCTAGAATTCCTTTATTAATTAATATCCTATGAAATTCTCTTATTAGTTCTTGGATATTTTCTTTATTAATATGTTCTAAACAATATCTAGATAAAATATACTCTATTGTCTCATCTTCAAAAGGTAATTTAAGATTATTTTTGTTTATTAAAATATCAGGTTTACATTCTTTATTAGTATCTATATTAATCCAACCTTCTTTTTTATCATATCCACATCCGTAATTAATTTTCATTGTAATAATCAATCCTATATTCAAAGTCTTTAGGATTCCCTAAATTTTCTCCATTTAATTCTGATTGATATGTCCACATTCCTTCAACAGGATTATATCTTCTGTCTTTATCAAAGAAATATATTTTAATGAAATCTAAGATGTTTTTATTATCTAGTGTTTCAACTTCTAGTTCTATTGTGAATGTTTCATTGTTTAGAGATTTTCCAAAATAATAACAACTATCAACTAATCCCCTATATCTGTTTGGAACTTCTATATTTTTTATTTTGCAGTATCTTCCTTCAACTAATTCACATTTTTCTGTTTGTTCACAATATACATCTTCACATTCACCACATCTCCACATATCTTTTGGAAGATAATTATAAGTTTCATCTGTTGCATTGTAAAAACTCCAATTAACCCAATTTCCTTTTTCACATAATACATTTTGATTTTTAGCATGAACAGATACTATTCCTGCTGACCATTCAAAACAAGCTGAGAGTTTTTTAAAGTAATCTTTAGTTGTTATATTAAAAGTTATTAGGTTCTCCTTTCTTGATAAGTCTCCATAATGAACAATTGAAATGTCTCCAATTTTAACCATATCACAAGTATGCTTGGATATATTAGATGTTAACTCTTGTAATGTAAACATTTTACTTGCTTTTATTACATAATGGTTTTCATTCCAGCACCATAAATGATAGAGTTGATTGTTTGGAACTATTACTTCATTCCAATCCTTAGTTAATTCTCCTTGAGATATAATTACTGCTGGGTTTCTATTGTAGTCTAAAACATAATTTGCTGTTTGTGTTTCTTTAGTATTCATATCTCTAGCCATTAAATACATTTTTATTAATGATGGATTTATAGGTTCATCTCCATTAAACCAACCTTTTTTATTCCCTATAACTATTCCTGTTATGATTAATCCTATAAATATGACTATTACTATGATTACAAATATCACTCCTGCACTTGCTTTATTTTTCATTTTTTATTAATTTGGTACTTTAAATCTTGGGAAATATGAAAAACACTCATATTCTTCACCTTCACAATGTAAACACTTTTGATAGTGATTCCCTTCTATTTGGGTTTTTGCTACATCTCTCCAGTGACATCTACTCATATGTCTTTCTTCAATTTCTATACTTTCTAAGATTTCTGTTTCATCAATTGCCATTTTCTTTTTCCTCCTGTTTTTTATTAAATTCAATTTCATATTTATAATGTAAACACTCTTCTTTTGTTTTGCACTTTTCACATTCATCTAAACTAACAAACACCATAGGGTTGTCTTTGCATTGAAATTTTCTCTTCATTTTGATATATGCGAATTGCCTTGTGTTCCCCAAAATTTAGACGAATTAAAATTAATAACCTTTTTGAGTATATTATTAGGATTATCAAATTCATCACTCCATAAAATTAAAGTTCTAAACCCTTTATTAAAATATGTTTGTAATCTTCTCTTATCTCTTTCTTTTATCTTTGCTAGTTTATGCCAATAGATACTAAAAATTTCTATAATTTTTTTATTATCTTTAGAAATAAAGTCTGGATTAAATCCTCCAATAATTAATTTACCATCCCCAACATAATCAAAATTGAGATTATTCATTTCTATTAATTTTATCATTTCTCTTTCTGGTTTTGATGGTTTTAATTGCTGTGCTAATAATGACCTCTTAATTGCCTTTAGTCTTATTTTTTGATTTGCCATAGGATTATTTCTTCCTCTAATGTCCATACGAATTTTTCCTTTCATTGGAGAAGGATTACCTTTCAAACTATTACTTATTTTTATTTTAGTCTTTTTTGTGTGATTCTTTCCATACATTGGATTAAAGATTCCTTTCATTCTAATACTATGATTAATTTTCCATTCTTTAGTGTGTGGTTTTTTCTTTATACCCTTCTGAGAAACTCTCATTTTTTCTATTGTTTCTTTAGAATGAATCCTACCAATATTCAATTTATGACCTTTCTGAAAAATGGACATTTCTGCAATTTTTTTAACCCTTTTATCCATTTTCATTGTTAATCCCTTGTTCCATGGAATTATGTGTCCATCAATAATTCCATTAATACGGGAATTACTTAGTTTTTTCTTTGTTTTATTTGAGTGTTTAAAAGTTTTTCTTAACTTCCAAAAACAATTTCCTTTTTTAAACATTTTCTATGTCATGCTGTTTGATTCTTAACCTCATCTAAAATTTTATCTACTGTATCTTTTATCTCATCTATTTCCTCTTGTATATCAACTGGAATTTCTATTTTATTCTCAATTGTAAAATCATTTTGTATTTCTTGAGTTATAGGTACATCAGGAGTATCTATATTGTTTATGTTTTCTATTGTAACATTTGAAGCAAAGTCCTTCCCAGAGAAGATAACATTGCTCCAAATGATATTCAGCCCAAAGAGTAAAACCACCACTATTAAGATGCTTAATAGCAAATAAAATTTACTCTTTGAAATTGCCATAATACCATTTTGTTTTGCTATTGGTTCTTTATTTGATTCTCTAATATATTCCTTTTTTTCTTGTTTTGTGAATGTTTCTGGTTCTTTTGATGGGATTTCTATTTCTTTTACTTCATCAATATCTTTTATTCCGTTTATGGTTAACTCTTTCATTTTTTATCTCCAAGTTTATTATTATTTGTCCGTCTCCTCTCCCTGATAACCAGAAATCCCAGCCTCTTAAAGTTGCTAGTCTCATTTTTCCCATGAACTCTTTAAGACTTGTTTTGATTTCTTCTGGTTTTATTTGTATTAACATAGTAAAAAAATAAAAATAAATAATTTAAATTTAACTACTTTTTCTTTTTAGTAGTTTTCTTAGCTGGTTTCTTTGTAGTTCTCTTTTCTGCTCTTGCACCTTTTTTTCCTCGTTTCATTTCTGCTTGACAAACATTTCCTTGTCCGTCAACATAGTAAAGGAATCCTGCTTTTCTATCAACTACTTTTTTTGCAATTATCTTTCCCATTTTTTTTACCTCCTTTTTTATTAAATATAATTGGGGATAAATTTAAAATTCTTCTTAATGCAGAATTATTTGATTCATCATTTATAAGTTTCTTTTTATTGATAAATTCTTTTACCTCATCATCAACTAAAATATGGTTTGTTGCTTTCATAGAAATTAATGTTAATTAATGTATATAAATGTTACTATATAGATACATTGTTAAGTTAATTGGGCTTTTTAGATAGGTTTTTAAGTTCTTTAATACTTAAACTTCCATGAAAATAAGCGAGGTTAAAACATGTTTCAAGATAGCTGATGTCGTTCTTAATACTGAACATGCTCAAAATCATATAAAATTCAATTATTTAGAAAATCTTAAAGATGAAAAGGGTAACCCTTTAGAACAAATTAGATTAAGGAAAAGAGTAGGTTTTGTATATCTTATTGTAGTTAATGGAGAAATCATTAAAATTGGTGGCTCACAAGGAAAAGGGGGAATTAAGTCTACTATGAACTTCTATGAGGGTGCTATGCAAGGTGGTCCAAGTATCAGAAGTTATGGTATTCATTTATTAATAAAAAAAGAACTTGATGAGGGAAAAAAAGTAGAATTTTATGTTATAGTTTCAGATGAAATAGAATCTGAAATTAAAGGACTTTTTGGAAGTGAAAGAGGTATGGTTGTTGCATTTAAAGAAATGGAAGAAAAGTGTAATGAAGATTATAAAAGTATAGAGGGAAAATATCCCGATTGGCATTTTCAAAGTAGAGGTAAGGGGAAAGGGTATCGTTGGCCTGAGTGGGTTAGAGTAAGTTATGAGGATTATCGTAAAAAAAATGCTAAGAAAAGTGTAAAAAAAGATAATTCTGAAATAGTTTAAGATAACTAATTTTTTGGTGGACAAAAAATTATTAATTCGTGAGAACCCTTAACATGATTTTCTCCATTTTCTATTCTATTTTTTCCTATTCTTGTTTCTCCCTGACCCATAGTATATTGCCAGCTCGGAGAGGTTATTTCAAAATCTTTATAATATTCTCTTATTGTAGGACAATCATTATAAGAAAGAATAAAACCACCCTTATGATTTTTAAGCAAATCTCTTAATGCTTCATGTTTAAATCCATTATGATGAACAGGGATATTTCTCATAGGATAAATTCCTTTAAACATCTTGCTATCTTCTCCTATGTAATAAGGGGGGTCGCAATAAAGAAATTCATTAGGATTGTTTTTTATTATATCTTGAAAATCTGCACATTCTACCTTAAGATTTTTTGGGTCAAAATCTCTAATTCTTTCTATCATTTTATTATATTTGTTTTCATTTAAGTAAATATCAGAAGTCCAACCCATAAAGCCAGGTCCATAAGATAAATTAAAGTTATAGACATAATAAACAGCAAGAGTTAATGGGTCTAAGGTAATTTCTTTTTTCCAAACCTTAACTAATATTTTTCTTATTTCTTCAAATTGTTCTTTTGTTGGTTTTAATTCTTTTAATTTTTTATAAAGTAAGTTAGGTTGTTCTATTTGATATTTCCAATAATTACACAGAATATCAAAAATCTCAAAACCTCTAACTTCTAAACCTAAATATTTACTCATAGCTATTTCAATAGAACCACCACCAAAAAATGGAGAAACAACTTTTTTTATATTTGTAGGTAATAACTCAATAACATGACCAACAGCTAAGGTTTTCCCACCAGCATATCTAATTGTTGAACAAGGAACTCTTTTATATTTATTCATACTTTTTGGATAGGTCTTACTTAAAATTGTTTTTAAAAATTCTTCTTTCTTCTCTTTTAGTGTTTTTAAATTTTCCATCTGCTTTTTTATCTTATCTTCTTTTAAAGGTTTTAACATTTTTAAATAGTTTGTTGTTGTGCTAATTTAATTAGGGATAACCACTTATTCAACTCTAACTTTTCTTTTAATTCAGGAATAGCTAACTCATAAGGACAGCAGTTTATAGCTTGATGTTTTATAATAAAGTTATAACTTATCTCAAATCCTTTTAATATTGCCCTTGCACTATCTACTGAACCATGAAAACCTCTAAAGATTTTTGTTCTTGCTCTTAGATTATTATGTAATCTTTCAATAGGATGATTAAATCCCTCTCCCTTACTTGCATTAACTTTATTATGTATAACTCCAAAAGTTTTACTATTACTCTTTTCTTTTATTGTAAATATCTTTTGTATTGCACGAGGGTATGCTAACCAACCATCAGAAGTTATAATGGATATTTGTTTTTCTGTTTTACTCTTAGCTAAAATTAAAACTTTCTTAACTTCTTTTAAATCCCTATTCCTTACATAGTCGGAAGCTATTAAGAATTTTGTATCTGGGTCTACACTATCTATAAACCAATTCTTTTCTACTCCCTTGTGTGCTTTATGGCTTATTCTTCTGTGATACTCAACTTCATCAATTTGCATTTCAGAACCAACATTAATTTTAAGTTTATCTGTAAAATTTCCTATCATCTTACTATACTTAATAACCCAAGAATAAATGCTAACCCAAGAACTATTATGAGGATAAAACATTTGTAGGTGTTCTTGAACTTTTCTTGTGCTTACTCCTTTATAGAATAGGTCTAAACATAATGTTATCTTCTTCTCATTATTCCTCATTCTATAAAAGGCAGTTCTAACTATGAATTTCTTTAAGCATTTTTTACAGAAAAACCTTTGTTGCTTTCCATGTGCTTTTGTTTCAAATAATCCTCGCTTAACTACTTCTTCGCTTTTGCAGTGAGGACATTTTGTTTTTTGTTGTTCTTGTTTATGTTTCATTTTGTCTATTGTTAATGGTTATTAATGGTTATTAATAATAGGAATAAGACCTTTATAAACCTTTCTGTTAATAGCTATTAATGGTTGTTAGTAAAAAGCAAAGGTTTATAAATAATCATTAACACTTATTAATATGGCTAAAAAGCTTATTTTTGATTGTGATGAAAAGTTATGGAAAGAGGTTTTAAAGTATAAGATAGATAAAAGTTTAAAGAATAATAATGAAGCCGTTAGAGACTTATTAAAGAAAGCTTTAAAAGTAGAGAAATAGAAAGATATAAATATAAGTAGTATCTTAAGTTATTATGACAACCCAAATTTCTCTATTATTTCATATTCACCAAGAAAAAAAGATGGTGTCGTGTCAGATGTGAGTTGCCTATCCACCCTGCTTGATTTCAAGACAACTCAATTCTAAGTCGCGAACTTAGAACACTTCTACCAGCAAATTAGGTACCCTCACTACTGATTGGGTTTGAAGTCATCTGATTATTAAGTTGATTTTTTATTCTCTCTATGTTTTCTCCTGTCATCTTTTGAAACTTTAAATCTCCATTAGCTATCATCAAAACTTCATCTCCTGCTTTTAATCCATTACCCTCTAACCATTGTTTTGGTATCACAGCTACAACTGATGAACCAGAAGCTACTAATTTTCTCTTTTCTACCATTGGAATGTTTTTTATTTCCATATTCTCTTAATAAAATTAAGTTAAACCACATTTAAATACTTTTTGGTTATTCGGCTTAAAAAATCAAAGTCTTAGATTAAGCCCAATTAACTTAACAATACACTATATAGAGTAGTAATTATAAAATAATAACAAACTTAACAGTAGAAGTAAAAAAAAAGAAAAAGAAAATAAAAAAATAAATTGATTAGCCTTAATCAGAGTTACAGTAGAATGTTGCTCCTATTACATCATTAGCACTTACTAATGAAGCTGTAGTTGCATCAGTTTCATGTCCGTATTTAACAGAGTTCTCAATAGATGACCTGTAATAACCTTTAGTAAAAGCAAAAGAACTTACTAAATCTCCTACTCCTGCCTGTGGATTACAAGCTGTTGAAGAAGCTTCAATTACAACTGTTCCTGATTCTAAGTAATCTTGCTCATCCATCAATAAAACTTGATTTCCAGCTTTTGTGCTATCATCGTCAACTTCAAAAACAAAATCAAAGTTGTCTTTTCTTGTAGCCACTCTTGAAGTTAAAACAGAACTAACAATTTGAGTAGATGCGTGGTCCATTCCACCTAGTGTAGCACTTCCTGAAATATCAACACCTGAAACATTTGAACCTGAAGCAGTAGCAAAGTAAAATCCTCCTAGAGGCAAGAATTTGTCTGATACATTATTAGTATACTTCATTTTCTGAAGTGTATCAGATTGTCCAGCACTTGCAATTGTAACATTAGTTACTCCTGTTCCTGTTGTAAATGTATCTGTGTAGAATTGAAGATTTCCATCTCCAGTTATTGTATAAGCGTCAATAACAATGTGAGGTGATTCACCATCAATCTTAATTGTCTTAGGGTCTGATTGAATTGTTGAACTAAATGCCCAACAAGTTACTGTTCTACCTATTTCTGTTTTACCTGTAATTTCTGCTGTTGTAGAAGATGTTGTTCCATCTATGATAAATTCACCTTTATCATCTTGACAGTATGTTGCAACTGCAAGTTTTGTGTTAATATCATCATTAGCTAAGTCTCTAACATAAACTCCTAAAGAAGCAATATCTCCTGTCTTAGTTGCTGTAGCCACCTGTTGTGCTGTCTGTGTAGATGTTGCTGTTGAAACTGTTGTTGTAGGTAATTCAATAACTCCAGTAATCAACAAAACAACTGATACTGCAAGTACACCCATGAATAGAAGCATTAAAACTGCGAGAACATTTCCTTTTTTATTCATTTAAAAAAACCTCCTTTCAATTCTATATAAATTAAGGTATTATTTACCACCATGATTTTTATAGGTTTTTGGGCTTTTTAAAGGCTTTAGTGAAAACACTATTATTAAAAAGGTTTAAATAGTAAATACTCTTTATAAAAGTATGAAACCAGAGATAGAATTTAAGTGGATAGTGAATTTACTAAATAGCAAATTTCTTAAAGGAGGAATCTTCACAGAAAGTGTTGGTGGGTGTAGGTCTGATTTTGAAAAAATAGCAAAAGCTCCTGAAAATAGTAAAGAATTTTTAAAGTGGTTTAAGCAACTTATTGAAGATGGAACATTTGAATTAGTTAACAATAATGAATCTACAGAGAAAAAAAGAGTCAATTATTATGTTATTAATGGTGGGTTACTAGAAGGTAAGTTAATGGAAAATGAATTATACAAACCTGCTAAGGGTGTGTTTTATAAATACTATAAGAAAAAAGCAGGATTCTTTTCACTTTCCAAGTGAGGTATATATATAGTTAGCTAGTGCGATTATCCCATGAAAAGGTAATACTATTTTTATTAAAAACCAAGACTTATCATACATATCTCCTTCTGGTAAAATTAAAGTTGGTTCTGCTGATAGTAAATTCACTATTATAATAATTAGATTAATAAATAAGATAAATAAGAATCCAAATATTAATGCCATTGTTAGATTTTTTGCTGGTTCAGATGTTTGTCTCATTTTTAGAACTCTATAAAAGAAAACAAATGGAACTGTGATTAACCAAATGTTTCCAAATAATCTCCATATCACTCCCCAGAAAAAAGCCCATCCATATTTGAATTTAGACCATACTCCTTGCTCTGGGTTTTTTAATCCAACTAATAGTGATGGGTCTTCTTTTAATAATTGAACATCTTCATAAATTAAGTGGTCTGCATTTGATAGTCTAACTCCTAATTGAAGAAAAGGATATGCTGGGTTGTTAGTTTCTCTTGCATGAGCTATTGATTGAATGATTGTTGGGAAAATAATAATCATAAGAACAAAGATATACCAATGTCTTATTATGAACTTGAAGATTGATAATGCTCCCCACCTTGTTGCAGTTAGTATTCCCATGTTTTTTATAGGGGATTGATGTTTATAAATTTATATTTTTAGAAAATTTACAAAAAAAAATAATGTTAAATAAATCTTTTCAATGCAGAGATTTTTCTATTAGTTTTTTTGATTAGAGTTTGACATCTCTTTATTCTAGTGTTGTGTCTTTTGATGTTATTCTCTAGTCTTTCAATCTTTTTCAATCTAATCTCTAATTTTGTTGGTTCTGGTTTTTGTGGTTTAGGAGCAGTTCTTCTAGCAAATTCATCATTCCAAAAATTCATCTTCCTAACATAGTTAATGATGATTTGTAACTGTCTGCACCATGTTTTAGTACCATGTCTAACCCCAGATACACCAAACTTTTTCCAGCAAAGAAAATGGTTAACTTCATGGCAAATAACCCCAATACTTGGAGTGTGACATAACCTTATTCTTGCTCTCCATCTAGATGCTTGTCCACTATCTTTCCAACCATAAAACACAACATTGGTAATTGAAAGCTTAAAGTGTCTTGCTAATTTATCAACAATTATCTTAGCTTGTATGCTACTCACTTTAATATCAAATACATCCCAGTGTTGTCTTTCTTCATGGTATCCAATTGCTTTCATTTTTGTTTATCAATCTTACTGAAATCTCTATGTGCCTCTATGAGATGCTTTGGATATTTTATCTTTGGAATTATCTGTCCACATCTTTTGCAAGTTCTTGTTTTCATTTTTGGTTTGCTTTGTTATATCCTAAACAAAGCTTTTTGGACATCCTTTCTTGCAAAGCATTTATCACAAATACCACACAATTCGTCTGTGGGTATACTTTCATCTGCTACAGTTCCACATACTTCGCACTTGCTAAACTTTTCTCTCAGTTGTTTTTCTGTCAGTTTCATTTTATTTTTTCCTCCCTTCTAATATTATAAAGTCAACAAACTTAATATACTTTTTTTGAAAGTGCTACACATAAGCTTTATAAATGTTTTGGAAAATGAGAGTGTTAAGTTTTCGTGGCTTGAATAATAGTGTTAAGGGGCGTGGCTTTTTATTTGAAATCCAAAAAATCCCAATCTTCCCCTAAATTTGCTTCGTTAAATTGATATTTCTCTTGTGAGTTATATCTAAAGCTGTCGTTCTTCGGAACAACTATCCCACCCCATAATTTCTTATTATGCTTCTCGTTTTGTTCTTTTATGTATTTTTGTAGGGCTTCGGCTTTTTGTTTTGAATCTTCTGCTGTTCTCCCTGCCTTTGTATCAAAAAGCCCTATCTTTCCATCTTTAGTTAAAACAATAAAATCAACATAAAATCCTCTCGGAACCTTTTTACTATCCCTATATTTCACAGAAAAATACTTTTTTTCTGTGCTATCTCCATTCTTATACCACCATACTACATTATTATCAGATTTTTCTAAAAAACCAATAAAATCTTTTTCTGGTTTGCTCTCGGCTTTTGAAAAATGAGGTTTCATAACAGATTTTTTATAATCTATTTCTTTTGCTTTGCTATTATACATTACAGATTCAGGAACTTCCCAAATATATTCCTCACTTTCTCTTTCTTCTTTTAATTTTTGAACAATCAATTTATCATAAACTTCCTTAGCTTTCTCTAATGAATCTCTAAAATATTGATTATTTTCTGTTCCTAAAATAATTTTTTGAATTTCTGTATAATCATCCATCCCTATTTCCTTGTTAAAAAATCGGTATAATGTTGTTCTTATAACTCTACTTGAATCAACAGGTGCGTAAGGTGTGCAGACAGAACGAAGAAATAAATCAAATTGATACTGCAATTCTTTAGCTGTTTTCTTAATCTCTAAATGATTTTTAGATTGAATTAATTGAATTTTATCAAGATTAACTATTCTTCCATCAATCATTAAACTATTAATTGATTCAGTAGGATTTTTGTTTATCTTTTCTTTTAATTTATCTTCTTTAGCAACATCCAAAAAGATTTTAGAAAATTCTCCAGATAATCTTGTTTTCTCTCTTTGTCTTTTCAAATAAGAAGAATTAAGTTTAATCTCTTTATAGTCATCTCTTCTTTTTGCCTCATGAATGGTAATATAATCTTTTGCTATGTCCTCTGCAATTTTTACATCAGATAAATTAGTAAAAACAAAACCCCTATTTAATTCATCTTCGTCATAATGATAAAATTCAGGCATTCTCATTATTCTGCCTATTGTTTGAATTGAAAACTCTATACTTTTCCAATCCCTAAATAAAACCAAAATCTGTGCTCTTGGACAATCCCATCCCAATGCTATTGCCTGTTTGAATAATAAAACTTCTACTTCGTTGTCTGGTTTGCTTATATTTTCAAGATTAATTTTACTATCTTTATCTGAAAGATAAATGGCTAATTTTCTATTGTCTGTGGTTATTCCCTTTTTCTTTAGTTTTTCTATAATATCTTCTTTTCTATCAAGAACTCCTGCCTTATTATCTGGCAACTGAATCAAAATAAGAGGATTAATATTTGAGCCAACTTTTTCATAAAGTTTGCTTAATTCCTTTCTTTTCTTTAAAGCAGTATCAATAACTATGTCATCTGTGCTTTTTCCACTTACTTTTATTTTGTCTATTTCTGGGTTTATTGTTACTTCTTTCTTTATCATTCCTTCTTCTTGGACTTTCTTAAAATCAACTTCAACAATTCTGGAAATATCTTTTATCTTTGGAGTAGCCGACACTTCAATAGTAACTTTTGGGTTTATTGCGTCAATAACTTCCTTTGATTTTTGTGCGTCTGCTGTATGATGACTTTCGTCAATTACTAAAATAATCTCTCTTCCTTCGTCTTTAGTATTTGTTATGATATTAGAAAGATTATTGTCTTGCTCATTCTCTCTTATATAGATATTATCTTTTTTGTTAATGCTCTGCCAATTAAAAAACAAAATTTCGTTCTCGTCTATTGTTTTATCTTGTAAATCTTCAAAATTAGAACATTTTATTATTCTTGTATCTTCATAATATTTTTCTAAACTACCTTTGCTTTGGTCATGAAGTTTATTTACTGAAATCCAAATAAAAGATAATTTTTTATTGTCTTCTCTTAATCTAACTAATCTCTTTAATGCGTCTGCCATCATTAAAGTTTTTCCTGAACCTGTCGGAGATTTAAAGACGCAGATTTTACTATCATCTGCTTCTAACAACTCATTAACTTCGTCTTTTAACTTCTCTATTGCTATTTCCTGATAATCTTTTAATTCTATCATTTGAAAATTTTCCTATAAACATGAAGTATAACCTCTGGAATAGGGCATAATTTAATTCTTCCTTCCATACTTTTAAATTCTTCTTTTGGAACGCTGTCATCAAAAGAGAAAACATAAACATGAAATTTTCCTTTAATGTTTTTTGCTTCTTTAACAAATTTTTCTATTTGCTCGTCATCAAAAATAATTCCTAAATGAATGTCTGAATTTTTGAAAACCTTATAACCTTTCTTGTCAATAATCGGCTTAAAGGCATTTTCCTTAATACATAACATTTCTGTGGATTTATCCACTATCTTCTTTTTGTTTTGGTCTGTTGGTGCAGATTCAACAAAATCAGTTTTAAAATATTTGAAGTTATCTTTTATTCCTGTAATGTCTGGATATTTTTCATTCCCTTTTATTACTGCTTTTATTCTTGGGTAACAAACCTCTTCTGATATTTTATTTTCGTTATTGGTGCATAAAATAAACTTTCTGTTTCCACCATCCTGTTTATTTAACATCATAGTGGCGTGTCCTGTTGTTCCTGAACCTGCAAAATAATCAAGAACAACTGCATTTTTTCTTTCTGAAATTATTGGATAAATACAATCATGAACTGCATAAACAGATTTTGGAAAATCAAAATTTCCATTAGGGACTAAAGCATTTACTAATTTTGTTCCATATTCAGAAGCGTCATACTTTGCGTCTTGCCATACAGTTCTTACAGTTCCAAAGTCTTTTCCTATCTCTATCTCAATTCTATCTTTAGATTTTCTGACTTTAAGAAATTCTTTTATTGATTCTACACTTTGTCGGGCATATCTCCATTTTCTCTCAACTCCCTGAACATCTATGGGATAAATGTAAGATAAATCTCCTTTCTGTTCTGTTTGTTTTTTTGGATGAAAATCATTTTTTGGAACATCTCCAAAACCAACAATTTTATTCCCTTTAACAATTATAGGATAAAAGCAATTTTTAGCGTCTTTCCTTAAAGATTCTCCACCCCAATTCCTTAAATTACTCCAATATATCTCATCTTCTCTTAATTTTCTGTTTCCTATTACTTTCTGTCCTCTGGGAACAACAAAATATGCAAACTCATTGGTGTAAGAAAAGTTTTTACCTTGAACTCCCTTTGGATTATGAACTATTGTAACTAAATGAACATTATAATCAAAAAATATCTCTTCTAATAAACAACCTAATCTCCATAACTCATTCTCATCAATAGCACAGATTAAAACACCATCTTTCTTTAAGAGATTTTTAGCAATCTTTAATCTCTTCTCCATGAAATTTAACCATTTACTATGTCTATAAGCGTCTTCTTTATCCACATAATCATTATTATATTTCCAATTTCTCGCACCTGTATTATATGGGGGGTCTATGTAAATAACATCTATCGCCTTATTGTGTATAAAGTTTAGAACAGCAAGAGCATGATAATTATCCCCTTCAATCATAAGATTGTATTTTGGGTCTTCGTTATCTATTGCTTTTCCTTTAACTTCTTTTAGAACAGGAAATTTACCTTCTTCATCTCCAAAAGTTTCTTTATTCTGTGTTCCATCCCAATTAAGATAATAGTCAAAAACTTCTTTTGATTTATCTCTCTCCCATACCAATCCAAAAGTTTTCTGCTTTTTTAATGCTTCAACTTCTTTAATTAAATCCTTCTTATCCCAATTTGAATAATTTGGTTTTGCCATTTAGATAACTCCTGCTGTCTGCATAATTTTAGTTTTATAGAATACTGCCCATTTTTCTTTATTATTGTTAATAAAATTCAAAAGAGCATTTTCATCATAAGCAGTTTCTAAAATATAATCATTCAATATATCAAAATCTTTCTGTTGCCCTCTATGATTCGCCCATTGTATCGCTTGATAAGGTGTTAATCCTTGTGTAACATCAACATTTTCTAAAAATACTCTTGTCATATTAATGTCATCCCAAAATTCCTGCTCTGCCGAACGATTAAAGCCACCTAAAACTCTATCATACCTCATAATCTCTTCTATTTCCTTGCCAATCATATTTTTTATTACCTCTGTTGGCATATTCTCCATATTCATTTGTCTACAAGACAAAACATCAAATCCATAACAAGAATAAGCAAAATTTCCAGACACACAAGATAAACTTCTTAAAACTTTTTCATAATTTAATCCTATAAGTAAAGGTGCTTCGTCGCCTGTTTGTAACATCTGGTTTCTTAATTTTATTTTTGTTAAATTAAGTAATGTGTTAGCGTCATTAAGTCCATAACATTGAACGCCGATTAATTTGGAGTTTTCAAATTAATAATTAAAAATTTCTTCAAATAAATCTCTCTGATGTTTTGTGCAGAAAATAGGAAATAATGTTTGGCTTGGAGTTAGAAAAGTTAATGCGTCTGCTTTTCTTTCTCTCCATTTTTCTAAATCTGCGTCTAATGGGACAGGATAAGGGACAAATGTTAAACCTCTATTAACTAACTCCTGAAAATCTGCCTCTGCTTCCTGAAAAGTTAGACCACTCCATTGATTAGCATTTCTTTGTTGGAAAGGTAAATAAAATCTTCCTACCCTTGAAGAATGTGCTTTACTTTCTGCAACCCTATCAAAATTCCAAATTTTCTTTTTCTTATTAAAGAAGATATGATAAACTTGAAAATGAGCAGGAAGAATTGGTTTTTGATTTTCTATTCTTGATTTTTCACAATTAAATAAAGAATTATTAACAGCTATCTTGTGGTTATGAGTTTCCCATTCTGATGTTGTGATTCTCTTCAAAACCATTCCTGTTTTTTTGTCTGTATGTTCTGTCTTAATTTTTTTTAATATCATTTTTTACACTCTCCACGATAGTTATAGGATTTAACAAATTATAAACTCGCTTTCTGGTATCTTTCTCATCAAGATTAACAGCAATCCATCCAGCAGTTTTTAATTCATTGAACATAACACTTAAAGTATTTCCATCTACAAATTTAAGCTCTTTTTTTGCCTGTTCAAAGGTAAAAGATTTATCACTAAACTTTTGCCATAGTTTAGCGTAACGCTTCCACACCCATTTTGGAATTGGATTAACCATATTAGTCAATAGGAAAGATAATTAGTATTTAAATCTTTTGGTAATATTCACAGCTTGGGCAGAAGGCATTATATTAACAAAATTCAATATCATAATCTCTTTTTTCAATTTTCTATTAACATATCTATCCATCTTTTCTCTATCAACTTGCCCATTATTCTTTTTTTTGTATTCTTCTTCTGTCTTGTTAATCTTATCTTCAAAAACTTTTACCATTAATCTTAGTTCATTTTCCATCTTTTTTACTCCCTCTGTCTTTAAGAACAAAAATAACAACTTCCCTGCCGATAAACTCTTTTTTACATCCAATCTTCCCAGAATTTCCACCATTTGTTTTAACCTCGTCGGTATAAATCCTTTCATACTCACTTTCTAAAATAAGTTTTTTTGCTGTCGTCGTATTTATGTTTATCACGGATATCTATGGATATCCATATATTTAAAGGTTTGCAGAAAAAACCGAAAGGTTTATATATAACCATATACTAATATAATTAGTAAATAACTAATAGATAAAATGGAACAAACAACAGAATACATAAAAAATTTCTCCTCTTGGAGAGAAGAACGAGCAAAAGCAATTTTAGAAAAAGGCAACCCTGAAAGTATAGACGAGTTTACTTATCTTGTGCCTTCTCAAAATTCAAGCAAGAAATACAAAGTTACGCATATTGATAGTTATTCTTGCGAGTGCGAGGACTTTCAAAGAAGATGTAAAGGAAAAGGATTATACTGCAAACACATTAAAGCAATTTTGCTTTTTGAAAAGATTAAAGCAAAATATGAAGTTAAGCCAGAAGTAACTCAAGAAATAGAATTAATTATAGAACAACCTCAAAAAGATGTTTGCCCTTATTGTTCTTGCGATAAGATGTTTAAGAGAGGTAAAAGAAATACAGCAAGAGGAGAAAAACAAATTTACTGCTGTAAATCATGCAAGAAAAGATTTGTATTAGAACCAATAAAATACCTTAAAGGAAATTCTAAACTTGTCTGTTTGGCTATGGATTGTTATTATAAGGGTTTATCTTATAGAGATATTGCAGACCAATTTTCTCAATTCTATGGATTAAAATTAAGCCATGTAACTATTAGAGATTGGGTTTTGAAGTTTAGCAAGATAATGAACAAATATAGCAAGACAATACAACCACAAATTAAAGGAGTATGGAACGCAGACGAAACCTTAATTTTGACTAAAAGAGGAAAGGATAAGAAAAACCCAAATAAAAATTATGATTATGTTTGGAATGTTATGGATAATAAAACTAAATTCTTATTGGCTTCTGAATGTTCGGGCAGAAGTAGAAAATCAAAAGACGCTGTTCATGTTTTCAAAGAAGCACATAAACAAAATGGAAAAATCCCCTTTCAGATTATAACAGATAGATACGCAGGTTATCAAGACGGAGTTAGAAAAGCGTTTAGAAATTGGGGCAATGAGAGAAAGGTTAAGCATACTTCTATTGTTGGAAAAAGAAAAGTTGTTAACAACAACGCAATAGAAAGCCATCACTCACACCAAAAAGAATTTCACAAAATCAGGAGAGGAGTTACAGAAGTTCAAAGTTATCAAGATGGTTTTAGAGTATTCCATAACTTTGTAAGGAAAAATACAAGAGATAAATTAACTCCTGCTGAAAAATGTGGAATTGGAGTTAATGGAAATAGATGGAACACACTTTTATTAAATTCAATTAAACAACAAAAAGCCACGAACTTAACAGGAGAAGAAAATGTAATCAAAAGCCACTAATTCCGAACACTCTCTTGGAAAATCCATTTATAAAGACAAAAAATTTACACAAGGATTTTTCCATATATAACCGAATAAGTCATAGTTATTCGGTATTAGAAATAATCATCTAAATTCTATGTGTAGAAAAGGTTTAAATACTTATTATAAATGATTATATTAATGGAACTACTAAAGAACAATACTAATGGAGTTAGGATAATAATTGGAAGATATGAAAAGGGATTTAAGGGAATCAAGAAACCAACAAAAACAATTACTATATTGAAGACAGATGTAAGTGAGGTCTATGATAAAATTATGGAGATAATTAATAATGAAAACAAATAAAATATTTGATAAAGAAAAAATTAAATTGTTGAGAAGTTTTGCAGATGAAGGATTTACTATGAAACAGACTAAGTTTGATTTTCAATTGATTTTAGGAAACTTGTATAGTTATAAGGAGCTTAGAGAAATATGTGATTTGAATAATATTATTTTTGTTCCAAGAGAAACTGACCCAGACCCTGAGTTGTTCTCATCTAAGAGTTTCAAGAAATTTATAAAAACTATGAAAGGTAAGTCTGTATATCATGTTAGAGATAAATTAATAGAAAAATATGGAGAAAATATTAACATGAGAAATATAAAGTGGTATTGTTTAAAAAATAAAATAAAACTTAAAGATGGATATTAATATAGAAAACATTAAAACTAAGCTAGAAGATGTAGATTTAATTGAAGATGATGAACTAGAGGAAATGAGGAAACTTAGAAAAGCAATCTCATATGATAGTTTAAATGTAGCTAAGTTATTTATTAAGTGTTATGATTTTCTTAGTAGTAATATTGGTTTGTTTGGAGAAGATGCTAAAAAAATATTAATTTTACTTGATGATTTTGATGCTAAGATGATTAGATATTCTTTAGAGGATTTTGGGTCTGGGAGTGATATAGGTTCTCATTATGCTATGGAAACAATTAAATATTATGTAAAAGAAAACAGAGGTAGAATGTGTTACTTGATAGATTTGTTTTTTACTATATTTGGAGATGAAGAATGATAATAGAATGTAATAAAAGGAAAGGTGGATGTGGAAGTCAGATTGAAATAGCAGATGGTTCTCTTGTTGAAGAATATGTTGAGTGTCCTATTTGTGGAAAGATAAGTCCTAATCCTCTTTATGATGGTGAAGAAAAAAATAGGAGTTATGTAGGATGAGATTAATACAACAAATCATGGAAAAGAAGATTAATCTGTTTCAGGAACATATGTTAAATAGAAATTATAGTAGGGGTATTTGGAATTTTTATTGTTGTTATAATATCTCTGTATCTGTTCTTAATGCTAATGTTGAATCTAGGGGAATTAATAAGTTATGGAGAAAATTCTTAGTATCTGATAAATTTGATGAGAAAAGATTTAATAAGATAAGACAACATATGAAAGTAGATATGAAGTTGATAATTCAAGCATTAAAAGTTATAACACAACAAACTGAAGATTTAGGTTTTGATGTTGGAGATATATATAGAAAAGCAACAATAGGAATGTTAGGTTATGAATACCCAGAATAAAATGTCATCAAATAATCAATTAATAATTTTAAGAAATAAGGAATGGAAGAATAATCAGTTTGAAGTTCATCTTCATTATTGTGTTGATAATAATTTTATCCCTAGTGAAGAAACTAAGTTAAAAAGATTTAGCACACTACAAGAAGCTATTAGATTTGCTAATGAATATTGTAGAGAAGAAATGGTGGAGTATGGTGTTCATGTTGGGGAGAGTTGTTTATAAAATGGTTATTACAAATAAATATGGTAAGATACCTAAGGATAAGCATCTTTGTAGTAAATGTGGAATTCAATACCACTTGACTGTTCATCATAAAGATGGGATAGCAAATGGGAAACGCAATAATCTTCAAGTTTTATGTAGAAAATGCCATGATGATGTTCATGGAATTAATCATTGGAGACCAAAGTTAGGTGATGGCTCTAAGTATAGTACAACTACAATAAAAAGATATGTTCATCCACATAAATTAGTTCATAATATTACTTGTTGGGAATGTATGAAAAAGATTCCTGATGAATTTATTGAGGTAGTAAATGGTAAATTTGAAAGTTGGCATCCTTACTGCGAGGAACATATAAATAGGAATATAAAATGGAAACAAAATTAAAAAAAGAAGAAATAATTAAATTATTAGAAAAACATAAAGAGATTTGCAGAAAAGATTGTTGTATTAATTTATTATCTATGATTTTAAATCAAATAAAAATATATGATGAAAAGGAGGTTCAGTAATTGAAAATAAAACTGAATAAAATGAAAAAAACAAAAATAGATAGAAGCTATTGGATTTACTGTTCACTATGTGGTAAACTAATTAGTAGATATGAGGTAGATACAAAGAACAATTGCTCTATTCCAACAACTAATAATAAAGGACAAAAATCTAGAAGATATGTTTGTGATGAATGTGCTTTTTTAGTTTGTCATCAATTATTATATAGAATTGAAAAGATGGAGGATATTTAATAATTAATAAATAAATTAAAATGGAAAGTAAATTAAAATCAGTTAGTCCTTTAGTAAGTCAGATATGTTTAAGGAATCTAGGGATGTATTGTTCTGAAAGACTATCAGTTGATGTTTATTATATGATTGAAACTGTTAATCTTTTAATATCTGACTTAGGAGAAAAATATGTAAAAAGCAAGTATGAAGAATTAGAAAAAGATTGGGAGAAAACTAAAAAAGATATTATTGTTTTAAATAAACATATTGCTAAGGTGAAGACATTTTATGATGCTATTGAAGATAAGAAATTTGCTAAGAAAGAAAAAAAAGAGATTATACTTAAAAAGTTCTTTTTGAAGACTGCTTCTAAGGTTGCTTTACTACAAAGAGAACTATATGATTGTTTTGTAACTCTAATTAAAATATCTACATTACAAAGACAGACAATTCCTAGTGATGCTTTTAAGATATTAGAACATACAGGATTTAGAAAAATAGAACCACATAAAAGACAATTTGGACAGTCTGAGATTATAGCTGAAGGAGGAACAGGATGAGAATAACATTCGGATTGTTGGTTGTAATTGTAGTTATTATTGCTATAGTTTTTGTTTTTATTGGAATAATTTTTGGAGTAGTTTCTGATTCTATGTGTAAAGAAAAATGTGAAGAAAGAGGAGCTTTATACCATAGTATAAAAAATAGTGGAAATTGGGCTATTGACGATTGGTGTACTTGTTACTATCAAAATAAAACGGAGACATTTAAATTAGGATGAGCAAAAAACAACTACAACGGCTAGATAAAGAAGAATTAATAGTAAAATTAACAAGAGCAAGAAATTGTATAAGAGACAAAATAAAGAAACTGAAGAAAGAAAAAGAGCAAATAACTTTTAATAAAATAAAGATGGTTGTAAACTTTTTAATGGAGAATCAAGTTATTAATAATAAACAAGTTTCATATATGCTAACAAGAATTAGTGGGATAATTAAAGCAGAAAAAAAACTTAAAATTAGAACTGGGATAGATGCACAAGTAAATAAATATAGGGAGGAATTAGGATGAGAAAAGGATATGCTTCAGAGTTAATTGCAAAACATCAACTGATAAATGAGTTTGGAAAAGATAATGTTACTAAGATTGCTATTGGTTCTCAAGGAGCTGACTTTATGGTTATATGTTGTGGGGAAGTTATTAAAGTAGTTGAAGTAAAAGAGTGTCACCAAAAGAATTATTATCCTAATAAAAGAGAGTTAGAGCAATTTGAAAGGATTAGAACATTTGCTAAGATTCAAGGGATTATGGCTGAGTTATGGATTTATAAATATCTAGGAAGGGGAAAACCTAAAGTAAAAATAACTAAATATTTATATCATCCACATGAGATTAATAACTGAAACCCATACCTACTTCTCTTTAAAAGATGAATATGGAAAAGTAAGAAATGAGCAATATTTAATTTTAGGTAAGTGTATCTCTAATGATAGCCAGATAGATACACCAAAAGGAAAATTGAAAATTGGTGATTTAAACCATAATCAAACATTTAGTGTTTATAGCTACAACTTGGATAAAAAAAGAAAAGAGATAGATTTAGCAACTAAAATAAAATCTGGTAAAAAAGAAGTTTTTGAAATTGAAACTGAATCTGGAAAGAAAATCAAGGCTTCAAAAGACCATATATTTTTTGTTAAAAAAGGTAATTCTATTGAAGAAACAAAACTATCACATATAAAAGAAGGTGATTTAATCTTAGTAAAATAACGAAAAGGTTTATATAGTTCTAATATTATATAATATTATGGATTCAAAGGGAATTAAAGAAGTAATTATGAAAGTATGGATAAATAAAAAAATAAATCAAAAGTTAGTTACCATTCCCAAAAGTTGTGACATAAAAGAAGGAGAATATGTTATAATAAAAAAGCTAAAAACTAAGTAAAATGGATATTGTTGAATTATATAAATCAGGATTTAGTTTAAGGCAATTATGTCCAATTATTAATGTTAAATGTTGTACTACTGTAAAAAAAATTCTACTAAGAAAAGGGGTTACTATTAGGGGTAGGAAAGAACAACTTAAAATAACAATAGATAAATTTAGAGATAATGATAAAATATCAAAAGCACTTAAAGGTAGAATTAGAACTAAACAACATTGTAAAAATATTAGTAAAGCAAACTTAAAACTTGATTTACCCAAAGAATATTTTATCAAAGAGTATATTCATAAAAATAAATCATGTAGGGAAATTGCTGAATCTTTAAATGTTTGTACTGAAACAATAAGGAATTATCTCATTAAATTTAATATAAAAAGAAATCAACTTTCGGATTATGATGGATATTGGAAAGGTAGAAAGAATCCTGAGCTTACAGCTAGAAATCTTACAAATAATCCAGCTAAAAGACATGATGTGAGGAAAAAGAAAAGTGAATTATACAAAGCAAACCCAAAACTACAAATCAATTCCAAACTAAGAAGAAATAAAAAAACTAATATTGAAATAGAAATGAAAAGAATATTAGATATAATTGGTCTTATTGAGAATAAAGATTATCTATTTAACAAATACTTAAAAACAAGGAATGGTTTTAAATTTCCAGATTTTAGATTAATTAATAAAAAAGTTATTATAGAGTGTGATGGCTCATATTGGCATAGTGATGAATGTAAAGAAATGTTAAGAGACCAAGAACTAAAAAATATAGGTTATACAATATACCACTTTAATGAAGATAAAATAAATAACTCCTTAATTCCCATATTAAAAAAAATAATATGAAACTTGAAAAGATAAAATCTATAAAAAGAATTGGACTAGAAGATACATCTGATTTAGTTGTTAGTAAAAATCATAATTTTATTGCTAATAATATTTTAGTCCATAATTCAGGATGGGGGAAAGGACTTGCATCTGAATCTATTGCTGAGGAATTACATAAGTTAGGATATATTGTTCTTGTTATTGCTGACCCTAAAATTGAACTTGAATGGGGTTATTCTATGTTTCCTGCTGATGAATTATATCATACTAATGAACTTAAAAAACAAGGTAAAATACCTGAAGGAAAAAAGGTTAAATTATATCATCCATTTACATTTTCTATTCCTAATGGTTTTCTTCCTGATATGAATTTTTTTACTTTTAGTTTAAAAGACTTGGGAAGAAAGGAATGGGGAATGTTAGCAGAAACTTCTTGGGATACTGATACTGTTAAATTATTAGTTAATACTTCTCAAAATATTGGAAAAGAAGATGGAATATTTGGATTACTACATCATGTTCAAGATGCTGTTAGAGGTAAAAAAGATAAAAAGGATATTCATCCTGACTGGAATAATTTTGGATTGAGTGTTAAATCAGGAACAGCTAAGTCTGTTACTGAGATTTCTAATTATCTTAAACCTTTTAAAAGGGATTTTTTTCTTACTAAAGATAGTTGTAGATTAAAATTAGATTGGGGTAAGATTTTAACAGACCCTTCTCACTATCATGTTTTTGTTACTAATTGGATTGAGGATGATAAACTTAAAGAGTTTGTTGTTTTGAGTTTGTTTTCTCAGATTGTTAAACATAAGAATCTAGCTAAGAGACCTTTATGTATTATTATTCCTGAAGTTAGAAAGTTAGTTCCTTTTAAGCCTCAAGGTTATAAAATGTTTTTATCTGAAGCTATTAAAGAGAATTTATCTACAATGAGAAGTATGGGAAGGGGGATGAGTTCTATATTAGATTCACAGGTTTTTTCTGATATAGATGAGGATGTTTCTGATTCTGCTACTGTTACTTTGATAGGAGAATTAGGTGGGGCTAGAGATGTTGAGAAATTAAGTAAAGCTAGAAATTACAAAAGAGATATAAGAGAACAGTTAAGTAATATGGAATATCAAAATAGTTTTCTTATTTCTGCTGGAAAAGATATTAAAGAGGACTTAGGAGCTATAAGGCTTTGGTTTCCATCTCATATGCACTGTGAACCTCATTATAATTTCTTTGAAATGTATAAAAAATACTTTAGTGAGAAGATGGTTAGATATACTGATTTGATTAGTGAGATGAAAGAAATGTATAAAGCAGAGGAGTTGAAGTTTAAAGAGAAATTGAAAAGAAAAGAAAAACAATATAAAGAAGAAAAGGAGAAAGAAGATAGAATAAAACAAGATAAGATTCTTGCTAAGTCTGGGATTATTGAAAGAGAGGAGAAAGCTCAGGAGAAAGAAGATAAGAGTAAAGAGCAGATAATGAAGTTGTGTTATGATATGAAGCAGAAAGATGCTTCACTAAGTTATAGAGCTATTGCTAAAGAAATGGGAATTAAAAGTCATAAAACTGTAAAGAATTATATTGATAAGTATGCTGAGAAAGTTGAAGAAGAATCAGGTGAAGACTTTGAAGATAATTTTGTTAAAGGTGAAGGTGGTGGGAAGTTTAGGGGGGAGGGGGTTATGGTTGAAGAAATAGAAGGGGGGGAGGAAGATGTGTAAATTTAATCCAAAAAACAATTCAAGAAGAATAGACCCTTGTATGAAAAACTTTGTTAAAAGACTTAATGTTATCTTTGATAAATTGAAAAAACATAAAGAAGGAGACTTTAGAATTCTTGCCTGTTGTTGTGGACATGGAAAATATCCAATGACTATTGTTTGTAGTTATAATAATGAAGATATTGGAAAAACAATTATTGAATTTATAAGTGGAAAAGGTTTATATAAAAAATCAAGAAAAAATGCCCTCATAATAAACACAGAATTTAGAAAAAAGAAATTTTATAAAAAGGATAAACAAGGATATTATTATATTCCAGAATCATTAATTGTAAAAGGTGAAGGTGGTGGGAATATTGAAGGGGTGGGGGAGGGGGTTATGGTTGAAGAAATAGATTCTTAAATTTTATATACTGAGGGATGTGTTTTAATTAATCCTGATTGTTTAGAAACTTTTTTTGCATAATTTAATGCTTTCTGCCATTTATAATCTTTAAAGATAATACTTTCTCCATTTTGGTCTTCATATCTTACAACATAAATAGTCTCTCCCTTGTTACTAACATCTTCATCAGCATATAAGAGTTCTTTTCCATTGTTTCTTTTCCAGCTTTGACTATCTGTTTTTTTCCATGCCATTTTAATTATTCCTCATGTATTGTTTTGCAAATGCAAGAGCTTGTGCTTTTGATTTGAATATTTTTTCATTTTTATTTTTGATTCCATAATTCACTAAAAAACCAACCTTCTCCATAATCATCTGCAATTTGTATATGGTGATTATTCTTTTTATTTCTCCATAATACTTGTCCACCACTTTCAAACTTTATTTCCCAATCTTTAGTTGCCATTTTTAACTCTTTCCTCCACTAACAAAATTAGTTGTTCCTTTTTTCTTAACAAAATTTAATTGAGTTTTAGTAAATCCCCATTTTAACAATTCTTTTTCACTAAATTTATCTATCCCCCCAGAGGGTTCATGATACAACTCAAAAATATTTCCCTTATTTAAATAAGTTAATTCAAATCTTGGTTCTGGTGTTCCTTTGGTTATTTTATATCTTGCCATTTTAATTAATGTGTCCTCATGTATTGTCTTGCATAAGCAAGGGCTTGTGATTTTGATTTATCTTTCATAATTGAAACAGGTTTATTATTAACAAATTTAAAGACACTCCATTTATCTTTACTTTTAGGAGCAAATTGTCCACTATTCCCAAATACTGTTTTAGTTATTTCAATTTCCCTATCTTGGGAAGCATAAGCTATAGCTGAGCTTCCTTCATAAACCTTTTTCCAATCTTTTGTTGCCATTTTTAACTACTTAACCTCTCATAAACTTCTGCTGTTTCATATCTAATTGTTGTTCTGTCCCACATTGGACCGAGTAATCCTTTAAGAATTGGTTGTCCTCTTAATTCTTTTCTTAATTGACTTGGCTTTTTATTAGTTGTCCCAGTTTTTTGGTATTTTTTTAATAGTCCTCTTAAAGTATAAACCTTTCTTCCTGACATTGTAACAACACTATATTTTTGATTCATTACCATAACTAACCTACAATCTCAAACTATTTAAAACTTTCGTTTTGAATTTTAATTCAGAAATAATTAATGTGTCCTCATGTATTGTTTTGCGAATCCAAGAGCTTGGGATTTTGATTTAAAGTATTTTATTCTATTTAATTTATGTGTAGCAACAATATATCCTTTTCTTGTTTTGCTAATCTCGTTTGCATTTGTAATCATAACCTCATCATATCTCTCACCTTTTTTTATCTTCACCCAATAATCATCCTCCATCCGATTTGGTTTCCATTCTTTAGTTGCCATGTTTTATTTAACTATTTAGTTTATTTAAATCTTTATCTTGTTAATAATGATTTAGCTACTTCAGGGGATTTACTTAAAAAGAAAAATCCTAATCCTATAATTAGAATCCATTTAATTACATCAAAAAAGATAAAGAAATACCAGTATTTTTGTCCGAGTTTTCTGAATTTTTTTAAAAAGTCTGTTAATAAAGTTAATATAGAAAATACTACTCCTAGAACTATTGTTGATATTCCGATTATTAAATGCCAAGTATGAGATAAACCAAACCCAATGCCTATACTATTTAATTTCTCAAATGATAAAAAAGTATATATTCCTCCAAAAGAAAGAAATAAAATCAATATTAAAATTGCAAACCAAATTCTTATTTTCTTCATATCTTAATTACTCGTTAACTTTATTTAAATCTTTAGTTTTGAATTTTAATTCAGAAAGTTTATATATTCTATTTCTCTAATTAATAAATGGGATTAATAAAAGAAATAAGATATTGTTTAGAAAATGATTGGAGAGGTGTTTTATATTCTTTTGTTCTTACTAGCTCATTAGCTGTTGGTATAGGAATTTATCTTCCGAGAGTAACTGAATCTGTTGTCAAAAAAATAGAATCAAGAAGAATTGATAGTGGATTGGTTAGTAAAATAGTAAGCCACCACCCCACCCCCCATCCCCACAATTAAATCCCAGATTATATCAAGAGATGATTCTTTTAATATAAATATTGTTCCATAAGTTGCTAATTCAAATACCTCATAAGAGATTAAAAGAAATAATAATGTTAGATAGGGATGCTTTAATTTTAATTTCAATATTATATACATTACAATCCCTCCTGATATAAAATGTACTATTGACCAAATAGATAAAAAAATAAAACTATTGTTGATTATTATTATATTCATAAAGTCTGCTAGTGCTTGATAAGTTATCATTTTATAAACCCTAGCTGGAGATTCATTTCTTCAGTTACTTCAGGGTGACCCCTTACTCAACTTACTCAACCAACACCTAACAAACAAGCAGGTGTTTATCTCCAGTTGGGAAAAAAGAGGTGATACTATAATTAAGATAAACTTATATTTAAATGTTTCGTTTTCTGAAATTGAATTCACAATAGTGAATTTACTAACAAGTGGGTAAACCCTCTAACTAATAATGTTCAGCCCTGTGAGGTTTTGCGAGAGGTATGTTAAAAAGGCAAACTTTTATAAAGTTCGTTGATTTTACAATAGGAATGGTTATATATAAGTAAATCAATTAAATTCATCAGGGTGGGTAGGGTAAAGATGAGACAACCAAGAAAAAAATAACCTAATGTTAAATAGTGAATTCACTATTTACAGAGGCTCTAATGGGAGAAAACACTAATATAATGATGCAAGGAATAGTTCTAAAGTTGAATGGGTATTGGTTATTGTTAAATAAAGTTGACACTGGGGAGAATTTTCAGTCATCTATCGTCTATAAACATATACATAACCCCCTTATTTCTTATGGAGATAGGGGTGGGGATAAGTGGGTAAAATGGTAAGAACAAAGGGTTCTTTGGGTATTGGATTTAGAAAAGATAAGGGAAAGCAGAGGAAATTCTATAGAGGAAAACCTGTAAAAAAGAAAAGAAAAGTTGGTGGTGTTCTGAAACCATATAAACCGAGAAGGCAGAGAGGAGACCCTATTAAATTATACTTCTGGGAGAAAAGACCTATGAGTAAAGCAGGATATAGAAACTGGTCTAGGAAGCTCAGACCTTATGCTAAGAGAATGGTTTATCATCCTTTAATAAGAATAGATGTAGACCCTTCTAGGATTTCTACTGTAGAAGAAGTTAAGAATCTAACTCTTGAAGTGATAGGTTATGAAGGCACTTTTATTATGAGGGGATTTAGTAATGCTAAAACTAAGACCCATGTAAAACAAGTTAGACTTGCTGTGATTAAAATAGTAAATTTTTCTGGTGGATTGAAAGCTTTTGTTAGTGAATATTCAAGACTTTCAAGGTACTGGTTTTTTCAAGGTGGAAAATGAGTAGATGGTTTAGTGATAGAAATGTATCTGGTTATAATCAGATTATGTCAAGAGTTGAATGGTTGAGAAAAGATGGATGTAATGTTTCTGATGAAGAACATGAATATGAATTAAGAATTATATATTGTTTATTAGAGCAGATTCCTAATGATGATACTAGGAGAACTTGGGTTGAAAAAGTTTATAAAATGTTAGAGGGTATTGTTTCTCCAATCCAAGATGAAGCTAAATATGTTGGGGGGGGAATATGAGGGAAGATGAAAGAGATAGATATAAATCTGAGTTTTACAAGGAATTTTTTGAGCAGAATAGACAACTACTTCATGACAATCCTATTGAATATCACCACCAAGCAAGAATATATGTTACAAGAAAATTGGAGGGTATGTTAGATGAAAAGAAAAAAACCTACTAAAAAATGTGATGATTGTGGGCATCCTCTTAGACAACAAAAAAGAGTGTATAAATATGGGGTATGTACTAATTGTTTAGCTAAAGTAAAATCTAAAATATATAAAGAAAAAAGAGAATGGAACAGAAGAAAAAAATCTCAATCTATGTAAGAGTTTCAAGTGATGAACAGAAAAAAGAAGGTTATAGTATACAGGCTCAGTTGGATAAATTATATGAATATGCAAAGTTCAAGGGCTGGGAAGTTTTTAGGAGTTATAAAGATGAAGGGGTTTCTGGTAAATCAATAAAAGGTAGAAAGGAATTTAAACAGATGTTATTAGATGCTCACAATGAAAAGTTTTCTGCTATATTAATATATAAGTTTGATAGGGCTTTTAGAAATGTTAAGGAGGCTTTAATTACTTTAGATGAGCTTAGAGAATTAGGAGTTGATTTTATTTCTATCTCTGAGAATATTGATACAACCTCAGCTATGGGTAAGTTTTTCTTTGTTGTTATTTCTGGGTTTGCAGAATTAGAAAGACAACTTACATCTGAAAGGTTAGGGTTGACTTTGGAAAGCAAGTTTAATAAAGGGATTATTGTTGGGAGAGTTCCTACAGGATATAAATGGAACAAGAAGAAAAAGATTATTGTTATCAATGATAAAAAAGTTGATATGGTTAAAGATGTATTTCATATGACTTTAGCTGGAGAGGGTTATAGAAAGGTTTGTGATAAATATGGGATTAGTCATCAGAGTTATTATAATATGATTAGAAATAGAGTTTATATTGGAGATATTGAATTCAATGGAAAAATTAAAAAAGGGACTCATCCTAAGATAATTGAAGATAGTGTATTTAATAAGGTAAATGGTATAGAAGATGAAAAAGAAACAATTGAATAAAAGTTATAGAATAAAAGTTATCATAAGAGATAATTACCAATGTCAAAAATGTGGAATGAAATTTCATAATGGAGATGGACTAGAGATTCATCATATCACTCCTGAACAATTTGGTGGTTTAACACAGATTGATAATTTAGTTTCTCTATGTAAATTATGTCATGTTTCATCTCCTAATGATAAACTATTGTTTAATAAATGGATTAATGATAAAAAATTATCTTTAGAACAAAATGAAGACTCTCCAATTAATAATTTATTCATAAAATTTAGAGAGGATTATTATCTTGGTGTTTCTAAATTATATTAAAAATGAGAAGTGATTATAAATTAATGATATTGTTGGGTATTATTGCCTTAGTGATAAGTTTTGGGCTGTGGGGATATTTTAATGTTGTCAAGCCTTCTTATCTTTCTGTGGTTTCTGTTTGTTCTGATAATGGATTAGAGATATTAGAAGATGCTGGTTATATGGTTACTGGTTTTTTTGATTCTTCAAGTGGTAATATAACTATTGATGAAACCTATGCTGATGAACAAACAATAAAACATGAGAGAATACATCAGAAACAAATGGAACAAGGAAGATTTTATGGGTGTCGTTATCCTGTTGCTAAGTTTGTTAATGAATTGGAAGCTTATTTATTTCAATGGTTTTAATTCTAGCAATATCTCTTTTTAGCTGTTTTGTATTTGTATTTGTTCCCATATTCTATTTCATATCCTCATCCATAGCAAACCTATTTACTTCTTGATAAAGGATTTCGGTGTCATTTATAGATTCTAACTTATCATATGTTCCATCATCAATCATTTGGTCTACTGGAGGATAACTCACATTTCCTTTATGCATTTTTATCCATCTTCTTATTATTGCCTTTTGGGATGCTGTTAGTTTTCTCATACCTAACATACAATTCCAATCTTTAAATAGTTTTCGTTTTTGAACTTTAATTCAGAAATAAATTAAGTATGAAAACATATTCATATATCGTCGGAGAGAAAGGTTTATATATAAGTTACTCTTCTAATTTTAATGGTGGTTGATTTTTCCTCTTTAATAGAATTATTTTATTTAATACTAAATATATTTGCTTTCTTTTTATAATTAGTAAGGGAGGCATATGACCTGAGTTCTTATGGGTTCAGGTCGCTCCAACCTCCCTGAATATGATTAAAAATTGTTACTTTTAATAAGTAGAGAAAGTATATAAACATTATGGTAAATTCACTATTTTAAGTTTTAGTTCAGAATACTGAGTTTTCTTAGAAATTATTATTTGTTTTTAGAAAATGGTTAATGGCTTCGCATATATCTTCTTGCGAAAGCAATGGCTTGAGATTTGGTTTTGAATGCATGTCTTTGTTCTTCAATACTAGACCCCTCTATATACATTAGGTGTTTGAAACCTTGATTTCTAATGCTTTTTTTTCCTTCAGGTATTTCATCCCAATAAATAGTTATCCATTTATAACCTTTAGACATATCTTTATAAAATCTTACAGATTCTTCATCATCAACACCTTTCCTCCAATCTTTTAATGTCATTTTCCCATCTTCTCCAATTTATCAAAATAATCTTGTGTGCTTTTTGCTCTTAGTTTGATTATTTGTTTTACAGCATTAGAAAATTTTTCATAAGACATTCTATTAGCATCAAAATGCTCTACTGATTTCCCAGTTGATATATTAAACATTTCCACAGAACCAGAATAACCACCATCTTTAAATAAATATCCTCTATAAACATAAGATTCTTCAGAACCCATATAATCATAATTTTGGTAAATCTTCCAAATTTCTTTTATTGACTTTGCTTGATGTTTTACCATGATTCTATTTAAGTTTTTATCATTTAAATACTTTTCCTTTTTTTGAATAAATGTTCAAAAAAGGATTTATCAACAATTTCCATAAATTTTAATTTGTAGTCGATAAAACACCAAAACAAAAAGTCCAGTTAATGCAACAATGCACCATTTTGAATAATTGTTCAAATTAGTTGAACACCACCTCTGGAGCATTTTTTTAAATTTGGATGCAGTCTGTGAATATTGGAGTTAAGGAAAGTTTTTTGCGTAGCAAAAAATTTGGGTGAGCAAAAAGAATATTTTGCGAACTCTTTAACGCATATTATCAATAATAAACTATTAATAATCCCCCTATAAAGTATGTTATACCCTCTTTTCTTGTTCTTCTTCTAATCTATTTATTCTAGCTCTTGTGAAACCAAAAATTATAGAGATAATTAATATTCCTATTATAATACACACTACTCCTCCTACATGGATTACCCCTGATTCATAAAATTCTCCTATTCTAAATCCTCCTAAAATTAATGCTACAATACCTAATATCCCCCATATATTTATTCTATTAAAGTATTTATTCACTTTTTCTCACCTCCCTGTTCTTGTTCTAAATTCTTAGTCATTTGCATTTCTCTTATCTTTTCATTGATTTCCTTTATCTGAGCTAGTGTAGACTTAGGAATCTGTCCTCTTGCATATTGTTTCATTGCTTCTGCTATTGCTTCATCTCCTGAGATTATTCCTTGACCAAACACATTTTGTATATGTGCTAATTGTCCTTCTTTTGTTTCCCATCTTCCTTCATCTGTATCTCTCATTTTTTCTGGTAAATCTACTTTAGACCTAGCAACAAATTTCATATACTCTCTCCTAGAAAATCCTTCTCCTCTTGCTAGTCTTTTTATAAATTCATCTTTTACTATTAATGATTGTTTTGGTGGTTGAGGTATTTCTTCTCCTTGCTCTATATCTAAAGGTATATATTCTATAAAAGTTGTTCCATTTTTTCTTGGAAGTTGTTGAGTTACAATTCCTAGTCCATATCCATCTGTAAATTCAGTTCTACACAGATTCTCACATAAAGGTTGGTTTGCTGTTACTTCTATTCTTCCTCTTGCTTGTCTTAGTTTTATTAGTGCTATTCCTGTTCCTGTTATAACCATTGTTCCAAATATTATAGAAATCCATATCCACCATGCCATTATATTCCTCCAACCTCCTCTGCTTTTGCTTTTTCTTCTTCCATTTTTCTTTCTAAAGATGTGCTTGGTCTTCTAATTTTAGTAGTTGTTGTTGGTCTTCCCATCATATCCATTCCTATTGTTGTTTCTGTTTGTTCTTCTTCAGGAGGGTGTTCTGCTATAACTCTTATTGCTTTTTCAACTTCATCTTTAGAAGCATCAATCAATATAGTCATTTCTTTTTTAGGATTATTTAAATTAATAATAATATCTCTGTCTTGATTTAGTTCTGTTCCTTTACCTTCTAAGTGTAGAATAGGAGTTTTTTCTTTTCCTTTTTCACCAACTCTAAGAAGTATAGAATTCTTTATTTTAAAATTATCAGGATTATCTGTATCCATTTTTTGTTCATAAATAGCTCTAGCCTTAGCAGAAGATATATCTAGTTTTATTTGCTCTGGAGGTCTCTTATTAAACTTTAATAATATTAATTTTATTATTCCTACCACCACCCCAGCCACAAACAACAATATCAAAACTCCCCATAACCACCGCCAAGACTGGTCAAATACAATTACAATAAATAAAGCCATACCTATTAAAATTAATCCCCCAAACAAAGGTAGCAGAACTTTCCAAATTGTTTTCATATTAATCCATATTTGACATCAAACATGATGTTCCTCCTTTTTTATTTTTCTTCTTTGATTTTACATCTTTTTGAATAGATTTACTTAAATCTATAATCCTATTAAAAACTTCTAAATCTCCTATAAATTGTTTTTGATTAATTTCTTTTATTAACTTTTCTCTATCTTTCTCATTAGGAGTTGATTTTAACATTCTCAACTGAACTCCTGTAATCCAATATCTATCTCTCATTTAATTTATCTCCTGCTTCTTCTTTAAATATTTCTTCAATCTCTTTTAAAATATATTCCATTCCTTTACTCCATTCCATATTAACTACTTCTTTAATTCTTCTTTCACAATTTTTTATGAATTCTGTATATCTTTTTTGTAATGAACGATACTTCCTTAATATTTCATCTCTATCTTTTTTTACTTCGTTTAATGTTTTCATCTTTTAAAGTGATACTCCCCTGCTAAGTTCTTTTTATAATTATATTTTGATACAGCTCTTACTATGAGAAATATTGATATTGATATTAATACACATATCCCAAATATCCATCTTGAGATTGAGCTTTCTTTTTCTTTGTCTTCATTTTCTACTTGTAAAGCTACTGATTGATTCATTAAGTTCATAAGTTGAGGCATTGTTAAACCCCATTTGTCTGCTAAGAGTTTTAGTTCATTATCTGTTCTTTGGTTGGAATCTTCCATTCTTTGAATTCTTCTTATTAAATTATAAAAATCAACTGCTGAAACATTCATAGGAATCTCTACATCTCTGTATTCTACTCCCCCTTCTCCCCCCCCTGTTGTAGCTGAAGTATTACACAGGAATATTTCAGGGTGGTCTACGCAATAAACCCCCCAGAACCATGTTAGGAAGCCCTCTGCTGTGTCTAAATCTTCCATGACATCAGAATATGGTACATACACAGAAATAGGGGTTATATAAGGGTCTGAGTTAGAAGCTTTAACTGTTACATCAAAATGATAAGTCATATTAGTTTCATTAGAGCTATATATTCTTGGTTGGATTTTAAAGGTTACAAAGTTTTTATCTCCTGTTGCTAAATCAAAATTGTTTTCATCAAATTTAAGCCAGTCAGATGAAGATGTTAATTCTATTCTTTCTGCTGTTTTATTTCCTATGTTTTCTATTTTTATAGAACCTTCTTTAACTCCTGTGGCTTCTACTGTATAATCATTATCATCTATAGTTACTTGTAGTTGGGTTGGGTCTGATATTGAATTTACATTAACTGTCCATATTATATCATAGTTAGGATTATGAGCTTTAGATTGTGCTGTTTTATTTAATACATCAATTGTTCCTCCGTAGAAAACTATTAAGTCTTGATAGTTTACTTCTCTTACTTCATTAAATAAATGTGATGCTGATTGATTTACTCCAATATTGTAATCAAATATTCCTGAAGTTACTGTGTGGGTTATGTCATCTATGTTTCTCCATACTACTGTGTCTCCTTGTTTTATTGCTAAGAAGTTAGGAGAATATCCCATTTCTGTTATGTTTATGTAATGTGTTTCTATTTCTTGTGGAAGTTCTACTAAATATTTAAATCCAACTTTAGAAGGTATAGAAGCTGAAATACTATTTTGTCTATTAACTGTGAAATCTATTGTTCCTGAAGTGTGGGGGTCTAAGGTTACATTTGGGAAAGTGAATCCTGTTAGGTTTGTGAATTCAAAATCCATTATAGCAAAATTAAAAGAATTATTCATTGTTAGCTGGAATGTTTTTTGTTCTCCTACTTTTACATCAATATTAATTGGGTTTGGAGATATAGAAAGCTGTGCTGAGGTTAATGTGGTCAAAGCTATTATTAGGATTACTAAAATCCATTTTTTCATTTTGGTATTTGTTCTAGATGTTTTTTTAAGTTTTCTGAAAATAAGTTTAATGTTTCTATTATTTTATTTTGATTGTGTTCAATTAAATCAATTCTATTTGATAAGTTAGCTATTCCGTTTCTTATTTCCTTTTTTAAGAAGATTTCTGATTTGTCTGGTTCTATTTTTTCTACTTCTTCTAGCTTATTCTTTTTTCTTGAGAATTTTATGTTTTCTGTTACTTCTTGCCATATTTCTGCTTCATCTAGTTTTCCTCTAACAGTATGAACATGGGGAGAGTTCTTATTGCTAAGAATTATTGACTTGGCTAAAGGTGTCATTTTTACTTTATCCCCAACATTCATACTAGAAATATAAGAAGATAATAAACTGACTAATTCTACATTCTTCTGAATTTTCTCTGCTTTTCCTTTAGTCATTCTGAATTTAAGTTCATTTTATTGAATAAGTAAAGAATAAGGATTATTTAAACATTTCGCTTTTTCTAGCTAAAAGATGTAGTAGATTGAGGTCTTGATTTGTCTCTAGAGATTACTGTAGCAAGTAAAACAAATATAACTAAAACAATTAGACCTCCAATTATCCAAAATATTAGTGTCCATGTATCATCTGATATTCCTAAAGATAATTCAGGAATTGTTGTTGTTCTAATCTCAAATGTCATGTCTGCTGAGATTTCTCTGTTGTCTATTGCTATTATTTTAATTGTTTTTAATCCTAATTCTGCATCTTTATCTATTTCAAATACTACATTAAATTCATTATCTTGAACATAATCATTTACTTTTTTAACTCCTTTAATAGTAAAATCTAAACTTATGTTTGGAGGTTGATATAAAACTCCCTCTGAATTATAAACTCTTAAAACTAATTTTTCTTGGGAGTTTGTTTCCCATTCTTCTTGGTAGAACATATCCATTCTTAGTGGGTTTTCTCTATCTCCACTTGTTGTTGTTCCTCCACCACCACCACTCCCCCCACCATCCACACCATCTTGTGTATCTAAGTTGAAAATTGTTGAGTTTCCTACATTATTGAAATTATCTGTACAATTTACACTCCATTGTATATCATCTCCATATAATTCATGGTTTATGTCTACACTCACTACTTCTATAACATTTGAACCTCCATTAGAAATTGATGTCATTGTTGTGTAAACTCCTGATTGAGATATTAAAGAACAATTTTGTATTGTGTTTGTGTCTGTTGGTGTGAATGTAAATCTTACAACCCCATCTGTATCTTGAGTTCCATCTTCAGGAGTGTTTAGTGTTATTGTTGGAGCTGTTGCATCTACTATAAAATCAATTCTTCCTGTTGAAGCAAAGTTGTTAGATGTATCATTACAAGCAAAGCTTACATTATGATTTCCATCTGGTATAGTGGTATTTGTATAATTAAAGTAAGTAACATTAAATTTAGTCATTGATATATTTGAACCTCCATTTAGAGAATATCCACACCATGATAAGTTTTCATTTGCTGAAACATTAAATTCTATTATAGAAGTTGAATAGTTTGTTGAATTTATTGGACTTCTAATAGTTAATGTTGGGCTTGTTGTGTCAAATCCTGTCTGATTGAAACTCCAATTTATATCTGCAACACCATTTAGCTCATTAGTCCAATTAAAATTATTAGATGTATCATAAATTAAAGCACTCCAATTATAAATATCATTATAAGTGAAAGTATAATTCCAAGAAGTTTGGTTAAATGTCCCTGTGATATTTGTTAAGTTTTGATGAACTAAAAATCCTGAACTATTCCATATATGAAGGGAAACATTTGATAAAGCTGTTTCATCTGTTGCATTTACAAAAAATTCTACTGTTGTATTTGCTGTTGATGTCCAATTAGAAGGAGATATGTGATTACCATAAGGTGCTACTTCATCAAATCCTGTCTGATTTATACTCCAATTCATATTTGAAAACCAATCTGTCCAATTGTTATTGTTGTCTGAATCAACTACTAATCCTGACCAATTATATATATCATTATAAGTGAAAGTTACATTAAAGCTAGTTATATTAAATGTTCCTGTTACATCTCTTTTACTTTGATAAAATATAAATCCTGATGAGTTCCAAACAAATAAAGACATATTAGCTAACCCTGTTTCATCTGTTGCATTGAAAAAGAATTCTACTGTTATATTTGCTGTTGATGTCCAATTAGAAGGAGATATTTTATTACAACCATAAGGGCATATTTTTCCATCATTTAGTGCTTGATAATTTGGGATATTAAAGTTTAAAATTAAAATACCTAATAAAATAATTGAAATAATTACTCCTATTGCTGTTCTAAATTTTGCACTTTTGTTCATTTTTGATGACTTATAAAGGTTTCTATAATATTTAAAATTAACTATTTAGAAATCTTCCAAAGAAGTTTGTTGTTTTTGTCTTAGCTTTATGTTTTCTGTTTTTACTTCTTTTAGAGCTTTTGTTAATTGATTCATACCCTTTCCAATACCTCTAATTACTTCAATATGTGACTTCATATTTCTATCAAAAACCACTTGATTTGCTGTTACATCTCTAATCATTCCTAGAATTTGAGTTGTTGTAACTGGTTCTTTTCTTAGTTCATTAAAAAAAGATTTTACTACATCCATGTCTTCTTTTGCTTTTATTGTGTCTATAGTTTCTAACTCATCAACTCTAAAGCTAAAATCTGCTATTAGCCATACCTTTCCTTTCTCGTCTGTTATGTATAATTTATCTCCTTGTTTTCTGTATAGTTTTGCTAAGCTGTCTTGTAATTTTGAATAATGGTTTGAGATAATTTCTAGATTTATTGATTTGTCTTTGATTAAGAAAATATTAAACATATCTTCTACTTTTGGTATTGATTTCCATAAAATATCTAAAGCTGTTTTAAATGCTTCATCTGTGTTTTTTCCATATGTTGCTGGTAAGTAGAATATTATTGAATTTGTTGTTGTTTTGATTTTTACATTTGAGAATGGGTGGATTTCATAGGAGTTGTTTTTTATGTTTACTTGTTTTGAGTGGATTCTTATTTGTGCTAGTTTTGTTCTTTTTAAATCCCAATTTCTTGGTTTTTGTTTTAGTTGGATTTTTATTGCTAGATTATGAAGTCTGATGTTATTTGTAAACCCTATGAAAGAGTGTAACCCCCTATTTCCTAAATCCGTAACCCCAAAAGATTTATCTAATTTTCTAATATATCCTTTTTCTAAAAGCTTGTTAATTTGCTTGTATACTGCTGTTCTAGAGGTTTTACGCTGTTTTGCTATTTCTGTAATTGTTAAGAATTGGGTTAGATATTTAAGAACTTCAAACTGAATTTGGGAAATACTATTGCTGTTTTCAACCTCTTTTTCAACCATCTTTTAATTATGTAACCTCTTGAGTATTTATATTTTTCTTTTAACTAATCAGTAGTTTTATTAATTTAATCATAACTATCACACCAATACCTATCTCCTGCACAATTTCTACAGGGGTGTTGAGTTTGTTATATCTATTGTTTTTGTTTGCCTCGCTTGGAGGACTTTTTTAAAATTTAATATAATTTATTGGGATTAAGGAGAGTTTTTACAGAGTAAAAATTCGGGCAGTCGTTAGACTGCTCTTTAATCCATATTAAACTCTCCGAAGGAAAACCCGAAGGGTTTAGTTCCGCCCCAAATCGTTTAGTCATTTGATTGTTCAACCCTAAATGTTCCATTAGGTCTGAATATAATTCTCAAAGACTTTTTTTTGCAAAATTTTGCAAATTCATCTATTCTTTCAATTTCTTCTTTTG
>Ga0180007_10000628_pt1 | contig 55959 bp, 64 predicted proteins | sample MM_PC_MetaG_FD_121122 | JGI IMG/M metagenome (GOLD analysis project Ga0180007, IMG submission 121122) | Groundwater microbial communities from the Aspo Hard Rock Laboratory (HRL) deep subsurface site, Sweden - MM_PC_MetaG | ecosystem: Environmental > Aquatic > Deep subsurface > Groundwater...
ACAATCCAAGAAGAATTCATTGACCAAAATGAAGTATTGTTAGATGATGTAGATATATTCAATCAAAAAATGACTGAGTGGCTAGTTTGGTATAATACAAAACGATTCCACTGGGGCCTTAATTTAGAGACTCCTGTGGATTATTTATTAAAAAATAACTATGTGTCCAATATGTGCTGGACTAATACAAACACTGGCTTTTTTTATTAATTTTGGGTATAATTTATTAAAGAATGCTAATAGTTTATTTACATGACTACTAGAAGTTTTTCATTATTGATTTTTATAGCAACCGTACTTTCTTGGATAAATTTTATAGGAGTACTGTTTTATGTTGACCCATACAAATCGGGTGTGGTGGGAGTGGCGTTTTTTTACGTCACACTTGTCATGACTTTGATAGGAAGTTTGTATTTGATATTGAATGTGATGCGTAAGCGCTTAGTAAAATATCAACAGTCTTTACCTCGGTTGCGTGTAGCTTGGCGCCAAGCTGTATGGATAACAATATTGATGGTTGGTACATTGTATCTTTTTCATAATGATCTACTAAATTTTTTAAATGTAATTTTGTTGATAGTGATTTTAGTAGTTCTAGAATTTTTCTTTATTTCGTATAAAAAGGAAATTTAATTAATAAAAATAAATTATGGATAGAGCGGAACTTGCCTTTTGGATTTCAATCGCTGTGGCAGGAATGTCATTGTTAATAAATATCTTTCAAGCTTTTGGCCGTAGGCGTATTAAGCATAAAATCGCTATCTGGGCAACAGATGCAAAAAGCACTGTTACCTCAATTGTTGGGATGCTTAATAACATCAAAAAGAAAAAAATTAATCAAGTTGAAGATGCTGCCACCAATCTAGAAACCTTAAAAAATTTTGCCAATGGTATGTTTGTTAGTATGGAAGAAGAACTGGGACGTAATAAGCGTGAAATCAAGGAAAAGAAGTAATATTAATACAAATTACAAATTTATACAAATATACGAATAAACAATAAACCTTACATTTGTAGATTTGTATAAATTTGTAATTTGTAACCCCATTATTATGGATCTGACCAAGGAGATAAACAAAATTAAAGAGGATTTTTTAGCAGAGGTAAATATTGTAAAAACTTCCAAAGCTCTTGCTGATTTGGAAGTTAAGTATTTGGGTCGAAAAGGAGAAATGACAAGAATCCTGCGTGATTTAAAAAATTTAGCAGCCAACGAAAAGCAAAAGATTGGTAGTTTAGCTAATCAGGTAAAAAACGAAATTTTGTCAGAAATTAAAAAAGTAACTGCAGTAGTCAAGGGAGAAACTATCGAAGAAGATGTTGATATATCCCGACCTGGTCATAAAATCGAAGTTGGCCACCTCCATCCTAGCACACAAGTTCAGTATGAGTTGGAAGAAATTTTTAAAAGCATGGGCTTTATGGTTTTGGAAGGTCCAGAAATAGAATCTGATTATTATAATTTTGAAAGTTTAAATATACCAACTTATCATCCAGCGCGAGATGCACAGGATACGTTTTATTTAGAAGACGGAAATGTTTTGCGCACCCACACCTCAAACATGCAAGTTAGAACCATGCAAAAGTATGGTGCACCTGTGCGGGCAGTTTTCCCTGGCCGTGTTTTTCGTTATGAGGCAACTGATGCCAGCCACGAAACAACATTTTATCAACTAGAAGGCTTAATGGTAGGCGAAGATATTAATATTGGTAACTTAGTTGCTACCATGAAAGAAATATTTTCTGGAATATTTAATAAAGAAGTAAAGGTGAGATTACGCCCTGGTTATTTTCCGTTTGTTGAGCCAGGTTTTGAATTGGATGTTGAATGTTTAGTCTGCGGCGGCAAGGGTTGTCCGGTTTGCAAAAAGACTGGTTGGGTAGAAATGATTGGCTGTGGCATGGTCCACCCAGAAGTTTTGAAGTTTGGCAAAGTTGATCCGAAAAAATATACGGGCTTTGCTTTTGGTTTGGGTATGACACGCTTAGTTATGCTAAAACACGAAATTGACGATATAAGATTACTACTTTCAGGTGATTTAAGGTTTTTAAAACAGTTTTAATACGATAACACACTTCAGCCTGAGGCTGATTCGCCTCTGGCGAAAAAGTGTGTCAATCCATTGTCGTAGGCTGTCCGTGAGTAGCCGGTCGGCCTTCAGCCAGAGGCTGATCCGGCCTCCGGCGGAAAAGGCCGACCTACCCAAGCGGGGTAGGCAAGGCCCCTGCGCCTTGCCGTCGATCGGGCAGTTGCGCCCGATCTACCCATCAAAATAAAACAAGTATGAATGTAATTTGTTCTATTATTCCAATTTTAACTCTGATAGTATTGGCTGCATCTTTACTTTTTTCTATTAAAAGAATTGTTAAGATAAAGACAAAAGATTATATTAAGTTTTTATTGTGTATACTTGTCGTAATACTAATCGGAGTAGCCGGATCGTTTATCTTTTTATACTTGACTGTTCAGGTTTGCGGAGCACCAATGCTATAAATTTATTATATGAAAATATCATTTGATTGGTTAAAAAGATACGTAGATATTCCAAGTTCATTAACTGCAGATGAGCTGGGTTTTAAATTGACCATGTCTACTGTAGAAGTAGAAGAAGTTTTTAATTTGTCAAAAGAATTAAAAGATATTGTAGTTGGTAAATTGTTAAATGTTGAAAAGCATCCAAATGCTGATAAATTGCATGTTGCTCAAGTTAATATTGGTGACAAAATAATTCAGCTAATTTTTGGCCAAGTTGTTAAGCTAAAAAAAGGAGATAGATTGCCTGTTGCAGTCGCGCCAGTAACATTGCCAACAGGGCTAACAGTCAAAAAATCAAAAATTAGAGGTGTAGATTCTCACGGGATGTTTTGTCTAAATAGCGAGCTTGGTATTTCCGACGAAGATAAGTGTACTTTTTTTGGTGACGATGTAAAACCTGGCACACCGATAACCAAAGCTATGACATTGGCAGAAGGCGCAGTGCTAGATATAGAAAATAAATCTTTAACACATCGCCCAGATTTGTGGAGTCACGTTGGTATTGCACGCGAAGTTGGTGCAATATTAGGCAAGAAGTTGAAAGAGCCAACACTCAGTCAAATTGATGAGGGTGATGAAATTGATCTAAAAATTGAAATTGTAGATAAGGATGCTTGCCCAAGATATATCGGAGTAGCAGTTTCGGGAATTAAAGTGGCACCATCACCAGATTGGATGCAGAAATTACTTTTAGCAGCGGGAATGAGGCCAATCAATAATATTGTCGATATAACTAATTTTATAATGTTAGAGATGGGCCAGCCATTGCATGCTTTTGATGTTGAACAAGTTATTGGTAAAAAGATAGTAGTCAAGAAAGCTACAGAAGGACAGATTTTCACAACACTTGATGGTCAAAAACGTAAACTCACCAAAGACGATTTATTAATCGATGATTCACGTCGCGCAGTTGCTATTGCTGGAGTTATGGGTGGAGAAAATTCAGAAGTTAAGCGAGGAACTAAAACGATAATTTTGGAATCAGCAAATTTTGATGCAGTCAGTATTCGTCGTACTTCAACTCGTTTAGGTTTGCGTACAGAAGCTTCAACCCGTTTTGAAAAAGCTTTAGATCCAGAGCTGGCAGAAAAAGCAGCCAAACGCGCAGTCAATCTCATTCAAGAAATAATTCCAACTGCAAAAGTAAGTTCAAAATTCGTTGATGTTAATTATGCTAAGAAGAAAAAAATAATAATCAATCTTGACCTAGACAGATTAAATTTAGTCATAGGAGAAGAAATACCAATTGCTAAAATCAAACAAATACTCACCAGCCTTGAATTTAAAGTAAGTGGCAGTGGCAAAACACTCAAAGTTGAGGTACCAAGCTTTAGAGCTCAACGTGATGTAACAATTCAAGAAGATTTGATAGAAGAAGTTGCAAGAATTTATGGTTTCAATAATATCAAAGTTACATTACCAAAAATTCAAATTGAACGACCTAAAATTGATTTAGAAAAAGAACTAGAAAAGAAAGTTAAAAACCAGCTAACTGGCATGGGTTTTGATGAAGTTAAAAATTATTCATTTATTGGACCAAGTCAGCAGAGCAAATTTGGCTATAAAGAAAACGAACTCATAAAACTAAAAAGTTATTTTTCGGAAGATCAAAGTTTAATGAGACCAAGCATGGTGCCAAACATGCTAATAAACGTGGAAAACAATTTAAGATTTTTTGATGATTTCAAGATTTTTGAACTAGGAACAGTATATAAAAAAAATAAACTAGGAGAGCAAGCTTCGCCAAAAACCAGTCATTATTTGCCTTTTCAACCAAAGCGCTTAACTGGAATGATTGTGCAAAAAAGACCGCAGGATTTATTTTTTGAAGTTAAGGGTGTGGTGGATTCATTAATGCAAGCTTTGAACTTAGAAGTCAATTACATAGAAAACAAACATGATTGGGTAAAAACTGGCTTGGGTTTAAAAATTATGGTAAACAAAAAATCTTTAGGCTATGTTTATATTTTTAACCAAGGCGTATATAGTCTAAAAGTTGAAGTAGGAATTTTTGATATTGATTTTGACCAAATCGCAAAGATTAATCCAAAAACTAAAAAATATAAAGCAATGCCAGAATATCCAGCAATTACAAGAGATTTAGCATTAGTCATTAGTTCCAAGGTCAAATGGGAAGATATTAAGTCAGAAGTTACAAAAGTTGATAAGTTGATTCAAGACGTAGGTTTTTTAAGTTTTTATCCAGAAAAGAAGAGTTTGGCTTTTTCAATAACTTTCAGGTCAAATAGCAGAACTTTGGAATCAAAAGAAGTGGATCAAATTATAGAAAAGATTATACAAAAATTACAAGAGAAGTTTAACGTGCAGTTGAGATGACGCCTCTTTGTCATTTCGACCGGAGCGGAGAAATTCCACAATTTAAAATTTCATGGAGTTAGATCTCCGCCAGAGGCGCGGACCAGCCTCTGGCTGGCCTCGGTCTAAATTGTTCGCTCGGGATGACAAATAGAGTATTAAATAATTAAAATAAAAAATATGTTAGAATCTTCAAAAGATTTGTTGCTAATAGTCATTGCTTTTTGTGTTTTGTGGCTAACCTTATTTATGTCCTGGGGGATTTATTATGTTGTGATGATGTTAAGAAACACAAACAAAGTGATGACAAGTATACGAGAAAAGATGGTTTTAGTTGATTCGATATTAAAGTTAGTAAAAGAAAAGTTAGAAAAAACATCCAGCCACATGGGAATGATGGCAGACAGCGCCATAAAATTAGCTGGGTATTTTGTAGAGCAGAAAAAGAAAAGCAGTAGTTCAACATCACGAAGCAAAAAGAAGAAAAGTTAACCTATTTGTCATTTCGACCGTAGGCCAGAGGCCGAAGCGGAGAAATCTCACAACTAACAATTTCATGAGGTGAGATCCCTCGGCTCCTTGCAGTCGCTCGGGATGACAATAAAAGATTAGGGAAGCTTGCTTTCCTTGGGAGTCATTTAATAATTTAAGACTTCCTAAAGAAATATAAAATTTATGTCTTTTGTTCATCTTCATACCCATTCACATTATTCTCTTTTGGATGGGTTAGCAAAAATTGATCAATTAGTTAAAAAAGCTAAGGATTGCAATATGCCTGCTTTAGCTTTAACAGATCATGGTGTTATGTATGGCGCCATTGAATTTTATCAAAAAGCTACAAAAGCAGGTATAAAACCAATCATCGGGGTAGAAGCCTATGTCGCCAGAAACGGACACAAAAACAAAAGACCAAAAGTTGACGATTCTCCTTATCACATAGTTTTGCTTGCAAAGAATAATGTAGGGTATCAAAATTTATTAAAACTAGTAACCATCTCTTTTTTGGATGGTTTTTATTATAAACCAAGAATAGATTATGAGTTGTTAGAAAAATATCATGAAGGCTTAATAGGATTAACTTCGTGCCTTCAAGGTGAACTGCCTAAACATATTTTTAATGACGATTTAGAAGCAGCGTCAAAAGCAGCACAACGTTATCTTGATATTTTTGGCAAAGATAATTTTTATTTGGAAGTACAGCACCATTCAGGTATCCCAAAACAAGATATCGTCAACAAGGGCATATTTAAAATTGGTAAAGAATTGTGCATTCCTATTGTGGCAACCAATGATATTCATTATTTAAATTCAGATGATGATTTTGCCCAAGACGTATTATTATGCGTTCAAACTAAGCGAGTAATTACTGACGAAGATAGGATGTCCATGATGGGTGAAGATTTTTCTTTTAGATCACCTCAACGCATGAAGGATGAATGGAAAGACCATCCAGAGGTAATTGCCAATACTCTTAAAGTGGCAGAAATGTGCAATCTAAAATTGGAGTTTGGTAAAATTTTGTTACCAACATTTGAAGTTCCTAGTGGCAAAACAACAGATGAATATTTAAAAGAAGCTTGTCTTCAAGGTTTGGAAAAACGAATGCAGATCAGTGCTTTAGATAAAGCGCCTAAAGAAGTACACGATCGGCTTAATTATGAATTAGATGTTATTAAGAAGATGGGTTATGCTTCTTATTTTTTAATTACTGCGGATTTTATCAATTGGGCAAAAATGCAAAAAATAGTTGTTGGTCCTGGCCGTGGTTCTGCTGCTGGAAGCTTAGTTGCTTATCTTACAAATATTACTGATATTAACCCAATTGAGTATGAATTAATTTTTGAAAGATTTTTAAATCCAGACAGAATATCTATGCCTGATATAGATACTGATTTTGCAGACTCTCGTCGTGATGAAGTGTTGCGTTATGTTGAAGATAAATACGGTAAGGATCACGTAGCACAGATTATTACTTTTGGAACTATGGCTGCTCGTGCAGCGATTCGAGACGTAGGACGCGCTTTAAACATTCCTTATAGTTATTGTGATCGTGTTGCTAAAATGATACCAATGTTTATGACTTTAAATGAAGCAACAGATTCAGTGCCAGAGCTTAAAGAAATTATGGTAGAGCCAGATGGTAAAAGATTAATTGAAATCGCCAAGAAGCTCGAAGGCTGTGCGCGTCATGCCTCAACCCACGCCTGTGGTGTTGTGATAACGCCTGAACCAATTGATAATTATTGTCCTAGGCAGCGTGGTTCTCAAAATGAAAATGAAATTGTCACACAATACGAAATGCATGCAATTGAAGATCTAGGGCTACTAAAAATGGATTTTTTAGGTTTAAAAAATTTAACCATTATTGAAAATACCTTAGATATATTAAGGAAAGCTCAAAGTCTAGAAATTGATATTGAAAAAATTCCTCTAGACGATCAAAAAGCTTACAAATTATTACAAAAGGGCGAAACAACTGGCGTATTTCAACTTGAATCATCTGGCATGAAGAGATTTCTTAAAAAACTTAAACCTAACGAGTTTGAAGATATAATCGCCATGGTTGCACTTTATCGTCCAGGACCAATGGAATTCATTGATGATTATATTAAGGGCAAACATGGTCAGATCATTCCATATTATTTAGATGAACGCTTAGAGCCAATTTTGGAAAAAACTTATGGTATTGCAGTGTATCAAGAGCAGGTTTTTGAAATTGCGCGAGAGTTGGCTGGTTTTTCGTATTCAGAAGCAGATGTTTTGCGTAAAGCAGTTGGAAAAAAAATTAAAAAGTTACTAGATGAACAAGCAGAAAAAATGATTGATGGTATGGTCAAGAACGGTATGAAGTCAACAGTAGCAAAACAAATCTGGGATTTTATTTTACCATTTGCCAGATATGGTTTTAACAGGTCCCACGCAGCATGCTACGCCATGATTGCATATCGTACTGCTTATTTAAAAGCACATTATGCAACACAGTTTATGGCATCTTTAATGACAGCAGATCAGGGAAATACAGATCGCATTGCTGTAGAAGTAGAAGAATGTCGACAAATGAAATTAGAAGTGATGCCACCAGATATTAATGAAAGTTTTTCAACATTTACAGCTGTCTATGAGGGAGATAAAGTAACTAATAGGATTAGGTTTGGTCTAAATGCAGTCAAGAACCTAGGCCAAAATATCGTAGCAGAAATTATCAAAGAAAGAAAAGAAAACGGTAAATTCAAAGATCTAAAAGATTTACTTAGTCGTGTCAAAACAAAAGATTTAAACAAAAAATCCCTTGAAGCGTTAATCAAATCAGGTAGTTTAGATACAATGGGTGAGCGCAATCAAATGATTTACAATGTCGATAAGCTACTGCTTTTTATCAAAAGTATTAACGCAGAGGCAGATAGCCAGCAAGCAAATTTATTTGGTTTGATGTCTGTTGAGCAAGGTTTGCCAAAGCTAGTACTTGAACCAATTGAAAGTGTAACAGACAAGCAAAAATTATCATGGGAAAAAGAATTTTTAGGTCTGTACGTCACCGCCCATCCAATGCACGAATACACAGACCAACTTCAAGACAAAGTAGTTTCATTAACAGAAATTTATAATAATAAAAATTTATTTCGAAATGGTGTATCAGTTGCAGGTGTAATTACAACTATCAAAAAAATCATTACCAAAAACGGCGAGCCAATGATTTTTGCCAAGATTGAGGATGCAACATCAGGTATGGAAGTATTGGTATTTCCATCAATACTAAAAAATAATCAAGAAATTTGGGCTGAAGATAAAGTTTTAATGATATCATGCAAAATGTCAGATAAAGACGGCGAACCAAAACTAATCTGTAATCACGCGCGTGAAATTAACGCACAAAACGTTTCCGAAGTTGCTCAAGAAATCGAACAACTTTCCAACAATAGAGAAGGATATGTAAAAAAATCATTTAATAATAGTCCAACTTATACCAAAACTCAAGAATTAGTGATATCTGGAACAGCGTACATTGTCTTACCAAAGATAATTGATCCAATACTTTCTGGCCAGCTAAAAAACGTTTTAAATAAGAATAAAGGTAGCTATAAGGTCACCATGCTCATTAAAGACAACGAGACAATAAAAAAAGTTTCCACTAATTTTATGATAAATAATAAAAATGAAGTTCAAACCGAAATTGAAAGTATCTTAGGTAAAAATTCAATTATGTTTGAAAATTTAGACAATAGTTAGTATAATTCAAGTATCAAGGTACAATGTACAGGGTACAAATTTAATTGTTACTTGTACCTTGTAACTTGTAACTATGTCTCAAGAGATTACAAAATTTTATAAAACTGTAGGAATCTTGTTTGTACTCGTTGCGATCGTACTTTCTGGGGGTATTTTTTATTTTAATTTAGCTAAAGCAACAATAATTATTACACCGTCTGCGGAAACATCAAAAGCCGAGTTTATAATTGATATACGGGAATTCCCATTTGAACCACAAGAATTAGGAGAAAACGAGGTAGACGGAAAAATTTTTGAAATAGTAAAAGAAGGAGAAAAATCTTTTCCAGCAACAGAAAATAAAGACGTCATAACAGATTCAGTTGGTCAAGTAACAATAATTAATAATTACTCCAAAGATCAGCAATTAGTAGCAACCACGCGATTACTTTCATCTGATGGTGTGCTACTTAGGCTAAAAGATGAAGTCAAAGTGGCAAAAGGCCAGCAAGCAATAGTTGAGGTGTATCCAGACAAACCAGAAGAATTTACATCACTTGACCCAACAAAATTTACCATACCAGGATTATGGTCTGGAATTCAAGAACATATCTATGCAGAAAGTACACAAAAGCTTGCCAAAGGTGGATATAAGGTTAAAATAGTCGGACAAGGTGATATTGATACTGCAGCAAAAAATTACGAGGATGAATTGTATAATCAAGCGTTAGAAGAAGTCAACAGCCAGCTAAGCGTAACAGAAAAATTATTCACCAAAGTTTTCCAGCGTGAGGTAGTGTTAGGTTCAGCAGATAGTCAAGTAGGCGAAGAAAAAGCACAGTTCAATTACAACATGAAGTTAAAAGTAATTTTTGTAGTTTTTGATGAAAAGAAATTAATCAATGCAGTAGAGAAAAGATTAGAAGAAGAACTACCGCCAAATAAACAATTAATCGGACTTGATACATCGAGCCTTATTTATAATTTAGAAAAAGTTGATGTAATAGAAAAAATTGCTAATTTAAAAGTACAAGCAGCAGGATTAGCTGCCATTGCAGAAAAATCAGAAATATTTGATAAGTTTGATTTGTTGGGCTTGACAGAAAACGAAGTGAAAGAATATTTTGAAAAATATAATGAAATTGAAACAGTGCAGGTCAAATATACTCCAAGCTGGCTTCGCAAGATGCCAAATTCAGCTAATAGAATTGAAGTCATGGTCAAGTAACATGGCACAAGGTACAATTAACAATTATCAAAAAAATTATTTGCGTTATGGGTCCGGGAGGTGGAGCAACGCCAGATGATTTAAAAAATGCTCGTCAGCTAGGAAATTTGATTGCTGCCAATGGCTGGATTTTGCTTTCCGGTGGTAGAAACGAAGGCGTTATGGATGAAGTGAATAAAGGCGCGAAAGAAAACGATGGACTGACCATTGGTATTATGCCTACTTCTGAACTGGATTCAATTTCTGACGCAGTTGATATTCCGATCATAACTGATATGAAAAGTGCGCGTAATACCATTAATGTCCTTTCCAGCGATGTGATAGTTGCCTGTGGCATTGGCGCTGGTACTGCCTCTGAAATTGCTCTGGCGCTTAAAGCTAACAAAGATGTAATTTTATTAAATAATGACGATGAAAGCAAAGCCTTTTTTCAGAAACTGGGAAAAGATAAGATTTATATTGCCGAAAGTCCTGATAGTGTCATAAAAAAGATAAAGAAATTGATAGGGGAATAGACTAGCTTGACAAATAAGAACAAATAAAATATACTAAAAATTACTTAAAAGTAATTGATGTGGCTACCAACCGCATATCCGCTTGTACAGTGGATTATAGTCAAATTGACTATACTAAGCTTTTAACGACAACCACATTAAAGAAGTGGTCTGGCCATTGTAGGGTCAGGCAAAATGGGTGGAACCGCGGGCCCCTACTACGCTCTTACGAGCTTCGTAGGGTAGATCAAGCCTCGTCCCAGGGATTGAAAAGTTTTCGATTTTTGAGACGAGGTTTTTTTCTAAATCTTTCTTGTCATCTCGACCGGTGTTATTGTTTATTCCGTGAGCGGAGAGATCTCACTCCAATTTTATCTGTAGGTGTGAGATCCTTCACTTCGTTCAGGATGACAAATAGAATAAACTTAATTACTAAATCTGTGATCTACAAAAAAAATTTAAAAGGCGAATTAATTAACTTACGCCCAGTTCAACTTTTGGATGCTCCTAATTGGGTAAAATGGTTAAAAGATAAAGAAGTAACTCAATTTTTATCTGTTGGTCCGATAACGTTAGAGAAAGAGAAAAAATTGTTAAGAAAAATGATTAAATCCAAAGATCAATATACCTTCGCCATTGAGACTAAAGAAGGTAAACATATTGGTGGCTGTGCCTTAAATAATATAGTAAAAGAAGCAAAGCATGCTGAGTTTGGGATAATTATTGGTGATAAAGCTAGCTGGTCTAAAGGTTATGGCACTGACGCACTTGAATTACTACTAAACTTTGGCTTTAATAGATTAAAGTTAAAAAGAATTTATTTAAGGTGCATAGAATATAACAAGCGTGGAATCAGATGCTACGAAAAATGTGGTTTTGTTCACGAAGGAAAATTAAGAAAACATATGTATAAAAAAGGTAAGCCGTGGGATGAAATTAGAATGTCAATATTAATTAATGAATATAATAAAAAATATGGAAAAAGAAAATAACAAACTTGATGCCATGCGCCATTCAGCATCACACATAATGGCTTTGGCAGTAAAAAGCTTATTTGCCAAGGATGGCAAGGTTAAATTCGGCATCGGACCGACGATTGAAGACGGTTTTTACTATGATTTTGAATTGCATCGACCATTGGTACTTCAAGACTTGCTTAAGATAGAAAAATTAATGAAAAATCTTATTAGTCAAAATTTGGGATTCAAACAGGAAAAGGTAAGTGTTGCAGATGCAAAAATAATGTTTAAAGATCAGCCATACAAACTTGAATTGATTTCTGACTTGGCAAAAGATGGAGAAAAAAACGTTAGCATATACTTTAGTGGTGATTTTATGGATCTTTGTGCTGGCCCCCATGTCAAATCATCAAAAGAAATAAAGGCATTCAAGTTAACCAAGATTGCTGGTGCCTATTGGAGGGGCGATGAAAAAAATACTCAATTACAGAGAATCTATGGTGTAGCTTTTGAAAACGAAAATAAACTTAATGAATATTTAGAACGTCAAAAACAAGCTGAAGAACGAGATCATAGAAAAATCGGTACTGATTTAGATTTGTTTAGTGTGTCAGAGCAGTTTGGTGCAGGTTTGATACTTTGGCATCCAAATGGTGCATTGATTCGTCAGCAGATCGAAAAATTTGTCTTAGGTGAATATCAGAGCAAAGGATATCAGCTAGTGATGACACCCCATATAGCTAATTTAAATTTGTTTAAAACTTCCGGGCACTGGAATTTTTATCGTGAAGGTATGTATTCACCAATGGATATCGATAACGAACAGTATGTAACTAAGCCAATGAATTGCCCGGGACATGTTTTAATTTACAAAACTAAGCAAAGAAGCTATCGTGAACTGCCAATTAGATATACCGAGCTAGGCACTGTTTATAGATACGAAAGATCAGGCACATTGCACGGATTAACTCGCGTTAGGGGATTCACACAAGATGATGCTCATATAATTTGTACACCAAAACAGTTAGAGCCAGAATTAGTTGATGTGATTAAATTGACCAAATTTATACTTGAAACTTTTGGTTTTAAGGATTTTGATGTTAATTTGTCAGTACGTGATCCAAAGAATAAGAAAAAATATTTAGGTAATGATAAGCAATGGGAGTTGGCAGAAAAAGCATTGGCTAATTCAATTAAAAAAGTCGGTTGGAAACACAAAATCGACGAAGGCGAAGCAGTATTTTATGGCCCTAAGATGGATATTAAAGTTAAAGATACAATAGGCCGTGAATGGCAGATTTCAACATTACAAGTTGATTTCAACTTACCAGAAAGATTTAAGATGGAATATATAGACGAGAAAGGCAAGAAAACACAGCCGTTCATGTTGCATCGCGCATTGTTGGGTTCTGTGGAAAGATTTATGGGAGTATTAATAGAACATTATGCTGGAGCGTTTCCAGTTTGGTTATCGCCAGTTCAAGTTCAAATTATTCCTGTTGGAGCTGATTTTGTAAAATTGTCAAATGAACTTGCAGATGAACTAAAATCAAATGGAATAAGAGTATTTGTAGATGATCTTAACGAAACTGTAGGAAATAAAATAAGAAAAGCAGAAAAGCAAAAAGTACCGTACATGTTAGTGATGGGAGAGAAAGAAGCTAAGAGTAAGGATTTGAATGTTCGGGTGAGGGGAGTTAAAGAAGTCAAAACTATTAGTAAGTCAAAATTTATTAAAGATATATTAGAGCAGATAGAAAAGAGAAAATAATACTTCATATAAAAAAAAGAAGCCCCGGGGAACGAAGTCGTGCTGACTTGTCCCCGGGGTTTTCGACAATTATCTTAATACGGATAACCATATACGTTGGTCGGCCATATATCTTGTACTTCTTCGATTGACAGGTAACCGTCATCCCACCCCATCAAATCGACCGGCGCGTAAAACCCGGTGCCTTCCTCTGAATAGAACCAGTTGTTATTAAGTATCAAATCTGAAGGTACTTCTCCATCCTCGTAATCGCTACCGAAAGCAATTCCACATCCCCAGGCATTTTCCAGATGATGAAATATGTTATTTGAGAATTCAACATTCCCATCATATGGATCTGTCCACCTTTTGAGTACCCGATTATCTTGTCGGTGCACGATGGTACAGTTTCTTACCTTTGAGGGGCCGCCCCAGAATGCGAGTGCTCTGAATCCCTCAATGTGAGAGTATTTGACATTGATTTTAACATTTTGGAATGTTGCCAGAGTTTCTGCCATGGAGGCGTCTGTTGGTGTATAGAGTTTACACCCATCAATATGAAGATCTATACCGCCCCTGGTATCCACGTCTGACAATCCTATAGCTCGAACCGCGGATTTGTATCCGTCATGCCGATCTTCAATAATGGTAAGACCGATGAGTCGTACAACAACCGTAGAATCATTTTCTGATTCGCCGATAGTTACAACTCCGCCTCTGCCGAGGACCGTGTCCACTCCCCGGATAGTTGCACCCCGTGAACGATTGATCAGGGTCAGAGACTTTTTCAGAAAGATCTGTTCGTAGTCCCCATCCTCAATAATAAGGATGGATCCAGGTTCAGCAAGTTCAATGGCGGCCTGAAGATCATCCCCGTTCTTCACGTGGACAACTTTCGGTGAATTGCACGCGCTGAGAAGCGCAATGCACAATACAACCAGGATGGGAAATATACTTTTGGTGTTCATTTCATTTCTCCTCATTTTTCGATATCGATTTCAGTTATGTCGATTCTGCTTCTGTACCACCTCTTTTTAGGTAGTACCACCTCCTTTCAATTTTTCAATTTTAGTGTGCATTCAAAAAACATTGCATTTTTGCAATATATTAATATGGCATAATTAAGAAAATTTGTCAATATTTTTAGAATATTACTTGAGTAAATACTGTAAAATTGGTACTATTTATAGGTTATGAAATACCACATCATCACATTCGGTTACCAGTTTAATAAGTCGGATGCTGAGAAAGTTACCAAGGTGCTTACGGACTACGGCTATCAGTCGACAGATACATTAGACAAAGCTGATGTTGTTTTGGTTTTGGCTTGTTCTGTACGTCAGTCAGCTATAGACAGGATTGATGGCTTAAAAAGAAAGTTTGCCAAGATAAAAAAGACCAGGCCTTTGATTACAATTTTGTCTGGATGTGTTTTGAAAACAGATATGGGGAAGATGAGGAAATTTTTTGATGTTGTACTTGATATTAGAGATTTATCGAAGTTGCCAGAGAAGATATCAGGGACCCGCCTCCGTCAAGACTTTGGCGGGCAGGTCAGTAATCAGGGATCAGTGTCGGGATATTTTGATTTACACCCAGCTTATAAGTCAAATTTTCAAGCATATGTGCCGATAATGACTGGTTGTGATAATTTTTGTGCTTATTGTGTTGTACCTTATGTTAGAGGTAGGGAACAATCACGAAAAGCATCAGATATTATCGCAGAGTGTAAGTCATTGATCAGTAAAGGCTATAAAGAAATTACTTTATTGGGGCAGAATGTAAATAGTTATCAAGGTACAATGTATAAGTGTCAAGGTACAATGACATTTTCTAAGCTTTTACAAAAAATTGATAGTATACCAGGAAGGTATTGGCTGCGGTTTATGACTTCGCATCCTAAAGATTTTTCCGATGAATTGATTGACATCATGTCAAATAGTAAACACATCACACCATATTTACATTTACCTATTCAAGCAGGGGATGATCAAGTTTTAAAAAGTATGAATCGAAAGTATAAGGTTGGTCATTATAAAAAACTAGTCAATAAAGTCAGAAAAGCTATACCCAACATGTCACTTTCTACAGATGTTATTGTGGGTTTTCCTGGTGAGACTAAAAAGCAATTTAACAATACAGCCAAAGTATTTAAAGATTTAAAATTTGATATGGCTTATATTTCTCAGTATTCGCAGAGAGCAGGAACTGCTGCTGCCAAGTTAGAAGATAATGTACCTAAAGTAGAAAAAAAGAAACGAGATAAAATATTGACAGAAATATTAAAAAAAACATCATTAGAATATAATAAAAAATTTATCGGAAATGTAGTTGAGGTATTGGTGGAAGAAAATAAAAATGGGTATAATATTGGTAGGACTGATACTTATAAAACAGTCAAACTGAAATCAAACAAAGATTTGAAAGGAAAGTTTGTACGAGTTAAAATAAAAAAAGGCCCATCAGCTTTTGGACTTACAGGCGAATTGGTTAGCGATTGAGTTCACCATGATAAGATTTGTAATTGTCTTGCAAGTGAAAAAATATCACTGATTTCTGATCCTTTTGTACTGTGTATACCACGCGCGTGGTCGCAACCTTTGTTCCAGCATAGTGGGTTTTTGTTATCACGATTTTCTGGATATGGGCATACAGACACGAATTCTTCTTTGCGGTGGCAATAAAATTGATCACTCATTTTCCCCTCCATTAATTTCGACAAGAATTACATATGCCATTCACAATTTTGAAATCTTTACATTGTATTGGACAGCCATCGTAGGAAGAAAAATATCCTCCAATGTTTTCGTCTGAATGCTTGCAGGTAAACATGTGTTTTTTAGCTTCAGCTGTTCGTAGTCGATGTATAATTTGTTCATTTCTTTTACAAGTTCCTGGTACTTTATCACTTCTACCCCTTGGTTTTGTTAGCCATCTTATACGACCTAATTTTCCTTGTCTATTCATTGTTATTTCTCCACTTTTGTATAATAATCCTAACGTAGTATGTTGTGTAACAATCATCACTATATTAATAAAATATGAATAAAAAGTCAAATAAAAAAGTAATAGTCATTTTAGGTCCAACAGCATCTGGTAAAACAAAACTGGCTGTTAAATTAGCCAGCAAGTTTAATGGTGAAATAATTTCCGCAGATTCACGGCAAGTTTATGTTGATATGGATATTGGAACAGGAAAAGATTTAGCAGAATATATAGTCAAGGTACAAGGTACAAGGTACAAGGTACCATATCATTTAATTGATGTCGTTTCGCCTAAATCTCAGTTTACGGTAGGTGTGTATCAAAAATTAGCCAACATAGCTATCCAGGATGTCATAAAACGTCAAAAATTGCCCATTATATGCGGTGGAACTGCTTTTTATATTCAGTCAATAGTAGATGGTATTGTATTGCCTCCTAAGACTTCAAGTCAGTTACGTCAAAAATTGAATAAGCTGACATTGAAGCAGCTATTAGTTAAATTGAAAAAACTTGACTCAGCATCATATCGTCAAATAGACAAAAAGAACAGAAGGCGAGTGCAGCGTGCAGTTGAGGTGTGCTTGTATACAAGTGAAAAATTTTCATCATTTGGCCAAAAACAAAAAATAGACTATGAGTTTTTGATCTTAGGATTAACTTGGCCAAGAGAAGTTTTGAAAAAAAGAAGCACCAAGAGACTAAAAGTCAGGCTTGAAAAAGAAGGTATGATCAATGAGGTTAAAAGATTGCATAAACAAGGAGTCAGTTGGAAAAGAATGGATGAGTTTGGCTTGGAATATCGCTGGGTTTCTAGATATCTTCAAAAGAAAATCACATATGACGAAATGTTTGAAGGTTTGAATAATGATATTAATAATTTTGCTAAAAGGCAGATGACGTGGTTTAAAAAAGATAAGAGGATTAAGTGGGTGAAGAATTATAAATCAGCAAAAAAATTAGTAAAGGAATTTTTATAGCGGGCTTTTAATTTTTTTAAGCCGAGGATTGGTTACCTGTGTATATATTTGAGTGGTTCTGATATTTTGATGGCCAAGCAATTCCTGTACGTAGCGCACGTCAACGCCGTTTTCCAACAGGTGAGTGGCAAAACTATGGCGCAAACTGTGAAAGGTCGCGTTTTTTTTGATGTTTGCTTTTTTTAACGAATTAGCAAACACTTTTTGTGCGGTTCTTTCTGTAAGTTTGCCCCCACGCTCACTTGAAAAGATATAGTCATTTTTATCTTTTCCAGCAATAAGATTTTGAAGGTCAATTTTTAATTTTTCAGGCATAATGGTAATTCTGTCCTTTTTTCCCTTAGCTTGCCTGATGTGAATTGTTAGCTCCAAAAGGTCAAGATCTTGTATCTTAAGATTGATAATTTCGCTTACCCTTAAGCCTGATCCATAAGCTAAAGATAAAAGCAGTTTATGTTTGTTATTAGTTGTAACTTCAATAATTTTTTTAATTTCATTTCTTGATAAAACAACAGGCAAGAATTTATTTCTCTTAGCTATTCTTATCTGAATTGGGGTGAAGGATTTGGCGACGTCACGATAATAAAATTTAATCGCATTCAAATAAAGATTCCGCGTCTGGACCGAGATAGCCTTTTCTTCAGCATAAAGCAGGAAGTTTTTGATATTTTCCTCATCTAATTTTTCTAAGCCACTTTGCTTAAAGGTAAAATATTCTTTTAAGCCATAAACATAGCTTTTTATGGTTTTTTGGCTAAAATTGCGTATTTTTAATTCACGCTTTACTTTCTCTAGTTCTTTTTGCATATTTGTTATTTTTCAAGTAAAATTATGATAGTTAATAGTATCAATACCTTATCATAAGTTCGCATAACATACAATATTACGGTTATTATACGAAAACACTTCGTATAATAACGAGTTATATGAAATAATTTATCAAAATTTTAGTTTTTAATATTTTGCATCATGAAAATCAGAACAATAACAACTGGCGTGTCGCTTCAATCACCTGACATTGAAGATCAAATTAGGCAAACTGCTGAATTCAATCAGAAAGCCAAAGAAGTATTTGAAAAAGCAGGTTATGAAGTACAAACAACCAGAATAGCCACTAATTGCTGGGAAGAATATCTTGGTAGTCTTTCAGACGCAGAAATTGTAAGTGCGATTCAAAAAATAGAACAAATTTGCCAAAGCCTCGACGTGAGTTTTTTCAATATGGGCTACGCAAAAACGCCTGATAAAATAAAACTCATCCCTGAATTTAATAAAGTTACATCTCAAATTTCATGCTCCGCCAAAATCGGCGACAAGGACAGTGGAATAGATTTTGAAAATACCAAAATAGCAGCTCAAGTTATCAAACGAATTGCAGAGGAAACCGAAAACGGTTACGGCAATTTTAGATTCTGCGCCTCCGCAAATTGTAAGCCAGGCATTCCGTTCTTTCCAACCGGCTTTCACGAGGGAGAAACCGCTTTCGGTATTGGCTTGGAGTGCGGAGACTTAGCCGTGAAGGCATTTTCAAAATCAAGCAATCTCATAGAAGCAGAGCAAAACCTAAAAGCAATATTTGAAGAAGAAACTAAGAAAGTCGCCGATTTGGCTCAACAGATTTCAAAAGACTTTGGCATTGGCTATAACGGTATTGATGCTTCACTAAATCCAGGACTTGAAGAGCATGAAAGTATTGCTTTTGCGTTTGAAAAACTCGGCTTTGGCAAATTTGGAAATCAAGGAACACTTACAATTTCTGCTTTGGTCACTCGTGTACTCAAAGGTTTGTCAGTTAAGATATGTGGCTATTCTGGTCTTATGCTCCCAGTATGCGAAGACCTTGGACTTGCAACAAGAGCAAATGAAGCTACTTACGGCATTACTAACCTGCTTTTATATTCAGCAGTTTGTGGTGTTGGTTTAGACACAGTTCCAATTCCAGGCGACACGCCAGCAGAAAAGATTGAAGCGACACTTCTCGATATGGCGACTTTAGCAATTAAGTTAGATAAACCATTATCAGCTCGTTTATTCCCAGTTCCAGGCAAAAAAGCAGGAGAAATGACAGATTTCAAGTCACCATATCTCGTAGACTGCAAAATATTAAAAATTGAATAAAAAATTTTGATAAATTACATCATATAACACGGCATAGCCGGTTCGCTCGCTAAATAAAATCATTTTTTTACCACTCATATATGAAAGACGTTATACAATTCATAAAACCGAGAATCGTGAAGGTCACTTGCCCAGGTCTCGATTCAAAAGGAACAGGGTTTCTAATATCAGAGGATGGTCACATAGCGACAAATTTCCACGTTATTGGGCAAGTTGACCAAAACGGACGCGTCAATTATGCAAAACAAATTATTGTCTCAAATTCTATTATTGAAGATGTAGAAGCCAATATTGTTCACAATGTTAAGGATACCGCGTCCGTTTTGCACGATTACTCTATAATTAAAATCGACAAAAATGGCCTAGATTATTTTGAGTTAGGTGAAGGAGCAGATGTAGAAGAGGGAGATGAAGTTTACTTTGGTGGATTCCCAATAACTCAAAATAATCTCACCTCTCATAAAGGGCATGTATCTTCATTACGTGAAGCACCAACGCGTTTTGGTACTGATCTTCAAAAAGTTATTGATATTGACGGTACCGTTGTTGGCGGTAATTCAGGTGGCCCTTTATTATTCAAAAAGGACGGCAAACACTTAGTCGTTGGAATCATTAGTCAACAAGTAGCATACTTATCAGAGGCCTTTCAACATCTAGAGCAATTTCTAAAAGTACAGATGACAAATCCAAATTCAGGAGGTGTTTTTATTGGTGGGGTTAATCCAAATGCCGCCCTTTTTGAAACTATCAAAACGCTTAAAACTAACTTATCTACCGGTATCGGAACGGCCATTTTTGTCGATTATATGAAGACGGAATTTGAGGAAATAAAAAAATGATTTTATTTTTAACGCTCGCTCACCCAAATTTGGCAGTGGTGGGTCGCGTTTGCTCCCAATTTTACCACTGCCAAACTTCGGCTATGCCGAAACGTTGTGCGAAATTCGCCAGCAATTTAACTAATAAAACAGATGTCGGAAATTTTTGAAATTAAAGAAAGCGGCAGTTTGGGCCGAGGATTATTCGCCACAAAGCTAATAAAAAAAGGCGAGAAAATTTTAGAATTCACGGGTCCAATTATCTCTATCAAGGAGGCACTGCAAAAACCACCAGAAAAATTATCATGCCCTTTGCAAATCGGGCCGACCGAATATATAGACATACAAGAACCTGGCGTTTTAGCTAATCATTCTTGCTCGCCAAATGCTGGCGTAAAAAATGATCATTACCTTGTGGCTATCCAAGACATCTTACCTGGCAATGAAATTTTTTATGATTATTCAACGACAATGGATGAAGATAATTGGACCCTAGAATGTAAATGCGGAAGCCCAAACTGCCGCCACATCATAGGAGATTTCCGACATCTTCCGATCGAAGTTCAAAAAAAATATTTAGAATTAAATATAGTCCAGTCCTTTATTGCGAAAAAATTGCTGGCGAACATCGCACAACACGGCATATCCGGCTCAGAAAATTGACACAATTAAATTTAAAAGGGGTGTCAATTTTCTTCGACCCAAATTTTTGTTCCGCTACGCTACACAAAACCTTCGGATAATGCCGATACGTTATACGACATTGCCCTTCGCCCGCCTAGAATGTAAACTTTTATATATTTAGCAAATCTTTTCAAATTATTATGATTAAAACCAAAGTCCTAAAGAAGATAAGCCAACAACAACTGGATAAAAAACTAAAGCTCAATATAGAGAATAAATATGTTGAGGGAGAACAATGGTTCAAAAATCCAGAATTATGGTATGAATTAACAGCTTTTTCAAATCCTTACATAACTGTTTACTCTGAACTTGTTCTGTTAATTCAAAATCTGAATAAAATTTCTGGATTTTTATCTGACAAAGCTTTAGTTTTTTATGGTCTTGGCACAGGAGATACAGAAATTATTTTAGTCAATTCTATACTTCAAAAAGAAAAAGTTGTTGATGTTGTTGGCTTAGAAATACAAGCACAATTTATCGATGGATTTATTCAATCCCTTCAAAATATCGCCCTTGAAAATGATGAATATGAAATAAACTTTTTGGGTATTCATGGATTATTTCAAGATACAAAAAAAGAATATTTGAAAATTAACAATAAAAAACAAGCTCACATAATTTTAGGAAATACTATAGGTAATTTTAAAGAAGAAGAAATTTTTCAAATCTTCAATAACTTGATGAACAAGGGCGATATTTTACTCGCAGGATTTCAAACAGATGAAAACATGAATAAAGTTTTCAAGCAATATTCAGAGAATAAAATGTTTAACAATTTCATTAGAAAAACAATCCCAAATTGCGATGAACTAAAATGGAAGATCAATCAAGAAGAATCGCAAATTGAAGCATGGAGTGGTGACGTGCTTGTTTTTCATTCAAAAAAGAAAAATCCTGCGAGTATGATAAATTGTGTCAAGGACTTTGGTTTTAAAAAGTTGTATAGTACAAACGATACTAATTCTTGTATTCAGATATTTGAAAAGATTTGAACGGCGGGCTACGGGCAACGCTTCGGGGACGCTGCGCTTTCGTCGCTATCGCTCCTCACCCTCGTATAACAAGGATTATGAGGAAAATGGCTCAGCTCGCCATTTTCCCAAATTTGCTCCACTGCGTTCCGCAAACTTCTCATAATCCTGACGTTATCGGAAATAATTTTAGGCTCTTATGAACGAAGAACAATCAAAAAAAATTATGAGGCTTGCTATTGAGGAGGCAAAGAAATCCTCAGAACCACTGAAGTGTGGTGTTGTCATTGTTAAGAATGAAGAGGTGATTGCGAAAACATACAACTCTCAGCGAGAATCAAAAAATTCTTCAGCCCATGCTGAAATAAAAGCTTTAGGAGTGGCTGGACAGATAGTGGACAATAAAAATCTTGATGGTTGCGACATTTTTTGTACTTGTGAACCGTGTATTATGTGTGTTTCCGCAATCACTTTTGCAAAAATTAGGCGTCTTTATTATGGGATTTCTTTGTCTGACGTTTCACCGAAAGATAAACGAATAGATATCAGTATTGATGAATTTTTCCAAAAATCGCCTCATAAATTCGAAGTGATAAAGAATTTTTTAGAAGAAGAATGCAAGGTACTAATTTGATCGCCTAAAATTACATCCGATAACAGCGTGTATGAGGTTCAAAAAAAGTGCGTTAATAATACCTAAAGGCTGCACTTTTTCTTTCACCCAAATTTCGCCTCCTATATAATTAAAATAAGGAAGTCGGCGAAACTTCTCATACACGCAAACGTTAGGCGAAATAAGATTTAAACAAAAATTATTTTATGGCAACAAAACCTTGGACAAGAAATCAAAAAATTGCTGTATGGGGGGTTATAGCCGTAATCATTATGGGTGTACTCGGATGGTTTATTAAAATAGATTTAGAAATATCTTATATACAAAGTCAAATTGAACAAATTCAGATAGATAAAGCGAACATAAAATCATTAGTTGTTGATGAATTTTTAAAAACCTGCCCACCAGGAACAACTACTTCGACTATTGAATTTGTCGATGAAGGAATTAAATTTGGATGTATAATCCCAGAATAATTTTTGTTTAAATCTTACTCTCCGCTCCGCCCTATCGGGTCGCCTAACACGGGCTAGCCGGTTCGCAGTATGCACTTTGAAACAAACATTTTTAGGAAGCTGCCCAAATCAACCAAAGGAGGCCTACTATGATTTTGGGATTAACAAAAGAAGATTTAGAGAAACCAACAATTACAGAGGTAGAAGAAGTTCGCGTACATGACGGAAGGGGGGGTGCTGCCACAGTACGAGTCGGCGATCAAGTTGAAGTTTTCAAACCAGAAGAAAATAAATTGACTCTGGCCTATCTCGGCCCCGGGCCATACACTATTGAATGGACGGCGCAATGGAGATGTGGCCGAGATTTCCTTCAACTGACAACGCCGACAAAAGGTAAGGGCAAAGGCGTTAACGCTTCCAAATTTCAAATCGTCTCATAGTTTCATTATGGACGCACAAAAACGGGAAGGCATACTTTCGCCTTCCCGCTTCCTAAAAATGTTTGTTTATTTATCACGCTCACCCAAATCCCACACCTATTTTAGTAAATTTCAAATAATAGCACAAAATATGTGAGGGACTTCGGCTAGCCCGAAACGTTATGTGAAATTTATTTTTGTTTTTATCTAATAAACACGTAATATGAATAAATCTTTTTCTCTTTTTCTCGAACAACTAAAAAAACTTAATCTACCAAAAGGCAAATTCGCTATTTTCGGAAGTGGCCCTTTGGGTATAAGAAATATTAGAGACACCCATGATCTTGATCTTATTGTAGATGAATCGCTTTTTGACGAGTATAAAAATATGCCGAGCTGGGAGTTTAAAAGTTTTGACAGAGATGATCGTCATGTTGAGATGATTGAAAATAGCGGAATTGAGTTCTACAAAACATGGGGGCCGGGCGATTGGGATACTCGCCAGTTAATTGATAATGCGGAAATTATTGATAATTTGCCTTTTGTAAAATTAGAGGAAGTAAAAAAGTGGAAGAAAATATCAGGAAGAGAAAAAGATTTAAAAGATGTCCAACTAATAAACGAGTATTTGGAAAAGTCACAAAAACAAAAATAAACATCACATAACAAAGAGTATGCGGTTCAGGAATTTTTCATTTATAATTTAATAAGGAGTAAAAAATTCCTTCACCCAAATTTTTTGTTCCGCTATCGCTACACAAAAAACTTCGCATACTCTTAAACGTTATGTGAAATATTGACTAGATTATTCTGGCATAAAATGTTTTTGCCGATAAAAAAGTCAGTGCGATTTTAAAACTGATAATCAAATAATTCCGTCAATACATCACATAACACTGTGTATCTGGTTCCGTAAAAGAGAAAAATTAAATAATTCTCTATTTTTAAAAAGCCCTTTTTCAATTTTTTTTGACAAAGAAAAAACCGCCTCAACCTTTGTGGTATATTGGCGGTAAGCAGTCGGTCTGCTCAGTCCTTTTACTTTGTGCGAAAGAGCGGGCAAATCAGGTCGTGAAATTCTTTCAGTGATTCGTTCAACATGGTATGCCAAACGAATATTCCAACCTCGCGCTCTTTCAAAAGAGCAACCAACTTTTCCGCCCTTTCCTGCAACGCGTCATGCGTAAGTTCTGTTTTTTGCTCGTTTTCAGCCATTTCTACTTCTCCTTTCAGGTTAGTTGGTAATATTTAATACCAAATTTGGTATCGTTGCATTGTAGCAGAAAACTGTCCCTCTGTCAAGTCCAGCGACCAAAAAAAATTGAAAAAGGGCTTTAATAAGGTAAATTATTTAATTTTTCTTTTTTACTCCACCCAAATTTTTGCCTTTCCTTTCTTTTAGAATATAATAAGGAAGAAAGGCAAAAACTTCAGATACACAGAAACGTTAGGCGAAATTAATTTATTAACCTTTAATCAAAATCATATGGAAAAATTTGAAAGAGCTCCACAAGAGCCACAATCAACGGAAGAGGCAGTATCACGTTTTCTTGACGGAGATAATAATGCCGCAGTGTCTTTTTTGCGAAATCACCGCGATGAAATCGGTGAATTCTGTTTACAAATCCGCGACACATACCAAAAAAATGACACTGCGACTCCTTTTTTGGAATTGGCAAAGTTAATTGATTCGTTGCTATAAACGGTTAATAAATTAACTATCGCCTAACAGCGTGTATGAGGTTCAAGAAAAAGTGCGTTAATAATTTTCAGCGGTTGCACTTTTTCTTTCACCCAAATTTCGCCTCCTCTATAATGAAAATAAGGAAGTCGGCGAAACTTCTCATACACGCAAACGTTATGTGAAATAGCCAGAAATTTTTTTATTATTTTTTAGATTTTTTTTGGCAATTTATTTCGGTCGAACATAGCTTGTGATATAATTTAATCAGCTTAATAATTTAACCAATAAAATTATGAAAAACCCAGAAATGAGTCCTGAGCAACCAAAAAAGTGGGAAACTCTAACCACTGAGCAAATAATTGAGAGGATAAAATCAAACTCTGAAGCACAAGAAAAAGCTTTTGGTAGTGTTCTTACTGAAGAACAGTTTAAAGAAAGATTTCCTCATAATTCAGCAAAAGTCGAAGATATTCAAAATATGATGCTAGCGTTAGGGTTAGAGCTTCCCACTCAAGAAGATGTAGAGCAAATGATGCAACAAGGCGAAGAAAATGATCAGGAAGAAAAATAAATTGCCAAAAAATACATTAAGGAAAAGAAATTTCTGTCTACATCACATAACATGTTGTATCTGGCTACGCTAAATAATAATTTATTTTCTCTACTTATATGGGTATCAAAGTTGAATTTAACCCCGACCTCGCTTTAAGGAATATTTCCGAATTTAAAAACGGTAATCGTAAAATTGAAGAATGTATTCCTGAAAGCCTTGAGGAAGGCAAAACATATCCGTTTTTAAAATGCGATCAACGTAATTACTGGCTTTATGGTGCAATACCTTTAATCGAAACCAAAGGCAATGAGATTTTATCACGTCCTAAGGCTAAAATTATTCTGCTGGAAGCCACGCACTTTGCTGTTGATAACGTAACGTATACTAAAGGCTTTTACAAAGTAATTGAGGTCTTTAAGGATGACGATATACATTTTGAATGTTTTGATCCGGTGGGAACGAGAAAATAAATTATTATTTAGCTCCGCCCAAATTTCTTCTTCTTTTTTATTATTAATTTAATAATGAAGCGAAGAAGAAACTTCAGATACAACAAAACGTTATGTGAAAAACAATAAATTCATAATAACATATAAATAATGGGGTTCAATAAAAAGGAAGTTAATAAACTATTAGCATCTTGCCACAGAAGATGCTGCATTTGCCATAAATTCTGCGGGGTCAAAATGGAAACTGATCATATCGAACAAAAATTCATCTCGCAGAATGATTCTATTGAAAATGCAATTCCAGTCTGTTTTGAATGTCATGCCGAAATCCATCTTTATAATGACAAACATCCACGTGGCAGAAAATTTTCATCCGAAGAGTTGCATGAGCATAAGCGTCAATGGCTGGAAATATGCGAAAAAAATCCTGAGATGTTTATTCAACCACTCCAAAGAAGTGATGTAGGTCCTCTTCAGTCGTTGGCAGATGAACTAAAATTCAATGTAGCTATCAAACAGTATCAAGATTCTAATGTTGGATATTTCTGTCCTTTTGAGGTTAAGCAGTTTGACAGATCATTAAATGATGGCTATATCTCTATATTAAATGATAGTTTAGCAGATTCCTTAACTAACACTTATATTCAAATTAAATTGGCAAATACAGCACTCAATGCTATTACTTCGGCGCCTTGTGAAAGAGATCGAGGATTAGCCAAAAATAGACTCCAAGATGTATTAAGAATAATGGGTACAAAGATTGATGAAACTTATAAATTGCTTAAAAATCAATTAGAGTGAATTTATTGTTCTTCGCCTAACACGGGTTAGCCGGTTCACGCTGGCTAAATAAAATTATTCAATATTATGAAAACTATTATAAAATTAATAAATCTAGCGGCCCTACTTGGGTCAGTTGCATGGCTATCCAAAGATACTAATTGGGAACCATTACTATTATTTCTTGCCTTATTAGCCGCATTCTTAGGGCAGGAAATCTTACCAACAATTAAAAAAGTGAACAAAGAAGACAAAAAGCTAGGAGAATTATTTCTTAAAGAATTCCCCTCAAACGGTAAAAGTTGCTTATTTTTAAAAGAACATGAGCTACACAATCCATTCCGCCAATCACAACTTGATGAAATTGAAAAATTCTTAAGTGAATGGGATAACACCGAACATGAGTTCTTAAATAAAAAATTAGAAAGAATAAAAAAAGAACTACTCTCTAAAATTAATAAATTTTTATCTTCGTTGTTTACTTTGGTAAGAGCCCATGATAGTGATGTTAATATATTAACAACCAAGCTAAGCGGGGCGTACAATAAAGAGGTAGAAGAAGAAAATGATTTAAAAATAGCTGGACTAAACAAAATGGCAACTGATATATATAAAAAACATCAAATACTAACAAAAAAGATAAAAAGAATCTTAAATTCTTAGCTAATATTGAATAATTTTATTTTTAACGCTTGCTAATAAAATAATTTAAAAATATGGAAAATCAAATATTTAAAAAATTTACCTTATGGGATTCAGTAGTTTTACTGGTTTTAATACTTATTGCTATACCATCAATACTTGGAGTATTAGAAGCTGTAACTGGTCAAGACTATTATCAAATGACGGTTTATCTTTTTATATCGGCTATAATCTTGTTTGGAATTTTCAAATATTCAAAAAAGTTGGTGAGCAATATAAAAAATGCAGAAACTAAAAAAAGAGCAACTATAATATCAGCAGTATTGATAATCATTACCCTGCTATTCTTTTTCAGACTATTTTTTTAAATTATTTTATTTAACGCGCTCACCCAAATCCCGCCATGGGCGGGACTTCGGCTAACCCGAAACGTTAGGTAACATTTTATTCAAAATCTTTTAAATTTAATAATAGAGCCCTTTTGAAATTTTTTAAGAAAAAAGAAAGGGCTCCGCTCACTATTTTTAGTGGGGAGCCCTGATGAGCGGAGGACGCACGACAGTCACTTGAGGCGCGAGACTGCCTCGACGCCACTCATAGTTCTGCCAGTGGCGCAATCCATCACGAAGCTGCCGACTGACGACCCCGCCTTGATCATGGCGAGCCACTGGTCGTAGGTCGCCGTCGCGTACGGTCCGGCCGAGGCCTTGTTGTCGGCGAGCCAGCGTGCGAGCGCTTCGGGCGTTTCCATCACAGGCGAGATTGGTGTCCCTTCCGTGACGGACTCATACATCTGGTAGTGCGTGCGTTCCGACTCCGGCCACTGCGGCATGACGTCGCATCCGTAGTTCGGCGGGTCGTTGTTGAGCCAGCCGTCACGTAGTCCCTCCACAATCTCTTCCTCGTCGTACGGGAAGTGCTCGTGCATGGGGATGTGGTGGCCGTTCTCGTCCTTGGGGTGTTCCCAGTTTGCGGGAACTCTGCGAGCTTCTGTACTCATGGCTTTGTCCTCCTCTTTGGTTGTTTTATGTGCAATTTAACGCCAAAATTAGCGTTCATATTAGTATAGCATAAAACTGATAACCTGTCAAGCTCGCGACCAAAAAAATTTCAAAAAGGCTCTAATAATAAGGTATTTTTGAATAAAACATCACCTAACACCTGCTATCTGACTCCGCCTTTCGATAAATAATTTTTAACCACTTAATATGGAAACTTTAGAAAACTTTATAGAAAAACTTGACGAAAAAACTGAGATTGAAATAGCAAACTTTTTAAATGCAAGCCAAGATTCAAAAAGAGATTCAATAAAAGCTATTTTAGATTCTAGAATTATAAAAAATTTACAGCAACTAACTAAAACAATCGAAGAAAATAACATAAAAACAGAAAACTATAATACTACACTAACTAAACTTACAAAATGGATTTTTATATTTACAGTTGTGATGACTATTGCAACAATAATCAGTTTATTCAAAGGTTAAAAATTATTTATCGGGCGTCGCGCAAATTGCTCATTCGCTTACGTGATGACCTCCAGTTAATTATATCACGACGCGAATTTCGCAACTTCAGATAGCAGGGTAACGTTATGTGATGTTTGGCTTTTACTTAGTACAATTAATAATTTATAATTTAATAAAACCATTATGAACAAAACAACAAAAATCACATTACTTATTATTGCTGGTTTATTAGTGTTTAACGGATTAATCAATATTTCCGACAATGGAGGAGTTTTAGCCTATGACATTGCTTCCATTTTATCTGGAATTGGATTTATTGTTGTTGCTCTATCTAAGAAAGCATAAAAGCCGAACATCACATAACAGCGTGTATCTGGTTACGGAAAATTGGCGTTAATTAAATCCTTAAGGAATGCCAATTTTCCTCCGCCCAAATTTTCATCCCTTTACAAGATGAGGATTTGGGTGGGGTTCTGTTAAAAAGTGTCGTCTGATAATCAAAATTTAACCTATTTAATCGGGATGAAAACTTCAGATACACGCGAACGTTATATGAAATAATAATTTTATTTTTATGTCAGATAAAATAAACAAATGCCTAGATGATTTAAGATATGCTTATAAATGTAACGTGCCTTTGGGATAAGTACTCGAATCATATAGTTTTTACGCTGATCCTAAATATGTCACAATAGAAACTTACAAAAATTTTTGCGTGTTTGTTTATAAAACGGATATTGATAACGAGGGAATTTTAAAAAAAGCTAAAAAATATCCCGATTACGAAACTTATATAAGTGACAAAAGTAGTTTTGCAAAATTTTTTATTGAACGCGGTCCAAGATTAGATACGCCCAAAAAGAAACGAATTAAAAAATATACTACCTATTCAGCGCATGGACATTTCCAAACCAATAATCCTATTTCTGCTTTTTTAAACTTCATAGCGATGTTGCCCGCTTATATATTAATGATGACTATCGCCGGAATCGCAAAGATTTTTGTAAGTTTCTTTGACCTGTTCAAATCTAACAAAGAAAAATAAAATTATTACATCGTATAACACGGCGTATACGACATTTGTTTATCCACTAAAACCCGGGGGAGTCGTTCGCGAACGGCTTCTCTTGACAAAAATAATCAGGCTGATATAATTGTAATACAATGTATTACAATTAATCTATTTCTATGAGACAAGTAATTAACATCTCCTTACCTAAACAAACAGCCCATGAAGTCAAATCTGCCGTTAAAAGAGGCAATTATCTCAGCGTCAGTGAGTTTTTTCGTGATTTATTAAGAGATTGGCAGGCAGGTAATCTTCTTAATGAATTAAACCAAAGTAGAAAAGAAATTAAAGCGGGCAAGGGCAAAACCTTAAAATCCTTAAAGGATTTAAGGTAATTTTTTATGGAAATTATTTATTCCTCAAAGTTTGCCCGTGAATATAAGAAACTGCCAAAAAAAGTAAAGGCAACGGCGGAAGAGCACGAAACAATATTCAGACAGAACCCCCGAGATCCAAGATTAAACACGCACAAACTTCATGGCAGACTTAAAGAATTCTGGTCTTTTTCAATCGGGAACAAATACCGAATTATTTTTGAATTTGGCAATGACACTACAATTTGCTTGCATTTAGTCGGCAATCATGATATTTACCAATAAACAAACGTCGCATACGCTGGAACGTTAGGCGAACTTTATATGATCCTGATGTTATGCAATTACATAATTTAACACGAAAAAAGAATTTTTAGAATGTAGATTATAATCTAGAAATTATGAGCAAAAATAATATGAAAAGTATTATCTTCCCCAAGGTTAAAGAGTGGTTTTTAAGATACATACTCGCAGAAATAGTAGCCATCATAGGTGCTATGGTGGGAGGTCTATTAGCATATTACTTTTTTAACAACCTTGTTGCTACTGCTCTCGGTGGAACTTGGGGCGAAAATATTGGTTATTATGGACAAATAATATATAGTGATTTAAAAAAGAGCAAACAAAAAGACGGAAAAATTACATTTATTATTGTTCTTAAACTTATAAGAAACGCCATTATAGAATTTGGGCCAGGGGAGTATCTTGATAGCTTTCTTATTCGTCCTATTACCATGTATTTTTTTATAAGCGTAGTTGGTAGTCTTCCTGTTGGGTTATTCCTTGGCAAAATAAGTGCTGATGTCATTTTTTATATACCTACAATTACTGCATACGAGTTTCAAAAAAAATACATTAAAGATTAATATTTTTTTGTTATTTAGGAACTCCGAATCGGAATCTCGCGTAAGCGTATATGCTAGATCCTAAATTTAATTCAGAATTACAAAAAAAAGGCGAGGCGTGGAAGCCTCGTCTTTAAGGTTTTATTAATTTGTATTACTATCTATATTTATTTATTTCATCTCTAAGTTTTTTTGCTTTTTCTGCCGCATTTTCAGCAAACTTTTCGTCTGAACCAGCATAAATTATTCCACGAGCGGAATGAACAATCAAACCCTGTCCATTCGAATCTTTTCCATTATCCATAACTGCTTTAACATCACCACCTTGTGCGCCTATACCAGGAAGCAGTATCGGCATGTCACCAATAATTTTTCTAATTTCTTTTAGTTCTTTTGGGTACGTTGCACCAACTACAACAAGTAAGTTTTTGTTTTTATTCCATTCATTAGCTACTTTTTCTGCCACTATCTGGTAGATTTTTTTCCCTTCTACTTCTAAGTCTTGTAAGTCTTTAGCTCCTGGGTTAGAAGTTCTGCATAATACAATTACTCCCTTGTCTTTGTAATCAGTAAATGGTTCTAAAGTATCGCCACCCATATATGGGTTTACGGTTACTGCGTCTGCACTTAATATTTCGAAAGCTTGTTTAGCATACATTTTTGCAGTGTTGCCAATATCGTTACGTTTGGCATCCAATATTACCGGCATATCGGGGTAGTTTTGTTTTACGTAGTTGATGCTTTCTTTAAGCTGGTCAATAGTGTCGGAACCAGCATACATGGCGTATTGGAATTTGAAAGATGAAGCAAAGTCAACAGTTGCGTCAATAATTGTTTTGTTAAATTCAAACGCTGCTTTTTCGTGAGTTTTTAGGTGTTCTGGGATTTTTTCAAGATCTGTATCCAAACCTACACAAACTAGTGAGTTTTTTTTATCCCAGGATGCTTTTAAATTTTTTATGAAAGTCATAAATTTTTACTCTGACTCGGCGAGCCACGTCGTTCACGAACGACGTGGCGAGGACGCCTTCGTCAGTTTTATTAAAATTGATTATCTTTTAAGAATTGTTGCACTTTTTCTTTCGTGTCATCATCTATTTTTCCTTCTTCTAATAAAACAGTTATAATGTCAGACATTGTGATTATATTGTGAAGTTTATAACCTTTGTTTTCAATACGTTTTTTCCCACCTTGTTCACGGTCAAGTAAAATAATGACGTCACTGATTTTTAAACCTTCATGTTCGAGTGGTTCGATAGTCTCAAAAACTGAACTACCAGAACTAATCAAATCTTCAATAATTAAACAGGTTTGCCCTTTTTTGTATACTCCTTCAATGGCTTTTTTAGTACCATAGTCTTTTACTTCTTTTCTACGCATTACCATTGGTTTATTTAAATCCATCGAAATGACTGTTGCGATTGGTAATGCAGTGTAGGGAACGCCTGCGATTAAATCGTAATTTAAATCTTTAGCAATTTTTGACATTTCGTCAGCTACAGCTTTTAAAACCTCTGGGTAAGAAATTGTTACTCTCAAATCAATATAAATTGGAGAAATTATGCCTGTTTTTAGTTTGAATTCACCGAATTTGATAGCATTAATTTTGTTAAGTTTTAAAATTAGTTCTTTTTTATTCATAGGTTATTACCTTTCTTCTCTCTTTGTCATCTCGACCAGTGTTTTGTTGATTCACGCAAGTGGAGAGATCCCATATCATACAATATTGAAAGGTGTGAGATTCCTCGACTCCGGCCCTTGGCCTCCGCTCGGAATGACAAACTGGCTAATTGTAAATTTCTTCCCCTCTAAAATTATTATTTATTGAATTATTATCAAAGACTGTTTCACCATTAATTATTGTTTTTATTGGCCAGCCGGTGAGTTGCCAGCCATCAAAAGGAGACCAGCCGCATTTTGTGTATAAATTTTCGTTTTTAACTTCTTTTTTTAATGTCATGTCAACGATGGTTCTGCAGTCTTCTCGAATTGGTATGTGGAATATTTTTGTTGGGTTTGTTGACATAAGTTCAATTAAGCGTTCTAATTTTAGCATACCATTATTCACTGCATCAAGCATCAAAGGAAGCGAACTTTCAAGTCCAGGAATTCCACGTGGAAAATCATCCTGTTGTTTTTCTTTTTTAGTATGAGGCGCGTGGTCAGATCCGATAGTATCAACCGTACCATCTTCTATTGCTTGCCATAAAGCATCTACATTGCTTTGAGATTTTAAGTTTGGATACATCTCCCAAAACCCGTCTTTAATATTTTCGTTTTTTAAAAATAAATGATGAGGGGTTACTTCTACAAAAATGTCTTTTGTTTTATTTTTCTTAATGTATTCAATTTCGTCTTTAGTAGATATGTGACAAAGATAAAGTTTATTACCACACTTCTTAGTCAATTTAATAGCGAGTTCAACCATTTCTCCTTCTGCGTGGCAAGAAATAATAGGGGAGACACTAAATATCTTTTCTAAGATTCTGTCATCGTCGATCTTTAAATTTCCTGTTGAGAAATTCAAAAAAACTTTGACCGATGCGATCTTATCTCTAACTTTTTTTATCTCATTCCAGTTGTCTGTACTGGCGGCAAAATGAAAGCCATAATTTACCATTGCATCTTTTTGTGCGATCTTTCTTTTTTGTTCAAGAAGTTCCGCAGTCGTGGTCGGTGGTTTGGTATTAGGCATATCTAAAACAGTAGTAAAACCACCTGCCAAGGCTGCTTTAGAGCCTGTTTGCCAGTCTTCTTTATGATCAAGTCCGGGAGTTCGAAAGTGAACATGGGGATCGATTAGTTGTGGAAGTGTGATTATGCTCATATAGATAAAGCTCAAATGTTAATCATGAAGCATGTAACATGGAACAAGTCTTAGGTATTGCATACTACATGATATATGATACATGTTCTATGAAATTGGATTTAGTCATTTGGATTTTATTTAACATTGTGATTTTGAAATTTGACATTTTATTTGATAGATTATGCTTTTAATTATATTCATCCCAACTTTTTATTTTTAAATCTTTAAGTTCTTTTTTGAAAATTGAATCAACAAATAATTTTGCTAACCGTAGATTGGTTATCAATGGAATATTGTAATCAATTGCTTGTCTGCGAAGCATGTAGCCATTACTAACAACTTCTCGATTTAAGCCATCAGGTATATTTATTACAAAGTCTACCTTACCTTCTTTAATAAGGTCAAGACCGTTTGGCGCTATTTTATCTTTAATTTTATAGACAAGCTTATTTTCAATACCATTTTCTTCTAAAAATTTCGACGTGTTAACAGTGGCGTAAATATTAAAGCCCATATTTTTTAATTTATTCGAGGCTTCCAAGAAATCTGCCTTATTATCTTCACCACCTAAACTTATAAGCACATTTTCTTTAGGATATCTAAAACCAGTTCCCAGCATTGCTTTTAGTAGTGTTTCCTGCAAATCATCTCCAAAGGCTGCTACTTCTCCAGTTGAACCCATTTCTACGTAAAGTACAGGGTCTGCGCCTTTAATTCTTGAATAAGAAAATTGAGGTACTTTTACGCCCATATAATCAAGATCAACAGTATTATAAGAACCGTGGATATCAATACCAAGCATGGCTTTGGTGGCAAGTTCAATAAAATTATATTTTGTTACCTTGGAGACAAATGGGAAGCTTCGTGATGCGCGCAAATTACATTCAATTACTTTAATTTCGTTATTAATAGCTAAAAATTGGATATTAAATGGGCCAGTGATATTTAGTGCACTTATAATTTGTCTGGTGATTTTTTTGCAACGCCTGACTGTTTCTAAATATGTTTTCTGGGGTGGTAAGACCATAGTTGCATCACCAGAATGTATGCCAGCGTTTTCTACATGTTCAGAAATGGCATAAATTTTTAATTCTCCCTTTTGAGCAACTCCATCAATTTCGATTTCGCGTGCACCCTGAATAAATTTGCTAATGACTACTGGGTGTTCTGGAGAAACAAGGGTGGCTTGTTTTAAGCAGGTAACCAAACTTTTTTCGTTAGGTGCAATGTTCATAGCAGCACCAGAAAGAACGTAAGAAGGACGTACTAAAACAGGATAATTAACTTTTTCTGCAAATTTTATTGCTTCTTCGATACTAGTTAATTCCTTCCACGCTGGCTGATCAACTTTTAGTTTATCAAGTAATGCAGAAAATTTATGTCTATTTTCTGCTCTATCTATATCAAGTGGGGAAGTGCCTAATATTTTTACTTTTGCACCATGCAATTCCATAGCCAAATTGTTGGCAATTTGTCCACCAACTGAAACATTTACGCCTTTTGGTTTTTCAAATTCATAGATATCAAGTACACGTTCAAATGATATTTCTTCAAAATATAATCTATCACAAATGTCATAATCGGTAGAAACAGTTTCTGGATTATAATTAATCATTATGGTTTTGTAGCCAAGTTTGTTGGCAGCTAAGGTTGCGTTAACAGCGCACCAATCAAATTCTACGCTAGAACCAATTCTATATACTCCAGAACCCAGTGTGACAATCGAATTTTTAGAAGGCTTTAAATCGTGCTCCGTGCCGTTATAGGTCATATATAAGTAATTGGTTTTAGCTGGATATTCGGCAGCTAAAGTATCAATTTGTTTTACTACTGGCAAAACTTTATTTACTTTTCGTAGTTGTCTAATTTCTGGAGTTTCGACTTTTTTGATTTTTGCGATTTGTCTATCTGAAAAACCTGCTTGTTTGGCTTCGAGTAATAAATCTTTTGTTAAATCATTTTTGTAAAGTTTCTTTTCTATTTCAGTAATATTTTGCAGTTTGTATAAAAACCATTTATCTATTCCAGTTTTGTTATAAATTTTTGAAATCGGAATGCCTTTTTTGATGCCTTCTGCCACAGCAAAAACTCTTTGTTCAGTAGGATTTTCCATCTCGTCTATTACCCCATTAGCAAATTTTAAATTATTTTGAACCACGCCATACATTCCAATGTCTAGCATTCGAATGGCTTTTTGCAAAGCTTCTTCAAACTTTCTGCCTATGGCCATTACCTCTCCAACACTTTTCATCTCAGAACCTAATACACGATACGCGCCTTGGAATTTTTTTAGATCCCAGCGCGGAATTTTTACTACCAAATAATCAAGTGCTGGTTCAAAGCAAGCTGTAGTAGCTTTGGTGATTGAGTTTTTTATTTCTGTTAAACCATAACCTAGCCCAAGCTTAGCGGCTATAAAGGCTAGAGGATAGCCGGTTGCTTTAGATGCTAAAGCAGATGATCTCGAAAGTCTGGCATTAACCTCAATTACCCTGTAATCTTCTGATTTAGGATCAAAGGCATATTGTATATTGCATTCCCCAACAATTCCAAGATGTCTGATAACATCAATAGAAATTTTTCTTAATTTATGATATTCGTGATTAGTCAATGTCTGCGAAGGTGCAACTACTATACTTTCGCCAGTATGTATGCCCATTGGGTCAAAGTTTTCCATATTACAAACTGTAATGCAATTATCAAATCTATCTCGTACTACTTCGTATTCAATTTCTTTCCATTTCAATAAACATTCCTCCACAAGCACTTGTGGTACTTCGGCAAAAGCTTGGTTACACATTTCATCTAATTCTTTGGCATTTTTTGCTATACCAGAATGTTTACCACCCAAAGCAAAGGCAGCACGCATCATAACAGGGTAGCCAAGTTTTTGAGCAAATTTAAGTGCAGCATTAGTATTATTGACTGCCTTTGATTTAGCAGTTTTAATACTTATTTGGTTTAGTTTTTTGATAAACAAAGCGCGATCTTCGGTGTCTTCAATGGTCTGTATGGGAGTTCCAAGCACGTTAACCCGGTATTTTTTTAGCACCCCATTACGTGCAAGTTCTAATCCGCAGTTGAGCGCAGTTTGGCCACCAAAAGCAAGCATGATGCCCTGTGGTTTTTCTTTTTTGATTACTTCTGATACAAAATGATAATTAACTGGCAAAAAGTAAATTTTGTCTGCTAAATGCTCAGAAGTTTGGATTGTTGCAATATTTGGGTTTACTAAAACAACTTTGATTTTTTCTTCTTTCAAAGCTTTAATGGCTTGGGAGCCAGAATAATCAAACTCGCCAGCTTGGCCAATTTTGAGTGCGCCAGAGCCAAGAATTATTACTTTTTTTATTTTTTTAGACATAGATTCTATTTGTCATTTCGACCGAAGGCCGGAGTGAAGTCATGCCAGAGGCAGATCCGCCTCTGGCGGAAAATCTCACATTATTCTTATTGGTAAGTGTGAGATCCCTCGGCTCCGCTCGGGATGACAATACGGATTTAATTATTATGCTTCTTTTTTTGCCATTGTTTATACGTATTTATTGCTTTTAATCCATTAATACTAATTTTTTCTTTGGTGAATGTTTTAACTTTGTCTAAGTCAACCCACTTATAAGCTGTTACTTCATCAGGATCGATTTTTACTTTACCATCATAGATGCAAGTATATAATGATCTAAAAAATTTATCTTTGTTACTATTAATTTTTATTTTTGTTATAAATTTTAATTTACTAGTAGGGATTTTGATCCCCATTTCTTCTTGCAGCTCCCTTAAAGCAGCCTGTCTATAAGTTTCTTTAGCATCGACATGCCCACCTATCCTTGTTTCCCATTGATTTGGCTTAGTATGAAGCCAAGGAGCGCGTTTTTGAAATAATATTTGACCCTTAGAATTAAATACTAGTATTGAAGAAAGTCTATGCCAAAGATAACATTTTTTCATACCGTGATAAGTCGCTGTTCCGACGACCTTATCATTCTTGTCGACTATTGTAATAACTGATTCTTTAAATTTTGGTTTTTTCATTTTTTTAGCCATTGTTTATTTCGTAAATAACAGTCTAAAGACTGTCATTCCGGCTGTTAGGTAGTCACAATAAAACGGAATGACACATTTCTTCGCCAGAGGCGAATCAGCCTCAGGCTGAAGTGTGTTATTTTTTTTCATCATTTTTGTCAATTAGCGCTATAATTAAATCTTTGAATTTTGGTACTTTCATCTTTTAATCATCTTCACAAACTTATCAAACAAATAATCTGTATCAACCGGACCGGGAGTTGCTTCTGGATGGAACTGTACTGACATAAATGGTTTTCTGATATGTTTAATTCCCTCGTTAGTTTTGTCATTAGCATTTACAAACCATTCTTTAAATCCTGGTGGTAATTTTTTGGCGTTGACTGCATAGCCGTGGTTTTGCGAAGTGATGTAGCATCTGTTGGTACCAACTTCTACACATGGTTGATTTTGGCTTCGATGCCCGAATTTCAGTTTATACGTATCACCACCAGCAGCTAGAGCAAGCAGTTGGTTGCCAAAACAAATTCCAAAGGTAGGAATATTTTTTGCTAATGATTTTTTTATGTTATTGATCGTTACTTCACAAGTTTTAGGATCACCAGGGCCATTAGAAATAAAAAGACCATGGTATTTTAATTTAGTAAGATCATAATTCCATGGTACACGAATCACTGTTATATTTCGTTTTTGAAAACTTCTGATGATATTATTTTTTACACCTACGTCAATCATCACAATTTTAGTTCTACCAGCCTTATAGTTTATTATTCTTTTGCAACTAACTTTATCAGCTAGTATTTCTTTGTTAGGGTCGTAGAAATCAATCACCTTATCAGCTTGTTCAATTTTGCCTAGCATTACACCCTTACTTCGTAGTTTCATTGTTAATGCTCGCGTATCTATTCCTTCGATAGCAGGAATTTTGTAGCGCTTAAGCCATTGATCTAATGAAGATTTAGCATTCCAGTGACTGTGCTTTTTTGAATATTCTGATACAATCAATCCTTGGATTTGAATTTTTTCTGATTCAAAATTAGTGAACATTTTATTTTTTTTGATTTCTTGTGGCACCCCGTAATTTCCAATCAAAGGATAAGTCAAAACTAAAATTTGTCCAGCATAAGAAGGGTCGGTAAAACTTTCTGGATAGCCAACCATGCCAGTGTTGAACACAATTTCTCCGGCAATAGATTTTTTGGTGCCAAAGCCAAAGCCTTCGAATTCTGTACCGTCTTCTAGGATTAGTTTTGTTTTTTGGTTGTTCATAAACTTGTCATCTCGACCGATATTTTGTTATTTTATGCGAGTGGAGAGATCTCATACCATACGATATTGCAGGGTGTGAGATCCCTCGACTCCATTCATCATAATTAAACGTGGAACCATTACGCTCGGGATGACAGAAAGAAGAAGCTAAAATGCTATTTTTTTACCAGTACTATCTCTATGGTATTTTCCAAGTTCATTAATATTTAGAGCTGTTTTTTTATCAAATACTGGTCCATGTGTACAAACACAAACACCAGAATCATCCAAACAGCATTTTCCGCAAATTCCAAAACCACATGACATATATCTTTCCATTGAAATCTGGCAGTCAATATTAATATTATTTGCAAAATCTAATACTTTTTTCATCATTATTTCAGGACCACAAGTATAAATACAATCATATTTATTAGTATTGGCTAATTCTTCCAATCGTGTGGTGGCAAAACCTTTATATCCGCAAGAGCCGTCATCAGTTGATGTGTATAAATTTACACCAATATTATTTAAGCATTTTTGTAATGGAATGTCTGATTTTGACCTTGCTCCTATTATAAAATCTACGTCAATTCCTTTTTCTTTAGCGACTTGAGCTAAAAATACCACAGAAGGAGTGCCACAACCACCACCAACACAAATTATCTTTTTATATTTCTTAAGATCATAACCTTTGCCATAAGGGCCTTGGACACTCATTTTGTTTCCCTTTTTTAATTTAAAAAGCTTTGTAGTAAATGGACCTACTTTTTTTATTGAAAGTGAAAAATTATTATTTGTTGTACAGGCGATGCTAATCGGTTTAGCATCAATTTCTGGTAACCAGACCATAACAAATTGTCCTGGCAAAGCATTAAGAGTGCCTTTCAGAGTAAAGGTTTTCATATCGTCAGCTTCATCAGCAATATTTATTATTTCAAATGCTTTTGGTTGTTCTATTTTATTCATGAGCAATACCAATTATTTCTTTTAAATTTTTGTAATCTTGTTCTTTCATAAATTCTTTGATTTCGTCAGCTACTTTTTTAAATATTTCTGGACCTCGATAATAAATTCCCGTTCCAATTCCTACTGCAGTTGCGCCTGCCATCATCATCTCAATAGCATCACGTCCAGTATTAATACCACCTAGGCCTATGATTGGAATTTTCACTGCTTTATAAATATCATAGACACATCGAACGGCAATTGGTTTTATGGCTGGGCCTGAAACTCCACCGAATTTGTTAGCCAGTATTGGTTTGCCTGTTTCGATATTTATAATCATACCTGGACCAGCAGTATTTATAGCAGTGATAGCAGCAGCACCTGCTTCTTCTGCGGCTTTGGCAACATCAGCTAATTTTGGAATATTGGGAGACACTTTCACAAATACTGGTAATTTTGTATTTTTAACCACAGCCTTTGTAATATCACTTGTGGCCTTTGGGGTACCTTGGCCTGCCAAAGTTCCAAAGCCGGGTGTGTGAGGACAAGAAAGGGGAATCTCTACAGCAGCAAATTCATCAGTTAAAAATCTTTTTGCCATATATGCAAAATCATCAGCTGTTGAACCGATAATACTTGCGATAACTGGTGCTCCAACATCTTTTAAATCTACAAATTCTTTTTTAGCTTCCTCAATACCAGGGTTAGAATAGCCAACTGCGTTCATCATACCTGCTTCAAACGTCGTTATAATGGGATTAGGATGTCCTTTTCTCGGTTCCTTGCTAATGGATTTCATTGTTACCGCTCCTGCACCATTTTTAGCGATATTTTTTAATGACGATTTAGTTACACCCAAAATACCCGACGCGAGGATTGTCGGGTTGTCTATTTTTATTCCGCAAAGGTTTGTTGATAGATTCATAAGTTTGCTCTGTTTGTCATTTCGACCGAAGTGGAGAAATCTCACCCCATACTTATTGGTAGATGTGAGATCTCCGCCAGAGGCGGACCAGCCTCTGGCTGGCCTCGGTCTAAATTGTTCGCTCGGGATGACAAATAGACTATTTTATAGCTCCCAAAATCAAACTCAAAATTGCTTGTCTCACATAAAGTCCGTTCTGAGCTTGCTCGAAATAGTTGGCATAAGGAGTATCATCAAATTCAGTTGGTAGTTCGTTTACACGTGGGAGGGGATGCATAATTTTTAAATTCTTTTTTACGTTAATAAAATCTTTAAGATTTAATATGTACTTATTTTTTACTTTGTTATAGTCACTCATAGATTTAAAGCGTTCTTTTTGTACCCGCGTGCTATACAATATGTCAAGCTTGTTTAATACGTCAGAAAGTTTTGTGATTTCGGAAAATTTTGCTTTATGCTTTTTAAGTTCAGTTTTTACCCAGGCAGGCATTTTAAGTTGGCTAGGGGAGATAAAATAAAGATTTGCGCCAAACATTGCTAAGGCAATAGAAAGTGAATGAACAGTTCTGCCATATTTTAAGTCACCTATCAGCGCAACATTAAGTCCATTTATTTTTTTGTGAGATTCTAAGATTGTATAAATATCCATTATCATTTGTGTTGGATGCTGGTTAGACCCATCACCAGCGTTGATAATTGGAATATTAGCAATTTTTGAGGCGCGTTTTGCGGCGCCATTATCTGGATGTCTAATTACTATGCAATCGCTATAGCCGTTTATTACTTTGATGGTGTCTTCAAAACTTTCACCTTTTTTTAGTGAAGTTGATTCAGTCCCAGAAAAGCCTATAGTTTCTGCACCAAGTTTTTTAGCAGCAGTTTCAAAAGAAAATCTTGTGCGAGAAGATGGCTCAAAAAATAGGTTTGCGATTACTTTACCATATAATAGCTTAGAAGATTTTTTATTTGCAAATCGTTTTGCTGTATTAACAATTTTTAAGATATCAGATTTTGTTAAATCTTGTGTATAGATTATGTTTTTGTTTTTTAGGTTTGTCATATATTGATTGAATGGCTGATTGGTTAATAAGTATATCTAAGACACCATTCTTTAGTCCACTCACGTTTATTCGGTTCATCAACTAAAATTATTTCATCACAAAATTGTGTATTATTAGTTAAGCTTACCATATTTGTGATGCAACTGTTATGTAAGTTTACGGTATTGATCCTACGACATGCATCAATATTTTCTTCTTTTAACATTTTGACCATATAATGATAACAATTATTTTTGTCTTTTGCTTTCTCGCAAATATCTAGATTGTTATTTTTTACTGCCTTTTGTGCTAAGCAACCATGGAAAGCATTAAAACCGCATGTCATTACTGAAAGAAAAGTCATAAAAATAATTATTAACGCTACGGATAATGCAAAACCAAATATAAATGTAGAAAGTTTCTTTTTATCTTTTAATATATAGTAGATGATAGAAGGCACTATAGAGCACGTTATTACTGCAATAGGAGTAATCCATAAAGCGTGTATTTCTGTTAAGGGGATAATAAGAATGCATTCACCATGTGCTCCACATATAATGTAATAAATTATCGAGAAAGCATTGGCTAAAAAATATAGTATGAATCCAAACTTTAAATTAAATCTAATTAACCATTTAACATTATAGTTTTTTTCATTAATTCTTTTGTCAGTAAAATATAAAGCGGTTAAATATATAAACACGATTACTATACTAGCGACTAAGAAAGCTAATAATTCCCAAAATAGATCAGATTTTATGTAGTCTTTTGAAAATAAATTTTCTACTAAAAAATTATTTGTATAAGATTTATTATTCATATACAAAGGAATACTTAGTGAAAAAATAAATAAAACCAAACCACTTTTCCATTTTATTTTATTCATATGTTTTTGTTCTTTAATTTCGACATGTCTTGTTTACCCAGCACCTTTTAGGTGTTGGTATTTAATTTTAATCTTCTTTTAAGTTGAGCATATACTTTTCCATGATATTTTAAGTTTTTTTCTCTTTGCGCAGCGTCTTGCCTAGTTAAATAACCTTCAACATATACATAAGTCCATGGTTTGTAACGATTAGTGTGTTTTGATTGACCAGAATTATGCTCTTTAAGTCTTTTAGGTAAATTATTGGCCATGCCAACATATAGTTGATTGTATTTCTTACTTTTTATTATATAAATCCAATACATATTGTTTATTCAAAAGGTGCTGGGTAAAAAAAATTACCCCTTTCGGGGCAAAAATTGTTAGTAAATATTAAAAAAGACGCAAAGGTCAATGTGTATCATTTGTGGATAATTATTTCTTCTCATTCCGAAATTAATTATATCGAAAATATAGAATCTAGTCAACAGATTATTTTAGTTCTTTTTCTAATAAATTTTTAAGCATCTGTGGATTAGCTTTGCCTTTTGTTTCCTTCATAGCTTGGCCAATTAAAAATTGTATGACAGTAGTTTTTCCAGCTTTGTATTGCTCTGCTTGGTCTGGATTATTTTTGATAATTTTTTTAACTACATCTTCTAACTCTGAAAAATCTTCGATTTGAGTTAGGTCTTGTTCATCCATTATATTAGAAGGGTCTTTGCCAGTGTCGTACATAATTTCAAGAAGTTTTGTGGCAGTTGATTGATTTACTTTTCCAGCGTAGACAATAGTAATAAATTCTGCAAAATTTTCTGGTGTGATTTTGCAGTCAACAATTTTAGCGTTGTCATTATGAAGATGAAACAGTAATCGGTTGATTAACCATTTGGAAACTAGTTTAGAAATTTTGCCCTTGTATTTATCCCAGATTTCTTCTGGCGTGCCTTCCATTTCGCCAGTAGTAGCTAGCCATGATGTTAATTCAGAAATAACTTTTTCAGTATAAGCAGCTAGGTTTTTATCTTCGGTAAGAATTTTAGCTTCTTCTGGCTTTAGTTCAAATTCTTCAACAAAGCGTTCACGTTTGTCTTGTGGCAGTTCTGGCAGTTCACGTTTTATTTTTTCTACATCAATGGGGGAATCTTTTTGATAAAAATGAATTGGCGGAATGTCGGGTTCTGGGAAATATCGATAGTCATGCGCTTCTTCTTTTGTACGCTGTTGTTCTGTCACTCCTTTAGTCTCGTTCCAACCACGAGTAGATGGTTCAGTTGGTAGTTCTCCAGTTTCAAATAGTTTAGTCTGTCGTTTGATTTCGAATTCTATAGCACGCTTAACAGCATTGAATGAATTGATATTTTTAATTTCTGTTTTAGGATTAAGATGCTCATAATTAAGTTTCCCTGGCTTCCTTTCAGCCATTGAAATATTTGCATCGCATCGTAGATGACCTTTTTCCATGTCAGCATCAGAAACATTTAAATACCTCATAATCAATCGAAGTTCCTGCATAAAGGTTTTGGCTTCTTCTGCTGATCTTATGTCTGGTTCAGTTACAATTTCCATCAAGGGTGTGCAAGCACGATTAAAATCAACAAAAGTATAATTACCATCTTGAGAATGGAAATTTTTTGCTGCATCTTCTTCTAAGTGCAAACGAGTAATGTCAATCCGTCTCTTACCTTTAACTGCATCTGGTTGATCGGATTTAATAGTGATATGCCCTTTAATGCCAATAGGTTGGTCAAACTGAGAAATCTGATAGCCTTTGGGCAAGTCAGGATAAAAATAGTGTTTTCTATCAAACTTGGTTATTTCCGGAATCTGACACTTTAATGCTTGGGCAGCTTTGACAGACCATTCAATTGCTTGTTTGTTGGCTACTGGTAACACTCCTGGATTACCCATGCAAATTGGACAAACCGTTGTGTTAGGTGGTTTGTTTTCGCCCGTATTATCGCAACTACAAAACATCTTAGATTTTGTCTTTAGTTGTACGTGGATTTCTAATCCGATGATTGGTTGTAGTTTCATAATACTAATTACGAATTAATACGAATATACAAATAACGAATACAGAACTAATATTGGTATGGATTTGTAATTCGTAATTCATCTTAGCAAACTTTATGCAAAAAGAAAAGACCCCCGCTACCGTGTGGCGCGGGGGCCGAAAGATAAGTCGCTTATGCGACTACCGGTTTGCTTTTTTTCTGGCGCGTCTTTTTCTTTTTTTGGAATTTCTTGCCCGCCGGTGTGATCTTAGGATGCTCTGTTCAGAGCGTGGCATGGTGGATTTTTCTGGTGCCAGCTTTCTCTCTCTGATTCTTTTCACAATTTTTGACAGAAATTCTGCATCGTCAGGTTCTTCTGGGTCGGCAATCAGGATGGAAAGTGAGGTTGGTACCTCATCTACAAGGTTGATGCCGTTAACAGGTTCGTTGACTGAGGTAATATCCAAATCGAAATTGGATTGGTCGGGTAGAGCCATGGTTCTCCATGGCATGTCTTCGCTTTTTCCGAAAATCATCTTTTTCAAACGTTTTAAAGTTGCTGTTATCATGATGCATCCTCCTTATATCAACCAATGTGGTTATAATGACACGTCAGAAGAGATATGTTGCCATATCTGCTCTGATATGTCATCAATAGACTGGTTGGCATCAATAATTTTCCAGTTGTATTTTTGTGCAAGAAATTTAAGGTTGTTGCGGCACTTTTTCATCAGGTCGTCACGGGTTTCGTGGATATGATTTTCTTCGCGGCTTTCAGTAAAAGGTTTGCCGTCTAGAAGTATTGAAATATCCTCTTTTATCAAGTTTTTATTTTGACTTTCGAGTATAGCAAGGTCTGCTCCTTTTGTCAAGCCCCAGGCAATTCCAGTGCCAATATAGTCTTCTGCTACAACTGTTTTGCCATTTTCTAGCATATCTTTTAGCTGTGGCTCAAAGTCAGTTCTGTTTTGTGTGTAGAGTTTTTGAAGTTCAATTTCGTCCATTGTTTGAATTTTGCCAGAGCGTAAAATCTCGTTTATATTTGGGCCGGTTGGCTTTAGATTATAAATAGGATACTTAAGATATACAACGTCCATATTTGCTTTTTTGAATCTTTCCACTAATAATTTAGCCTGGGTTGATTTTCCCAGGTTGTTGGTGCCGTAGATTACAATAAAATTGCCCTTTGTTTTCATATAAAAACCAAATAACAAAACAATAATCAATAATCAATTTCCAATAATCAAACAATCATCAATATACAATTATTAATGTTTAAAACATATTTTTGAATTTGTAAATTGGAATTTGTTTGGGATTTGGTTATTGGTGCTTGTGATTTATATCATTATAGTTTAGTCACGTCAATATACTTAGCTAGCAATGGATGTACTTTTTCGATTTCTTCCCAAACTGAATAAGCAATTCTTCTATATGAGATATGTCCGGTTGGCCCGGTTCTTAATTTTACAAAATGATGAAGCTCTCGTAAATTCCAAGTAAACAAAACTTTTTTTCTAAATGCTAGTGAGGCAACATATTGAGCTTCTTGTGGGAAATCAGCATGGATTTTTTCAAAAGCATTTTGACTTTTTTCCATACATTCAACATAGTAGTCTTTTAGCCGAGCTTCTTCGATTTCATCTGGAATTTCGTAGCCATGTTTTGTTGTCACCATCTGATTAGTTTGTGTACACATTCTGTGTCGTTGAATATCGCGGAATGCTCCGTAGTCAAGCAAAATATCAAAAGTATAATTAATGTGCTCGAGTTCACGTAGCGGTCTATCAAATTTGCCTAAACGTTTTAGCGCTATATCAATTACTTCTTCTTTTTCTTTTTGTTCCATTTTTTTAACATTACGTTGTACTTGTTTGTATGGAAAATCAGAAAATCGATAGAGTAGTGTTGTTACGAGCTTGTCATCGGCATCTTGATCAAAATCAATTAGCTCAACAGGTTTAGAAGTTTCTATGTCGTGGATAGGCAGGATTTTATTTGTCATTTTGGTTAATTCATCTGTTGTTTCTTTTAAGTATTCATTTAGGTTGGCATATTTAATTAGAGTAGGAGTGACTTTTTGCGCAGCAACTTTTAGCTCCTCCCCGATTTGCTGCATCTCTTCTAGGGGATGTGAAAGCAATTTAGCAATGGCATATTCGAGATTTCTGGCGTTGGCTGTCATACCTAGATTAGTTAAAGTTGCTACAGGCAAAATATATCTTACATTATCGCAAGTTTTTGCTTTTAGCCTTGCAGCGTGGAGTTTGTCTGCAACATCGTTTTCTTTTGGAAATTTTTTTACAATAAATTCGTTCATTGGTTCGTATAGATTATTGTAAGTATCCATCAAGAAATCACAAGTTTCAATGTACAGTTTTCCGTATTTAGATTTTAAAATGTTATTTGGTTTGTAGTATTTGTCGCGATCGTATACTTGATAGCGAGTTGATTTTTCTGTGTACGAACAAAGTCGATTGTCCTCGATAACTTTTGTTGCCAAGATAGAGACATTTTCTATAGCCAAAGAAAATACTGCATGTTCTGCAACAGAGGAATGTCCATAGCCGACAATCCATTTTTCAGAAAAATCAGCTGATGTTTCGTCGGTTAGTTCATCAGCAATATCTTGAAAGCTTTCTGGACTTCGGCTGCATTTAGCAAATGCAACAGCAACGACCTCCGGTGGAAGGCCGTTAAGTGAATATATTTCTCTTTTATTTTTTTCCATGGTTTATGGGATTATAAACGCACGTTGCCAGCTTGAAAGTTCTTTGGTTCGTTGATATTCGTAATGATTAAAGACTGGTCCAGCAGCAAGTATTAATTCATCATTTGGAGTTTTATAGATAACAATTAGCAAATTTAGGTTTTCAATCACTTCATTTAAGTAATTGCCTTGATTTTGAGTGAATATCCTTTGATCAAAATTAACATTTCTGGTGGAAAAGTCAAGGTTACCAATTAATTGTTCTAATTGTTTATAAAATTTGTTTATAAATTCAATTTCATCAAAATCAAGTGATTGGTTTTGTAATTCTTTAATAGCAATACTTTTTAGACGAGTTAAAATTTCTATATTATTATCCAGCTTTTCAATAATTGAATCTGCACTAGAAATAATTTCGAGATCAATAAGAGCATTCTTAAGCATTTCGTTTAAAGCAATTACACTATTGTAGTAATCTGGAAATGGTTCAACGTAGCCATAATCAATAATGGTAGAAGAAATTCTTCTATCGTCGGATTTTCTTTGAAAAAATTTTATATCGTATTTTTTTCTAAGATTAAATCTTGTTGCTAATACACTGTTAAGCATTTTTTGATTCCAAACCTCACTTTGCATGAATGTTGGATAAGTAGAAGGTATATCTAACAATGTCATATTAAGATTTTGAAGTGTTGCCCAATATATGTTGCCTAGCCAAGTATATCTATCAAATTGTGAAATTTCATCTTGGAGTTTTTGTACATTAGCTTCGTAATTTTGGTAGTTGTGATTATTTTGGCTTGCAATAATATTCGTAGCAGTCTCAAAATCAAGTAACGAAACTACATCTAGAGTTGTTGGAACACATCGTGTTAGATTGCCAGATAAGTTACAATAAGTAGAAGGTTCGTTACCACGGGCAGGAGCCTCTCCTATATAGGTTACGACTCTTGGATGTGTCAGTTTATTAAAAAGAAAGTTTTCAGTTGAAAATTCAGAGCGTAGCAGCTTAAGACCTTTTTTAGCAGTTTGTTTTTGGCTACCTTCAATTTCTAACAAGCTGTAAGTTTCTAATTTATTTTGAAGCAAAGCTAAATTTTCTTCAAATTGAGGATTGTCTGGATGAAAAATATTTTCTACGTTAAAATCAGGACCAAACAATTCTATCAAAGCATCTAAATAATGTAGGTAAGTAAAATCATATTCAAGACCTTGAAAAAAAGAAAGTGTTTTGTAAATTTTAAGCCACAAATTTCTTGCTTCTTTATCATCTCTAAAATCCTGTGCTATCATAGCTGCTGCAACGGTGGCAATTTTGTGATCATCTTTATCTAAAATACAATCAGAACAGCTCTCGTCCTTGGCATATAAAGGAAACAAGGCTTCAGAATAGAACTTTGCAGCTAAAGAATAATTTTTTAATTTTTCCGAAGATTGGTAAGCAGTATTTGGAGTAAAGATATTGTAATTTTTTTGATATAAGAAAAGAGGGGATTTAGTTGTTGTGTTATGATTATATATTAATTGTAGTTCTTTATTAACTTGAGAACTAATTGTATCTGGTAGATTGTATTTATATTGAGTATTATCTGTAGGTGAAAAAAACTTTTTTTCTAAACCAGCACTAATGCCTTCGTCTTTGATCTGATGAGACTTTGGTTTTAATAATTCTAGGGCAGTAGCAAAAAATGCTGTTTCTAAACGAGTGGCTTCTATAAACTGATCTGATTCAATTTGTGTACCTTGGCGGTATTGGTCGAATCTAAATTTTGCTTTGTTATATAATTTTTCAGTGACCTGCCAGACTGTTTGATAGAAAACTTCTTGTTCGATTTCTTTAAACATAGTGTACAGCTGAACCTGATTAAGGTATTCAACCGAATCAACTGTTACTAAAACAGGGATTACATTGTTATTAAGAGTATAGTAGGCAGTTTCGAAATCTCTGTTTTCTCCCCCAAAAGGATAACTAGTAACAACAAAACCATTATTTTCTAGATTTTTTTCTACATGATCTAAATTAATTTTTCGTGAGAGATCTCTATAATTTAAAACGTCAGTTTTAATATTTATAGGTAGCTCATATTGCGCCACTTGCGATGTATAAACAAAATCAATAGGCATGTAGTATTCAGCAAAAAGTTTTCTTTCTTTTGACGTTACTTCAACGCCTGTTACCCCGTCTCCAACAGGGAATTTATCGATAGAAAAAGGTAAATGGGAATTAATGTTTGGGTTTTGATTTGTTATAACATTAATATTCTGGTTTGGCGTTGGTTCTTGATTAAACATTCTAATTAGATAACCACTTAAAACACTTATCAAAACAACCAAAATCAATGCACTAACACTAATAATTATTAGAAGTTTGAATTTTGAATCCATATGATTATCCTCCTGTACTGCCAAACCTACCTTCTTTTCGGCTAGTATCGCTTAATATTTCAACTTCTTCTAGTTGCGCCTGCGTGATTGGTACGATTAGCAATTGAGCAATTTTTTGCCCTTTTTTTATTTCAAAAATATTTTTTCCTAAATTGGTTAAACAAACATTGTATTCACCACGGTAGCTCGAATCAAAAACTCCACCAAGGGTGTGTAAGTGGTCAACGTTAGCTCGACCACCCTTATCATTTACCAGCGCAACATATTCTTTTGTAAATTCTAGCGCAAAACCTAAAAAGAAAGTTTTAATCTCGCCTGGTTTTAGGCTGTAGTCTTCAAGTGAATATAAATCGAGTCCAGCATCGCCTAGATGAGCATAATTTGGAGTTATAGCTTCCTCATTTAGTTTTTTAAAGTTGACTTTCATCAATTATAGTAGAGCTGTTATTATTAGTAATTTTAGCACATAATCAAGTATGAGTGCTAGTAGGAATTATTTTAATTTTGAAATCATTTGATCTAATTTTTTATATAGATCTTTTTTTGTAGAGTTATTATCAATTACGATTTTGGCTTTTTTGGCAACTGTTTTAATTAAGCGATCTGCTTCACTATTTTGGAGTTTTTTAAACTCTGCCATTGAGTTTTTTTTGTCGTCAGAATATTGTTTTCGTTTTTTAATTCTGGCAAATCTTATATTCTCGCTGGCTGTAACATAAACTAATTTGAAGCCATGAATTTTGCTTAGATGTCTGATGTCAGGAAACCTACGGATGCCATCTGCAATCACAATTTTCCTTTTATCATTTTTTACATTTTCTGCAATAATTTTTGCTAAGATATCTTGTCCAAAAGTTTCGCGCAAACTTTGAGAAAGTTTTTGCAAGTTAGCTCGTGTTTCTTCTAAATAAAGTTTTTTGGCAGTCTCTCTTAAGGGAGAAGAAAAAATATAATAGCCAGCTTTGTATTTTTTAATTAGATATTCAGAAGCACATCCTTTACCCGAAGCTAGTTCACCAACAAAACCAATAATTATTTTATTCATTTTTTTCAAAGTTTATTTTTAGTTTTGGAATATAATGACGATATTTGACCCCAGCTAAATCCAAAAGTTTTCTTGATGCTACCCATTCATCATTATCATGGTATTTGTCGCTAGCAAAAATAATTTCGTTAATTCCGCATTGGATCAAAGTTTTCGCGCATTCATTGCAGGGAAATAATGAAGTATATACTTTACAGCCCGTGGTTGGTTTGTTTGCGTTATAGACTGCATTTTCTTCTGCATGCACAACATAGGCGTATTTTGAATTCAAAAAATCACCTTCGCGTGTCCAAGGTAATTTATCATCAGAACAATTTCTTGGAAAGCCATTGTAGCCAAGCCCAACTACTACATTATTTTCGTCGACAATTACAGCCCCAGCTTGTGTTGATGGGTCTTTAGATCGTTGAGAAATAACATATGCTATTTGCATAAAACATTCATCCCAAGAAAGATAGTCTTTATTTTTTTCAGACATTTTGATGTTAATTCATGTTATTAGTTACTAAATTATTATAATAGAAAATTAGGTTTTGGGCAATATCAATATATTTGACTTATATAGTGAAATTTGTTATTTTGTATAATCACGTTCAATAAATGAAAACAGTGAAGTTAAGGATATTAAGAAAGGGAGGGTCAAGGATGCAAGAACCTGTTGTAGTAGAAAGAGACACAATTGAAGGAGTGCGAGTTAGCACAATTATCGAAACTGTCGAAAAAGTAGTTCGAATAGTGTCGGAACTATTGGGTACTGAACAGGTGGGATGGTTTGGGATTTTCGATTGGGAAGAACCGGTCGAAAGATTTATGCGGCGATTTCCCGAACATACTGGTCGTTTTGACGATAATTGGGAAAAGTGCGCAGTCACAACTGCCAAAAGTTGACCAATAAGGGTGAGTTTTTGAGTAGCTGGCAGGTTCGTTTTACAAGGTATTATACTGCTGGCGCCATCGTAGTACAATGTAGAGAAAGAAAACTCGTTCTTTCATTCAAAGGAGGGCAAACGGAATTCGTCGACGAAGCGATTGTTTTGGGGATCGCCTATTTGCTCAACTGGGCGAACTGCGACGACATAACGAAAATCGCTGAAATGAGTAGCAATCCAGAATTTGACGAAATTCACGAACACATAAAGAGGAATCGATAGAAGATTCCATAAAGAATAAAAGGGCGGCACGAAGCTTGTGTCGCATTTCTTTTATTTCGTAGGCTAGACGTCGACGTCTCGCCTGCAGAAAATAAAAATGGTCGGGGCTAGGCCCCGACCTACGTGATGTATGAATAATTGTGTTTTTATTTATTTGTTTCAACCTTGATTCCTGAACCTTACCCAATATATAATGATGTGTTGTTTTATTATTTTTCTTTTGTGAGTTCTACCTTGATACCAGGTCCCATACTAGAACTAATACTGACATTCTTTAAATAAATACCTTTTATTCCTTGTGGTCTTGCTTTTACAACAGAAGCTAGCATTGCCTGGAAGTTTTCTTTTAGTTTATTTTTTCCAAAAGAAACTTTTCCAATGACCACGTGAATGTTTGCAGTGTCGTCTGTCTTAAAATTTACTTTACCACCTTTTAGTTCTAAAATAGTTTTTTTAATATTTTTGGTAACGGTTTCATTTTTTGGTGAAGGCATTAAACCTTTTGGTCCTAAGGTTTTAGCAATTTGTGCAAGATCTTTCATCATTTCTGGTTCTGCTACTGCTATTTCAAAATCAATCTTTCCAGTAGTTTTAATTTTTTCAATTAGGTCCTTACCACCAACTAAGTCTGCTCCTGCTTCCTTTGCTTCTTTTTCGGTTGGGGGAGTTACAAACGCTGCAACTTTTTTAGATTTACCTGTTCCGTGAGGTAGTACAACCCCAGCTCTAACTTGCTGTTCGCCTTTTGATGGGTTAATTCCCAAATTAAAGTGTGCCTCTACAGAAGCATCAAATTTTGTTTTTGATGTTTTTTGTAGCAAGCCCAAGGCTTCATCAATTGGATAAAGCTTGTCTTTTTCCACTTGCTTCTTTAATTCATTATAATGTTTTGATCTAGACATAAAAAGATTTCTTTACTTGGTGCAAGCGCATTGTTCGACTACCCGCTTCGCCGAAAATTTTTTTATCAGCTAGGCGAGAAACAACACTCCCACTTAAAGATTAGTTAATTATTCAGTTACCTCTAACCCCATTTGTCTAGCGGTACCTTCGATTATTCTTGAAGCTGCATCAACATCCTTGGCATTTAAATCTGCCATTTTTATTGTGGCAATTTCTTTTAGTTGTTTACGTGTTACTTTCCCAACTTTTTCTGCTAATGGTTTTCCAGACCCTTTTTTGATTCCAGCTGCTTTTTTTAATAATTCTGCAGCTGGTGGGGTTTTGGTGATGAAGGTATAAGTTTTGTCTTCAAAAATAGTTAATTCAACAGGCACAACATCACCCATGTTTTCTTTAGTAGCTTCGTTAAACTTTGTACAAAATTCACCAATATTAAGACCATGTTGCCCTAAAGCTGGACCTATTGGAGGAGCGGGTGTAGCTTGGCCTGCTGGTATTTGTAGTTTTACAATTGTTTTTACTTTCTTAGCCATAGTTTAGTATTATATTTTTTTTACTTGTAAAAAGTCAAGTTCTACTGGAGTTTCACGTCCAAACATAGAAACAAGGACTTTGATTTTACCACGCGCGTCATCTACATTAGAAACTTTACCCTCATAGCCTTTGAAAGGGCCGTCGGAAATTCTAACTGGTGCGCCAACAGTAACATCAATAATGTATTTGGGTTCTTCTACCCCCATTCTTTTTTGTAAATTTTTAATTTCGTTTTCAGAAATCGGTGTTGGAGTAGTTCCGGTACCAATAAAGCCAGTTACGTTTGGAGTGTTACGTACAACATACCAAGAGCTATCATCTACTACCATTTCTACCATAACATAACCTGGAAAGATTTTTTCTGTCACAATTTTTCTTTTACCGTTTTTAATCTTAATTTTTTTCTCAGTCGGTATCAAGACACTAAAAATCTTATCTTCCATATCCATACTTTCAATTCTTTGTTCTAAATTTCTTTTTACATTTTCTTCGTAACCAGAATAAGTATGAATAACATACCATAGCTTACCTCGTTGTACGACTTGTTTTGGCATAGTGTTGAGTTAATTTGAGTTATTGGTGAAATTGGAGTTATTAGAGTCGGCTACTCTAATCTCTATAATAACTACAATCTCTATAATCTCTTTTTATTTTTAACTTATTACTAATTGAAAGCCTAGGGTCAAAATATAATCCACAATACCCAAAAAGGCAGCAACAGCCAAACTAATACCTATAACTAGTAATGTGTGGTTACGGGTTGTTTTTTTAGTAGGCCAAACTACTTTTTTTAGCTCTGATTTTGAAGCTTTAATGTAATTAACTACCTTTGAAATTATTTGCATATTTTTTGTATTTTAATTGGATTTTAAAAAGCCCTTTTGGAGGACTTGTATTGTATAGTTATATTATAGTATTATTGAAAATCTGTCAAGGTAGTGATTTTGTTGATAATTTTGTTGTTTTTGTATTGACAAAAAGTAATTATTAGAATATATTGATGGTAAGTTTTTCATAAAAAATTACTTAATATTTGGTTTTTAAATCATGTTTAAGAAAGGGGGGGCAACTAACCAAAAACATGAGGGCTAAATGTTAAGTTCTTGATAGCAAATCCTATGGAACATCGAAAAGAAACACTAGAACAAGAACCAAAATCAAGAAGCTAAGTTTCAAATCTGCAGATTCGAAACAACGTAAGAAAAGAAGAAAACAAACCATAGGAGAACCTACATGAAAAAACTGTGTATATTACTTGCGCTTGGTATGGTCGTAGCGCTAACGCTGTCAGTGAATGCTGGCACGATAGACTCCGCCGGAAACATTTCTTTGCGGACCATCACGACCATCATGCAAGTCGACCAAACCGTCCAGGCTCGAGCGCCTGGACAAGTGGAAACTCTTGTTTCTTTTAACTCCGACTATGAGGCCGAGCATAACATCGTGGTATTAACCAATACACCCGCGGTGGCTCCAAAACTTATCAATGAAGATCAGTACACTGCGTTCCTGGCTCGAGCGCCGGGACACGAAGGTTTTGACGCAGTAACGTACAGAATCGAGGCGGAGCCAAGCGCATCCCTCAGTGGGATAATGGCTCAAGACATTACTTTGTTCGCTGACGATATCAGTCGAGACGGCGAGTGCCCGAATGCGCATCAGACAAATACGCGCGTGTCTGCGGTAAATTCCATTGACTACGGCTCGGGAGGATATACCGGATCGTCGTTGAGTGTTTACATCGCGATAGAAGAGGGCGCCATGGATGAAATCCAAATCGACGCGACGGGAGGAGCCGCGGTACTAAAAACGATAGTCTTACAGACGGCCTTGGTCGTCACCTGCTGATCCGTCATACCGAGTACGGTAAAGCAGTTCATCCCCCCGAGGTAACTTAGTTGCTTCGGGGGATTTTTTTATGTGAAAATTTTATGATAATGTCCTACTTAAGACAAATAGAAATGTCCTACCTAATGTGTTAAGGTGTTTAGTTATTTAATAAACTAAACACTAAAATCACATGGATACTAACATTACTATGT
>Ga0180007_10000629_pt1 | contig 55942 bp, 54 predicted proteins | sample MM_PC_MetaG_FD_121122 | JGI IMG/M metagenome (GOLD analysis project Ga0180007, IMG submission 121122) | Groundwater microbial communities from the Aspo Hard Rock Laboratory (HRL) deep subsurface site, Sweden - MM_PC_MetaG | ecosystem: Environmental > Aquatic > Deep subsurface > Groundwater...
CAAACATTAACCTTCACCCAAAGGGTGAAAACCATGGAGGCATTATTATGATAGCAAAAAAACTGCACCGAGTCACGTTAAAAAAAGAATGGGAGCCGACAAAAACGGGGAAAATGGGATTAGGAGTAAAGGGGGTCAAGTCCTTGTAGGAAAACACAGGAAAACACAGCAAAACACAGGGTCAGACCTCCACATTAGAAAGTAGTTGACAAGAGTGGAAGGTAATAATAAAATAAAAATATGGCCCGACCATATCGATTGCAAGGAGAAGGAATATTATATCATCTGACCAGCCGGGGAGATGATCGGAAGAAAATCTTCCTGAGTGAGATTGATCTCGAGAGATTTTTAGAGTATATAATAAGAGCAAAAGAAAAGTTCAAATTTTATTTATATGCCTATTGTCTGATGGGCAATCATTATCATCTGCTATTAGAAACAACCCAGCCAAACCTATCCAGAATAATGCAAACTATAAATAGTTCGTATACCCTTTACTATAATAAAAAAAGAGGTAAATGCGGGCACGTGTTTCAAGGTAGATACAAATCAATAATAGTAGAAGCTGATGAGTATTTCAAAGAACTGAGCCGATATATACATCTAAATCCAGTAAAGGCGCGGATAGTAAATAGTCCAGAGGAATATAAATGGTCAAGCTATCGTGCATATCTTAGTAAGTCTAATGATAATGAGATAGTTGATATTACCAAGGCAAAGAGACTCTTAGGCATGGGGATCAAAGAATATATTAGTTTTGTAAAAGCTGGTATAGGAGAAAAAGAGAATTTAATGGAAAAAGTATATGCAGGATTTCTGCTTGGAGGCAAGGAATTTATCAAAGAGCAGTTGGATGAAATAGCAAATCAAGCGAGTGAAAAAGATTTTGCGTATAAAAGAGAGGTTTTTTTACAAACAGATCCGACGGATATAATAAACATAGTTGCCAAACATTTTAAGCAGATACCAGAAGAAATTAAGACAAATAAAAAACGGCCGATGACAGCGAAGAAGATGGCAATATATTTAATACGACGGAAAACTAATCTTACTAATAATCAGATTGGGGAAATATTCAACATGAAATTTTCAGCTATAAGCAAAGCTGTTGTAGATTTTACAAGACAAGTGGATAAAGATAAGAAGTTAAGGGAAGTAGTGATAATGATAACTTCTAAAGTGGAGGTCTGACCCCGGTTTTGCGTTTGACCCCGGTTTTGCGTTGCCTGACCCCGGTTTTGCGGTTTTGCCGGTTTTGCGCGCGGTTTTGCGCGTTGGGAGGAGTCCAGGCAAAGAAAAAAAGAGCTTAAACAGCAGAATGATTTAAGGGATATTAATCAAAGAGTTGATGAAATCCTGGATAAAATATCTAAACAAGGTATTGCCAGTTTATCAAAAAAAGAAAGGGAAATCCTGGAGCAAAAAAGTAAACTTTAAAAAAATGTTTTTAAAAATAACTTTTTGTGTTATCCTAAATTAATTATGAATGAACTTACACTGGAAAAAAGAATCTATAATGATTATGTGTCTGCTCTTAAAAGTAAAGATAAAGAGCGGGCGCAGCTTTTAAATTTTATAAGAGCCGCAATGAAGTACATAGCGATTGATTTAAAAAAAGATGTTTTGTCTGATGAAGAAGTTATTTCCGTACTTAAAAAAAATCAAAAGCAATTGACTGAAACCAAGGAAAGCGGGATTGCCGCAAACAAGCAGGATATTATTGTTAAAGCAGAAAAAGAGCTGTTGATTATAGCTGAATATTTGCCTCAGCCTATGGCTGAAGCGCAGCTAATTAAGATAATTGATCAAACTATAGCAGAAACAGGTGCTGTGTCTCAAAAGGACATGGGAAAAGTGATGAAAGAGGTTTTAGCTAAAGTCGGAATTAGCGCGGATGCTAGAAAGACAAGCGCGCTTGTAAAAGAAAGACTTAAAGCTTAACACAATTGTTTATCGCAACTTGGTTTGTAGTTAATTTATACCTGTATTTAAATGATCTGCTGAAAATATGTTTGACTAGAATTTCAATTTATGGTTAAATATTTACTAAATACTTTCTAAATCATTAATAAAGGGTAGACTATATGGAAAAATATGTAGTACTGAAGAAGAAAGATTTTAATGATTTCATTGCTAAGCTTGCTCTTATGCAAACAGTTGTCGCTCCGGTTAAAAAGGGCAAAAAGAGTTTCGCGTTTCAAGAAGTAACTACAGGCAAAGAAATAGCTTTGCAATATATACCCACGATTTTGCCTCCGAAAAAATATTTTATGCCGCAGCAAGAAACAATTATGAAATTCAATAAAGCTAAATTTGAATGGACTCCGGTACTAGAATACAATGAAATAACAATTTTTGGAGTGCATACTTGTGATTTGGCGGGAATTCAATGCCTGAATATGGTTTTCACTAATAAACCTAAAGATATTAATTATATAGTCAGAAAAGATAAAATTACAATAATTGGTTTTGAGTGTAATGCTTATTGTGATGAATTTGCCAGCTGCGCGGCAATGGATAATCATATTCCGAATGGGGGATATGATTTGTTTTTTACTGAGCTCAATGATAGTTTTATTATCCATGTTAATACTCTAATGGGTGAAAAAATCATAGAGGAAATAAGTCTTTTCAGCAAAGCTAATGATGATAATTTAAAAGAGCTGGAAGAATTGCGGACGAAAAAGAGAGAAATATTTAAAAATGAATTAAATACAAAGCATAGTGATTTAAAAGCTGTTTTTGAAAACTCGTTTAACAGTAAAGTCTGGAAAGACATTGGCGCTAAATGTGTTGCTTGTGGAAACTGTACAAATGTTTGCCCAACATGTTATTGTTTTGATATTAAAGATGAGATGAATCTTGATTTTAATACTGGTTCGCGTATTCGTGTTTGGGATTCTTGTCAAAATGAAGATTTCGCCAAAGTAGCCGGCGGCGAAAGTTTTCGGGAAGAGCGCGCGAATCGTCAGAAACATCGTTATATGCGGAAATTTAATTATCCAGTAGATAAATTCAGCCGGTATTTTTGTACTGGCTGCGGTAGATGCACCAGAACATGCATGGCTCAGATAAAATTAAAAGAAACCGTCAATGCTTTAGCAGAGGAAAAAAAATGATACAAGTACCGCTTAAAGAGTCCGAGTATATAGTTAAAAAGGGAACTATCATTCGTGCCAAAAAAATGACCGCATTGGAAAAGTTTTTTGAAATATCTTTGGCTGGCAGTGAAGTTCTCGATCATGAGCCGGGGCAGTTTGTGATGATTTCGATTCCGGGGATTGGCGAGGCACCGATTTCTGTTTCATCATCACCTACGACCAAAAGAAGTTCCTTTGAGCTGGTAGTAAGAAATAGCGGAATTTTAACCAAAGCGCTGCATAATCTTGAGGCAGGTGATGTTGTCGGTATCCGCGGTCCGTTTGGGCATGGTTTTCCGACCAACATTCTAGAAGGTAATGATTTATTGTTTGTGGCCGGAGGGCTGGGTATTGTGCCGTTGCGCTCATTGATTAATTTTGTTATTGATAATCGGCGGGATTATGGCAAAGTGAATATTCTGCTTGGCTGTAAAACACCTCGAGACATGCTGTTTGGCGATGAAGTAAAACAATGGGAAGAGCGGTTGGATGTAAATTTTCAATGTACGGTTGATCGGTCTGATCCGGATTGGAAAGGCAATGTGGGTTTAATTACTTCTTTAATTCCCGGAGTTAATCTTGATATCGCCCGGACATTCGCGATTGTAGTAGGGCCTCCGATAATGTACAAATTTGTTATTGCTGAATTGCTGAAGAAAAACATTCCGGAAAGACAAATACTTTTATCTTTGGAGCGGCATATGAAATGCGGAGTGGGTAAATGCGGGCATTGCCAAATCGGCGAACATTATTGCTGTCAGGATGGCCCGGTATATAGTTATGATCAGATAAAGGGAAAACACGAGGCATTATAATTATGAAAAAAGTTAAAGTTGCGTTTTTTGATTTTACCTGTTGCGAAGGTTGTCAGCTCCAAGTGGCAAATATGGGGGAAACATTACTTGATGTTTTAGACCTTATTGATGTTGTCGAATTCCGAGAGGTAATGTCGGAAAAATCTAGCACGTATGATGTAGCTATTGTTGAAGGTAGTATTACTACCCATCATGCAATAGAAAGAATTAAAAAGATTAGGAAAACTGCTAAAGTGCTGATTGCTTTCGGATCTTGCGCTGCTATTGGCGGAATTAATGGAATGAAAAACAACTTTGATTTAACAGATATTAGAGAATATGTTTATCAAAAAGACGCAAAACATTTTGACACTATTCCCACTCGGGCAGTGCATCAGGTTGTGCCAGTTGATTACTTTGTTCCGGGTTGTCCGGTTTATATCCCGGAATTTGTTAAAGTCTTAAAATCGGCTTTAATGGGCATTGCTTATAATGTTCCGGATAACGCGGTTTGTGTTGAATGTAAACTAAATGAAAATGAATGCATGTATGATAAGGGAATTGCTTGTATGGGGCCGGTTACACGCGCTGGATGCAATTCTTGGTGTATTAATAATGGGAATATTTGTTACGGCTGTCGGGGAATTGTTAGCAATCCCGCGGAAAAGGGCCAGAAGGATATTATGGAAAAATATAATATTTCTTTGGAATGGATAGAAAATAAAATAAACATGTACAACAAGCCGCGTGAGTTAGGGGAGTTGAAAACTAATGAGTAAAAATGTAAAAGTAAATGTTGAGTATCTGACCCGGGTAGAAGGTCATGGAAATATTGTGGTAAATGTTAAAAACGGCAAATTGGAAGAATGCCGCTTGGATATCGTCGAGTCACCACGATTTTTTGAAGGTATGCTCAGAGGACGTTCTATCTTCGAAGCCCAGCATATTACCAGCCGAATTTGCGGAATTTGCGCTTGCGGACATACTTTAGCCTCAATTCAGGCGGCTGAGGACGCGATTGGGTTTCAACCAACAGAGCAGACAATTAAACTGCGAAAACTGCTATTACATTTGGAAAATCTGGATAGTCATATTTTGCATATATATCTTTTGGTTGCTCCAGATCTTTTAGGAGTAAAAAGTTTTGTGCCGTTAATTCATACTCATAATGATGTTGTTAGAAGAGCCTTGCGTATGAAAAAAGCATGTAATGATGTGTGTGATATTTTAGTGGGCAGGCATGTGCATCCGATTTCGGCAATTGTTGGCGGATTCACTAAGCTGCCAAAAGAAAAAGAACTGGATGCCATGCTGGAAATATTAGAAAGCATTCAGGTTGATATGGCTCCGACTATTGAGCTGGGAGCAAGTCTTAAATTTCCGGAATTTCAAAGGGAAACCGAATATGTGGGCTTGGTAAATGATACAGATGAGTATCCGCTTTTACAGGGAGATATTGGCTCAACTGATGGTTTGCGCATGGATAAGCATGATTATAAAAAGATTACCAATGAGTTTATTGTACCGCATTCTTCGGCAAAGCATACCAAAGCCAGTCGTGATTCGTATATGGTTGGGGCTTTAGCTCGAGTGAATCTTAATTTTGAAAAACTCCATCCTAAAGCAAAAAAAGTAGCGAATGCAATTGGTTTAAAACCAATAACGGCTAATCCGTTTTTAAATACAGCGGCTCAGCTTATTGAATGTATTCATAGCTTGGAAGATTCAATTAAAATCCTTAAAGAATTTAAAAATGAGGGGATTGATTATGCCCAGGCAATTACAGTTGGTTTAAATGAAAATGGCCAGATACCGGTTAAGGCCGGAAAAGGCGTGGGCGCGGTAGAAGTTCCCCGCGGAATACTGTTTCATGAATATGAAGTGGATAATAAAGGTAAAATTATAAATGCTAACTGTATTATTCCTACCGGGCAGAATTTAAATAATATTGAATATGATATGAAAAAACTTGTTCCGGAAGTTTTGGATAAAAAACAAGATGAAATAACTTTGCTCATGGAAATGCTGGTTCGGGCGTATGATCCTTGTATTTCCTGTTCAGCACATTTTCTTGATGTTAAATACATTGACTGCTGATATTCTTGAATTATTAAAGATTAATCCCGACAGTGACCTGATTGTTGCTGTCGGGAATTCTTTTAGGACAGATGATGGAGTCGGGCCTTATATCGCGCAGGGGCTTGAACAAATAAAAGGCTTAAAGCTGATAAACGCGGGTTATAATCCGGAAAATATTATCGAAGATGTTATTAAGCTCGCGCCGCAAAAAATATTGATTATCGATGCTGCTGATTTTAGAGGCAATTTCGGGCAAGCGCGGATAATTCCGGAAGATAAAATTCCCCAGACAACTTTGAGTACTCACGCTATTCCCTTGAATGTTATTAGCGGGGTAATCAGTCAAAGCATAAAAACAGCAATATATTTTATTGGCATTCAGCCTGAATCAGTTTGTTTGGGCGAAGGGCTCTCAGCAGAAGTTAAAAAAACCGCGGACCAAATTATTGAAATTATAAAAAAAAGTTTGCTAAAATAAAACTGTAGTCCAAGCGGAGGCTTTTATGCATGAAATGCATGTGATCAAAAATCTTTTTCAGGATTTGCTGAAATTGGCAGATGAAAACAATACGCGGAAAATAACAAATGTTTATCTGAAAATGGGGCTGTTTACTGAGATAAATCCCGAGATATTAACTTATTTTTTTAAAGAACAGGGCAAAGGTACTCCATTGGAATCAGCAAAACTGCATTTTGCGGATTCTGATATGCGCGAATTGAAACTTGTTTCTTTTGATTGCGAATAAACCGTTTTTTGCTATAATAAGATACGGGTAAATAAAGATAATAAATTAACAGGGAGTTGGGATGATTATTTTAACTGGCGGAGCAGGATTTATTGGTAGCGGATTTCTTTGGAAATTAAACAGTCAGGGAATTGATGATATTATTGTTGTTGATGAGCTTGATCAGACTGAAAAATGGAAAAATCTGGTTGGTAAAAGGTTTGCTGATTATATTCAAAAAGATGAGTTTTTAAGACTGGTAGTTGAAGATAAACTGCCTGTTCCGACAAAAGTCATACACATGGGGGCATGCAGTTCAACTACTTGTAAAGACGGAGCTTATTTTATTCAGAACAATTATGAATATTCGAAAATTTTGGCGCAGTGGGCTTTTTTGCATAAAGCTTCTTTTATCTATGCATCTTCCGCGGCGACATATGGCGACGGAGCTTGCGGTTATGAAGATAAACAAGATATTAATCTGCTTAAACCGCTGAATATGTATGGCTATTCAAAACAGATGTTTGATCTTTGGATGCAGAACAATGGATTTGCTAAAAAAGCTCAGGCAATTAAATTTTTTAATGTTTTTGGGCCAAATGAATATCATAAAGATGATATGAGCAGTGTTGTTTGTAAAAAGTTTAATGAAGTAAAAGATAAGGGCAGTATTAGTTTATTCAAATCTTACCATAAGGATTATAAAGATGGTCAGCAACAAAGAGATTTTATATATATAAAAGACGCGGTAGAAGTCATGTTTTGGCTGTTTAATAATCCTCAAGCAGCTGGGATTTTTAATTTGGGAGCAGGTAAGGCTCAGACCTGGAATGATCTGGCCAATGCCATGTTTAAAGCTTTGGGAAAGGCTCCGGTCATTGATTATATAGATATGCCGGATTATCTGCAGCCGAAATATCAGTACTATACTTGTGCCAATATGGATAAGCTTAAAGCTGCTGGTTGTGATTTTAAATTTTCCAGTTTAGATGATTCAGTGGCTGATTATGTTAAATATCTTGACAAAAACGCGTATTTGTAATAAATTTTATTAAGTGTTAAGTGTAATAAATTAGTTATAGCATCCTGCGGTAAGGATTAGTTAAATCTAAAGCCAAGGGTCGGGAAAAAAGTTTTAATTTGATTATATCCCAACCTTAAGGAGTATTTAAGGTTGGGTTTTTTTATAAAACAGCGGTATGTAGGGGCCGGTCTTGCGCCGGCCCGTGACAATGGAATGATATTAATATACGGGAGGACGCAAGGCCCTCCCCTACAATTTCTGATAAAAATAGGAGATGAATTATTATGGAAAAAAGGCTTGGCTTTGTTGGAATTATTCTTGAAGATCGGAAAAAACAGGCTGCTGCGGTTAATCAGATTCTCTCAGAATACGGCGATAATATTATCGCTCGGGTAGGCTTGCCATATAAGGAAAGAAACTGTAGTGTTATTACCTTGACTGTGGATATTACGACTGATGATTTAGGGACAATGACCGGTAGATTGGGCAATATAGCCGGAGTTTCGGTTAAATCCGCATTGAGCAAACAAAATTCACAAAATAAATAGAGGGATTTATGGAAAACAGGATTGAAACCGATCTTTTAGGCAGTAAAGAAGTTTGTCAAGACGCATACTGGGGAATACATACGCAAAGAGCTTGGGAAAACTTTTCCATAACCGGATATAGAATAAATATTTCACTTATTCATGCTTTGGCTTTGGTAAAAAAAGCTTGTGCCATGGCCAATGCAGAGCTGGGCTATCTTGATCAGCTAAAAGCTGATTTGACTTGCCGGGCATGTGATGAGATCCATGCCGGGTTGCACAATGATCAGTTTATTGTGGATGCTTTACAAGGCGGAGCAGGGACTTCGACAAATATGAATATTAATGAAGTTATTGCTAATATCGCGATTGAAGCAATGAATGAAAAAAAGGGGGATTATACTTTGATTCATCCAATTGAAGATATTAATAAACATCAGTCAACAAATGATGTTTATCCCACGGCTTTGAAAATCGCGGTGATCTATAAATTGAATTTATTGAGTGAGCAGATCGCTAAAGTGCAGGGAGCGTTTCAGGTTAAAGAAAAAGAATTCGCCCGGATTATTAAAATCGCCAGGACTGAATTGCAGGATGCTGTGCCGATAACTCTGGGGCTTGAGTTCTCGGGTTTTGCTGAGGCATTTGGCCGGGACAGATGGCGAATGTTTAAATCCCAGGAACGCATTCGCACAATCAATATCGGCGGCACAGCTGTTGGCACCGGGCTTACAGCTCCGCGCGATTATATTTTTCTAGTAATTGAAAAACTGAGAACGCTGACAAATTTGGGAATTTGCCGGGCGGAGAATCTGGTGGATAATACAGCGAATAGTGATGCTTTTGGGGAAGTATCGGGAATTATCAAAGCTCACGCGCAAAACCTGATTAAAATATCGCAAGATTTGAGAATGCTTCATTTGCTTAAAGAAATAGAATTACCGGCTGTGCAGGCTGGATCTTCGATTATGCCAGGCAAAATTAATCCGGTAATTATGGAAGCAATAATTCAGGCAGGTTTAAAAGTAATTGCTAATGATTTTTTAATCACCGAGTCAGTAAGCAGAAGTACTTTTCAGATCAATGAATTTATGCCGCTGTTAGCTGATTCAATCCTGGAATCTTTGGATATATTAATCAACGCGAATAAAATACTATCCAAACATGTGATGCAGATAAAGGCTGATGAAAAAGTATGCGGCGAATACTTAAATAAAAGTTTTGGTTTAATAACCGCGTTTCTCCCTTATCTGGGATATGAAAAAGCCACAGAATTAGTTCAGGAGTTTATCCGGCTTAAAGAAAAGAGCGATATATGTTTAAGCGATTTTTTACAAGATAAACTAGGCAAGGATTTAGTATCCAAAGTGCTGGATCCGGATAATATTATATCATTGGGGTATAAGCAAAATGAATAAAACACCAAAATCACTGCGTCTGCATATTGGCTTGTTTGGCAGAATGAATGTTGGTAAATCGACATTTCTTAATTATATGAGTCTGCAGGATGTGGCGATAACTTCTCCGATTGCCGGGACAACAACTGATGTTGTGGAAAAAACAATGGAGTTATTGCCTTTAGGGCCAATTGTTTTTTTAGATACAGCGGGAATCAATGATGCCTCAGCGCTTTCAGAACAGAGACTTAAAAAAACATACGCTGTGTTTAAACGAGCGGATATCGCGGTGCTTATTGTGGAAGCCGGTATTTGGCAGGATTATGAAATTTTAATTGTTGAAAAAGCTAAACAGGAAAATATTCCTTTGGTTGTGGTTATTAATAAAACTGATCTAAGTAATCCGGATGCTGCCTATCTGCGGCAGATTAAAGTTTTTTCGCGACAAATATTGACTTGCTCAAGCATTGATCGGGAAAATCAGGATCAGACGATTAATAGTTTTAAAAAACTGCTGATTGATGTTTGTCCGGATGATTTTTTAAAGCCAGGAGATTTAATCAGTGATCTTGTGCCGGCAGCAGGCTGGGCGGTATTGATTGTGCCGATTGATTTGCAAGCGCCAAAGGGGCGTTTGATTTTACCCCAGGTGCAGACAATTCGGGAAATTTTAGATAATGACGCGATCAGTATTGTGGTTAAGGAAAGAGAATATGCCCATGTTCTGAAAAATATGGTAGCCAAGCCGGATATTGTAATTTGTGATTCTCAGGTTGTATTAAAAATGGCGGCCGATACGCCGCCAGATGTTAAATGTACTACTTTTTCAATTTTATTTTCTAGATTTAAAGGGAATTTAATAAAAGCAGCGCAGGCGGCCGCGATAATAGATACGCTTAAATCAGGCGATAAGATTTTAATTGCTGAGAGCTGTTCACATCATCCGATTGAAGATGATATTGGCCGAGTTAAAATACCGCGTTGGTTTCGGCAGTATACTGGGGCGGAAATCATATTTAATACTTGTTGCGGCAGTGATTATCCGGAAAATCTCGCGGAGTATAAGCTAGTCATTCATTGCGGAGGATGCATGGTTAATCGGCGGGCAATGTTAAGCCGGATAGCGCAGGCTGAGCGGGCTGGCGTAGGGATTAGTAATTATGGAGTATGTATTGCCAAGCTGCAGGGAGTGCTGGAAAGAGTTTTGAGCCCTTTTCCCGCGGCGCTTGATGCTTATAAAAAAACAGAAAAATTATTAAACGGAGGAAGTAATGGAATTAAAAACCGAAGAACCTAAAAACTGGACTAATCAACGGATAAAACAAGAGCAAATCGATAAATATTTATCTAATGGAAATAATTTTATTGATCCAGAGAATATAAATGCTTTGATTGAAAAAACAAAAAATCCAGATAAAGCAACTATTCTTAATATTCTGGAAAAGTCGATGCGGATACAGACGCTAAGCGCGCTAGATGCGGCTTGCCTTTTAAATGTTACTGATCCTGATTTATGGGATCTTATGCGGCAAACAGCTTTAAAAGTTAAAAAGAAAGTGTATGATAATCGAATTGTTACTTTCGCGCCCTTATATTTAGGTAATGCTTGCGTAAATAATTGTCTTTATTGCGCGTTTAGAAAAGACAATCATACAAATCAAAGAAAGATACTCTCATTATCTGAGATTGAAAAAGAAGTCCGAGTGCTTTGCGGCCAAATTGGGCATAAGCGTCTTGTTGTGGTTTATGGCGAGCATCCGATCACGGATATTGATTATATGGTTGAGTCAGTTAAAACAATCTACGGCATAAGAGAAAAGACCGCTAAAGGTATTGGGCAAATAAGAAGAGTTAATGTTAATGCCGCGCCGCTTTCGATCGAAGAATTAAAACGTTTGCATGAGGTGGGGATAGGAACCTATCAAGTTTTTCAGGAAACTTATCATCCTCAAACATATAAAAATGTGCATCCTGAGAATACACTTAAAAGTAATTATAATTGGCGGCTTTATGCCATGCACCGAGCAATGGAAGCAGGAATTGATGATGTGGGTTTAGGGGTATTATTTGGATTGTATGATTGGAAATTTGAAATCATGGGACTGCTCAGCCATAATCGGGAATTAGAAAAAAAATTCGGAGTAGGCGCGCATACAATTTCTTTTCCGCGAATTGAACCAGCGGATAATACTCCGCTTACTGAGAATTTAGAATATAAAGTCTTAGATGAGGATTTTAAAAAAATTATTACGGTTTTAAGACTGGCAGTACCGCATACCGGGCTGATCATCACTGCCCGGGAAAATGCCGAGATCAGAAAGCAGGCTATTGCTTTAGGCATTACCCAAACCGACGCGTCTACTAAAATAGCGATTGGATCATATAGTGATAAGACTGAGAATCAGCAAGGTCAAAGACAGCAGTTTATACTCGGAGATACGCGCAGTTTGGAAGAACTGATCAATGAATATATTCAGATGGGATATATTACTTCTTTTTGCACCGCGGGATACCGCTGCGGCCGGACTGGGGAGTGCATCATGGATATGCTGCGCAGCGGTAAAGAAGGAAAGTTCTGCAAGCTTAACGCGGTTTTAACTTTTCAAGAATGGGTTGATGATTTTGCTACAGAGCAGACAAGGACTAAAGCAGAAGAGATAATTGCTAAAGAGATTCAGGAAATAAAGCAAACATTGCCGGATATTTTCGAGCAGTTTATGGACTATTATAATCGGGTGAAAAATGGCGAACGAGATCTATACTTTTAAGCAAACAGAAAATTTAAATCAAGGTAAATATTCAGAACTCAGGCATTTAACTGAATGCATTGAGCAGTTGTATCCAGTGAGAGTGCGGTTTATTAATATTAAGGAAAATAGATGGGAATTTGTTTTTGGCCAAGATATTAGTCAGGAGCTGATAGTTGACGCAAAACTGATAGCGCTTGAGAAAAAATATGGGATTATTATATATGGCGTCAGTAAATTAAGTGCTGAACAGCAAAGCTATATCGCGGGGTTGTATCAAATTGTTCTGACTACAAATCGGCAAAGTTTAAAGCGGAATATAATATATTTTTTGCAAACCAAGGCGGAAGAAATACTGTTTAACTTCGCGGATACAATTAGAAAATTTTATTGTGGAGATGAAATACATCTCCGGGGCTTAATTGAGTTTTCTAATTACTGCGCGCGCGATTGTCTTTATTGCGGATTAAGAAAAGATAATAAAGCTGTGTTCAGATATCGATTACCAAGCCAGGAAATCATTGATATTGCCAAATCCGCAATGGTGCTTAATTATAAAACCATTGTTTTACAGTCAGGAGAAGATCCGGCTTATTCGATTGAACAATTGTGTTATATTGTCCGGGAAATCAAGCAACAGACAGATTGCGCGATTACTTTATCAGTAGGCGAGCGGTGTTTGGCTGATTATCAAAAACTGCGCCAGGCAGGTGCGGAGCGTTATTTACTTCGCTTTGAAACTTCGAATCAGGAATTGTTTAAAAAAATAAAGCCAGATTCTGATTATCAAGCGAGAATTCAATGTTTAAAAGATCTAAGAAAAGCTGATTTTCAGATAGGATCAGGCTGCATAGTTGGTTTGCCAGGACAGACTGTGGAAATAATTGCTGAGGACTTGCTTTTAATGCTGGATCTTGATCTGGATATGATTGGGATCGGCCCGTTTATCCCTAATCCGGAAACACCTTTGCAAGCTGATAATAAAGGCACAATAGAAATGATGAGCAAAGTTATTGCTTTAGCGCGGATTTTAACAAAGAATACGCATTTGCCGGCAACAACTGCCGTGGGATCAATTGATCCACAAGGCAGACAAAAGATATTGCGCTGCGGAGCTAATGTGCTTATGCCTAATTTGACTCCGCAGGAGTATCGAGAACATTATCGGATATATCCGGATAAAATATGTATTAAAGAACAGCCAGATGACTGTCACGGCTGTGTTGGCGCTATGGCAATATCATTGGGGCGAACTATTGCTCAAGGTTATGGACATAGCCTTAAAAGCAGGGTTTAGCGTATAGCGGTTAGCGATTAGGAAAAGCATTAAACCGAAGGCTGAGGGACGAAGGACGCAAAAGCAGTTATGAATGACTAATGAATTATGAGTGAAAAGCGTAGAACAGAAAACAAATTACTAATTACTAATTTCTAAACTCTAAATAAACTCAAATGACTAAAACTAAAAAATGGAAGATAGAAAAAGAGCGGGTAAAAGGTAATCGGTTACGAAGCCCGTATCGGTAATGTTTAATGGTTACGGTTAGAAAAATAAATTTAAAGCCGATAGACTTTGCCTTGAAACGAAACGGGCATCGTCCCCCTAACCGCGAAACCTGTATTGAGTGTTTTTGCGCAATACGCACGACGTTCTACGCAATACCCCCGCTACACAAAGGCGGGACAAGACAGTCATTTGGTCTCTTTTTAACTGAAAATGCTTGAAATTATATATAGATTATGATATCTTGAAATGTCTAACCGATCACTATTTTGGTATTAAAGTATATGGAAAATAAAAAAACTCCCTTATTTGAACAACACAATAAATTAGGCGCGAAATGTGCTCCTTTTGGCGGATGGCTTATGCCTATACAATATGAAGGCATAATCAATGAGCATCAATGGACAAGGAATAATTGCGCGGTGTTTGATATTTGTCATATGGGTGAATTCTTGATTCAGGCTGATGCATTGTCCAGCAATTTAGATAAAATTTTAACCCAGAATTTAGTGGGTATGCCGCTTAAAACCTGCAGATACGGGTTTATGCTCAATGATAATGCGGGAATAATTGATGATGTTATTATTTATCGCATAGAGCAGAATAAGTGGATGCTGGTTGTAAATGCCGCAACCCAAGCAGCGGATTTTGAACATTTGCGGAAAAACTTAGCCAGGAATAATGTTAAGCTGGAAAATGTGTCTAATTCATTGGCAAAGCTTGATTTGCAAGGCCCGCTCAGCCGTGATGTTTTGGTTGCGATAGCTGGTGAGGGGATTTTAAAACTAGATTATTATGCTTTTGATTATTTTTCAGTGCTGGGAGAAAATATTATTATCAGCCGCACGGGTTATACGGGTGAACTGGGTTTTGAATTATATGTAAATAATGATAAAGTCATTGAATTGTGGAATTTGCTGTTGGAAAACAAAAAAGTTAAGCCAGCGGGTTTGGGCGCCAGAGATACTTTAAGATTGGAAGTAGGTTACCCGCTCTATGGCCAAGATATTAATCAAAAAACTACTCCGCTGGAAGCAGGTTTAACAAGTTTTGTAGATATGAAAAAAGATTTTATCGGGAAAACTGCTATTGAAAAAAAACAGAAGCAGGGCTTGGAAAAAAAGTTATGTTGTTTTCAAACTGAATCAAGACGCGCTCCGCGGCATGATTATGAAATATTCGCTAATAATCAAAAAATCGGGATTGTGACCAGCGGGTCTTATTCGCCCAGTTTGGGCTGCGGCATTGGTATGGGTTATCTTGAAACCCAAATTACCGCGATCGGAACTGAAATAATCCTGCTGCTTGAAAATATTAAAATAAATGCCAAAGTGGTTAAAAGGCCTTTCTACCAAAAAGGAAGTTTGCGCGCATAATGAAAGGAAGTAAATCATGAATGTACCAGAAGGATTGTTTTATACAAAAGAACATGAATGGGTGAAAATTGACGGTAATCTGGCAAAAATGGGAATCAGCGACCACGCGCAGCATGAGCTTGGCGATATCACCTTTGTGGAATTACCAGCCTTACATGTTCAATGTAAACAGTTTAAACAGATCGCAATAATAGAATCAGTTAAAGCGGCATCAGATGTTTACGCGCCATTATCGGGAAAAATCTCGGCAGTGAATAAGCAAGTTGTAGCAAATCCCGAGCTGGTTAATCAATCGCCGTATGATCAAGGCTGGTTACTGGTAATTGAACTAACTGAAGAATCTCAGCTGGCAAATCTTATGGATGCTGAGACATATAAAAACTATTTAAAGGAAAACCTGTAATGCCATATACTCCGCATACAAAAGAACAAATAAGTGAAATGCTCAAAACTATCGGGGTTAAAAAAATCGATGATTTGTTCAAGGATATAACTCCTGACCTGAGAGCCCAATCATTTAATATCCCTGAGGGAAAATCTGAGTTTGAGGTTATTGAACATTTTAAAAAACTTGCCAATAAAAACGCGACAAACCTGATCAGCTTTTTGGGCGCGGGTTTTTATGATCATTATATTCCGGCAGGAGTTGATGCTTTAAGCAATAGATCAGAATTTTATACAGCTTATACGCCTTATCAGCCGGAATGTTCACAGGGCTGGCTGCAGTCGATTTTTGAATATCAAACCGCGATTTGCGAATTAACCGGCCTGGACGCGGCCAATGCTTCTTTGTATGATGGCGGTACTGCTTTGTATGAAGCAGCAATGATGGCCGTGCGGATTACCGGCAGACGCAAAATAATTGTTGATAGCGGTGTTAATCTGGTATACCGCAGTATGTTATATAGTTATACAACAAATCTCTCTATTGAATTTATTGAAACAGATGTCGAGCATGGACATAGTTCCCGCGATCAGATATACAGGCATCTGGATGATAAAACAGCGGCCGTTATTGTGCAAAATCCTAATTTTTTTGGAGCAATCGATGATTATTCAGATATTGCTAAAAAAGCGCATTCTCTGGGAGCTTTACTGGTTCAATCGGTTTATCCTATAGCTTTAGGGTTGATGAAACCACCAGCTGAAATGGGAGTTGATATTGCTACTGGAGAAGGGCAGAGTTTGGGGATTCCGCTTTCCTTTGGCGGACCTTATCTGGGGTTTATGTGTGTAAAAAAAGAATACGCCCGAAAAATTCCGGGCAGAATTGTTGGGCAAACAGTGGACAAAGATAATAAAAGAGGTTTTGTCCTGACTCTTCAGGCAAGAGAACAACATATCAGACGGGAAAAAGCAACATCAAATATTTGCTCAAATGAAGCGCTTTGCGCTTTGCGGGCAATTATATATATGTCTTTGATTGGTAAACAAGGATTAAAAGAGCTAAGTTTGATCAATTATCGCAACAGTGAATTTGCCAAAGAAGTATTGGATAAAATTCCGGGAGTTGAAGTTAAAAGAACAACGCCTACGTTTAATGAGTTTACGGTATTGCTTCCGCAAAATGCCGGAGAAGTTGTGAATAAAATGATTGAAAAGGGTTTTGCCTGCGGATTTCCCTTGGGACGGTTTTATAAAGATATGGATAATTATCTTTTAGTCACGGTAACTGAAAAAAGAACAAAAGAAGAAATTAAAAAGCTGGCAGAAAGCTTAGAGGCGGTTTTATGCAGTTAATATTTGAAAAAAGCGTAAAAGGGCGTAAGGGATTAAAATTACCGGCATGTACGGTTAATCAGAACTTAGAGTTTCCCAAACAATATCTCAGAGCTAAAGACGTGGAACTACCTGAGGTTTCGGAACTTGACGTGGTGCGTCATTATACTAATTTATCCAGACTGAATTTCTCAGTGGATAGTAATTTTTATCCTTTGGGATCATGCACAATGAAATATAATCCTAAATTTACGGAAAAGATAGCAGCTTTAGACGGTTTTTTGGATTTACACCCATTAATGCCGCAGCTTAGAGGCGGCGGGATGCTGGCGCAAGGTTCTTTGGAAGTTGTTTATAAAACAGAACGTTTGCTTTCTGAAATTACCGGCATGGACGCGTTTACAATGCAGCCTTTGGCCGGAGCGCACGGTGAGTTAACCGGAGTTATGATTATTGCCGCTTATCATCGCTACCAGGGACAACAGCGGAAATATATTATTGTTCCTGATTCTTCCCACGGAACTAATCCCGCCAGCGCGGCAATTGCTGGATATGAAGTAATTGTTGTTCCCACGGATAAAAACGGCTGTATGGATATCGATGAATTTAAAAACAAACTTAATGAAGATGTGGCCGGGGTTATGCTGACCTGTCCTAATACTTTGGGTATATATAATTCCCAGATCAAAAGTATTTGTGACGCGGCGCATGAGGTTGGAGCGCTGGTTTATTATGATGGAGCAAATCTTAACGCGATATTGGGGAAGTCTCGTCCGGGAGATCTGGGGTTTGATATAGTGCATTTAAATCTACATAAAACTTTTGCCACTCCGCATGGCGGCGGAGGTCCTGGCGCCGGTCCAGTGGGAGTAATTAAAAAATTAAAGGATTTTCTACCGATTTCCCGCGTAAAAATGAGAACAGACGGAACATATTCTCTGGATTATGATAAACCGAAATCGTTAGGGTTTATTGCTCCTTTTTGTGGAAATTTTGGAGTTATTTTAAAGAGTTACGCATATATTATGCTTTTAGGTAAATCCGGATTAATAGATGTAGCGGAAAGAGCAGTATTAAATGCTAATTATTGCCGAGTTTTGTTAAAGAAATATTTTTCGATTTCTTATGACAGAATATGTATGCATGAATTTGTTGTTTCAGCTCAGGCGCAAAAAGAAAAAGGAGTTAGCGCTTTGGATATAGCCAAATACCTGATTAGCAAAGGAATTCATCCGCCGACAGTATATTTTCCTTTGATCGTAAAAGAGGCAATGATGATTGAACCAACAGAAACAGAGTCTAAAGAAACATTGGATAATTTTGTCGATTTGATGATCGAGGCTGCTAAGCTTTGCGATAGTGACGCGCAAAAATTGCACGATGCTCCGGATAATATGCCGGTTAAACGTTTGGATGAGACTAAAGCAGCTAGGGACCTAAATCTTAGATGGCAGAAGTCCTAAAAGATAAATTTGTAATTTGAAGTTTACGAATGGATATTCGGTTTATGACTAATTGGCGTTTGATAATTTCTCCACCTAGCGATGCCGTGACAAATATGGCGATTGATGAGGCCATATTGCGGACTTATGTATATACCACCGGCGGGATTCCGACTCTGCGGATATATAGCTGGCATCCAGCGGCTGTTTCTTTAGGTTCTTCGCAGTCTCCTGATCAGGTTTTAAATCTATCTCAATGTATAATTCATAAACTGCCTTTTGTCCGTCGAATTACTGGAGGTGAAGCAATATTTCATGATAATGAAATAACCTATAGTCTTGTTTGTACAAAGAGTGATTTAAATCTTTCTGATTCAGTTAAAAAAAGTTTTCGGATATTAACGGCTTTTGTTTTTAACGCTTATCGAGAAATGGGATTTATGCCTTGTTTTGCCGGAGATACGGAAACTTATCAGCATGGCGATTCATCAGAGTTTTGTTTTGCCACAACTGAAAAATTTGATATTATGCTTGATGGTAAGAAAATTGGAGGTAATGCCCAAAAACGCTCGAAAGATATTATTTTTCAACATGGCTCAATCCCTTTTACATTGGATTTTCCTAGAATAAAAACTTTTATAAAGGAGGATCTTGGAGGCGTAGAGCAGCGCGTTACCTGCTTGCAAGATGAACTTAAAAGAAGTGTTAGTTTTAAAGAAGTATCCAGGATATTGATAGACTCTTTTAAATCGTCCTATGCTGTAAACTTGAAAAAAACGATTCTAACCAGAGCTGAACAAGATTTAGCGCATACCTTAAGTGAAGAAAAATATAAGACCAAACAATGGAATTATTTTAAGAAAGCAAGTATTTCAACAAAGCAAGAAGACTAAAATCTTAGCATATTAAGGTTCTTATAAATGAACGCGATTGAAACCACAAGAAAACCAGACTGGCTTAAAAAAAAGATTGATTTAGCTAAGTGTTTGGATTTACACCGGCTTTTTGGTCAGCTTGAGCTGAATACTGTTTGTAAAGAAGCGCATTGTCCGAATATCAGTGAATGTTTTTCAGCAAAAGTAGCGACTTTTCTTATCCTGGGTAATATTTGCACACGTAAATGCCGATTTTGCGCGGTTAAAAAAGGGATTCCGCAACCGATTGATTCTAATGAGCCGCAAAGATTGGCAGAGGCAGTAAAAAAATTAGGGTTAAAACATGTGGTAATTACTAGCGTGACACGCGATGATTTAGCTGATGGCGGGGCAGAGGCATTTGTCCAAAATATAAAAGGATTAAAGTTTTTGAATCCAGGGCTTAAGGTAGAAGTTCTGGTTCCGGATTTCCAGGGAGACGCGCGGTTAATTAAGCGAGTAATCCAGGCGGGTTGCGATATTTTCGCGCATAATATTGAAACGGTTCCAGAACTTTATAGTCAGGTAAGAGCGGATTCGGATTATCAAAGATCGCTTAAAGTTTTAAAAACAGCTAAAGAAATTGATTGTAATATTTATGTAAAATCCGGGATCATGCTTGGCCTGGGGGAAACAGAAAAACAGTTATCCGAAGTTTTAACAGCTATAAAAAAAACTGGTTGCGATTTTCTGAGTATCGGTCAATATTTAGCGCCGAGTAAAAGTCATTATCCAGTTAAAGAATTTATTCATCCGGATAAATTTGTTTTCTATAAGCAAAAAGCCGAGGAACTGGGATTTACTCATGTGGAAAGCGGCGCTTATGTCCGTAGTTCTTATCTTGCTTCAGAATATTTATAAGGAGTAATCGTATGCTGATTAAAGAAATTATCAAAGAATTAAAAGAACACGCTCCCATGACTTTTATCGGAGCAGTTTTCGGGATTATCCTTGTTTTCTTGTTTAATAAAATATCATATCAAACGGCAGAAAATCTGTTTTATATTTCTCATCCAGCACATGTATTGTTAAGTGCTTTAGCAACCGCGGCAATGTATAAACGTTATCAGTGTCCCATTGATAAGAAAAACTGTAATATTTTTTTTATCTTAGTGATCGGCTATGTCGGCTCAATCGGAATCGCGACTTTAAGTGATTCGGTTATTCCTTTTTACGGTGAAAAATTATTGAATATGCCGCATGCTCATATGCATGTTGGTTTTATTGAAAAACCTTTATTAATAAATTCCATGGCATTATTAGGAATAATCATCGCTTATTTTAACCCAACGACAAAATTTCCGCACTTGGGACATGTATTACTCAGTACTTTTGCTTCCATGTTTCATATTCTGATGGCAAAAGATGTTGGGATGAGTATGGCGGTTTATTTGCCGATAATGATTTTTTTGTTTATTTCAGTGTGGATGCCATGTTGTATTAGTGATATAGTATTTCCCTTATTATTTGTAAAATCACCGCGCATAGGACATGAGCATTAGAATATGGATATTCTCACTCAAACTAAAAAACTAAAATGTATTTGCTTGATTATTTTTCTGGTTTTAAGTTTAAGCTCATGTTCGAGAGCTCCAGTCAGAAAAACAATGCCATTGCCGCCTATCCAGCCGCGAATTACGCCGGAAATTTTTCCGCCGGGTATGCGGAGCAATATTGTACATGTAGTTGCTCCCGGGGAGACGGTTTGGCGGATTGGAAAAATGTATGATGTGTCAATTGAGCATATTGTCAGAGAAAATAAATTGAAAAATTCAAGCATGTTGGAAAAGGGGCAGCGTTTAAATATATCACAAGCCGCGCCAGTGCGTCCGGTGGTAACTCTTTATCCATCGAAGAAATGGAAATATATTATTATCCATCACAGTGCTACTGATTCCGGCAGCGCTCTGGGTTTTGACAAATCGCATCAGGCTCGTGGTTTTAATCGCGGTTTGGGCTATGATTTTGTGATTGCTAATGGAACTGCTGATAAGCTGGATGGGCAAATTGAGGTTTCCCCCAGATGGATTAAGCAGGAAGATGGAGCTCATTGCAAAGCCGGCAATATGAACTGCCGGGCAATTGGAATTTGCCTGGTTGGAAATTTTAGCCAAGAGCGGGTTTCGCTAAAACAAATTGATTCTTTAATTTATTTAGTTAATCGATTACGTAAATATTATAAAATTCCTAAGAAAAATATTCTAGGGCATGGCCAGGTAAAAGGGGCTAACACCGAATGTCCGGGCAGTAAATTCCCCTGGGCTGATTTTAAAAGCAAACTTTAGAAAAACAGCGATTAGCGGATAGCGTTTAGTTATTAAAAAAAGGGCAAGCTTAGATGCTTGCCCTTTTTTACTATAAACAATATTTTTTCTAATCGCTGCTTTTAATCTTTTAACTCATAACTTATAACTTATCACTAGTAATTTATAACTATTTTTTTGCCTTGCCTTGATTAGCAACCGCGTTCATCGCGTTTTTTAGCGCTTCTTGATCCCCCAAATAATAGCTTTTTATTGGTTTTAAATTCTGATCAAGCTCATAAACCAAAGGAATAGCTGTGGGAATATTTAATTTTACAATTTCTTCATCTGAAGTATTGTCCAGATATTTAACCAAAGCGCGCAGACTATTGCCATGTGCCGCAATAATCACTTTTTTTCCAGCTTTAATTTTCGGAGCAATGGTTTCGTGCCAATAGGGAAGAAAACGTTCAACTGTATCTTTTAAACACTCAGTTAAGGGAATATCACTTTGGGCTAAATCAGCATAACGCGGATCATTGCCTGGATATCGAGCATCTGTTTTTTTTAGTTCGGGAGGCGGGATATCATAGCTTCTTCTCCATACGAGGACTTGTTCATCACCATATTTAGCAGCTGTTTCTGATTTATTTAAGCCTTGGAGAGTTCCGTAATGGCGTTCATTTAAGCGCCAGTCGCGAAATACCGGAATCCACATTAAATCCATACCATCAAGCGTGATCCAGAGGGTTCGGATTGCTCTTTTTAACACGGAAGTAAACGCGATATCAAAAGAATAGCCTTCTGCCTTGAGTAATTTACCGGCCTGGGCAGCTTCAGTAATCCCTTTTTCTGACAAATCCACATCTGTCCAGCCAGTGAATTTATTTTCTTTATTCCAAATACTTTCTCCATGGCGTAATAAAACTATTTTATACATGGGTATCATCCTCCTTGCTGTCTTTGAATTAGTTTATCTAATTTATAGTATTATATTTGTTTTGCTTTTAAAAATCAAGTGTTGTACAATAAATTAATATATTCTAGGCGATAAAAAGAAGATATAATAGTATTTAAAACTTCCGTTTAAAGTGATTCTGAGAGTAATATTGCCAAATTTATCTAAAGATTAAATCAAAATCACATAGCTAAGATTCTAAAGGCTGCAATAATTTATAATGAAAGTAGGTCTGATTTATGGATGTTAATAATCTTTCAGGGGAATTGCTGTTTGATTTAATTCCCAGCGCTATTTTTTTTGTGGACATAAACCGGAATATAATAAAATGGAATAAAAAAGCAGAGGAAATAACGGGTTATTCTGCATCAGAAGTATTGGGCAAACCCTTTTTTATGTTTGACCAGTATTCCTGCGATGAAAAATGCGATTTATATAATAATAACATTAAAAAACCGCTTATTGCCAGGGACTACGCAATAAGAAAAAAGGATGGAACACTTGGTCATATAATTAAGAGTGCTGATCTTTGGCGTGATGGTAGTGGGCAAATAATCAGTGGTATTGAAATTTTCGAGGATATTACCGTACGTAAAGAGTTTGAAGTGAAAATCTGGGCATTAGCGGAGGAATGGGAAAGTGCTTTCAATACATTTACTGATTTAATTGTTATAACTGATATTGATAATAATATTATTAGATTTAATCAAGCATATTCGCAGGCATTTAATATAGAAATAGATCCATCTATTGCACATGGAAAAATGGAATGTGTGGCGGGGTGTCCGCATCAAAAATCAATTACAACAAAGAAAATTGAGACAATAGAAACTTATGATCAAAAATTAGGCAGATTCATTGAGGTTACAACCTGTCCTTTGTTTAATGCTGATTTGCAAGTTTACAGAATAGTGCATATTATAAAAGATATTTCCGTAAGGAAAAAAGCAGAACAGCTTAAAGATGATCTTGTCAGTACAGTATCGCATGAGTTGCGTACTCCTTTGACTACGATTAGGGAAGCTGTTTCCCAGGTATTGGATGGATTATTAGGGGAAACAACTCCGGAGCAAAGAGAGTTTCTGTCAATGTGTTTACAGGATGTAGATAGATTGATGCGAATTATCAATGATTTATTAGATATGTCTAAAATTGAAGCAAAAAGAGTTGATCTGGATAAACAAACAATTGATTTCGTGGGATTAATAAAACAAGTTCAAAATACTTTTACGCCTCGTTTTAGAGAAAAGCAACTTGAAGGTAAAATCAGCTTTTCGCATGAGCAGATCGAGGTGTACGCGGATAGGGATAAAATTATTCAGGTTTTAACTAATTTAATTGGCAATGCTTTGAAATTTACAAGCACGGGATTTGTTGAGATATCCGCGGTAGATAAAGGTGATAAAGTTGAATGCGCGGTTATTGATTCCGGCAAAGGTATCGCGCGACAGGATATTGCTAAAGTGTTTGAGAAATTTAAACAAGTCGGCAGGGTATACGGGCCAGGTGAAAAAGGCACTGGTTTGGGGTTAGCGATTGCTAAGGGAATAGTTGATTTACACAAAGGGGAAATCTGGGTGGAAAGTCAAGAGGACAAAGGCACGAAGTTCATTTTTACTTTGCCCAAGCAAACAGCCGCTGAGTCGATTGTAATTGAATCTATTGACCGGTTGCTTAAATTTTCCAGAAAAGAACAAAAAGAATGCACGGTGTTTTTAATATCTTTCCATAATTTTAAGACAATTGAGGAAAAATATGGTAAGGAAAGAATGGATATGATTTTAGATGAAGTATTTACCCAATTTAAACAAATAATTGGTTTTGCCCAGCCGATAATTATGAAAAATAAAAGACAATTAGTATTGTTAAGTGATACGGGTAATCAGGATGTAATTATTTGGAAAGACAAAGTTAAAAAGATAATTAAAGGATCTCTGCTTAAATATGAGGACAACTGGGATACGGCTTTTTCCTGCGGTTATGCTGTTTATGCTCAAGACAGTGATTCGGCGATTAATTTGTTTGAGCAAGCCCAGAATTCATTGGTGGATGCGCAAAAAGAACAGGCGCAAAAGAAAATTCTTATTGTTGATGATGATGCCGCGGTTGTGCATCTTTTAAAAGATATTTTAAGCGGTTTTGGTTATCTTAATGTAATCTCAGTTAATGACGGACAGGATGCTTTGGCAAAAATAGAAGAAGATATTCCGGACATAATGCTGCTGGATATGCAAATGCCGCGGATGAATGGTTATGAAGTTATTGGGCATTTAAAAGAAGATATTCGAACCAAAGATATTCCAATATTGATAATGTCCGGACAGCCAGTGGCATTTGAGAAGTTAAATGAATATATAACTAAAAAGGCGATTCCGGTTATTGGGAAGCCGTTTGATATCCGCCAACTAAAAAAACTTTTATGGCTTTTAGCTTAACTGAGGATTGATTTGATGAAAATACTGATTGCTGATGATACCCCTGAAATAGTTAGTCTTATGCGGCTTTTTTTGCAGAAAAAATTACATAATGTTGATGTAGCTGAAAATGGCAAGCAGGCATTGGCGATGATCATAAGCAATAACTATGATTTGGCTTTTATGGATCATAATATGCCGGAAATGACTGGATTAGAGCTGGTAAAATATATCAGAACAAATAATATTCCCACGAAAACAATTATCCTGACTGGTTATTCGGGGATGAAGGATTTTTTTGCTAAATCCGTAGGCGCTGATGAGTATCTGAGTAAACCTTGTGAACTTGAAGATATCGCGGCAATTCTAGATAAATACGAAACAAACCAGACGCCTAAAATACAAGAAGCTATAGAGTCAAAAGATGAAATTAAGCCGCAATCTGCTCATGATGATAATCCTCAGGCAAATCAATCGCTAGGAAAGAGAATAATGGTTGTTGATGATGAACCGCATATTGTCAAACTCATAGAATTAAGATTAAAAGCAAATGGTTATCAAGTTCAGACCGCGGTTAATGGTAAAGAATGTTTAGAGAAAATCCCTGATTTTAAGCCGGATTTAATTTTGCTGGATGTGATGATGCCGGTGCTGGACGGTTATAGTACGATTATCGCTATGCGGGAGATGCGTTTGGCAGAAGATTCTGCTTTTCCTGAAATCCCAGTACTGGTATTGAGCGCGCGCGCGGACAATGTTATTAAAGAATTTATGGAAAAAGAAGAAATAAAAGGATATATTTCTAAACCATTTAAATCAGAAGAATTGATGAAAAAAATCGAAGAAATATTAGGTAAGAAAGGGTGAGATTTGTGCGTAAATCATTAACCGCGGTTTTAGTTGAAAAAAATCTGATTAATAATGAACAGTTGCGGGAAGCCAGGCAAAGACAGCAAGGGGCGAAACTTCCTATCCAGGATGTTATTGTGGAGATGGGTTTTGTTAGTGAAAAAGATATGCTGGAAGTTCTTTCCAATGTTTTTCAAATGCCGATTGTTGATTTAAAAGGGGAAAATATTGACGCAAATGTGGTAAATTTAATTTCTTATGATATTGCTAAACGTTATGGAGTATTTCCTTTGCGCAATGAGCCGGAAAATGTGGTTTTAGCAATGAGCAATCCGCAGGATATTATCGCGCTGGATGATCTTAAATTATTGGTTAATAAATCAATCCAGCCTTTTTTAGCCAGCAAAAGCGATATCGCCATATGTATTGAAAAATATTATCATGTTGATGATTCTTTGTATGATTTATTGAAAAATATTGCCGAAGATTCTTCAGTCGAAGTCGCGGCTTCAGGCAGTGCCAAAGGCATTGTACAGTCTGAGATGCTGCAGGCTGAGTGTTCTCCGGTTGTCCGGCTGGTTAAAGTTATATTAAGTGATGCTATCCGTAACCGAGCAACTGATATTCATGTTGAGCCTCAGGAAAATTTTGTGGAAGTGCGCTATCGGATAGACGGATATTTAAAAAATATCCTAAAAATACCCACAGAAATGTACTCGCAATTTGTCGCGCGAATTAAAATAATGTCCAATCTGGATATCGCTGAAAATAAAAAACCGCAAGACGGTCGAGCGGAAATAATGTTTAAAAATAGAAAAATCGATTTGCGTGTTTCGATAATCCCCACTTATTATGGAGAAAAAGTGGTCTTAAGAGTGCTGGATCCGCAAAAATCAAAAATAGAATTAAGCAAAATAGGATTTTCTCCGGTAGAGGTAGGGATGATGCAGACTCTGTTTACTCGACCGCAGGGCATGATTTTGGTAACCGGGCCCACCGGCTCAGGGAAAACTTCAACTTTATATGCTGCTTTGGGGTTTGTGAAAAATGAAACTAAAAATATTGTTACGATTGAAGATCCGATTGAATATTTGATGGATGGGGTTAATCAAATACAGGTAAATCCCAAGCGGGATGTTACTTTTGCCACTAGTTTGCGCAGCGTGCTGCGGCAGGACCCTGATGTTATTTTAGTTGGGGAAATTAGGGATAGCGAAACAGCGGAAATTGCTTTTAAAGCGTCTTTGACCGGGCATCTTGTATTTTCCACTTTGCACACAAATGACGCGGTGGCTTCTATCAGCCGTCTTTATGATATAGGATTAGAAGCTTATCTTATTGCTTCATCGGTTGTTTTAATCATTGCCCAGAGATTAGTGCGGGTTATTTGTCCGGATTGTAAATCTGAGTATGTCCCAGAGGCGCAGGAAAGGGCCAAATTTGAGCAGAGTATTAAAAAACTAAACATTGAAAAATTTTATAAAGGTAAGGGTTGTAAAGAGTGCGGATTTAGCGGTTATTTTGGGCGCACGGCGATTTTTGAAATATTTCAATTAAGTAAAAAAGTGCAAGATCTTATTTCCCAAAAAGCAAGTGCCGCGGTACTTACTCAGGAAGCGCGAAACACGGGGATGAAAAGTCTGGCTGAATCCGGCATGGAGAAAGTTGCTTTAGGGATAAGTACTCTTGAGGAAGTCGCAAGAGTAGCGGTTGTGGATATGCCGATTGATGCCCCAGAACAAAAAACAAAAAGAGAAAAACCATTGATTCTGATCACAGATGATGAAGACAATATTCGTAAGCTTGTGGCCATGCGGCTTAAAACCGCGGGATTTGATACAATCGAAGCGATTAATGGGGTAGAAGCTTTGGAAATGGCAGTACGCAATCATCCGGATTTAATCGTAATGGATGTAATGATGCCATTAATGGATGGATTTGAGGCCACAAAACAAATTCGCTCTAAATTGGAAACAGCTTCGATTCCAATTGTAATGCTGACAGCCAAAGGCGACGCGAATAGTGAGGTTCAGGGGCTTGACGCTGGAGCGGATGATTATATTGCCAAACCTTTTGACGGAGCGAGGTTATTAGCGAGAATTAAATTGCTTTTAAAGAAAAAAGGATAGTATTGTGAGCGATTCAGGGGAAGATAAAAATATAAATAAAGAAATGGAAGAAATTTTTGCTGATTTTAAGCAAAAAAAGCAGAAAGCAATACTATCTGAAGAAAATAAGAAGAATAATATTTTTCATTCAAAAAAAGTAAGAAAATTCTGTGTTGTTTTTGGCGCGGGAATCAGTGCGATCCTTTTTTTTTACTTACTGGTTCTTGTTTTTGGGCAAAATAGTCCTTTTACCAGTCCTGAACCTTGGGCAATTGGGCAGAGATTTGCAACTGATTATAAAATTGATGGCTGTATCTTCCGACTTTGGCAGGTAAAAAGAAGTATTGATTTGTATTATTCTGAGAATAAAGTATTTCCGGAAAGTATGCAGCAATTATATGATGGAGGATATTTAAAGTCTAGATTTGTCTGTCCGGCCAGCAATAAAGAATATGTGTTTACAATAAAAAACAACCAAAAAGTTTTTGCTTGCCCTGAACCGGAAGCGCATAATCAGGATATTATCAGTATTTATTGTAAAGTGATAAACTCTCCGCCGGTGATAGAAAGGTAGTAAGGGTAATGAACAAAAAAAGAAAAAAAAATCAGGGATTTACTTTTGTGGAGATAATTGTTGTGCTGGCATTGGTGGCGCTGACAGCAGCAATAGCAATGGTGAATCTATTAGCCAGCCGGCGTACAGTAGAATATAATCTATGCATTAATAATCGCGCTGTTTTAGAACAGGCTGAGCTGTCTTATTTCGCGTATAAAAAAGTCCATACAAATTCGTTTGATGATTTAGTTGTTTGCGGCTATTTGGGCAAGGTTCCTACTTGTCCTTCACAGGGAGTGTATGCCTGGGTACCTTATGATATTAAAGATCCTGAGTATCAGAAGGAAATCGGATGTTCTTTCCATGCTCCTGCAGCTACCCAATAGAAGATACCCAAAATAGAGACAGCCGCAAAAAAAAGAAGTAGATTACTATTATTTCACGAATATATTAAAACAGTTTAACCCGCACTACAATTTTCTGTTTTGTGTTATTGTTCCTAACATGATATAATACAAGTACTAATGATGCGGATAAAAAATATTCCAGAAAATATTTCATATGAAGAATTGCTTAAGCTTAGAATCAAAGACTTGCCTTTGAAGATTCAAGGCACTTGGTTGGCTGAGTGTGTGGACAAGCTTTATGCTGAGCTTGAAGCCAAGGGCATAAAATTTAAGCCAGAATGTTATCTGGCTGATGAGTGGCTGGCTCCGGATGGAGAGCCAGTTGTCGGGATTCCTTTTTTTCTAGCACATCCAGCTTTGATAAAACTGGAAAAGCATATGATGCTTGATGTTGAAGGCGGAACCAAACAGTGGTGTATGCAGTTACTGCGGCATGAGACAGGGCACGCGATAAATTACGCCTATAGATTATATGCTCAAAAAAAATGGCAGCAGCTTTTTGGTCACTTTCACCAAGAATATCCTGATACTTACCGGTTTAGACCTTATAGTAAAAATTTTGTGCGGCATTTAGAGGATTATTACGCGCAATATCATCCGGATGAGGATTTTGCTGAGACATTTGCGGTCTGGCTGACTCCGGGTATTGATTGGCAGACACAGTATAAAGGCTGGAAAGCTTTGCACAAGCTAAAATTTATTGATGAGCTTATGCGAAAAATAACAGAAAAAGACTTAAAAATAAAAAAAGGCAGTAAGTTTTGGCAAGCGGTAAAACTTACTTCTACTTTACATAGTTATTATAAAAAGAAAAAAGCTCAGTACGCGGAAGATTTTCATGATTTTCATGATGTAAACCTAAAGCGAATTTTTCCGATTCCTGCTGATGAAAGAAATCAATTGCCTTTAGCTTCTCAGCTTATAATAAAATATCGTAGAACTATAATTCAGAGTGTTTCGCATTGGACAGGAGAAAAAAAATACATTATTGATGGGTTGATTAAGTCTTTAATTATTAGAACTAAAGCCTTGGGTTTAGTTGTTAGCGATTCTGAACCTCTGGAGATAATGAAATTATCAATATATATCACAACCTTAATGATGAATTATATGTATACCGGTAGATTAAGAGGGAAAAAATGAGGAGGCGCTTAAAAGTATTATTGGTTTTTGATACTCCGGTCAATAAACCGCGCGATTATCTTTATGTTGATGAATTTCAGACTGTTGATTGGGAAACAGAAAGCAATGTTTATAATGCCTTGATCAATAATGGTTATCAAGTTAGTTTGCTGGGTGTAAACAAAGAGGTTAATATTCTGCTTGAGCAGATAAAAGAAGATAAACCAGATGTTATTTTTAATCTTACCGAAGTTTTTGATAATAAATCATCTTTAGATAAAAACTTTGTGGGTTTTCTGGAGATGCTGGGCATTCCTTATACCGGGTCATCGTCTAAAACATTATTTTTGTGCAATGATAAGGCGTTACATAAAAAAATACTGTGTTTTCACAGGATAAGAGTGCCGAAGTTTCATGACTTTTATAGAGCGCGCAAAGTTAAGCTGCCGAAAACGCTACGGTTTCCATTGATCGTAAAACCCTTAGCAGATGAAGCTTCCCGCGGAATATCTCAGGCATCAGTGGTTGATAATGAACAGGCTTTTTTAGATCGGGTAAATTTTATCCATGAAAAAATGCGAATGGACGCGATTGCCGAAGAATATATCCCGGGTAGAGAACTTTATGTTACTATAATGGGTAATAAAAGAGTAGAAGTTTTGCCTTTTAGAGAAATGAAATTTGGCAATGAAAAAAATGGGGATGAACCGCGGATTGCCACTTACAAAGCTAAATGGGATAAGCAATATCGGGAGAAATGGGGTTTGAAAAACACTTTTCCCAGTAAGCTGGCTAATAGTGTTCAGCAAGAGCTGGAGGAAATTTGCAAGCGCGCTTATCGGGTGCTTAATGTGCAAAGCTATGCTCGGTTTGATGTGCGCGTAACCCAAAGCGGCAGAACTTTTATTATTGAAGCTAACGCGAATCCGAATCTTGCTAAAAGTGATGAGGTTGCTCAATCCGCGGAAAAAGCCGGGATTTCATTTGATAAATTGATCCAGAAAATAGTCCTACTTGCTTTTAAACGCCGGTATTAATTAAAAATAAAATTTAGGAATTTAGATGACAAAAAAATACATGTTACTGTATGGAAAAAAATCAGTGCTGGAAAGATTGACAGCTAATCCGCAAAGCATTAAAAAAATTATAACAGCAGATAATTTTAATGATTCAAAGATAAGCAAGCTGATAGAAATGCATAATATTATTAATGAAAGTTTATCTGCTAAAAAAGTCCAGGATTTGAAACAGGCAAAAAATGTCCAGGGCATTGTTGCTAAAGTGGAACATTTTGTATACGCGGATTTTGAGCAGCTTTTAGAGCAAGTCAATGAACTGACTTTATTTTTTTTAGATCGGATAAATGATCCTCAAAATCTGGGCGTAATTATTCGGACGCTTGCTTGTTTTAGCGGTTTTGCCATTGTTTTACCGGAAAAAGAAGCAACGCAGGTAACAGAAGCAGTTATGCATGTAGCCAGCGGCGGAGAAAACTATGTTAAAATTGCCAAAGTAAATGATTTGCAGCAAGCAATAATCAAGGCGCAAAAAAAAGGGGTGAACATTGCCGGGGCGGTAATTGATGTTCAGGCTGTCGATATCCGAAAAGCTGATTGGGTTTTTCCTTTGGGAATTGTTTTGGGCGCGGAAACAACCGGCATCAGTACTCAAATTCAGAAACAACTTGATCAAAAAATATCTATTCCAATGCCGGGAAAGAAATTATCATTTAATCTCGCTATGGCGGCGACAGTTTTCAGCTATGAAATAACAAGGCAGAAAAAGTTCTCGAGTTAACGTGTTACCGCGTTGAAAATACTGTAGGGACTTGTCCCTGTCCGATACAATGTCAATTTTTAAACAATACACAATTATCAAGAATCGGTAAAATCATTTATAAACGGGCGCAGACAAGCAGCGCCCCTACGATTTCTAAAATATTATGGACCCATTCTATTATTCTTTTAATAATTATTTAAAAACCCGCTTTCAATCAAGAGTCCGCAGAATTTCTTTAAACGCGGGTTTTGGCTGTCCGCATAGAGATGAGAAATTAGGTCTTAAAGGGTGTTTTTATTGCAATGAAAGCGGATTTGTAAGCTATAAGGATATTAAATTATCGTTAGTTGAGCAGATTGAAACTTCAATGGCTATATTTAAAAAACAGTTTAAAGCAGACAAATTTATTGCTTACTTCCAAAATGCCAGCAATACTTACGCTCCAGTTGAAGATTTGAAACAGATTTATGATGTAATCAAGCAGTTTGATCAGATCATTGGTTTAGCTATATCAACTAGACCGGATTGTATTGATGATCAGAAGCTAAAACTGATTGACAGCTATTGTGGTCAATATGAGGTATGGCTTGAATATGGATTACAGAGTATTCATATTCAGACATTGGAACTGTTGAATCGGCAGCATACGATGCAGGACTTTCTTGATGCTGTAGCTAAAACAGCTAAAACCAGAATTAAAATCGCGGCGCATGTTATGCTGGGAATTCCCGGAGAGTCTAGGCAGGATATGATCGCGACTGCTTTGAGCTTGGCGCGGCTTCCAATCCAAGCCGTTAAAGTTCACATTTTTCATATCTTAAAAAATACGCGCTTTGCTGAAATATACGAACAAGAGCAGTTTAAATTGATTAGTGAGCCGGAATATGTGCGGATTGCCTGTGATTTTCTCGAACATTTAAAACCGGATTGCGCGATTATGAGGCTTGTTTCTGAGTCTAGTCAGGAATTACTGATAGCTCCGCTATGGATGAATCAGAAACAAAAAATTCTGCATGCTATTGGTAATGAATTTCAGAAAAGAGGCACACATCAGGGTTCGTATTGGGGGAAAAATAAATGAGAAAATTTATACTTATTTTCCTTGTTTTAGGTGTAGCGGTATTGCTTATTGCTACTGGAGGATTAATCTTATTTGTTTAGTTTTAAGACGTATAAAATTATTTACTATTATTTTTTAGCGGTCTAAAAAATCTAATCTTGACATTGATAATAAAAGGTCTATGCTATTAAATACAGGTAAATTATCGCTTAAACAAAAGAAGGGAGCATATTATGACGGGGATTGTTTGTAAGGTTTGTGGATTTATATCAATTGATGGAGCTGCTCCAGAAAAATGTCCAGTGTGTTTTTCTTTGGCTTCTGCTTTTGGATTAAAAGAAGATGCGATTAAGATTCCAGCTAATGTTAACAACTTGACTGATCTTGAGAAAAAGCATATTCCTTTGATAACTGTAGTTAAAACATGCGGTCTGATTTCTGAAGGTTGCCAGGATGTGCATGTTAAGATGGGGGCAATTCAGCATCCGATGCTAGCAGAACATTGGATCCAACATATTGATTTTTATATTAATAAAAAGTTTATTTCCCGAGTAGCGCTTACTCCGGAATCATGCAATCCGGCAGCGGCTTTGCATTTAAAAGCTAAAGAAGGCACGCTCACAGTTGTTTCATACTGCAATCTTCATGGGGCATGGATTCAAGAAGCTGGATTGTAGACAAGTTTGTATTAAAAGACAGTTTATTGTTATCGGGTGAACTGTCTTTTAAATGCTTTTTGCTACTGTTCTCTAAATAATTCGCGAGTTTAAGTAAATATGGAGAATCTATGGGCTTTGATGCTTTAATGCTGAACAGTAAAAATGTTGCTAAAAGGATTAAAGAGCTTGAACGGATAAAAATTAAATACGAACGAACCCGTCATGATCTTGGAGAGCGGGTTAAAGAGCTGCATTGTATGTATGGGATTATGCGGCTGATTGAAAAATACGAATCTTCTATTGATAAAGTTTTTCAAGGAACAGCTGATCTCATTCCTCCATCCTGGCAATATCCGGCAGTTACTCATGCTTGTATAAGTTACGCGGAGAAAACTTATTACACTAAAAAATTCAGAAAGAGCAAATGGAAACAAACAGCAGATATTTGTGCTGAAAAACAAAAGGTTGGCACTGTTGATGTTTATTATATGAAAAAAATGCCGGAAAGTGATGAGGGGCCTTTTTTAAAAGAAGAAAGAGCATTGATTCAAGGTATTGCTAATCGCCTAGGTAGTTTTATAGAACGTAAGGACGCGCTTAGCTTGCTTACTGAATCGCAAAAACTTTTAGAACAGAAAAATGTTGATTTGAATAAAAAAAATATTGCCTTAAAAGAATTAGTCTCGCAATTTGAGATCGAAAAGCGCAATCTTGCTAAAAAAGTTTCAGTTAATGCTCAGCGACTGCTTTTGCCGCTGATTGAGAGATTGGCAACAATTAATGTGCCTAAAGAATATGTGAAAGCTTTGGAAGACAGTGTTAACCAAATTGCTTCAGAGTTTGGGCCAATTATTACGCATTCAAAATTCCGCCTTTCGGCTCGCGAAATAGAAGTTTCCCATATGATTAAATCCGGACTTTCCTCTAAGCAGATTGCTCAGATTCTTTCTTTGTCTTTTCAAACTATTGAAGCTTATCGTAAAACTATTAGAAAAAAGCTTGGGCTTACTCAACAGGGAATCAATCTGGCCACTTACTTAAAAGAATTATAACCATTTGTTATTATGGGGTATTTATTACCCCATAAATACCCTGGTAATTACCCGTTGTATTGCTATTTTAATAATGCTATTATTAAATAATACTTTATCAGGCACAATGGCGTGCCGGCATAAAAGTCGGAATAACAACGGTGTTCTTCTGCAGGGGAGAACGCTGTTTTTTTTTAACTAGGAACAAGTCATAAAATAAGTTAGATAACTTGTTTTATGATGGGCGGCTAGAAATTTTAGATAAATCTTAGTATTAACAATTATAAGGAGGCAGGAATGAAAAAGAACATTAATGAATTTATGAGTAAAGTTATTGATAAAAACCCAGGCGAGAGTGAATTTCATCAGGCAGTTCTCGAGGTAGCTGAGAGTTTAATGCCTTTTATAGAAGAAAATCCTAAATATTCTAAGGCTAAAATCCTGGAAAGGATGGTAGAACCGGAAAGAGTAATTATGTTCCGTGTGTCTTGGATGGATGATAAAGGGGAAATTCAGGTAAATCGTGGTTTTCGGGTACAAATGAACAGTGCAATCGGTCCTTATAAAGGCGGGCTGAGATTGCATCCCACAGTGCGTTTAGGTATTTTAAAATTTCTTGCTTTTGAACAGGTTTTAAAAAATAGTCTAACGACTTTACCAATGGGCGGAGGTAAAGGAGGATCTGACTTTGATCCTAAAGGAAAATCTGATAATGAGGTAATGCGCTTTTGTCAAAGTTTTATGACTGAACTGGAAAGACATATCGGCTCTAATAGTGATGTGCCGGCCGGAGATATTGGTGTAGGCGGCCGTGAAATCGGATTTATGTTTGGCCAGTACAAAAGATTGCGTAATGAATTTACTGGAATTTTAACCGGAAAAGGCCTTAACTGGGGCGGAAGTTTGATTAGACCGGAAGCTACTGGGTATGGGTGTGTTTATTTTACAGAGGCAATGTTAAATCAAAGAGGAGACTCTTTAAAAGGCAAAGTTTGCGCGGTTTCCGGATCAGGAAATGTTGCTCAATATACGGTAGAGAAAGTAAACCAACTTGGCGGGAAATGCGTTACTTTGTCTGATTCCGGCGGATTTATTTATGATCCTAAAGGCATAGATGCTGATAAATTAGCTTATGTTATGGAGCTCAAAAATGTAAAACGCGGTAGAATTCAAGAATATGCTAAAAAGTATGGCTGTAAATATGTTGAAGGAAAACGTCCTTGGGGAGTTAAATGTGATGTTGCATTTCCGTCTGCTACTCAGAATGAACTCAATGAAGCAGATGCAAAAGCATTGATTGCCAACGGATGCATTGCTGTAGGTGAAGGGGCTAATATGCCGACCACTCCAGAAGGGGTCAAAGTATTTCAAAAGGCTAAGATTTGCTATGGCCCGGGTAAAGCAGCTAATGCCGGGGGAGTGGCAACTTCAGGCCTTGAGATGTCTCAGAATAGTCAAAGATTGGCTTGGTCTAGAGAAGAAGTAGACGAGAAATTACAGGGAATAATGCTGGCTATTCATAAACAGTGTGTAAAATATGGTAAGCAAGGCAATTATATCGACTATGTAAAAGGGGCAAACATTGCCGGTTTTGTTAAAGTTGCTGATGCGATGATCGATCAGGGTGTGGTGTAAACACAAAACATTTTATAAGCAGCTTTATTGTTTAAAAGTATTACAAGATTTTTAAAAAAGGAATAAGCATGTATAAAATAATCCAAAAAAGACAGTTAAACTCCCAAGTACATCTTATTGAATTTGAGGCAAAAGATTTAGCGATGGCGGCAAGTGCTGGGCAATTTGTAATCCTGCGCGTAGATGAATTTGGGGAAAGATTTCCGCTGACACTATATGATTTTGATTGCGAAAATGGCACGATAACTGTGGTTTGTCAAGCAATAGGGGTAAGCACAAGAAAACTTTGTGCTTTAAGCCAAGGGGATTCTGTTTTGGATATATCCGGTCCATTGGGTCGCTCAGAGCAGGTGCAAAATGTCGGTAAAGTAATCTTTGTTGGCGGAGGCGTGGGCACAGCGGAAGTTTATCCTATTGCTAAAGCAATGAAACAAGCTGGAAATGATGTCACAGTTATAATTGGGTTTAGGACAAAAGATCTGATTATTTGTGAGCAGGAAATAAAGCGCATTTGTGATAATTTATACATAACCACTGATGATGGTTCTTATGGCAGAAAAGGTTTTGTAACTGATATTTTAAAAGAACTTTTAGCTAAGGATTCATATGATTTGGTTTTTGCAATCGGCCCGCTTGTGATGATGAAGTCGGTATCAGGCGTAACAAAATTAAAATCCATAAAAACGATTGTATCTTTAAATTCAATCATGATCGATGGAACAGGGATGTGCGGCGGCTGCCGAATTAAATATAATGAACAAGCAAAATTTACTTGTGTTGACGGCCCGGCATTTGATGGACATTTAGTTGATTATGATGATATTATATTGCGCCAAGGCAGGTTTAAAAACAAAGAAGAACAGAGCACTAAACATTATGAACACAAGTGTCAAATTAAGCTAAAGTAAGATAAAGGATGCGGCAATGAGAGAGCAAGATCCCAAAGAGCGGATAAAGAATTTTGATGAAGTTCCTTATGGTTACAGTGAAGCTGAGGCAGTAGCTGAAGCATTAAGATGTTTACAATGTAAAAATCCGCCATGCGTTAAAGGGTGTCCGGCTGAGATTGATATCCCCGGATTTATCAAGGCCATAGCGGAAAAACAGTTTAGCGCGGCTAGTGCAATTTTACTTGAAACTAATAATTTGCCAGCGGTTTGCGGCAGGGTTTGTCCTCAGGAAGACCAATGTGAAAAGCTGTGTATCTTAAGGCATAAAGCTAAACCGATTGATATTGGCAATCTAGAAAGGTTTGCTGCTGACTGGAAATTAAAAAATGGCTTTGGTCAAGAAAAACCAGCAATAGCTCAAGTGATCGGACATAAAAAAGTAGCGGTTATCGGAGCCGGTCCAGCAGGGCTAACCTGCGCTGCGGATTTAGCAAAAATGAATTATAATGTAACTTTGTTTGAAGCTTTGCATAAGCCTGGAGGAGTGCTTACTTACGGTATCCCTGAATTCCGCTTACCTAAAGATATTGTTATGCAGGAAGTAGAACAAATTAAGAATTTAGGTGTGGATATAAAATATAATTATATTATTGGTAAAATTAAAACAATAGAAACACTGCGTAATCAAGGGTTTAAAGCCTTTTTTATTGCTACCGGGGCAGGTTTGCCGTATTTTATGGATATACTGGGCGAGGATCTTAATGGAGTGTATTCGGCAAATGAATTCCTAGCACGTGTAAATTTAATGAAAGCTTATAAATTTCCTGAATATGATACACCGGTAGAAGTGGGTAAAAGAGTTGCTGTTATTGGCGCGGGAAATGTTGCTATGGATTCAGCTAGGTGCGCTTTAAGGCTTGGCGCGGAAAAGGTATACATTATTTATCGCCGTACGGAAAATGAAATGCCGGCAAGGAAAGATGAAATATATCATGCGAGACAAGAAGGGATTGAATTTCATTTACTTACAAATCCAATTAAAATAATTGGGGATGAAACCGGTAATGTGAAAACAATAGTTTGTATTAAGAATGAACTTGGTACAGTAGATGCCAGCGGCCGGAGGCGGCCAGTTCCCATAGAAAATTCTGATTTTGAAATGTTGATGGATACTGTCATAATCGCCATAGGTAATGGATCAAACCCTTTATTATTGGACACAATCAAAGAGCTTAAGCTTACACGCAAGAACAATATTGAAGCCGATGATGCTGGGGCTACCAATATCCCTGATATTTATGCTGGAGGAGATATTGTTACAGGCTCAGCCACGGTTATTGCGGCAATGGGTGCTGGTAAAAAGGCGGCTAAAGCTATTGATGATTTTTTAAAAACCTCAAAAAGCTAGCTTTAGCAAGGCAGTAGTCCATAAACCCATCTAAAAAGCTGATTAATTCAGCCCTCAGAGTGAACCAAGTTTATATTTAACGAACTTTTAGTGAGTGATCTAAAGGAAAAAACCCGAAGAGATTTTTAATTTTTATTTAAATAGAGAATAAATAAGAAATTATATTGAGCTTGCATAATACTTATTGAAAGTATAAAATAACTGTAATAAATACAGTTTCATATTTCTGAGATGAATAAGATTTTGGTTAATAGAAAGTAAAATATGCAAGTCTCGTTTCAAACACCACATTATAATTTGCTGGTAGATCTTAATTCTACGGATTGCGCAAAGAAAGTTCTAGATAGCCTTCCTTTAGATTCAAAGATTCGCAAGTGGTTAGAAGGTGTATATTTTGAAGCTAATATCGATTTTGATGGGGAAGGTTTTGCCAGAGATATAAAAGAAGGCGATGTTGTCTATTGGCCTGAGGGTAAAGCAATCGGTATATTTTTTGGAACAGCGCCGATGACTGTGGAAGAAAAGCTAATCCCTGTTTGGAAATTAATTAAAATCGGAAAAACAAAAGTGGATATTTTAGGTTTTCAATCAATGCGTGAAGCAGATGAAGTACTAGTCGCGACAGCAGAAAAAGAAGAGGAAATTATTTGTATAGATAGTGTTCCTGATCCTGATCGAAAGCTTTCCCAGTCTGAAATTGATGTTTTGGTTCAGAAATTATTAGCGCAAAAGAAAAGCCAAGGCAAATAACCTCTCAAAAGCATATATATTTTCTGATATTTCTAATATCCTGATTAAACAATTTTAAGTTTGGATTGAGCTTATTCTTAGATAATAATTGTTCAATAACGATGATTTTGGTATAATTATGCCTTGGATTTTTTTATTTTTAACCGATGGAAATAGATAGGATTTATGAAAGACACAATATATCGCTTATTAGAACAATATTGGGGGTATGAATCTTTTCTCCCTTTCCAGCAAGAAACGATTTTTTCTATACTAAAAGGGCAAGACAGTTTGACTGTATTGCCTACAGGCGGAGGCAAATCGCTTTGTTTTCAATTGCCGGCTTTGCTGGAAAAAGGTCTGGCTGTGGTTATTTCTCCACTTATTTCATTAATGAAAGATCAGGTTGATGGTCTTAATGATATGGGCATACCCGCGGCTTATCTTAACTCAAGCTTGTCTGTGGTTCAGCAACGGATAGTAATCGAAGATATTAATAGCTCAAGTCTCCGGCTTTTATATTTATCTCCCGAACGCTTGCAGAATGAATCAACCTTGGATTTATTAAATAAAGTCGGGGTAAGTTTTTTTGTGATTGATGAAGCTCATTGTATCAGTCACTGGGGACATGATTTTAGAGCTGAATACAGATCCTTGGGAATCATCAAAGGCATGTTTAAATCAGCCAGTGTGCATGCTTTTACGGCAACAGCAACTAAAGAAGTTCAGATTGATATTTTAAGACAATTAGGGCTGGATAGTCCGGTAATTCATACTGGTCCGGTTGATCGGACTAATTTAACTTATCGGGTTATGCAGCGTCAGCAGATTGTAAAACAAGTTACTGAGGTTTTAGATAAACACAATGACGAACCAGGGGTTATTTATTGTCTTAGGCGTAAAGATGTTGATAATCTGTCCAAGACACTGAAGAAACTGGGATATGACAATGTTCCCTATCACGCGGGCATGACTGATAAACAGCGCCATGAAAATCAGGAAAAATTTGTCAGCGAATCAGTTAATATTATTGTGGCCACAGTGGCTTTTGGTATGGGCATAGACAGGTCAAACATAAGGTTTGTTATTCATGAGGGAATGCCGAAAAGCATTGAACACTATCAACAGCAAACCGGTCGAGCTGGGCGCGACGGATTGCCGGCATTTTGTTATATGTTTTATAGCGGCAGTGATTATCAGCTATGGAGTTTTTTTGCTAAAAAATCAACTGAAAATAAAACTATGATGCTTAAACTTGGTTTAATGTATGATTTTTGCGCTCAGCCGCAATGTAGACATAAGGTTTTGGTTAATTATTTTGATCAACGGTATGGTAAAGATGGCTGTAATGCTTGTGATTATTGCTTAAATGAACTGGATATGGTCGAGGCCCCATTGCTTGTTGGTCAGAATATTGTGGCTTGTATTGATAGCTTAAGTCAGCAGGGATATGGTTTTGGGGCAGTATATATCGCGGATGTATTAAAAGGTAACTTGATTGATAAAATTATTAAAATGCGTCATCATGAATTACCTCGATTCGGGACTATGTCTGAGGAATCAACTAGTTTTATCAGGTATATGATTGAACAGCTTATTGGGCAGGGGTTTTTACAAAGAGAAGGGGAGTTTTCCTGTTTAGCTGTGACGGCAAAAGGGGAGCAGCTGCTTGATGGTGAACTTGCTCCGGTTCTGGCTAAACCGCTTGTTCAGCAAAAGAAAAAGCAGGTTGAACAGCAAAGTAAGGCAATAAGACAACAGGAATGGCTGGGAGTAGATGAAGGTTTATTTCAGAAGCTGCGCCAGATAAGAGCGGAAATTGCCCGGAAAAAAGGTGTGCCGGCATATATTGTTTTTGGTGATAAAACTCTAAAAGATATGGCAGCTAAAAAACCATCAAATATTGATGATTTTGCTGATATTTACGGTGTGGGAGATCGGAAATTAAAAATATACGCGAAAGCTTTTATTGATGTAATTAATGATAATCAGGTTTTGCAGAAGCAATCATTAGAAGATGTATTTTAACAAAAGGTTCCCAGGTCACAAAGTCACATGTTTGAGTTATCGGGTTTGCGAGTTAACGCGTTTACAAGTTCTAGAATTAACGCGCAAACGGGAAAACGGGCAAACGCGCCAACAGCTTTAGGCTGAAAAAACTATGATTGAATTAAGGGATATATCTAAATCATTTGGGGGACAGGAGCTTTTTGAAAACATTAGTTTTTCGATTGGTTCAAATGAGAAAATTGGACTTGTTGGCCGCAATGGTCATGGAAAGACAACGCTTTTTAGTTTAATCAATGGAACGCTTGCTGCTGATGCCGGGACAATTGTGATTCCAAAGAATTATCGGATCGGATATCTTAAACAAGATATTACTTTTTCTCAAAACACTGTAATAAACGAAGTTTATCAAAGCATGCCGCGGAGCGAGCAGGATAATACCTGGATAGCGGAAAAAGTTTTGCATGGTCTGGGTTTTTCTAATCAGGATATGCTCAGAGCTCCGGAAGAATTTTCCGGAGGATTTCAAGTTAGAATTAATCTTGCCAAAATTCTTGTATCAGATGTAAATCTGCTTTTACTTGATGAACCGAATAACTATCTGGATGTTGTGGCAATCCGCTGGCTTATCCGGTTTCTTAACCAGTGGAGCGGAGAATTGGTTCTTATTACCCATGACCGTTGTTTTATGGACGCGGTTACTACGCATATATTGGGTATTTATCGGAAAAAACTGCGAAAAATCAAAGGTAATACGCAGCGATTTTATGATCAGATAGCGCAAGAGGATGAAATTCATGAAAAGACGCGGGTGAAGGATGAACGTAAACGGAAGCAAGCCGAAGTTTTTATAAATAAGTTCCGAGCGAAAGCCCGCCAAGCCGGAATGGCTCAGTCTCGGATTAAAAGTATTGCTAAAATGGAAAAAAGGGAAAAGCTGGAAGCAATTAAGACATTTAATATTTCATTCAATGCTGCTGAATTCGGAGCAGCAAATATGATGACGGTGACTAATCTTAGTTTTGCTTATGACCTTAATTTGCCGCCTTTATTTAAAGATATTTCGCTGCGTATTGGTAAAAGGCAGAGATTATGTGTTGTTGGTAAAAATGGAAAAGGTAAATCAACATTACTCCGAGTGCTTGCCGGACAGTTAAAGCCTGTGACCGGGACAATAAAAACGCATCCTAAGCTGGAAATCGGGTTTTATGCTCAAACTAATATTGCTCAACTGAATTCGAAAAGAACGATACTTGATGAATTAAAAAGTTCTGATCCCGATGCCGCAGGGCAAAGAGTGCGCAGTGTTTGCGGATCTTTATTATTCAGCCAGGATTTAGCTTTAAAGCCAATATCAGTTTTATCCGGAGGCGAAAAAAGCCGGGTTATGCTGGGAAAAATATTGATGAAGCCAGCTCATTTACTTTTGCTGGATGAACCGACAAATCATCTTGATCTTGAATCAAGCGAGGCTTTATGCGAGGCTATTGATAACTTTGACGGTTCAGTGGTGATGGTAACGCATAATGAGCTTTTTTTAGACAGGATTGCCGAATCATTGCTAATATTTGACGAGCAGGGAGTTACTTTTTTCGATGGTAATTATCAGGATTTTTTAAGTAATATTGGCTGGCAGGATGAAGAAGCTGGCTTAAAAAGTCAAACTCAAAAAATAAAAAGTGAGCTGCCAGGTATTGACCGAAAAACCCGCAAAAGACTTATTGCTGAGTTAAGAGATGATAAGTCAAGAATTTTAAAGCCTTTGGAAGTTCAAATTACTGATTTTGAGAATAAAATAAGCAATTTAGAGAACAGATTAAAAAAAGTTAATGATGAATTATTAGAGGCTGCTTATGCTTCTGATGCTCAGGCAATTGCTGATCTTGCGAAAGAAAGTAAACGCTTGCCCGCGCAGATTGATGAACACTATAATGATCTGGACAAAATTTTTCAAAAATATGAAATTTTAAAACAAGAATTCGAACAGAAAATCAGGGATATTGAAATAAGTGAATAATTGAATTTTTTAAAATATAAATTTGGCTTTATTGGAAAATAGAATTGAAAGGTTTTAATGTATGGATCGTGCTAAGCAAATGGGCACAAAACCAATAGCAAGATTATTGGCAAAATTCGCTATTCCTTCGATATTCAGTTTGGTCTTGCACGCGATGTATAATATTGTTGATCGGATATTTATCGGCCGGGGAGTGGGCTCTTTGGGTTTAGCCGGAGTAACTCTTTGTTTTCCTATGCTGCTTTTTATTTTTGCTTTTTGTCTTTTGTTTAGCAGTGGATCAGCATCTTTGATTTCCTTGCTGCTGGGCAAACAGGAAAAAGATAAAGCTGAGCAGGTTTTTGGTAATACTTTCGCGATCATGACAATTACCTCGGTTTTAATTACTTTTCTTGGTTTATGGTTTTCCGAACAAATTTTAAGTTGGATGTCCGTAGGTCCGCAGGTTTATCCCTACGCTAAAGATTATCTGCAAATATTGTTTGGCGGTTCTATTTTCTTTTTTTATGGTTTTTTTCTGACCTTTATTATCCGGGCTGAGGGAAATCCGGTTTACGCGACATTAATGATGGTTGTCGCAACAGTTGTTAATTTAATCCTTGATCCGATATTTATTTTTATTATGCATATGGGCACTGGAGGCGCGGCTCTGGCTACGATTATTTCCGAAGCAGTGATTGTGCTGATGGGGTTATTGTATATTATGCGTAAACAAGGGCTTCTGCACATTAGAAGAAAGAATCTTAATTTTAATTGGCCGAATATCGGGCAAATAGTTTATCTAGGTTTATCTCCGGCATTGATGGATATTGCCGCGAGTATTCAGGTAACTATTTTGAATTCGCGTTTGGTTGTTTTGGGCGGGGATATCGCGGTTGCCGCTATGGGAATTATTTTCGCGATTACCTCATTAATTGCTTTATTTACTTTTGGTATGGCCGCTGGCATGCAGCCGATAATTGGTTATAATTACGGCGCGGGTAATTATCGGAGAGTAAAGCAGACTTTTAGTTATGCGTGTGGGAGTACATTGTTTATTATTATTATGGCAGTTATTTTGATCATTGTTTTTTCCCGGCAGATTGCCATGCTTTTTTGCAAGAGCGATCCAGGGCTAATAGATTTAAGTTCTCATGGTTTAAGAATTTTTATTTTCATGTATCCCTTGGTTGGGATTCAAATATTGGGAACACGCTATTTTCAAGCTATAGGCAAGGGGGTTCACGCTGTTTTAATTGGGGTTTCACGACAATTATTTTTATTTATCCCGATTCTTTATGTTTTGTCAGCTGTGTGGGGTGTTGAAGGAGTGTGGCTGAGTAGTCCGGTTACTGAGGTTTTGGCAACAATGGTAACTATGTTATTTCTTGCTCGGGAGTTAAAGTTGCTTAATTCGAAAATTAAAGCGCAGTCTGAAACGGTTTAATTGATTTATGTTTAAAAGATGCTAAGCCGTATATTTAGCCATCGATATAAGTATATAGTTTTTCTGGTTTAAAATCTAGCCTAAAATTAACCGCAGATATAGAATAATAGTTGGGAGGATGAGTAAAAAAAATTATTTGTGTGCTTATTTCTAGTTTAATTATCGGAGGATTTATGCAGGTCGCCAGATTTATTGATTTGATTGATTATCAGGATGGTTCAATTGTAAGTAAAGAGATTATGAAAAAAGATGCAGGTACAGTGACTTTATTTGCGTTTGATAAAGGCCAGGGATTGAGCGAGCATACAGCGCCTTTTGATGCATTGGTTCAGGTGCTCGATGGGGTAGCGGCTGTTAGTATATCGGGACAACCCTATAGCGTAAAGCAAGGGGAAATGGTTATTATGCCGGCAAATGAGTCTCATTCTGTAAATGCTGAGCAAAAGTTTAAAATGCTTTTAGTGCTTATAAAAAAATAAGATATCAGCCTATATGTATTGAGGGAAATATGAAATTATCAAAATGGGGACAAATTATTAATAAGCGGACAAGGGCAAGCCCTGTCCCTACTATTTTTTTTTGTTTTTTTATGATTACTTTTTTTTCTGCGCAGGCATTCGCGCTTGAATGGGTGAATTTGCATGAACAATCAGATAAGCTGACAGGGCTTGAATCCGCGGAAATAGCAGCGGCTGAGTATAAAACAATTGATTCTTTGTATGTTTTAGGATTAACTTACTTGGCAGAATATAAAGATGACGCGGCGCAAACAATATTTTTAGAGATATTATCTAAAGCTCCAGATACTATCGAAGCTAAATGGGGGTTAGGGGAAGTTGCCAGGCGCAAATACAAGCTTGCGCAGGCTTCCCAGATATTTGAAGAGCTGATCTTACAATCCCCAGATTTCTCCCCGAGTTATATTAGTCTGGCTTATATTAAATTCAATTTAAAGGACTATAAACAAGCGATTCTGCTGGCTAAACAGGTAATTAATCAAGGCCAGAAAAATGTCGACACAAGCAATTATGTCCGGGCTTATTTAATTTTGGCAGGAGCAAATGGAATGCTGGCGGAAAATGGCGGGCCATTAGCCAAAGTTATTCACGGGATTGGTGTTTTTTCGATGCTTAAGAAAGCTGAGAAATTACAGCCGGAATGTCCGGGAGTTTATTTTGGATTAGGAACATTTTATTTGATGGCTCCCGGGTTTGCTGGAGGAGATATTGAAAAATCTTTTATCTATCTTGAACAAGCGATTCAGCTTGATCCCAATTTAATTGATGTTTACGCGCGTTTAGCTCAAGCCTATAAACAAAAAGGTGATATCCCGAAATTTAAAGAATATCTTAATTTAGCTTTAGAAAAAGACCCGAACAATCTACTTTCCCAGGAAATCAGACAAGAGAATCTATTAATTATCCAGGCGGATTAAACATAGTCAAATTTTGAGGATTTCTTGGCAATAGCAAATCATTTCTCGCTGGTAATTTTTTTTTAATTGTGAAGTTTTTAGGGCTTTGATTGATTTTCGCGTAAGATTTTTTATTAAATTTAGACAATAGCGGAGACTACCGCTATCCCGCAATATCCGGCGCATATCAGTAATGTCCTGATTGCTGAGTTTTTTTTCGCCGAGAATGTTTTTTAAGCGGGTTTTCTCAGTATGATTAGCATGTTTATACGCGTACCAAACAAGTAAAGTTTTTTTATTTTCTTGGATATCGCTAAGATTTGATTTGCCAGTTTGGTTTATTTCGGCAAATATGCCAAGGATATCATCTTTTATTTGAAAAGCCCGGCCGCAGTATTTACCAAATTTGAATAGTTTCTTAATTTCACTGTTTTTGGCCCCGGCGAGTATGGCAGCGGTTATTATCGGAGCAGAAAAGGTATAATAAGCAGTTTTGTAATCATAGGTTTGATAGATTTCTTTTTTGCTGATTTGTTTGATTTCTTTTCTGCTGTTGACTATCTCCACAAATTCTCCGCAGCCGGTATAAAAACCAGATTCAATAAATTTTAAAAGGGCTTTTTGCTTTTTCTCGAAAGATTCATTGATGGCCATAAATGAATCTATGGCAAGCGCATAAATCAGATCACCCGTGATTAAAGCTAAGGACATGCCGATGGACTGTTTTTCGCTAGAAGAGCTTAGGTAATTACTCAGAAGAACATGCATCGATGGTTTGTCGCGGCGGATATCAGCGTTATCCAGGATATCGTCATGGATTAATAAAAAACAATGCAGTAATTCCAGGGCTAACGCGGATCTGTAAAGTCCTTTTGGTTTTTTTTTGGAAAAACCTTTATAACTAAGAATAAATAACAAAGGCCTGATTCTTTTTCCCGGGCGATTTAAAAAATCGATTAGACTTTTATAGAGCAAGGGAGATAACTTGCTGAGTTTGTACTTTTTATTAAGTGAAATTATGAATTCAGCAAGTTCTTGCTCAATATTTTTTTTAATATTGTTTAACATAGGTTCATGGTAACATATATACTGTTATGCTACAAATAAAACCAAATCTAGCTTCATCCCATAAATACAAAGCGGCTGAAAAATATATCAGGGCTTTAAGAATACCTTTTATTACGGCCAGTCTGATTCCTTTTTTTTCCGGAACTCTACTCCAAACAGGGAGTATTGACTATTTGAAATTTGCCCTGGGTTTGCTGGCAGTTATCGCGACGCATTTAGGGGCTAATCTGATGAATGATTACTCTGACTCAAAATCAGGAGCAGACTGGCATGATCAGAAATTTTATGGTTTTTTTGGCGGTTCAAAGCTAATTCAGGAAAATGTTTTATCCGAAAAATTCTATCTAAAAACAGCCAAAGTTTGTATGTTTATTGCTTGTTTCGCGGTAATCGGCTTGAGTGTTCGAGGCTCAGATTTGAAAATAATTGGATTGTTTTTGGGGATATTGTTTCTGGGAATTTCTTATTCTTATGGACCATTAAAATTTTCCTATCGATGTTTAGGAGAAATTGTTGTATTTATTTTGTTTGGTCCGGCAATTGTTATGGGCGCTTATTTTATTCAAACAAATATTTTTCCAACTTTAGCTGGATTTTTTTTGTCTTTGCCTTTTGCTTTTTTAATCGCAGGAATTCTTATCGCTAATGAAGTCCCGGATTTACCAGAAGACCTTAAAGCCGCAAAATTTAACCTGGTTAGTCTGGTGGGAGTAAAAAAAGCGTATTTGCTTTATTATGGGGTCATGGGATTAGGGTTTTGCTTTGTATTAGTAAACATATTAATTAATACTCTATCGCTTGTTTCTTTGAGTGTATTTCTGCTGATACCTTTAATCGGAAAAGCCGGAGTTTTATTGAAAAATAGTTATGAAGATAAAGCTAAACTTGTAAATTCCTCAAAGCTTACAATTATAGCGCAAACAGTCATAGGATTAATAATTGTTTTAGATCAATTATTAAGCAGATAAGCTATGAAAAAAATAATAATTATTGGCGGGGGATTTGCCGGAATTGCCGCTGCTGATTTATTGTCTAAATATCGCAATCAATTTGATATCACCTTGATTGATAAAAAGCCGGATTTTAATTTTTTGCCAATGCTGCCTGATGTGATAAGCAATAGAGTATCTGTGAAATTCTTAAGATGTAGCTTGAGTGATCTGGCTGCAAAATGGGGGATTAAATTTATAAACGCTTTTGTTCATGATGTTTGCTTAGAGGAAAATAAGATTCTATATGCAGATAATGCGTTGAATTATGATTATTTGGTATTGGCAGCTGGTTCGGAAACAAACTTTTATAATGATATGAATTTGCAAAAACAAGCATTTAAACTGGATAATCTAGAAGATGCTGTTTTAATCTTAAACGATCTTAATTCGCAAAAATATGAGAATTTTGTAATCTGCGGAGGAGGTTATACGGGAGTTGAGATAGCTACAAATATCCGGCGCTATTTTTTTAAAAGAAAACTCGCGGTTAAACCTATTTTTATTGTAGAAAAAAGCAAGGAAGTTCTTGACCGGCTTCCGCAATGGATGCAGGAATATACTTGTTTAAATTTAAAAAAAATGGGCATTGAAGTTATTCGGCAAGCCGAAGTTAAAGCTGTAATAGATGGAAAAATAATGCTTAATAATGGAAAAATTTTTCCAAAAGCAGGTCTTATTTGGGCAGCGGGAGTTAAAACTCCTGATTTCCTAAGCCGGATAGGTTTAAAAACTTCATTTCAAGGCAGGGTATTTGTAGATGAATATTTAAGAATAAATCCTAATTGTTTTTGTGTTGGTGATAATGCCTATATTGAAACAAGTGGACAGCCATTAAGAATGGGAGTGCAATTTGCCATTGCCCAAGGTTGTTTAGCGGCAAAGAATATTATTCGATCAATACAGAGGGGAAAATTAAAAAAATATCATGCTTTGGACCTTGGGTATATAATACCAATGGCTAATAATAAAGCTTGTGGCATAATATTAGGGCTAAAGGTAACTGGGCTGGTTGCTGTTTTTTTGCATTATCTAATGTGCGTATTTCGCTCCCTATCAATTAGAAACAGATTGGGGATTATCGGAAATTTGTGGAGAAAAAAATAAAGAGGTATTGTTTATGGCACAGAAGTTGCTAAATAAACATAGGGATGAAGGTTTGATGTTCATTTGAGTTGGTTTATGGGGTCGGGGAAATAGAGTCTTGATTGTGTATTTCATAAAAGCAAGTGAAATAGGGGACAGGAATGATTTATTGTTCAGCTGTTAAACAAAAAAAAGGATTTACTTTAGTTGAAATAGTGGTGGTATTATTGATTCTTGGCGGAGTTATTGCCGGCTTTTTAAGTGTAAATACAGCTAGTTTTTCATTATTAGAACAGATTAGCAGTTCAGTGATCGCGGTGAATGATGCTCGCTCTGTTATTGAAAATATGCGTAATATTGATCCGTTCAACGCCGCAAATCTGACATCATTATATCCTGATGGAGCAAATGTCGTTGGTTTTGACAATTTGGTACAGGAATCAGTCAAAGTAAATTATCTGAATACCGGGTCTGATCCGATTCAAGTCACAGTTAGCGTTAGTTGGCAAGGAAGAGCGAACCAGGCTTTTACCGAGCAGTTGACAACGCTTTTAACAGCGCGTTAATCAAGGAAAAACGAAAAATATGCGTAAAATTTTTTCTAAAAAAGGGATGTCTTTATTTGAAATATTAATTGTAAGCGTTATCGCGGTTTTTATTATGTTTACACTTTTGGCATTATTGTCTTCATCACGCAGTACCTGGGTGATATCCGATATTAAATCAGACATATATATTAATGCCCGTAAAGCGATGAATGAGATGTTTGATGATTTAATTGAAGCTTCAAGCGGTAATACCGAAGACTTTATATTTATTGATCCGATCAATGGGCAGTTTAGCCAAGGGCTTTGGCTTGCATCAGCAAGAGGTGATTCCGGAGTTGGCGGTGAGGACGGAAGCGCGAATAATAATTACCTGCATTTAGATGTTAATAATGTAGTTAGCTGGAGAGCGCTTATTGTTTATTGTCCATATGAGAATTCTTCAGGGATAAAGCAGTTACGCCGGTACGTAGATTTTGGTTCGAGTATTAATTTTTATAGTCAGCTAAATATTTTTCCTATGACTTTCTTATCGGTTACAACAGAAAAATTAAATTTTATTGCTGCTGACGGGGTAACAGTTATATCGATTGATCGTGCGGGTGGCCGAGTTTTAGCAAATAATATCAGCACAGAAGATTTTAATAATAACAATGTTCTAGATTCTAATGAAAATGATGGGCAGGTTAACGCTCCGGTTGATAATGAAGACGGAATTCTGAATTATGGGGTGAATTTTACTAAAAATGTGGGTAGTATTGATATTATTTTATTTTTAGCTAAAAAAGCCGCAAGGCTACAAGCTCAAGGGCTTGAATTTTCAACTACTTTAAGCAATAAAATTAAATTTAGGCAGCCTTAAAAATTTTTAGGGGGGGGTATATGTTAAAGAATAAAAAAGGGTTTTTGTTAATAGTTGTTTATCTTGTTATCGCAGTGCTTTTGACATTGTTGGGTGTTTTTGTGTTTAAAAATATTTGGGAGGCAAAATCAGGCGCGGAATATAAACAAAGAATGTCGGCTTTTTATTGCGCGGAAGCAGCTTTGGATAAGGGGATTGAGCGATTACCATCTAATTTAACCGGAGAAGCCAATGTCGCGCTGAATACTGTTGGAGGTTCGCAGCAGGGTGAATATACTTATACAATATCAGTTATTGATGCAGGAAAAAGTTGGCGGGTAGAAAGCTGGGGGTTTGTGCCTAATCAGGCACAGGCAGCAGCAACTGCGCATCTTGAGGCTTATATTTCGAAAAAAGATTTGCCTTCCTCTTTTTGGGACAATGCGATCTATACAGCAGGAAATGTTAGGGTAAATGGGGTGGCTTATGATCTTAACGGTGATATTACTTATGGAGGTTCTTTGGTGCCAGGAACATTGGATCCAGCAAATTTTGTAGGAACAGCAACGAATGATCCTAGTGTTTCTCCATTGGTCAAGCTAGATTATGAATCCCTAAGAACTGTTGCGGCAGGCCAGATTAAGGCTGATGGCAGTGATAATGTGTATACTTTTATGGAAGTATCCGCAGGCAATCCGCCGTTTCCTACATCTTTCTGGTTTGATAATTCTGATTCTGATCCAACAAAATGGGTGCCGAATGTTGTTTATGTGGAAACAGACCTGGTTTTAAACGGTAGTATTGGAACAATTGGAGGGTTTTTTCTGGTTGTGGGTGATGTTACAACAGATCCCTTAGCTACATCAGAGACAATTATTAATGGTAATGGGGAAATAGATGGTTGTGTTTATAGTACAGGACAGTTCCGGGTTAATGGTGGAGGTACTGGTTTGAATGTTCTGGGAGGCGTTTGGTCGGGCACTGATGGAGTACGTTTAAACGGCAGTATTGAAATAGGTTATCATCAGCCTTATATGAATGCTATTCGGGATGTGATTCAGCCTGGTTCTACTGTCCAGCTTATTTCTTGGCGCAAGCTTTGATAAGCGGGAAAAGGAATTAAAAGGGGAGTCAGATTATATCTATGAAGTTTCCCAGATAGTTGTTTCTTCATTGTAATCCTATCTAAAAATATTCGGTTTTTTCAGTTTTAAAAAATAAACTATTGAAAAAAACTAAATACATGGTATATTTGTTTATAGTAAATAAAGTTAATTTAAGTTAATTTAAGTTAATTTAAGTAATAAAAGGGTTAAATGATGTCTAAAAATAATATAATGACAACAAGAGAACTAGCTGAATATATTAAGCTTAATGAAAAAACTGTTATTAAAATGGCGCAAAGCGGTAAAATTCCGGGAATAAAAATCGGCAATCAGTGGCGTTTTCATCTAAGATCAATAGATAATTATTTGCAGGGGCAGATAGTCCAGTCGCCTAATGAAGATTTAGACTTGGTTATCCAGACAGAAAACGATATTATTCCTTTATCAAGATTGATCAATCCTGGGTTAATTGATTTGAATATGGATGCGGATAAGCCGTACGCGGTTTTGGCAAGACTTGTAAAAATAGCTAAAGATAATAATCTTACTGAAAATGAACAGCTGCTGTTAAAAGAATTAAGAGATCGGGAAAAAATGATGAGTACGGGGATTGGTAATGGGATCGCGATTCCGCATCCACGTAATCCTTCAGAAAAGCTGTTTAGAAAGCCGAATATCATTTTAGCGCGGACAATTAAGCCAATTGATTTTAATGCTCCGGATGGTAAAGCAGTCTCGATTTTTTTTATGATCTGCGCGCCAAATGAATTCGCGCATTTGCGGATTCTGGCTAAAATCGCTAAGTTTTTAAATAAAAAGGAAATCGGAAACAAACTGTTGGCGGCTGAAGACTCAGTAAAATTAGTTCAGGTTTTTCTGGAATTTGAACGTATGAATATGTTTTTAAATTTTAAAGCTAAATTATGAGAAATTTTAAAATATTTTTAATTTTAATAATCTGTGTTATTGCTGTTCAATTATCAATGGACGGATTGTCATTTGCTTCGGATCAAGCCGAGGCAGCGGAGCGTTACTGCCAGTTAAGGGAATGCGAAAATTATAAAGCAGTTGGTCCATGCGCGAGAGTACAAAAAATAGAATTAAGCAGCAGGTTAATGGTAATCGCTTGTTTTGTTTACCGCAGATTACCTGTTTTTGTTTTTGCGACAAATAAAAAATGTTCGATCTTTGTTTCTGAGCTTTTCAATAATTCTCCGCCTTTTTTATATTCATTGCCTGAATTTTCTTAACATTCTTAAAATATAATATAAATATTAAAAACGAGGTGCAATAATGGTTGTGGTTATATATCATAATAATATGGATTATTTAAAATCACTGGTCAATATAGTCGCGGAGCATGGGTTTAAAGCAAAACAAATTACGGAAAAAAAGAATATAGGGACGGAAATTGTCGGGCCGAGTTCATCGGTTACTTATTTACATGGCAAAGCAGTGCCTTCTTACAATAAAGCTTTAGTTGTGCATGTAGCATCAGAAAAAGAGGCAATATCTTTTCTTAATATCATAGAAAACGATAAGGTTTTGAATCTCTGTAATATGCAGGACAAGGGATTTGTTTCAGTTTTGCCATTGTGTTCATTCGAAGGTTTCAATAGTTGGGTTGCAAATAAAGGATAGGACGATGAGTGAATTAAAGGAAGGTATCAAAGGGAAACTGATTATAAAACAATTGCCGGTTTGTGATAAATACCAAGCAATTAAATTCCTGCTTAATGAAGTGTTTGCTTCGGAAAAAGCAAAAATTGGCGGTTTCGCTGAAGAAGAAATTTTTGAAAGTATTGTTTCTCGTGAAAATATGAGCACAACAGGCATTGGTTTTAGCTTGGCTATTCCTCATTCCCGGATAGAAGGCTGGGGGAGATTTGTTTTAGCGGTGGGCCTGAGTTATGAAGGTATTGATTTTAATAGTATGGATAAAAGTCAGGCTAAAATAATATGTTTGATGATTTCTTCAGCAGATGAGCCTTATGTTATATTACAGACAACTGCCGCTATTATTAAATTTCTGGAAAAGCAAAAAGGAGCGGAAGCGTTTTTAAAAACATACCCTGTTTTTAATCGGGCAAAAGAGAAGTTATCAGCGCTTTGTTTAGATGTTAATGAACAGATATTCGCGAAAGATGTTATCCGTCCGGTGCAGGCATGTGTAAATCTCAATGATTCAATTGAAATAGCTACCCGGTTGATGCATTTAAAGCATTTTGATGTTTTACCGGTTGTGGATGATGAGTATAATTTTTGCGGTCAGTTAACTTGCTTGGATATTTTTCAGTACGGAATGCCGAATTTCTTTAATAACTTAAAGACGATATCTTTTGTTAGACATATTGACCCATTTGAAAAATATTTTAGAATTCATCGTAATCTTAAAGCAAGTAATTTTTACAAACACACTGAACCGATTAGTCAGGATAAAACTTTATTGGAAATTATCTTTGAGTTAAGTATCAAACAAAGATCAAAGTTATTCGTAACAAATGAACGCAATAAATTAATCGGGGTTATTGATCGGTTTACCATAATAGATAAGATCTTAGTATTTTAAATTAGGAGATACAATGAAAGCATTACTTTCAGTTATTATTTTTGTGGGAGCTTATATTGCCATTGCTTCCGATAAAGTCAGTAAAACAATAGTCGCTGTAATCGGCGCTTGTTTGGTTATTATGCTGCATCTGGTGTCATTTGAGGAGGCAATGCATGCTGTTGATTTAAATGTAATTTTTTTACTTGTGGGAATGATGACTTGCGTCTATATTTTGTCTAAAACCGGATTTTTTGAATGGGCGGCGATTAGTGTAGCTAAATACTCTCGCGGCAATCCTTTTCTGATAATGTGTTTGCTTCTGCTGGTAACCGCAGTCTTATCTGCTTTTTTTGATAATGTGACTACAATTATTCTTCTAGTGCCCTTAACTATTCTTATTGCGGAACTTCTTGAGATTAATCCGATACCGTTTATTATTCTTGAGACATTGGCTTCAAATATTGGAGGAACAGCGACTCTGATCGGGGATCCGCCGAATATTATTATTGGCTCAGCAGCTAAGTTATCGTTTTCAGATTTTTTAGTGTACCTTTCTCCTGTGGTAATTATGATTTTCGCGGTTTTTCTTTTTACTGTTTTTTTATTATTTCGTAATGTTTTTACAGTCCAGGAGTCAATGAAAAAACGGGTGATTAATTCTATTCCGAATTTGGCTATTGTTGATAAAAAGAATATGATAAAAGCGCTTTTAATAATGGGTCTTATTTTTGTCGGGTTTTTTTTCCATGCAAAGCTTGATATAGAGCCTGGAATTGTCGCGCTTGGCGGCAGTATGCTGATGATGCTTTTTTGTAAATCAGACAGTGAAGAGACTTTGATGAAAGTTGAATGGGGTGTTATTTTCTTTTTTATCGGAATGTTTATAATGATCGCGGCTTTGGACGCAAATGGGGTTATTGAAAGAGCGGGACAGCTGATATTAAATGCTTCTGGACAAAACCTATTCCATGTATGTCTTATTGTGCTTTTTGGGTCAGCTTTATTTTCAGCGATATTGGACAATATTCCGTTTGTGATCACGATGGTTCCCCTAGTTAAAAATTTTATTGAGCATTTCGCGGTCTCTTTGGGTACTCAAAATATCGAACAAATAAGCCAGCCTTTATGGTGGGCTTTGGCTCTGGGCGCTTGTTTGGGGGGCAATATGACAATTATTGGCGCTTCAGCGAATGTGGTTATGGTCAGGATCGCGGCGCGTAATAAATATAAGGTAACTTTCGGAAAATTCCTAAAATATGGAGTACCATTTACGATACAATCATTGATAATAAGCGCTTTATATCTTTGGCTTAGATATTTTAGAGTTTGATTGAAAAAATAGCGTATAGCCCTTCGACTTTGCTCAGGGTAAACGATTAGCGATTAGAAAAAGCAAGAAGCAAAGAGCGCTTGGCTAATAGCTGATCCTCCTTTGCCAAGGCTTCGGAGGACAGGTGGCTGATAGTAAAAGCAGAAAAGCAAAAGCGATTAAAAAAGGTCACTGGAAAGCTAAAAGCTATAAACTATAAAGGACAGGAATAATTATTTAGGCGGGTTTGAAGCCTGATTTTGATAGGACTGGCAAAATCAGAGATTCATCCTCGGAGTCCCGCAGGATGCGGGACGAGAATGAGCCAAAATGATTGATTCCGGACC
>Ga0180007_10000630_pt1 | contig 55928 bp, 55 predicted proteins | sample MM_PC_MetaG_FD_121122 | JGI IMG/M metagenome (GOLD analysis project Ga0180007, IMG submission 121122) | Groundwater microbial communities from the Aspo Hard Rock Laboratory (HRL) deep subsurface site, Sweden - MM_PC_MetaG | ecosystem: Environmental > Aquatic > Deep subsurface > Groundwater...
TGGATTTGATCATGCCATGGACGTAACGGTCTGATTTTCTTCCGATCAGGGTCAACAGGGCATCTTTTCCCAGATAATCATGGATCTTGAGTCGTCGCTTGGCCACCACGGTGACAATGGCTTCGAAATCAGAAAAGAGACCTTCTTCCAAAGAGATTTCATAAACATCCAACGCTTCCCCGGCAACGGTGCAATCGAACTGCCGTAATTTTTCAAATATTTCCATATCCATGTTTGAAGTCTCCTTATTTTATTAATCACCATGAAGCATGTGTTTTGTTTGTTCACCACCCGTTCCCTATCGGTCACTGAAGGACACGAAGAGCTTAGCTCGGCATAGCCGCAACCAAAAACAGGTCTCTCACGGAGGCACAAAGAACACGGAGAAGGGCAGATTGTGCCCCTGACCCTGCCGGAGGCATGTTTTTCTTCATGAACTTCATGCTTCATGGTAAAATTGTTTTTTCTTTTTAAACCACCCGTTCCCTGCGGTCGATGAACGAAGGTTTTTTTGTAATCATCAGGCTAATCTTTTAATGTGTTGTGACAGGTAGCTCTATGATTATAATATGTGCTGTTAATAACAAGCTTTTTAACTTATAAGAAATGGATTTGCAATAAAAAATGAACGTATAGGGAATGTGGGAGGCGAACCCGTGAATACTCATAAATGAAAATGATTCATAGGATATACACCCCCGGGCTGGAGCCTGGGAGCGAGGGTTCTGTGAAGGGTCAGTATCGAATGCCATAGGTATTATCTTACCAAGACATCGTTGCTTTGAGAAAAAAATCAATAATCCAATAAAAATGATTACTGCTGTCCGGTTAAAATTTAAAGAATTAGAATAAATCCTTGTTATTAAAGTACATAATGTCGAGTCTGAAAGGGATCGATTTGAATCTGAGAATTTTATATAAAAAACCCGTTTGGTACAAGAAAAATGGACCGAAAATGGGGATAAGGGGTAAAGTTTCCCGGAGTACGTTGGCTGATGCAAATGAAAACAGAGACTGGCGGATTTATCGTGATTTTGCGCATGTGTTGATTCATGAGGCCCGAAATCTTTATGTAAATGACGACTTTGGCCTTGAACTTGATGGGACTGTATACGCATTGGATTCATCAACTATAGATCTGTGTCTATCAAGTTTTCCATGGGCTCAGTTCCGGCGAACAAAATTTTTTTCGATCCCGATAGCGATTTCGATCCCCAAGGAATTAAATCCAGACAAACGGATGCACTGGACGGTCAGTCTTCGTGACAGTGATCCTTGGCGTTACGGGACTGATGCTATCGTTTTCTGCAATTCAAAGATCGGCCTATGAAAAGGGATAAAATTATAATATACAGAAAACACTCGTTTAATTGTTTTTTTTTATTTTTAGGTTATGGTTGAATGTATTGGGTTTGAATGCTTTAAAAAAAACAATAATACCAAGGACATGAATCCCATGAAAAAAATTGCTGTACTATGTTGCCTGATGATCTTTTTGTGTTTGGGCTGTGCAAAAAACAAAACCTATTACCTGTCCGGCAACACCATGGGCACGGTCTACCATATCACTTTGATCAGCAAAAGTGATCCTGATTCCATGGATCTTTCCAATAAAATTACGGCCAGGCTGGAAGCCATTAATCACGGTATGTCTCTGTTTGATGAGAAAAGCGAACTTTCAAGGTTCAATGCAGCCCCTGGACAGGAGCCGGTTTGTCTGGATCAGGATTTTATGACTGTCTTTCAGGCAGGAAAAGAGCTGTATCGGGTGACAGGCGGTGCCTGGGACGGTAGCATTGGTCCTCTGGTGAATCTCTGGGGATTTGGTCATGATGCGAAATCCGATCATATCCCTGATGAAGCTGATATCCGAATGGCATTGGCCCGGACAGGGTTCAACAAGATTGACATGACTGAGGGGCACTGTCTGATCAAGCAAGAGGACACAATGGCTCTTGATTTTGGCTCCATTGCCAAGGGCTTTGCCGTGGATGAGATCTCGGCTCTTCTCAGGGCAAACGGGATCCGGGATTCACTTGTAGAAATCGGTGGAGAAGTTCGGGCTTCAGGTACAAAATACGGGGTCAATTGGACCGTTGGAATCAATACACCTTCTCCTGAAGCATCCGTGACTCAGGTGATAAAAGCCCTTGAACTGCATGACCGTTCCATCGCCACAAGCGGAGATTACAGGAATTTCAGAGTGGAAAAGGGGAAACAATATACCCATGTGATTGATCCTGCCACAGGATGGCCTGTGACCAATCAGGTGGCCAGTGTTTCGGTTCTTGCCGACAGCACGGTTTATGCCGATGGTCTGGCCACGGCATTGATGGTCATGGGGGAAAGCAAGGGGCTTGAGCTTGTGAGACGGCTTGATAAGGTGGAATGCCTTTTTATTCTGAAAATGGAAGACGGCGGGTTCAGGCAGGCCGCATCTTCAGGCTGGCCTAACAACCGTTAAGTGTGACCCTTGTTGCTGTAAAATGACTGTCATATCGAATTAGTCACCTGCGTGCCTTCTGCACCCTGCCGGGGGCCAACCCCAGCCTTCGCTGGGGCAGGCTCTTTTGAAAAGGTTGCCAAACAGGTTTTTTAAAGATACATCAAGGGTGGCTCTGTCGCTCCCTGTCCTTTTCAACCCATTTGTCCAGCTTTTTAAAAGCTGGCCGCCGGAGGCATAGGGCTATAAGGTTATGAAGCCTTTGTTCAGGATGCGAGCCATCGCATGACCCGGACCAGGATGGTGAAGATGTCCGGGGCCTGATTGTTTAGGATGCTTCCGTATTGATCAAAGGTGACGGATGGTGTGGCGCCCATGCTTGGCCGGATGTTGCGCGACTTTCCGTTCTGCCGGGCTTTTTCTTTTTTCAGCTGCTCATTTTTTTGTTTGCTCAGGAGTTCTCCACCGGCTTTGACCCATTCCAGGAGATGGCGGAGTTCTCCTCCGTCAAGCCACATGCCGTGCTCGGGGCAGCGGTCGATGATCACACCGCTCCGGGTTCCGAAATTCACCCGGTTCATGATGCTCCCGCAAACCGGACAGGGAATGTAGGTGGTGGGGTAGTCTTTGCTTGGAGATGTTTGATTCAGGCCGTCGATTTTTTGTCGGTCAATATGGTAGACATGGGTCACCGAGGCTTTGAGCAACGCTTCCAGTTCGCCGGTGTCAAAGAATAAGCCCAGGCATTGTTCGCAACGTTCAATCAGAAATTTCCCCTCGACTTTGAGGTCAATGGTCTGGAGGCTGATTTTGCACCGGGGGCAGGTTCTGGCTGAGTCGGGTTCATGAATGGTGAACTGATGAATACCCTTCAGGTCCGTGTCATTTTTGCTGCCGCAATGGTCGCAGATGTTTGAATGGGGCGGCAGGGGAGCGGAACAATTGTTACAGTTGGCCATAATAAAATGTATTGATACTCTTTGCTGTTGACATTGGGCCCATCTCCCTGTGGGGCAGGCATTCTAAGCTATGTATATCCTATCCCGTTCATTTCCGGCCTGGGCGGAGTGTCCCGTCCATTAGGAGATTGTGGCAGGAAATTTACGATGAAATGGGCGGCGGAACAGAGGCAAACACGTCGTTTAATTCCTGGAACCGGGAGACCTCAACCCAGTTATCCATTCCTTTTTTCCAGGCCAGGGTATCGTTCTTGATGATTTTATCCTTGATCATTTCAACAATGATTTTTTTGGAAAACGGTCCTTTTTGCTCACCTCCCAGGGCCACAAAGTATTCCACAGAATCCGAGGCAGTTAAGGGCGGTGGGCTTGTCGGGCTGTCTGATTGACCGGATTGGGGGGCAAGGGTTTTCCCCATCTGATTGGCCATGGCAAAACCCATGCCCATGCCGATACCGGCTGATGCGTCCCCCCCTGGATTGGCTGCGGCTTTTTCCATGGCATTGGCGGTCTGGAATTGGGTGTAGCGATCCAGATTTCCGATAATCCCCATGCTGCTTTTTTTATCAAGGGCTTCTTCCACATCCGGGGGAAGGGAGATGTTTTCGATGACCAATCGGGTGATTTCAAGGCCGTAGGCCATAAAATCAGGGGATATTTTCCGGGTGATGAATAAAGACAATTCGTCGTAATTGGCAGCCAGGTCCAGCACAGGAATTTTACTTTCTGCCAGAATATCGGCAAATCGGCTTGAAATAAAACTGCGCAACTGGTTTGTAATTTCATCCACTGTAAAATGGGCATCGGTGCCGACGATTTCACGGATAAAAATCGAAGGGTCAGCCACTTTGACCACATAGGTCCCAAAGGACCTTAATCGTACGGGACCGAATTCGGGGTCCCTGAGCATAATGGGATTTTTTGTGCCCCATTTGAGGTCCGTAAAGTTTTTGGTATTGATAAAATAGACTTCGGCCTTAAACGGGCTGTCAAAACCGTAGTACCACCCTTTCAGGGTCGTGAGTACGGGAAGGTTTTTTGTGGTCAGGCTGTACAGGCCGGGTTGAAACACGTCAGCGATCTTTCCCTGGCTGACAAAGACTGCCACCTGGGACTCCCGGACCGTGAGCTTGGCGCCGTATTTAATCTCATTTTGGTAACGGGGGAAACGATAGACCATGATGTCTCTCGAATCATCGGTCCATTCGATGATATCCACAAGTTCCGCTTTGACTTTATCCCAAAGTGCCATTGCTTCTCCTGTATAACATTGATGAGCTCGTAAAAAGTCGACAAATGGATGGCTATGGAAAAAGGTCCATAGGCAAGGCATAGTGTTGGCCGGGCGTTAAGGCATACCTGATCGTATGTCGAACGTCCGGCCAAACACTATAACGCCGCTTATGGGGCTTTTTACGACGCCATCAACCTTAGTTGATGATAAACTGAATGGTTCTAATAGGTGTCCCGCTGGCCGTGACAATGTCAACTTTCCAGTTCCCTTTGTCCAGGGGCGTGATGGTTTTTGAACTGAAGGTTCTCCATCCCGAAGAGACTCCGATGGAAAGGGGAATTTCGGCCACGGGATTGCCATTGCAATACCAGATATGTTTGATTTCGGTTTGTTCCGGGGATTGGATCCGTGAAAAGCAGAACAGGGAATTTATTTCACTGGAGAATACGTCACCAGGGGCCATGGGTTCACGGTCATTGATGCCTTCGCAAATGCGTGCTTCCACCACGGAAACATCTGAAACCTGAGCGTTTGTTTCGGTTTCGGGGATAGCGGAATAGGTGATTTCACCTTCACTTTCCTCCTGAACGTCCATGGTTTCTTCCGGGACACTTTCAAGGGGCTGGTCAGGGCTTGTTTTTGAAATGGCCGACTCAGCAGAGACATCATTGGAATGGGCCACATCCGGATTGTCCATGGTCACTCCGGGCGTGTCAGAGGCGATGTCCTCGGTAAAACCCTGATGGGTGGATAAGACAAACAAACACAGAAACATGCAGACGCTGATGCTGATCTTTTTCATGGTTTATCTCCTCTTTGATTTATTTTCCGCAGCATTTTTTAAATTTTTTGCCGCTGTTGCAGGGGCAGGGGTCGTTTCTCCCGATTTTGGGATCAGACCGGATCACCTGTTTGGGTGCCACCCCCTCGCCGTCATCAAAATACCAGTCTCCGTCGAGTTTTACAAAGGTTGCAAGCTCATGGTGCCGGGTGCGTTCACCTTTGATTGAGTAATGGGCAATAAACTCCACCGTGCCTATTTCATCGTTTTCTTCACCTTGCTCTTTTTCAATTATTTCCAGTTGTGTCCAGCTGGATTTTTCAGCCCAGCTCCGGGTTTCCTTTAAGTCATGCCCTTCCCGCTTATCCGGATGAAGGGATTCAAAGAGAAAGTCCGTTTCAACCTTCGCATAAGCTGAATAGCGTGCACGCATGAGTTCGACGGCGGTTTTGGCTTTCCGTGTTTTTTTGATTATGGGTTCACAGCAATCGCTATAGCTTATTTCTGATCCGCAGGGGCAGGTGGTCATGAAAACTCCTTACATTGTCATTTAACGTTTGTTAAGATGGTGTTCGTCTCCAGGCGTGGGAATACGTTGGAGAAGTCTAATCTTATCTTTATAAGGAATCCCGGTAATAAAATAAATAAAATTTTATAAAATTATATCAGGCCGGGTGGGCTGAAAAAAGGCTCCTATTCCTCATCCTCTTCGGCAAAGGCCGCCATCAGTGGCGCGATAATGGGTGATAAGTCAGACAGGGGGACGGTATCCACCGTTAATGCATTTTTTTCCGCTTGTTTTCTGAAGATTTGCCCAGCTTTTGAATCGTCCGGAATAATAAGTTTCTTCGGCCATTTCCCCTGGGAATCCAGAGCTTTTCTAAACAGGTTCTCCACATCGGCTTCAAGGGGAGCCTGATCGCTGACCCTGGATAAAACATGGCCGAAAACATTCGCGTCCATGGCGTCCATCAAGATATAGATATCATAGGGCTCATCATTCACATATAAAAACCTGTCATTTATACGAATAGCTATCCAGACCTCATCTTTTTTAAACTGATTGGAATTTATCATTGTGTAACATTATCCTTATTCTCTTTTTTAAGGAATGGCTTTGTTTTCCCGGCCTTTTTTATTTCAACAAACGATCATGACCGGCCTGAATCCCAAACCGTTTCCCGAAGCGTTTTCAGGAAAACTGAACCTGCGTGTGCATCTCAGGCTCCAGGCATCCATCATCCAACTCCCTCCCCGTGCCACATGGTCGGTAATCTGGTGGTCACTTCCCAGCATAGGATTCCGGTGGTCATGATTGTCATAGGCCAGGTCAGAAAAAACATCCCGGCACCATTCCCACACATTTCCACTCATATCATAAAAACCCAGGTCATTGGGTTTCTTTAAAGCCACTTTATGGGGATGGCCATCGCTGTTATCCCCATACCAGGCAACAGGTTCCGGCACGTCAGAACCGGAGTATCGTTGATGTTTACCACCGCTTCTGGCCGCATACTCCCATTGGGCTTCGCTGGCAAGGTTGAAATTGCGGCTGGTTCCATGGTGGTCGTTCAATAAACTGATAAAGTTGGAGATGGCATCATAGTCCACATGGGTCACGGGATGATCCAGGCCCAGGGATGGACTACCCCCTTCTTTGCCAGTCACCTGTTGCCATTGAAGGCGTGTGACAGGGGTCCGTGCCAGATAGAAGTCATCAAGCAGGACCTCATGGAGGGGTCCTTCGTTTTCAAGGCCTTCGTTAAAATTGTCTCCCATCATGAATGATCCGCCAGGTACCTTGAGAAAGACGATGCCGGATTGGGGGTCAGTCCAGGAGTCAGGGTTATTATTCGTTTGGTCCGGTTTATGATTTTTCAGAGTAAGTGCGCCGGATAAACGGGTGTGGCATTCGGGGCAGATGTTCCAATGGGCCAGAATCTCCATGCCGCAACCGGGGCAACGCGCATCCCAACGTGGGGTTTCACAGACCGGACATAGTTTCCAGTGCTGTTTGACCACTTCACCGCAGTGGGGGCATGTGATGTTTTTTTGTTTAGTCAATTCCATATGTTTCCAAAACAAATAGTCCCGAATGATGTGTCCATAAGGTCCATGGTGCTGAACACTCCCGTGGAGCTAAAGGAGCATTGTATAATGATTTTTCAATGGTGTCCATGGGTGCATAAACTAATGAATCCATGCTATCATGTTTATATATTTCATTGAAATGGATTCTTATTAGCGTTTTTTTTCATCAATAACAACATGAAATGAAAGGAAATCGCATAAAAAAACAGTGAGGTCGAAAATTAAGGCTCTTGTGAGTGATTTGATTATATGCCTAAAGCATGGTTAAAATATCACATATTCAGGTATAAGATGAGGATAAAGCGATTATGACCCACAATGTGGATGCTCTGGCACAATATATGACGATGATCAAAAAAGTTGATGCCTTTTGTATGACCGTTAAAGAGGCATACATGGGGGCCATGGCCTGTCAGAAGGGGTGCGACTCCTGCTGTCAGCATCTTTCCCTGTTTCCTGTGGAAGCGGTTCATATTCGTCTGGCTTTGGATGCATCACCAAAGGAAATTCAAAAAATAATTCGAGAAAAGGCCCTTTCATGCATAGATGACCCCCAAGGCTCCTGTCCCCTGTTAAACCAGGGCGTCTGCCTTCTTTACCCGGTGAGGCCCATCATCTGCCGGACCCACGGTTTTCCTATTCTTGTGGACGGGAGTGACGGCAAACGCATGGATCATTGTCCTTTGAATTTTAAAGAGAATCAGGACATAAAAAGGCAGCATATCCTGGATTTGGAAACGCTGAACAGCACACTGACGGTCATTAACCGGCTTTTTATAAATGAGTTCCTGGGAGATGATGCATTTCCGGACAGACTTCTTCTTGCAGAGGCTCTGTTGATGGACATTTTCTCTGATGACCCATCCTGAAATCGCCCAGCTGAGGATCAGGACGAGTATCCCGTCACCACCGGCTCACGCATGATGATGTCTTTGGCTTCCAGGGCTGTTTTTGCTTCCTGGGGAAAATGTTCCGTGAGATTGGCAATGTGGTGAAGATTGTCGCCGGTCCTTAAAATCAGGCGGGATAAATCTCCTTCGGCCAGGCCTGAATTAGCGCAGACATCTTGCCAGTCCCCGCCGGATGCCCAGGTGTAAATGGTGACGGCAGGCTGAAGAAAGAGGGGCGATACGTCAAAGCCGCAGTCCAGCATGGCATGGGCAAAGGGCGTGAGCATACGCTTGACTTTCAAAAAGGACGTGAGTAGCTTTTTGGGGGCATTTTTTCTGTCCGACGCACTTTCGGTGAATTCCCTCTCATTAACAAACGCTGAAATGATGGCTGCCAGAAGGGCAGGGTCATTCTTTGGAAAGAGGTTCAACCTGAATCCTTCGGCCACGAGAAGAGGTGTGTCGATTCTTAATCGTGATGCCCAGATTCCATCGTCCGTGAGTCGGTTGTCTTTGTCCACAAACCCTTCCTGCTTGAGAAAGTCCAGATGGAGAAGAAAATCACCCCAAAGGTAATCGTTGTGACCTTTTAAGCCGAAGACTTTTTTCTGGGGAGAGGGGTTTGTTTTCTGGGCCATGAGATAGGTCGCAAAGGAATTTTGTAGAAGCCCCCGGATCTGTTCGGGGGAATGGGACAAAAGAAGATTCAGAATCATGGAAAAATTGATTTTGATCTGACTAAGTACACTTTCGGGGGGCATGCCCACCAATTTGGCCATTAGTCTCAGGTTCATGAATTTGCCGGGCAGGGCCACTGCGAAACCGATTTTATCCATACCCCGCCTGCCTGAACGTCCGGTCATCTGGCTGAATTCCGTGGGGGTCAGTGAGATGAAATCAGCGCCGTTAAAGCGGTCCGAATTAAGAATTACAACGGTCCGTGCCGGAAAATTCACCCCGGCAGCCACGGTGGACGTGGCGAACATAGCATCCAGAAGTCCTTCGGACATCAGGGTTTCAATGACGATTTTCCAGGTTGGGAGCTGACCGCTGTGATGGGCACCCACGGCGAGGTTTTCCAGATGCCATCGTTGCTTGTGTGTTTTGATGTGTTCATTGGTTGAAAGTAGTTCCTCAACCCGGCGTTGCAAGGTTTCTTTCCGTACCGGGTCAGCATCGATCCCTTCCGAAGAGCAAAGCTCAATGGCGGTGTTGCAATCGGCCCTGGATTTCATGAAAAATATGGCCGGGAGCAGATCATAGTGGCGAAGCACATTCATAATCGCATCCATGGGCGGCAGTTTCCCAGGGCGTGCAATCTGGGGTGCATTTCTCTGGGATGCATATTCGGCAACGTACTTGTTCAGCCCGCCTTTTCCCATGCGGGAGACCAGTGGGTAGAGGGTTCCGTCAGGATGGAAAAACAAGGGATAAAGGGGCACGGCCCGCTGGGTTTCTTCGATGACCCGGCATGGATTACCGCGGACCTTTGAAAGCCAGTCGGCGATCTGGTGTGGATTGCCGATGGTGGCCGAAAGCATCAGAAGGGGAATCCGTGATGGAAGATAAATCATGATTTCTTCCCAGACAACGCCCCGTTCAACATCTCCCAGGAAATGCGCTTCATCCAGAATCACCAGATCACAGCCCAGGTCTTTTCCGCTGTGCATGCTGTCGTACAGCTGGTTCCTGAGGATCTCGGTGGTTCCGATGATCACCGGTGCATCGGGGTTTTCCTTGATGTCCCCGGTGAGAATTCCCACGGTGTTTTTGCCGAATACGTCAATGAACCTGGCGTAAATGGTATTTGTCAGGGCCTTCAGGGGAGTGCCGTACCAGACCTTCTGATTGTTCTTAAGGGCTTTGTCAATGGCCTGCTCGGCGATCCATGTTTTGCCTGACCCTGTGGGTGCCATGACCAGGCAGTCCGAGTGGCCGATGGCCTCCACGGCCTCTTGCTGATACGGATCCGGGACAAAGGGTGTTTTTTCAGGGATTCCGATGTGGCTGAAGACCTCTTTCAAGACCTTGTCTGCGCCCGGTTTGATGATAATGTCCTGGTGTGGTATTCGTTCTCGTTTTTTTCTTGGATAATATTTTTTCGGGTGTCGTTGTGTCATGGTTTCCGTAGGCTTTTTAAAATGGCTAAAATTTTCAGGATATTAATAAACGTTTCGGGGGGGGAGGTCAAACTTTATTTTTTATTTTTGGTGGACTTGGTGGACTGGAGTGGACTTGGTGTTTTGTGCATTTGAGTGATTATTTTTAGAATTTAAAGGCGAAACCTATATTGTAAATCCAGAAATCGTTTTCCCGGCCTTCGGAGGTGAAATTGTATTTGTTTGAAAAGGTCAGGCGGCTGGAGGGAGATACCCAGATATGAAGGCCGGCTTCGGGATAGATGGTTCCGATGACATTTTCGATGATTTCTTTTTTTTCACCGGATTCATCAATGGTCCCATCATCATCGTTGTCCAGGCCATCGTCTTCTGCCGGTTCTTCTTCTTTGGTATACCCGGCAAAAATTCCCATGCCAATGAAGGGTGATACACGGGCCTTTGGGGCGAAAAGGTTCAGCCGAAACCCGGCACTGGCTCCGCTGAAGACATCGTCAAACCGCTCGGAGGCCAGAAAGGCGATGCCTCCCCGCAGGGATAGATGATCGGAGGTGTATCCGAACATGCCGATTTCACCACCCATGACATCCGGGTCGTTTCCTGCACCCAGTTCAATGTAGATGCCCACGTTTTCAGGGGCGGCTTCGGGCTCCTCCTGGGCATGGACTGATGGGGTTGTGCATAGAAAGAGAATCAAAAAAATCGTGGGCCAATGTTTCATAATGATTTCCTTATTTGCTCGAAAGGGGTGATGGAAAAAACCTTACACAGTGTTTTATTGGGATATGGGCTGGTATTGGCGGGCCAGCCACTGGGCCAGGCCGTCCAGGCCGGGAAAAAGCATCCTCTCGGTGATATTGGCCTGATCAAGTTTGTCTCTGATCTCCCATTTGAGTTTGGCCGGGATGATCACACGGCGGTAAACCTCCGGGTGTTTGACCAGCCAGTCGTCCAGGACCGAGACAGGGCCGGACATGATGGAGAAAAACGCGAACTGGTTGATGATCCTGTCGGCAATGGAGGGTGGCTCAAAAAAAAGGACCATGTCTTCGGGGACCAGGTTGTCAAACTGTTTGATATCGGGCACAGCGGTTTCCAGCATCTGGAGTGTGAACACGTGGGCTCCGGCAGCCTTGAGAACGGTTAAAAGCGTGGGGGGCAGCATTTTATTGACCTTGACATAATCCACATGCCAGATCACCCCATCTTTATCAAATTTGTCGGTTTTGTCCGTGGCAAAATGCATGGCCACAAAGGGAGAATAGGTCCAGTCCATAAGCCGGGTTGGAAGGCCGTGGTGCTGGGCAATGGTCAACCAGTTCCAGTCTGAATGGGAATGGCCGTTGTCCTTCAGTTGGGCGTATTTTCTGAAATTCCGCAGGAGATGGTATTCAAGCTGCTCGTTGTTTCCGCAGTTTCTCATGAAACTGTTGGCCATCCGGTAGCTTTTGTCCGAAACGCCTCTGAATGCGTAATTGGAACGAAACCGTCCGATATCATCCTGCCAGGAATTGTCGTAAAGAGTTTCGCACAACTCACTCCACGAATGGATGATGATGTCGTTCTGGTCGATGGGCATGGGGTTGGTGGTCCTCCGGAGGTTGATATGGAACCTATGAGTTTCCCCTGATTCGGGACAGCCCCACGCTGGAATCTTACACCGATCAGGGGGAAATGATTTTAATACTGTGCCACGGCGGGTTAAAAAAGTCCATATCTCCGTGGTTTTTTCCTGGAAAACAACGCATGGGCAGGGGTGTATTTTTTAAATCGTTGAAAATTTCAATGGATCCTGTAAAATAGGTTACACTGTCTTTTCTCCTCACCGGCCTGATTGGGGCCGTCACAATTATCTTCTTTTCATCCTCTGAACAAAGGTAAAGCAGGTTTTTATGAGAAAAAACGTTTTTTTGATGGTTATGGTATTTTTCATGGGTGTATCATGGCCTGCCATGGCATTGACGGATTATTCAAACCAGCTTGGTTATGATGGCCTTCAAATGGCACGGCGTGCGGGTTTGATCAGCCGGGAGGATTATGTGATTTCACGTTTGAAATCACGGTTTCGGCCCCAGGGAGAGGATTTTGGATCCAAATCATCTGACGGGGGCAGGGGGGGGCGTGAGATCACCCTTCTTTTAAAAGAAGCCGTGGACTATTACAGTACCTTCAGTGCCCAGGGCCGGGAATATGTGGATAGACTGCTGTTAAGACCCGTTAGTACGTCAAATGAATGGCCCTGGGCCGACTACTTCGTCTTTTATCTGCCGGAAACGGTTTTAACATTTGAACCCGGGGTTTCGGAGTATCCCCATATCGGCGGCAAATATAAATTCTGGTATGTGACCCATGCAACCCCAGATGGTGAGGGAACGGTTCACACGGTTGATCCTGCGTTTCTCTATGACGTGGTCGAGGCCTTTGAAGCATCCTACGCCACGGAAGTATCTGAAATGGGGTACACAGCGCCCCTTTTTGATGCGGATCTTCCGGATAACGGAGGGGATGAGAAAATTGATGTCTATCTGATGAATTGCGGGGAATTCGGAGTTTATGGATATACGGTGCCCCTAAATATTGGCTCAAGTTCAACCAGGGCATCGTACATGGTTGTTGATAATGATTTTTCGGAATTTGTCACCTCCACCAAAACAGCTGAAGAGGCCATGCAGGTGACCGTGGCCCATGAACTTCACCATGCCATCCAGTTCGCCATCAACAGCAATACCCAGGACTGGATCATGGAGGCCACATCCACCTGGATGGAAAGCCAGGTCTATCCGGATATTGACGATAATCTCCAGTATCTGAACGGCAACGATGGTTTTTTTTACAACACCGATGTGCCGCTGGATGATGATTATCAGTGGTATAATTCCTGGATTTGGATGGAGTATATGACCATCAAATGGGGCCGGGACAGTGTGCACGATGTCTGGGGTTTTCTTGAAACCCAGAGCAATTCAGGGCTTGCGATTTCCAATGTAATCAGCCAGAATGGGTCAACCGTGAAGTCGGCCTTTACGGAATTTGTCCTGAAAAATTACAGCCAGGTCGGTTTTTATGATGATGCTGCTGTCTACGATGATGTGACCATGGAAAACGCTCCGGGCCAGACTCTTGACTATAGTGGTTTTCAAACCCATCTGGTCACCACAACCCAGGTTTATGTGGACCATCTGGCAACGGCATATTATAAGTTCAAGCCCGGTGACCGTATTACGGGTGAGAATGATGACTCCCTGTTGATCCAGGTGTATGGTGAGTCAGGATACCCCCTGAACGCCGCTGTGTCCGTAAAATACACGGATAACAGTTTTAGTGAATATCCCCTGTCTTTTGATGTTTCAAACAATGGCTATGTTCATGTCAATGATTTTAACAAGACAGAGGTAAACGAAGTGGTTCTGGCCCTGGTCAATTATTCCACCTCACCAACGGCGGATGACGCTTCGTTCTGGGTCCAGGGCGGACTGGGACTTTCGATTTCGAACAGTGAAAACAGCAGCAGTGGCGGCTGTTTTATCGAATCAATCTTTGGATACAGCAACTAAGCAATGCAACTCGAATAGGAATGGATATGTTAAACACACTGGGTGATTTGTTCCAAAAAGACAGACCGTCTCCGTCCTACCCCCAGCTTCCCGAACTTCTGGCCCATGGGGAATCCACCATTTCAGGCCTTTTTCTGGCCGGGGATGTGGCGGGACGATCCTTGATCAAGGTGGGTTTGAATGATGGATTTGATCTTGGAGAACACCTTTCTGAAAAACTGTTGCCCCAAAAGAAGGGGCCTGGTGAGTATGACGTGATCGTTGTGGGGACCGGAGTGGCCGGCGCTGCAACAGGTCTGCGTCTGCACGAAAAGGGGCACCGCGTCCTCTGCCTGGATTCGGGACGGATTTTCCAGACCCTTCGAACCTTTACCAAAGGCAAACGGATGCTGGCAGAGCCCGAAGATCTTCCCCTGAAAGGCTCCTTGCCTTTTCAGGAAAGCAGCATCGAAGAAACCCTTGGGGCTCTGGACAATGCCTGGGCCAATGCCGGGGTCCCCACCAGCGAATTTACCCGGGTCACCGACATCAGGAAGACGGACACGGGGTTTCAGGTGATCTCTGAACGCGGTGAATTTACGGCATCTTATGTGGTATTAAGTATTGGGAAAGCAGGTAATCCGAGAAAGGCAGGGGTTCCGGGAGAGTTGGAATACCCGGAAAAAATCAGTCATTTTCTCAAAGACCCGGACGAATTTAAGGATCGGAAAATTCTTATTTACGGGGGCGGGGATGTGGCTGCCGAAGCAGCCCTGGCACTGTGTGATCGCAATGATGTGGTCCTTGCCGCCATTGACGAGACTCTTGTGTTTCCCAAAAAAAAGAATGTGGATGCCTTGAACGAAAAGGCAAAACAGGGCCGACTGACCATGGCCCTGAATACCCGACTTAAGACGGTGGAGCAGGACCATGTGGTTCTGGAGACGCTTAAAGCCGGGACGGAAAACCGGCTTGCCAATGATGTGGTCTTTGAGATGATCGGGGCCGAGGCCCCCACAGGTTTTTTTAAAACCGTGGGCATTCGTCTTGAAAAAGCATGGACCTTGCGTAAAAGTCTGATTCTTCTTTTTACTTCCATACTGTGCCTGGTCATCTATACGTGGAAAAAGGGCTATTTCCCATTTCATTATTACGGGGAAGGCCTTTCCCGATTCCATGGCATTTTCAAAAATCCTTCGTTCTGGTATTCGTGGATTTACACCCTTCTGATGATTGTTTTTGGTCTTAAGGCCATGAAACGATGGAGCAGGAATTGGACCGATACCTACCAGATCGCCCGTTTTTCCAGTCTGATCCTGTTTCAGGTGTTTTCATTTGTTCTGATCGAATGCCTTTTTGCCATCTATCTTCCCGGTGATACATGGTGGAGGGTCTATGCCGTGACCAATCCCTTTCCCTTGCTGTTTGACTCGTTTTACAACCTGTCAGGCGTCACTGCCTTTGAACTCAAATGGATCATTGCGGTTCTGGCCCTTGTGGTGACCTTTGTGGTGATCCCCCTTGCCGTGAGAAACCATGGCAAACGCTTTTGCTCCTGGATTTGCGGGTGCGGGGGCCTGGCCGAAACACTGGGGGACCGGTGGCGGCATCTGTCTCCCAAGGGGGAAAAAAGCCGTCGCTGGGAATTCATGGGGGATCTGGTGTTGTTTTGGGCCGCCATAAGTGCCCTGGTCATTCTGGTTGTCTATGGGGGGAATATTGAGGCATCGGGTCTCTGGCACTCAGCCTATGCCGTTATTGCGGATTTCTGGCTGATCGCGGTGATCCCTGTGGCCCTTTATCCCATCATGGGGGGGAAAATCTGGTGCAGGTACTGGTGCCCCCTGGCCAAGTACATGGAACTTTTAAGCAGGCGCTACGGCAGACTTACCATCACTGCCAATGATAAATGCATCCAGTGCACCCAGTGCTCGGTCCAGTGCCAGGTGGGAGTGGATGTGATGGCCTTTGCAAAAAATGCCCAGGCGTTTTCAAACAAGGAAACAAGCTGCATTCATTGCGGGATCTGTATTACGGTTTGCCCCATGGATGTGTTGAGTTTTACACTCAAATAAGATGGCGTCGTAAAAAGACCCATAGCCATCTGTCAGCTTTTTAAGCGTTCGCAAGATAAATGAGGTGAGACCCATGATGGACCTGGAAAACAGGTATGTGGATTTTTTTTATGAAAAGTACCAGGGCAGGGTGGCCATCGGGGTGGGGTATGACCAGGATTTATCGGAAATTTATCCCTTTGTTTTTAGTGACACTGGCGGTGCCTCCCTGGGTGGGATTGCCCTTTCACCCCTTAGCCAGGACGCGGGCCCGGTTGTTTATATTTTTCATTTCAGTTCGTTTAATACCCATCAAGGAGATGGAAACATCATGCTTGGGGAGTTATGCCGGAAGGCCGATGATTATATCATCACCTTGAGCTTGAGCCCCATAGCACTGGCCAACGGGAATCCTGACCTCATGTCGTCCCGCCAGCTGGAAATATGGTATTCGAAATTCGGGTTTGAAGGGGACATCTGTTTCCGAAGAGAACCCCTGGGGCAAGATCATCGATAAAGGGGCTTTATAAATTAAGATGGAAACGTGTTTAACAGCGAAGGTGCAACCGGAAAATAAGCCCCACCCCCCCCCATCCGATTATGCTGTGTCAGGTGCTGCCACCTTGTTTGTGGTCAGTGCCGTTCAGTTTTTGACACCCTTTATGCTATCTGCCGTGGGGGTTGCCCTGCCATCCATCGCACAGGAGTTTTCAGCCAGTGCGGTGCAGCTTGGACTGGTGGAAACGGTCTATATTCTGGCCTTTTCACTATTTCTTCTTCCTGCCGGTCGCTTGGGGGATATCTATGGCAGGAAAAAAATATTTATCATCGGTATTCTGGTGTTCACACTGGGTACCTTGCTGGTGTCCCAGGCCTTTACCATTGAAAGCTTTATCGTTTTTCGATTTCTCCAGGGCAGCGGCGGGGCCATGATCACCGGGACCAGTGTCGCCATCCTTTCGTCTGTTTTTCCGCCGGCCAAACGGGGACGGGCCATGGGGATCATTGTGGGCTGTATCTACCTGGGATTGTCCGCAGGACCAGTGCTTTCAGGGTTTATGATCACCCACTTGGGCTGGCGTTGTATCTTTTATTTTGGTGTGCTGGTGGAATGCCTGGCCCTTGTGCTGACCCTGTGGAAACTTAAGGGGGAATGGGCAGAAGCGCGGGGCGAGAGGTTTGATTTCCTGGGAACGTTTCTGTATTGTACCTCTCTGTTCTGCCTTATTTACGGGGCACTCCACCAGAAGCAGGGAGGGGTTTACTATCTGCTGATGGGTGTGGGTGTGACAGGGCTTCTTGGGTTTGTTGTCTTTGAATATCGGAGCGACTCTCCGATCCTTGATGTGGGCCTGATCATTCACAACCGGGTGTTTGCCTTCAGCAATCTGGCCACCCTGATCAATTATGCCGCATCCTTTGGTATCAGTTTTTTCTTTAGTTTATACCTTCAGGTGGTCAGGGGGTTTTCACCCCAGGCTGCCGGCATGGTTTTGATTATCCAGCCTGTGCTGCAGGCTATTTTGTCGCCTTTGTTTGGGCGATTGGCTGACCGGGTGTCTCCCCCTGGCCTTGCGACCTTGGGTATGGCCGTGTGTGCAATGGGTCTGGCCGTGGCCTCCCAGGTAACGGCCACAACGTCCATGCACGTGATCATGGGAATGCTGGGACTGATGGGGGTGGGTTTCGGTATTTTTGCATCGCCGAACATGACCACGGTCATGGGAAGTGTTTCCCCTAAACATTATGGAATCGCCTCCAGTTTTGTGGCCACCATGAGAACCCTGGGCATGCTTTGCTGTATGACTATCATCACGCTGATTTTCAATCATTTTATGGGAGATCATCCGGTGAGCCCGGAAACGCGATCTGCGTTTCTCGCCAGCATGCATATGAGCCTGAGGATCTTCAGTGGGCTTTGTGTGGTGGGGATAATTTTTTCACTGGGGCGGTTGAAACCGGTCTCTTTAAAAAGAAATGAGTAATAGGACATATTGGACCTATAGGACTGATGGTGCCTATAGGTCCTTATTTTTAATGTTCAGTGAGGCAGGACTCGACCAGCGTCATTTCATTGGGACGGACCGGTCTCCAGGATGTCCCGTAAACGGGTGTTTTGCCCATATGGCTGACAGGCTTGACCACAGCGGCTCCCTGCTCGGGGTTCCGGGGTGAACCTTCGATCCACAGGACCTTTTCCACATCAATGTTGAAATGCTCACACACGGACAAGGCGAATTTTTCAAAGGTGTTTTTTATGCTGAAACCATCTCCTGTTTCAGTCAAGATGCACACATAGGGTTTGATGATGGCCACTCCCGGCATTCTGTCCTGGAGATTAACAAGCTTGATCTGATACGATCCGGGCCACCAGCTTATGGGCATGCCTGCGCCTCTTTTTTTTCCATCCCATTCGTATTTTCCTTCAAAAATTACCATATGCCGCTCCTTTTTTTCCGGTGGACCACAACGTAATGGGACCTGTCTTTTCCCATATACCATGGGAAAAGACAGGGTTCCCTTAACCAACATAAAACGTTAAACCAATGGTTTCAAGGTTTAGATTTGAATCTCCCTTCGGTCGGACATATCCAACAGGACTCGTTCCTTGGATTTGTCTATACCCAGAGCCGCTCTTTTTTTGTCGATATGTGCAATCATCATGTGCGCCATTTCAATGGGGTCCACCGCATGGCCCCATTTACCAAAGCCCTGTTTCTCAAGCCCGTCGAACAGTAGATCATGGAATTTGGTGCCTTTGACAATAGGGAAACCCACACCGAATACCGTGTATACGCCGGATGCCACAAAATACTGGCCTATGGCAATGGCTTTTTCACTCATCCATTCAGGTGCTGCACCGGCAGCCGGAAGGTCGGCAATGGAATGACCCAGTCCGCCGGCCTTGACCATGGCTGTGGCGGCAATGAGAATTCGGGTATTGTCCACGCAGGATCCCAGACCCAGGATGGGGGGCATGCCCACGGCTTCACAGACTTCCCGCAGGCCAGGGCCAGCCAGATGGGCTGCTTCGGGTATCAGCATACCTTCCTTGGCCAATGCAATCTGAGAACATCCTGTCTGGAGAACCAGAACATCGTTTTTAATCAGTTCCCTGACCAGAGCGATGTGGGCGGAATCCTGTTTAACCCTGGGGTTCACGCAGCCCACAACACCGGCCACACCACGGATTCGCCCGTTGATGATGTTGTCATTCAAGGGCGTGTACCCACCCCTGAAGCTACCGCCCAGCATGTAGTTGATGTATTCGTATGTGAAACCGTGTACCCCCTTGGTGGCTTTCTTGGGAATGACCACGGGTTTGGAACGGGTGGCGAATCGTGCAATGGCCTTGGTCACAATCTCATCGGTACAGTCCCTGGCTTTGTGTTCATCAAATTCAATGTGTAGGGCCCCTTCAATCATGCATCTGGGGTTGGTGGTGATCAACGGCGTGTCATAACACTCGGCTACGGCAGTCAACCCTTGCTTGATGCACTGAATATCCACGGCCATGGCATCAACTGCGCCAGTGACCATGATCGCTTCGGTGGAGCCGAAATTTCCTGCATGGGGTATGCCGTGACGGGACATCATTTCCGCACCGGAGCAGCACATGCCCACAAGATTGAGGCCGGCCGCACCTTTTTCCTTGGCAATTTTAATAAAGAATGGATCATTCACGGTCTGGAGCATGGACTCGAACAAATTGGGCTCGTGGCCATGGATGATGATATTCACCATGTTTTCTTTGAGAACACCCATGTCAACTTCGGCCAGGACCGGTGACGGGGTTCCGAACATGATATCGGACAGATCCGTTGCAATCATGGAGCCCCCCCAGCCATCGGCCAGGGCAGTCCGACTGATCTGGCGGGTGATGTTTTCGTAATGCTGGTCGCAGCCCATGTGGGTCCGGCTCATAATTTCCATGACTTCCTTGGGAGCGCTTCGGGGGACAATGCCGTGTTTTCGCCAGAGTTCCACTGTTTTTGCCGGGGCACGCTTGATAAAAGGAATTTCCCCGTGGAGCTGGGTGTAGGTTTTAAGCAACTCTTCGTAGAGAGCCTGGGCCATTTCTGGGATAGACTTGTCCTTGACGTCCAGCTCCAGAGACAGGCAGAGATCTTCAAGCTTCACAGGGTCCTTAATGGTATAATCGCTTATTTTTCCGTTGGCCACATCCCGGAATAATTCAAGAATGGCCAGGCCGTGATCGCTGTGGGCGGCTGTTCCTGCCGCCACCATCCGGGCAAAATTACGTGCCATGATGGTGTCGATGGTGGCTCCGCAGACCCCCACTTTTCCGTATGGTGTTTTAGAATTCAGGCGACAGGGGCCCATATAACACATTTTGCAGCAGGCCGATTCCGCTCCGATTGGGCAGGGTTTCATATCCACAGCCCTGTCCCATGCTGTTTTGACTCCGTCTTTTCTGGCTTTTTCGAGCATTGTCCGGGTGGACTCGCAGCTGGTAAGGTCAGAAATCATTGGGAGTATTTTATCATCATTTTTTAACATGTTTATCTCCTTGGGATATGGGGGGTGAAAACAAAAATTCAAACCCGTTATGATTGAAAGCGGGCTTAAAAGGTTTACTCTTGTGGTAGAGCAAGATATATGCCAGCAGAATGAATCAGCCAGCCATCATGCGTCCACAAGTGACTCATGAATCCTATGGCGAGAATTAAAAAATAATCCGGCGATACAACGTAAGAGATAATCGGTTGAGACGAAGAGAATGAAAAATGTGAGCACGAGAGATAGTAATGTCTTTCTAATCTACCATGCCCGATTGAAAATAAAAAGAATAAATGTAAGAATAATCTGTGAAGAAGGTTTTATTAGGAAGAGAAATTTGATAGTATGATAAGTATTTTAAAGCTGAATTATCAGGGGAGTGCTCCATTAAATAATAAGGAACAACAATGACTATTTCAGCATCAGAACGGCTCCGGAAATTTTACGGCGTATTTAAAAACGATGATCAGGTTCTGGTTGCCATTAATGCGGATCCTGACGCCATCGGAGCGGCCCTTGCTGTGAAACGGCTGTTGTGGCGGAGGGTGGCTTCGGTGTCCATCTGCAGTGTCAATACAGTGAAACGGCCGGATAATGTGGCCATGGTCGAGCTTCTTGGCGTGAATCTCCTTAAGGCGGTTGATGTTTCAAAAACGAATTATTCCCGTTTTGTGATTGTGGATTCCCAGAAGGACCATCATGAGCTTTTCAAGAAATATGAATTTGATGTGATCATTGACCATCACCCCCCGGGCAAACATAAAGCGGCTTTTACAGATATCCGGCCTGAGTACGGAGCCACCTCAAGCATGATGACCGAATATATAAAGGCTGCGAAAATCAGACCGTCCATGAAGCTTGCCACAGCCCTTTTCCTGGGCATAAAGACAGATACCAATGATTTCCAACGAAGGGCCTTTGGGGAGGATGTCAAAGCCTTTCAGTTTCTTTTCAAACATATCAATTTGAATTTGGTCCAGAAAATCGAATATGCGGAAATTAATCCCGGGTTTCTTAAATATTTTCAGATCGCTTTTAATACACGGGTGATGAGGCGAGGAAGGGTCTATGTCCATCTGGGGCACGTGGGGACACCCGATGTCTGCGTTCTGGTGGCTGATTTTTTCATGAAGGTCAAGGGCGTGGGCTGGTCCTTTGTCTCAGGGATTTTTGGGAAAAAGCTGGTGGTGATTTTTAGAAATGACGGCATGCGGACAAATGCCGGCAAGGTGGCGGAAAAAAGTTTTGGGAAACTGGGGTCGGCCGGTGGCCACAAAAGTATGGCCAGGGCCGAAGTGCCCCTGTGCGCCCTTCAGGGACAGGTTGATTTTGATCACGACAAAAAAATGCTTCGATGGTTGATTGAGAGAATCGAGCAGAAAAAATCATGAAACAGAGGCTTGAGGATCTTTATTCCACCTATAACCGCAGGTGTTATGTCCATCCGGACCCCCTTGAGTATGTCTATCATTTTGAAGCGCGATCCGATCGTGAAATTGCAGGCCTCATCGCCTCGGCATTTGCCTTTGGGCGGGTGTCCCAGATTCTTCTGACCCTGGAACGTGTGTTTACGATCATGGGTCCATCCCCATCAACATATCTTGAACACGCCAGTCGCAAAAGTCTGAGTAAGGATTTCAACGGGTTTGTATACCGTTTTGTCAGGGACAGGCATGTGGTAGATTTGCTGATGGGGATAAAAGATCTGGTGGCAGATTTTGGGTCCCTTGAAAACAGCTTTGTTTATAAACTGTCTCACGATGATGAGACAGTTGTCCCTTCCATGTGTTTCTTTGTGAAACAGTTGCTAAAAAATCACCGTGATCCCGGGTACCTTTTAGCCCTTCCGGAAAAGGGAAGCGCCTGTAAACGCATGAATCTTTTTTTGCGCTGGATGGTCAGAAAGGATGATGTGGATACGGGGGCCTGGACATGCCTGTTGCCTGAGCGGCTGATCATTCCCCTGGACACGCATATGCACAAGATCTCCCGGAATTTAGGACTGACCACCCGTAACCAGGCCGATATGAAAACGGCCCTTGATATTACACAGGCCTTTGGACACATCAACCCCGCTGACCCTGTGAAATACGATTTTGCCCTGACACGATTCGGCATCCGGGATGATCTGGATTTGTCTCGGATTCCGGGATTTTTCAAAGGGGGCAGGTAAATTATTCTTGACCGATAATGAGATGGGACTCATAGGACCCATGGGACCCATGGGACTTATGGGACCTATGATTATCCGCCAGAAAACTAATGTTATTTGAGTGAAAAACTATTCGAAGGTAACAAGGATTTCGTCGGCTGTTTTGCGCCATTTGGCGGGCGCACGTTCTTTGCTTTCATCAAAATAACCCACGGCGATCAGGACGGGAATCCAGTACTGGTCCGGAATATGAAATTCCTCGCGGACGCCCTCATGGTCGAATCCGTCCATGGGGTGGGTATCAAGTCCAAGGCTTTTGGCGGCCAGCATCAGAGCCATGGCGAAAAAACCTGTGTTTTTACACGCAAAGGCAAGTTCGCTTTCCTTGCTTTGACCATAAAGCTTTTTCCGTGCCTTTCCAAACCAGTCCCGGCTTTCTTCTTTGGCTGTGCCGGCCTTGATCATTTCCTGGAAATTTCGTTCAACAAAGGGGTTATCGTCTGTCCACCCGCTTCGGTCTGCAAGAACAATAAGGGTTACGGGTGCTTCACTGACCTTGGGCTGTCCCATGGCCAGCTTCTGGAGACGCAGTTTGTCTTCCTTATTTCTTAAAGCCATGAGGCTCCAGGGTTGGAGATTGAAGCTGGACGGGGTTTTGGCTGCCATGTCAATGGCTTGCTTCAACAGGCTGTCCGGAACATCTTTTGTTGTATCAAAGAAGTTCACGGCCCGTCTGCTGGTGATCACCTGTGAGAATTCCATGTTTGATTATCCTTAAATCATAGATTCAAAATAAATACTACGGGAGCAAGGATTCCCGATACGAACGGGGGCTTACTCCCGGATGAGGTCAGTCGTAAAAACGAGGGTCAATTATTCCAAATAAACGCGCTTTATTCTTCTATCACAAACCGAGCAAATGAACTCTTAACCGGTACATATTCGCCAACAGGGACGAGCTTTTTATTGAATTTTGAGCAGTCAACAACCGTGTTCCAAAGTTTCTCAAGACTTGCTTTTTCCTGATCATTTTCAGGTGTGAATTCCACAAGGTTTTTATCCAAATTGATTTTCATCATTCACCTCCATAAACATTAATAGATGGGTTTGGTTGGCTCATTTTTTAGTATTCTTATTTCAAGTATAAACAAAAATCGTGCCGACGGTAAACGAAACATCGTTGTTTAAGTATGGCTTTTACAGAACGTTCTTTTTGTAGGAGAGCAACTGTGTCTTGAATTCGTACACAGGCTGTGAAGATCAGATAATTTCATCATACACAAAAGGCAGGATGAAAACAATCGTCTTTCAATGGGAAAACATCATAATTCTTAGAAGAATGAGCAAGGCTTTTTATAATGCTGCTGAACTCGCAAAAAATATAAAGATGGCTATGGAAAAAGGCCCATAGGCAAGGCATAGAGTTTGGGCGGGGTTACGGCATACGTGAAGCGTATGTCGAACGTCCGGCTAAACACTATAACGCCGCATATGGGACTTTTTACGACGCCATCAGTGTTGGCATGGGTTGTGCATTTGAATATAGTCGACACTATCAAACGTATGAAAGGAGACACCATGACATCTCTAAAACGGAAACGAAACGAAAAGAATACACATACCGTGAAACGCTCTTTGAATCTCTACCAACTGATCGAAGCCGTGGATTCCGAAGTGGAACCCGGAGAAAAAGACATGGTCCCTTTTATTGTCAGCCATATCCTATCCTCCTACAACGCAACACTCAGGACCCATTAAACGTCTCCTCCCAACAGGGAGACGTTTAATGACCACCACCCTGGGCCGGGGGCTTTCAGCCGCCTCCGGCCTTTTCCCATAGCCATCTTTCGATTTTTTACGAGTTAATCAATTTTCATCAGATCCTTGGACATCTGGACAACGGTTTCGGCCGTAAGAAAATCCTTACCAACATACTCATTGACAAAAACCATGGAAAAATACTGGCTGATGAACATGCCGGCAAGCATGCGGGAATTCATCTGGCTTTTGGAAACGCCCTTGGCTTTCATGGTGTCGATGGCGTCTTCGGCGCTCTGTATCATCCCTTCAAGGAACTTGGTTACCAGATCGTCAAATTCAGGGAAAACGCGGTAGCTGAAAATGTGAACGAGAAACATGGACTTGTCCGGGTTGTTGATGACAAAGTCCACATACGAAACGGCAATGGCCTTGATGTATCCGATGTCGTCTTTTTTGTTTTTCTCAAGCTCTTTATGCCAGGTTTCAAGGAGTTTGCCGATGATGGAATACACGCACTCCATAAACAAGTCCTGTTTGTTTTTGAAATGGCCGTAAATAGTCCTTTCAGTGACATGGGCGTTTTTAGCGATCCGGGCTGTGGTGGTTGCAACATAGCCTTTGCTGTTGAACAGCTTGATGGCGGCATCCAGGATCTCCTGGTGGCGGCGTTGGTATTCCAGATATTTATCCTTGGTCTTGTCGACGATGTTTCCTTTCACCCTTACTCCGTCTCCCTGTGGTCAAAGCGTTTGGCGTTAAACGTTGAATATTGATGAGCTCCTAAAAAGTCGACAGATGGATGGCTATGGAAAAAGGTCCATAGGCAAGGCATAGTGTTTGGGTGGGCGTGAAGACATACTTGGTCGTATGTCGAACGTCCGGCCAAACACTATAACGCCGCATATGGGACTTTTTACGACGCCATCAATATTGACAATGACGGCTTCATGCCATACAGTGCCCACTATAATTCAATACTTGATTACTATACATGACATTGAAACGTTTATCAATAGTGGGCCTTTCCTTTAAGGAGTCGGTGATGAAAACCTGGTTTGAGAATCTGAAATTTACGTTTTTACTCTATGCATTGTATGTGTTGATCCGCTTGACCGCATGGCGATCAAACCGGTTAATGGAAAAGCTGAAGGAAAAAGACATGGTCCTTGTGATGAGATCAAAAGGTGGGGCCATTTCTCGAACGATCCGATGTAACCAGGGACATGTTCGTTCACAAAAAGGCCATGCCGGGGATGCTGTTTCATTTATCACCTGGGCCAGCCCAAGTGCAGGATCACGGGTTATGATAAACATTGCCAAGGGCCATTCCAAAGCCTTGTTCAAAGCCGTGATCGCTGGAGATCTTGTCCCCGAAGGGGATGCCGCAGGTATCAAATGGTTTATGGATGTGGTGGCCCTGTTGAGCCGGGTATACCATAAAAAGAAACCCAAACCGTCTGCTCAATCAAACACTGGGGAGAGGTGCTGAGTCCATGCGCTAAGTTAAAACCATCTATTCCCGTCTCTGTCAAGTTGCGTTATTTATATAATGTAAGTTAACGCTTATGGCGTCTATCGTTTTTCCCTGCTTTGAATGATCTGGGCAATGGTGGCACCGTCATAGTGTTCCAGCAAATCCTCCAGTTGATCATCACTCAATCCTGATAAGACCCTTTGTATACGGTTTATATCCATGGCCTTGACCTCATCAATGATCAGGTCTGTGTACCCCATGACGCTTGTTTTTTTGAATAATTCGATCAGGTAGTCATCACTGTATTCGGACAGGACTTCTGCGATAAGGGCTCTGTTGGTCATATAATATCCCACGCCAATGACATGGTCCATGGTAAGGAGACGGGATACTGAAACAAGTTTGGACCTGGAAAGGCAGTCTGAAAATTGTCCGGTAATCCGGGTTTCACCTGTGCTGATCAAGTATCTGACCACATCTGCAATGAATTCATCGGGGCATAGATCAATTATTTCAGTGCTTTTCAAAGGAGAAAGGTGGCGTGACAGACTGGCCAGGAATACGGTTTTCTGGTGTGGGTCCATGTCGAGTTGTGCGAGAATCCGAATCATACGGGCCGAATCCATTTCCTGAACCACACCGGCAATTAAGGGGTAATGATCACGTCGTATGCATTCGTCCAAAAGGTCAATCAGATAAAGGTCCGTGTTAGCGGCAAGAACCTTGGCGATCAGGTTTTTCCGGGTCATGTGGTAGCCCACCTGAATATTTTCGGGAATACTCAAGTGTTTTGAAAGTGAAATCAGTTTTTCCGGTGGGAGATGGTCGGCCAAACGCCCGGGAACCTCGCCTTCGCCCTGTTTTAAAAGAATCTTCACAACATCCACCACCAGCTCATCCGGACATTGATTGATGATGGGAACGCCCTTGATCGGGTGCAGATGCTTGGTCACTTCAGCCACAAATTCCCGGTCAAGGCCCATGGTAATGGCCACAGCCTTTTTAACGGGAATGGAAACAGCGATATCCGCCACGGTTTGAGGGGCCATCTTTTTCGCAATCCCCACAGCCATAAAGGTCGGCAAAAATCGGGTGCCGGTGGACAGAATGGGCCGGGTTCTGCCGTGATCCGATTCAGGATTTAGGACCTCAGTGGCCACGGGTGATTCCTCCCCAGGTGTATCCGATGTGGTGACCTGTGGAGATATGAGAAGGACCAAAAGGACCAGGCCCACTACTATGGGCCGTGTGACGGAATTTCTTTTCATTTTCATCTCCTTTGGATTTGGAAATAAAACGTCATCGGGTTTCAGGTTTATAGTCATAGCCCCCATGGATGAGCCGGAACATATCCGTGGGGGAACCTGCGGGAAACAATGCCATTCATTGTATATAGTGATGCTTTTAACCATCTGAATAATTTAAATATATTCAAAATCATGTTGGTGTGTATCGTGTAAAAATAAATATTGACAATGGTTACTACGATAATTATAGTGATTACTATACATACTCACAGCGTGTCAATACATATTTTATTCAACAGATGGGTTGAAATGGCCATTAAAACGGGACCATTGATCCCGAAGACATGAGTGTAAGGAGGATACTATGGCAGACCAGATGATTCATTTGGAATTTTCCATGCAGGAGATTTTCAACCTTATTCCCCAGATCGCGGATAACATCATACGGCAGAGTGAGACAGCCGCCCGGCTTTCAGAGGGTTTCAAGGATAATGAAATACGTATGGCCTTTGAGTTTGATGAGCATGCATACAGCCTTATCATCCGGAACGGGCGGGAATTTATTTCAGGAAACGGAAACCTTGAAAATCCCATGGTTCGGGTGTCCATGACCATGGCTGATCTGCAAAACCTGATACGGGTGAAGCATGCCGGTCTTTTTCTTCATTATGAAAAGAATTCAGGACGATTTAATGAAAACAAACCCGTTTCGATTTTCAAGACCATCTCAGGTATGAAGGGCAAGATTGTGTCTGAATTGAAACTGGACGACGGCAGCATCAGTCGGATCAGCTATGTTTTCAACCAGGTTGAAACGCCCATGGCCACCATAACACTCACCATGGATACCCTGGACAGTCTGTTTAAAGGCAAGGACAATCCGGTGAATCTGTTCATGGCGGGCCAGCTCCAGATTGACGGGGATATGACCCTGGCCATGCAGCTTCAGTCGATTTTTTAGCCTTTAAAAATTAAATCAAATCCTGGAATCCATGGCCTTGGGGCAGGAAGATGGACTTGATTGGACCTGTTATGCTTATACGGATGTGGATTCCGGGTCACATAAAGCCGTGCCCGGAATGACACAGCGGCGTAATACCCCATAACCTTACTCTACTGTTACATAGGATTTAAGTTTCCAAGCATGAATTCCTCACGTCTCGTCATGAAAGCCTGTGGCTGTAAGGGAATCCTACTATCCGTCTTCGTGTTCTTCAGTGACCGCAGGGAACGGGTGGTGAAAAAAGAAATAAACTTTACCATGAAGCTTTTGAAGTATCACAGGAGCAATTTCATAATCAGAAGTTTGAAATGTTTCCACCCCAATTATGACCTTACAATGGGTATGATTAGGGTATGCTATCTTTCCGGCTTGATTTTGCATACCACATTGTGGTATATGCCAGGCGTATTTTTAAACGGGTATTCACGGGTTTTTAATTTTAAAGGATAGTTTCTTACGCTATGAGCATACTGGACGCGATCGGAAATACACCCCTTATTGAAATCGAACGGCTTTGGTCAACGGAAAAAACAGGTGTCCGCATCATGGCCAAGCTGGAAGGGTCGAACCCCGGTGGTTCGGTCAAGGACAGACCGGCGTATTATATGATTAAAAAAGCGGTGGATGAGGGCCTTCTCACACCGGATAAGATCATCCTTGAACCCACCTCGGGTAACACAGGCATCGGCATGGCCATGGTGGCCGCTGCCATGGGCTTTCGGATTAAACTGACCATGCCCGCCTGCGTGAGCATTGAACGACGTTCCACCCTGATTGCCATGGGGGCTGAGTTGGAGTTGACACCCGGCAGTGAAAAAACAGATGGGGCCATTGCACGGGCCCACAACATCATGGATCATTACGGTGATGTGTACTACATGCCCAATCAGTTCATTAATGAGGCCAACTGGCGATCACACTACGAAAGCACCGCACCGGAAATTATAAGGGACACAAAGGGTGATGTGGATCTTTTTGTGGCCGGTATGGGTACCACAGGGACACTGATGGGATGCTCACGATTTTTCAGGGAACACCATCCCCGGACCCGTGTGCTTGGAGTGGAACCGTGTCTGGGCCACCGGATCCAGGGCCTTAAAAATATGAATGAAGCCATTGTGCCGGCCATATACAAGCCCGAACTTCTTGATGATAAAATCATGTGTGACGATGCCCAGGCCTTTCATACGGTTCGGGATCTGGCTTTGAATGAAGGTATTTTCTGCGGAATAAGCAGCGGTGCTGCACTCTGGGCGGCCATGGAGGCAGCCAAAGACATGAAACGAGGTTCCACAGTGGTGGTGATTCTACCAGACCGCGGAGACCGGTATCTGTCCACGGAAGTTTTCCGAAGCGTTTGCGCCGATTGCCCCCCCTGAACAGGGCACCCTTAGTCCACTAACGTCCACTAACCTCCACACCAGCCTTCATCCCATAATAATAGTCCAAGGCCACAAGCATTTCCCCACAGGCTCCGGGACTTTTTTCCATGACCGTTGAAAAGGCACAGAGGGCTTTCTCCGCCCGGATGAGGTACGAGGATTCCTGGGTCAGGGTGTAAAGCCTTAAAAGATTAAGTATGGCCACGGAATTCCCCGAGGGCAGGGCGCCATCCATCCAGGGTTTTTCCCTTGCAATCAGTAGTTCATGGTCCGAGGAGGTCATGAAAAAACCACCGGTGTTCATGTCCTCGAAGTAGCCTTCAAGAACCCTGTCCAGCTCCTTTGCTTTGTTCAGCCAGTTGATATGGGAAGTGGCCTTGTAAAGATCCAGGAATGCGGCTGTTACAAAGGCATAATCGTCAAGATAGGCATTGAGTTTGGCTGTCCCCTCGGTATAAGAACGCCTTAACCGCCCCTTATCAAACAGGTTGTCAATGATAAAGCCGGCTGTCGTTTCAGCAAGATCCGTATAATTCTTCTCATTGAGTTCAATGCCTGCCCGTGCCAGGGCCGATATCATCAGGCCGTTCCAGGAACTCAGGATTTTGGTGTCGGTCAAGGGGCGCTTGCGTTTTTCCCTTTCCGTGTAAAGCGTTTCTTTAATATCGAGGATCCCTTGTTGGAGATGAGTGGAAAAAGGACCTGTGCTTTTAGCCTTTTCCATACTTTCCCTGGAAATATGGGGAATATGCCGTCCCTCAAAATCCGGTTGACCGTCCATGGAAAAATAAGCTTTGGCCAGGCAAGCTGTTTCATCTCCAAGGGCTTGTTCCAGTTCATCGGGGGTCCAGGTGAAATAAAATCCTTCTTCCTTTTCACCTGCAGGTGTGATGCTGTCTGCATCAGTGGCTGAATAGAATCCCCCTTCTGGAGAGCGCATCTCCCTTATCAGGTAATCGATGATTTCCCGGGCAATGCGTTTAAATTCTTCCTTTTGGGATGCCTGGTAAGCTTCAACATAAGCCATCACAAGGAGTGCGTTGTCGTAAAGCATCTTTTCAAAATGGGGCACCAGCCAGGCACTGTCCGTTGAATAACGGTGAAACCCTCCGCCGATTTGATCATACATGCCTCCATAGGCCATTTTTTCAAGGCTGTGGAAGACCATGTTCTCGAGGTCCACGTTCCCTGTTCGTTTAGCCGCGCGGATAAGAAAACGCACATGAAAACTGGACGGAAATTTTGGGGATCCTTTCATGCCGCCATGGATCGGGTCATAGACCTGCTTGAAAAATAAGGCGGCTTTTTCGAGAAGATCCTTACCCGGAACGGTTTTTCCTGCCTCGGGCACAAGCATGCCCTGAATATGACGTGTGATTTCATCGCTGGATGTTTCAAGCACAATGGGTTTTTGTTCCCATGCGTCAATGATTTTCTTTAAAAGGGAAAAAAAGCCGTTCATTACCCCACGATCACCGTCCCTTGCCGGAAAATAGGTCCCTCCAAAAAAGGGTTTGAGCGACGGGGTCAAGAACACATTCAGGGGCCAGCCTCCACTACCGGTGAGGGCCTGGACCGCTGCCATGTAAATTGCATCCACGTCCGGTCGCTCTTCCCGGTCCACTTTTACGCAGATGAAATGCTTGTTCAGATAATCTGCAATGTCCTCATCTTCAAAGGATTCCTCTTCCATCACATGGCACCAGTGGCAGGTGGAATAACCGATACTCACAAACAGAGGGCGATTGAGGCGCCGGGCTTCCAAGAACGCGTCCTCTTTCCAGGGATACCAGTTGACCGGATTGTGTGCGTGCTGGAGAAGATAAGGACTGTCCTCAAGAAACAGACGGTTGGTGTAACGGGCAGATCCATCCGAGTTTTTATGGCGTGTACGGGGAATGTAAGCCTTCCCGCGTTTGTGCTTCATGGCGTCGATTTGTGTTAATAGCATGATGATTTCTCCTTCGTATAATTTCAAATAACATTGCAAAGGTTGTGCCTGAACTTTAGAATATGAACTGTCTTTGTTTGAAAGAGTCTTATTTTTCAAAAATGAGCACACGTTTAACTCGAAAAATGAAAGGGGGTTGACCCTGCCTTTCCCGTTGAATATGGGATGGGTTTGTGTTATATATTTAAGTAATTACTTGTCTTAACCGATATGAACGAAAGTGTTGCATGTATTTTCCCATCCATTTTAAACACATTGTGGCCTGAATACCCTCACATGACTCATTTATTTTTTATCATTTTTCGTGATTTTAGCTGGGGATTAATGATACGAAGGTATAGCTGGGTTGCAGTTCGACATGATCAGGAGTCCCAAGGATGAACACGAACTATAGAAATATGTGGATGATGCTGTTTGTTATGGTGGCTTTTCTTGTATCAACAGGGAACGGCTGGGCCGGTACTGACTCTCTTCCTGATTTGACGGAACTAAGCATTGAAGAACTTGCCAACATTGAGGTGATTTCCGTTTCCCGGACACCCCGGAAACAATCCCAATCAGCTGCAGCCATTTTTGTGGTCACGGCTGAGGACATCCGCAGATCCGGGGTCACCAGTCTTCCGGAAGCTTTGCGAATGGTTCCCGGGCTCCAGGTCAGCCGAATCAGTTCCAGTAAATGGGCCGTGTCCTCACGGGGCTTTAACAGTCGCTATTCAAACAAACTTCTTGTGCTGATGGATGGACGGACCCTTTATCTGCCGCTTTTTTCAGGGGTGTTCTGGGAGAATCAGGATTTCTTTCCCGAAGATATTGAGCGCATTGAGGTGATTAGGGGGCCCGGAGCCAGTCTCTGGGGTGCCAATGCGGTAAACGGTGTGATCAATATTATCACCAAACATTCCAAAGACACCAGAGGGTCTCTTTTTTCAGCCGGAGCAGGAAGCTATGAACAGGGTTTCGGCCGGGCCAGATTTGGTGAAACGTTGGGAGGCAAGGGATTTTTCAGGGCCTATGCAAGCTATTTTTCACGGGATGAAATGGTCAATGAGCTGGGAAACGGTCTTGATGACTCCTGGGATAAATACCAGACAGGATTTCGTTCCGATGTGACTCTGACCGATCAAACAGACCTGACTATCCAGGGGGATTATTATACGGGATCTCTGAATGAGCTATCCTCCATGCCAAGCCTCACGCCGCCCACATACACGGATTCCTTTGATTCCGAAAACAAAATTTCAGGGTACAACCTTCTGAGTCGGTTAACTCAAAGGATGGATGGCGGGTCAGAGATGGCACTTCAGGTTTATCTGGACAGTACGAACAAGGAAGAGGGCGGCGTGGACATGTCTGATGATATTCTGGATCTTGATTTTCAGTTCAGGATGCCACCACTGGGTGCCCATGATGTCATGTGGGGTCTGGGTTACCGTTTTTACACCGATTCCATCGATTTCCCGAGCATGGGTATCGCTTTCAATACGCCCAAACGGGACGATTCCCTTTACAGTTCCTTTGTTCAGGATACCATCACGGTAAATGACCGTGTCCAGCTTATCCTGGGAACCCGGATTGAGCATAATGAGTATTCGGGGTTTGAATTCCAACCCAACGCCAGGGTTTCCTGGGAAGCCTCGGAAAATAACCTGCTTTGGGGGGCTGTTTCACGTGCAGTAAGAACCCCAAGCCGTGGGGATACGGACATCCGCTATACTCAGCAGGTGATTCCGCCGGTTGCTCCCAACCCCTTTCCTGTTGCCGTAACCGTATGGGGTCTTGATAGCTATGATTCTGAAAATCTGACCGCCTTTGAACTTGGGCATCGGATCAAGGCTTTGGATAATTTCTCTCTGGATTCAACGGCCTTCTATTATATGTATGATCATCTGTCAACCTATACCATGGATACCCCTGAACAACGATTGACAGAGACTCCCCCTTATATTCTTCAAAGACTTTCCGTGGGTAATTTGATGGATGCAAAGACCTGGGGGTTTGAAATGTCAGCCAATCTGCAACTGTTTGATTTCTTGCGTTTACAGGGGTCCTATGCCTATATCAATCTGGATTTTGAGCTGAAAGCAGACCCGAATCTGGTTCATTCGGTCTATTCTAAAGAAGATAGCCCGGAGCATCAGGTTTCTCTTCGTACCTTTATTGATCTCCCCTGGAAAACGGAATGTGATATCTGGCTTCGCTATGTGGATGCCATAAAAAGCGGGCAGATCGACAGCTATACAGAAATGGATCTGCGTCTGGGCTGGAAGCCCATAAGAAATCTGGAACTGTCGATTTGCGGACAGAATCTGTTGCATAAGCAGCATGCTGAGTATGAGGAAACATACGTATTGAGCAGGCCGGCAGAGGTTCCCCGCAGTGTTTACGGTAAAGTCACCCTGCGATTTTGATCAAGGTTGGTAGGATGTCTCTGAAATGTCATACATACTCTGTTGTTTCCCTTCTGATTTTCATAGTTTTAGGGATGCCTTTGGCTGCTTTTTCATTGGAAAGCAGTTCGGAGAACGACATCAAGGCAGCCTATCTTTATAATTTTGCGAAATTCGTAGAATGGCCAAAAACAGCCTTCGGCTCAGTACTGTCCCCTGTCAATGTCTGCGTATTCGGTGACGATTCCCTTTCTGACGTGCTTGATTCCCTTGAAAACAAAACCGTAGCAGGTCGCCCCATGGTGATCCGCCATGATGGGAATCTTAGTGCTGTTGAAGGCTGTCACATCCTTTACATTTGTGAATCTGAAAAAAAGAATTTGAAAAAGATCCTTGCTGATTTTGGAAAAAAACCTGTTCTTACCGTGAGCAGTGTGGATAATTTTGCAGAACAGGGGGGTATGATCGGTTTTGTCCGTAAAGGCAATAATATCCGGTTTGAAGTGAATCTTGATGCTGTCCGGCTTACCGGCCTTTCCATAAGCTCACGACTGCTGAAACTTGCCATAATTGTTGATGGGCATACGGACAACTGATAAGGGGTGACATGGTGCTGAAGTATTCGACCATAAGGCAGAAAATTATTTATCTGATCATGATCATCGCTGCCATCATTCTTTTTATTTCCACCTTCCTTCTCATGGCCGCAGAGTTTTACATGTTCAGGAAGGAAATGATCAAGGATCTGTCCATCATGGCCAAGATTACGGCCAGCAACACCGTCGCATCCCTGACCTTCAATGACCCGGCCTTTGCCCGGGAAACCCTGTCCTCCATCAATGTTGAAACCAGCATGGAAACAGCTGTCATCTATTCCAAGACCGGAGAGTTTTTTGCCGGTTATACGAAATGGTCAGGGCCCTCCGGTAAAAGCCTGTGGCTGCCCATGGAGCGGGGTGCATCTCTGGATAATGTCAAAAAAATGAATCCCCCAAAAATCCAGGGCATTCCTTTTTTTCATAGTTATATGGAGGTGTTCGAGGATATTGTTTTTGATGATGAATTGATCGGGACGGTTCACTTGAAAGCCAATATGGACCTCATCCAAAGGCGTTTGTCTTTGTATCTTTTAACCAGCCTGTCGATTTTTTTGATTTCCATTTTAACAGCTTATTCCCTGTCTCGCAAATTTGAAGGCGTGATTTCCAAGCCCATCGAGGACTTGACCCTGATGATGAAGGATGTTTCCGAAGGGCGGAACTATGAGATCAGGGCAGAAAAAAGGGGCTATGATGAAATTGGTCTTCTCATTGACGGATTCAACGAAATGCTTTCCCAGATTCAGGTTCGGGATAAGGAACTCAAAGAGTACCAGGGGGAACTGGAACGAAAGGTCGCTGTGAGAACCTCTGAGCTGGAAAATTCCGTGCGCGAGATTGAGAACGCAAAAATCAGAACGGAAACCATGAATATCCAGCTTAAATATGCCATTGACGACGCCAAACGTCTGGCCAGGGAAGCTGAAAACGCCAATAATGCGAAAAGTGAATTCCTTGCTAATATGAGTCATGAAATCCGAACGCCAATGAACGGCGTGATCGGTATGACACGCCTTCTGATGGAGACCGCCCTGACCCAGGAACAGCGTCATTATTCCAAAACGATTCAGCAGAGTGCCGAATCTCTGCTGATGATTTTGAATGATATCCTGGATTTTTCAAAAATTGAAGCTGGAAAATTGGAGCTGGAACATATCGAATTTAATATTTTTTCAATGATTGAAGATACCAATGACATGCTGGCGATAAGGGCCCAGAGCAAGGGGCTGGAGTTCATCTGCCGCATCGGGCCATCTGTTCCTGTGCATGTTCAGGGTGATCCGGGACGCTTGAGGCAGATCCTGGTGAATCTGGTGGGTAATGCCATCAAATTCACAAATCACGGTGAAATTCTTCTGGAAGTGAACCGATTCAGGGGCAATAAAATTGAAGAGAAAAATAAAATCACCCTGCTAATTTCAGTTACCGATACGGGAACAGGGATTACTTCGAATCATATTAAAACGTTGTTCAGGCCCTTTTCCCAGGCTGATTCCTCCACCACCCGCCAGTTTGGCGGAACAGGTCTGGGCCTTTCCATTTCACGGCAGCTGGTGGAGATGATGGGGGGAACCATCGGCGTTGACAGTGAGCCCGACCGGGGAAGTACGTTCTGGTTCACGGTGAATCTGGACGAGGAACCCGGTGAAAAAGTATCCGTTGAGCCAGCTTTGGATATCAAGGGCGTTCGCATCCTTTTGGTGGATGATAATGCAACCAGCCGCAATGTATTGAAAAATGAACTTTTATCATGGCATTGCCGGGTAGAGGCTGTGTCTGATGCCAAACGTGCCGTTGAGGAATTGCACGATGGACATACGAAAAATGATCCCTTTATCATTGCCATCATTGACAGTGATATGCCCATGGAAGATGGAGAAACCCTTGGCCTTAGGATCAAGAATGATCCCTTACTTAAGGACACCTTGCTGATCATGATGACCTCCATCGGCCAACGGGGGGACGCAACTCGTTTTGATGAAGCCGGTTTTTCAGCCTATTTTAACAAACCCTACAAGCGCTCGTATCTCTATAATTGTTTGGCAACGCTCCTGGGCACACCCCAGGTGGAACAGGATAAATCCCATAAAATAATCACCCGTTATACCATAGCCGAAGAACAACGTCGTCGTTTCAAAATACTTCTGGTTGAGGATTTTCCCATCAATCAGGAAGTGGCACTTGGGATGTTGAAAAATTTTGGGTTCAAAGCGGATCTGGCTGAAAATGGGATGGAAGCCATCCGTATTCTTGAAAAGCGTTCCTATGATCTGATTCTGATGGATGTCCAGATGCCGGTCATGGATGGCTTCCAGGCCACACAGAAGATTCGCGATCCGGAATCAAAGGTTCTCAACCATAATGTGCCTATCATTGCCATGACAGCCAACGCCATGGAGGGGGACAGGGAGAAATGTTTTAAAATCGGGATGAACGGCTATGTGCCCAAACCCATAGAACCGGATGATTTGTACAATACCCTGAAAAAGTTTATTCCAGGAAAGACAACCGAGAATTCAGAGCCAGAGCCTCCCCTTGTAAAAGAAATATCCAGGTCAGATCCGTCAGCCCATGTCAACGCCTTTGACCGTTCCCAGCTCATGGCCAGGATCAATAATAATGAGGAACTGTTTAAAAAACTGATCGCTGTTTTTCTGGACACGGTTCCCGCAGATATGGATGAGCTGGAAAAAATCCTGACCCGGGGGGACATGGACGCGATCAAAGCCCAGGCCCATAAAATGAAAGGCTATTTTGCAAATATATCCGCCAATGTTCTCTGGAAGATCGCCATCGATATGGAACAGGCTTCCATTGAAAACGATCTTGAAAAAAGTCGCTCATTATTTGTCGCCATGAAAGAGGGATTTATGGCATTTGAGCAGGCCGTTTCCCTGGGAAAAATTAAAAAGTAACTCCACTGTTCTCTTGATTATTTAATACGCCGGGAGTATAACTAGACTTGCCTTAAATAAAGTGTGAAACATGCAAAACCACTTCTTTAACGCGATTTCAATAACCTTCTCATACAGGAGTTTCGACTTCAGTGAACGTACCATGTGTAACGTGCGCAATGGCAGGGGGTTCCTGTTGTTTAAACAGGCAGATTATTTTAACAACAGGTGATATTGAGCGGATATCACAATTCGTAGGAACGCGAGAATTCTATACAATGGAGGCCCCGGAGTCCTGGTACCTTGAACCCAGCTACGATCCGGACTGGTTGCCACTTGTTATGAAACCTGGCAATGTCTTACGGGTTCTCAAACGGAACCGGGAAAAAAATTGTGAGATGCTGACTGATAAGGGATGCCGTCTTCCCTTCAGTATCAGGCCGCTTATTTGTCAACTGCATCCGTATATGCATACGGAAAAGGGTATTTTGGGCGTAGACGAGTCATGCCCCATCTCAAAGGAAAAAGAGTCCAATGCCATTTTGGAACAGCTGGACATGCCCCTTGTTAAAGCAAGGGAGTGGCAAAAAAAGCTGTATCTTGAGTTAAACTCAGAAAGAAATGGCATGGCAGCACGGTAAACGTAAGGGTCGTGGTCTTGTATGACACAAGGCCATGACCCACTCATAGGTAAATTTAAGTCGTGGGATAAACCCGGTTCTGCATATTCGCGGAGCTCAGGGTTTTTCTTGTCGTTGGCTCCCAAGGCAGGATAATGAACTCAATGTGAATGAAGGAGAACAGTCATGGCCAAAGCACGAGATACCAAAAAAGATGTCAAAAAAAAACCCACCAAGACAGCCAAGGAAAAAAAGAAGGATAAGCTGGATAAAAAGAAGGGCAGCGGGTCGGTTCATTCCATGACAGGTAATGATTAAATGGGCCAGGGGCCTAACGTTGGCACCATTTAGCGAAAGGTTCGATCCTGCATGAAAATGCATCAGGTAGGGCATGATGCAGGATTTAGTGAAATCAAAAAGATAAAGAGACGCGTGGTCTTAGAGTACATCGTCGGGGCTTTCAAAATCAAAGCCGTAGGCGCGTCTCTCAATATGATTGCGTCTGTCCGGTTCAAAACGACGATCCGCTCCCTTGATGGCAAGGTACTCATGAAGGGCTCGGATTCTCCTTTCGCCTTGAATGCGACGATCCGGGCTTGCACGTCTCATTGACGTGGGAAGAAGTCTGTTTTTCCCAAGAAAAGATCGTATTTTTCGATTACATGCCATGATTCTAAACACCGTCTTCACCCTCCATACCCCATGTCCCATCCCGGATTATCCACAAATGAAAGCGCCATGGGTTCTACGGGGCAGACATGCGTTTGTTATTTCGTTCCCGTTATTCGGCCTTGTCGTGAATGCCTTACGGAACTATTTGTCATATAAATCGGTTGATCTCCACTAAAATGATCCTTATGGAAGAAAGTATAGCGCCATCATCTGAAAAAAACAAGAATTCATAGCAGTCTATTTGATTGACCCCTAATGGCGAATCTCGTATCATTAGTTATCTACTCAAATCAAAACAAGGGAATATCATGGACAGACCTTTTGAAGATATCGTGGATCGTGTCAGCCAGGTGATATATGGGAAGAAAAAACAGATTCGTCTTGCTTTGACCTGTCTGTTTGCCGGAGGTCACCTTTTGATTGAAGACCGTCCGGGGATTGGAAAAACAACCCTGGCCAAAGCCCTGTCACGCTGTCTGGGACTTGAATTTACACGGATCCAGTATACCAGTGATCTCCTGCCTGCCGATGTTCTCGGGGCTGCGGTGTTTGAACAGCATTCATCAAGTTTTGTGTTTCATCCCGGTCCCATCTTTACCCAGGTGCTTCTGGCCGATGAAATCAACCGAGCCACACCCAAGACCCAGAGTGCCCTCCTTGAAGCCATGGAGGAAAAACAGGTGACCACCGAGGGCCAGACCCGGCCTTTGCCCAAACCGTTTTTCGTGATTGCCACCTTAAATCCCATTGAACAGGCGGGAACATACGCCCTCCCTGAATCCCAGCTGGATCGGTTTTTACTTCGGATCAGCATCGGCTATCCGGACCGTGAGGCGGAAAACATGCTTCTTCGGGCAGGGGACACCAAGGACAATCTCAGCGTATTTCCACCTATGATTTCGTCCGAGGAGGTCACCCGTATCAGAGAGAATGTCAAACAGGTGCATATGTCTGATGCACTCCTTGAATATGTGCAGGATATTCTTGATTTTACACGGACATCCCCCCATTTTCATACAGGGCTTTCACCCAGGGCAGGTCTTGCCATATTGAGGACTGCACGTGCATGGGCCTTGCTTGATGGGAGAGCACACGGTCTTCCTGAAGATATCCAGGCCATCCTTCCTTATGTCGTAGGGCATCGACTGCATGCGGCAGACAGTTTCAGGGAATACACCTTTGATAAACTTCTCGGTCTGTTCAGGGAGGTCCCGGTTCCCTGAATGATTCCGGCCAATATTGGTACAGGACAGTGACATGATCAAGGATCTGGTGGATAATCTGACCAAGAAGAATACATCCGACACCTTTCCTTTTCAAATAGCAAGGAAACGTCTGTATATGCTGCCCACTCCCCAGGGCATTCTTTTTATGGTGGTCCTCTTTGTCATGCTGGTGGGATCCATCAACTACAACAACAACCTGGGTTTTCTTTTTACATTTCTTCTTTCGTCAATGGCCTTTGTGTCCTTGCTTCATACCCATAATAACATGTCCGGACTGATTCTTAAGACCGGCATTATCAGCCCTGTTTTTGCAGGTGATCAAGCCCTTCTCCTTTTGACTCTTAAATCGGGAGTCCTTGACAGGACCGGTATCTGCCTTGGATTCAAGGGCGAGGAAACCGTGACAGTGAGTCTGGGGCAGGGTAAAGAACGTCAGGTGGCTGTGCCCATGGCCACGTGGCGGCGGGGGCATTTTCAGATCAAGGCACTGACGCTTTCATCAACCTATCCCTTTGGCTTATTCAAAACCTGGTCAACCCTTTATCCGGATATTGGGTATCTTGTTTACCCCAAACCCTTGGCAGGACCCTTTGAGTTCAGCTCAGGAATTCATGAATCCGATGCCGAAGGCAGAATTGAAATCAAGGGTGTCGATGATTTCAAGGAAATAAGGGCTTATCGCCCGGGAGACGCTCTCAGTCGTCTGTCCTGGAAAATTTTTTCAAAGGGCAGGGGCTTGTACACCAAGGAATTTTCAGCCCAGGCCGGAGTGTCCCTGATGCTGACATGGGACCAGATTCCACAAAAAGACCCGGAAAAGAAACTGTCCCGGCTTTGCCACATGATCCAGCAGGCCCACCGAATGAATCTGAGATATGGGCTGACCATTCCGGGAAAAGAAATCCCCCCGGGTGAACCCAAGGATCCCAGACATTTGTTTTTTTGCCTTAAGGCACTGGCTCTTTTTGATGGGGGTGATCAGGGTGGCCGCATATGAAAACACGCCCGGATAGACATATCAGGCCTCTGGTGGCAGCTCTTTTGATGGGCATGGCTCCCCATATCATGGACTTGCCCTTATGGATCAACCTCTGGTGCCTTGGCATCTGGAGCGGTATTCTTTTGATAGACGTGAAAAAATGGTTTCTTCCCCCCAGGTGGCTTTGGCTCATTCTGGTCGTGATTGCGTTTACAGCCATTATCGCATCAGCCAGGGGCAGGTTTGACAGTGATTCAGGGATCGGCCTTCTTTGTTTGATGGCCAGCTTGAAACCCTTTGAGATCAAGGGGCACCGGGATCGGATGATCACCTTGTTTCTGGCTTATTTTATGGTGATCGCAAGCCTGTTTTTTTCCAGCTCCCTTGGGATGACCGTGTACCTTTTTGTTGCAGTGCTTGTCATAACCGGCCTTTTGATTCGGGTCAACCATCCGGACATGGGACTCTCTCCAGGTCTGAGACTGTCCATCATTATCGTGGCCCAGGCCATTCCCCTGGCCCTGATCCTTTTTACGGTTTTTCCGAGAATTCAGGGAAGTCTCTGGGGTGTCCAGCAGAAAAAAACGGTATTGACAGGCCTTTCAAGCACCCTTTATCCCGGATCAATGACCAACCTTGTTGCCAATAAGGCCGTGGCGTTTCGGGTATCCTTTGACAGTAAAATCCCAGGGTCATCCGAGCTGTACTGGCGGGGCATGGTTTTTCAGATGTTTGACGGGAAAGGATGGCGTCTGGATCCCGACCCTGCCTTGGCGAGCCAGCTTCCTCCCGGGGAGTCACCGGTCCGGTATGAAGTGATTCTTGAACCCCATAATGAACGGTGGATGTTTGTATTGGATCTTCCGGCTACCTTTCCTGTGGGTTATGACCTGATGGCGGATTATACCCTCATGGCCAAAGAGAAGATTATCGCAAAAAAACGCTATGGCTTTGTCTCCAACATGGTTCACACGGCAGGTGACCCGGAGCACTGGGATAATCGGTCCGTGTTGCTTCCCCTTAAGGGGAATCCTCTCGCCCAAGCCCTGGCCCGATCCCTTCAGGGAGAAAAGGCGACGCCCCAGACTATTGTGGATGGGGTCCTTTCAATGATCCATAACCAGGAGTTTTATTATAGTTTGGACCCACCCCTGCTTGGCAAAGATCCTGTGGATGATTTTCTTTTCAACACGCGGTCAGGCTATTGCGAACATTATGCCTCTGCCTTTGTATTTTTGATGAGGGCCGCTGGAGTTCCGGCCCGGATCGTATCAGGTTATCTGGGGGGAGAGGTCAACCCTTATGGAAACTACGTGATTGTTCGCCAGTCCCAGGCCCATGCCTGGGCCGAGGTCTGGATGGAAAACAGGGGGTGGATCCGGGTGGATCCCACCGCGGCCATAGCACGGGAACGCGTGGAGACCGGTACATTGCAACTCGGGCTCGGGAATATGGATCAGAACCTTGTTGATGAAGGGGATGGGGGTTTTTTTAAGGGTCTTGGCAAAAACGTTCAACTGGGTTGGGATGCCCTTAATTTCTTATGGTATTCAAAGGTTGTCGGTTATACGGCCCAGAGCCAGAAACGGTTCCTGGAACGATTCGGATTGTCCCTTTCAACCCTGGGGGACTGGATTAAAATCATGGGCCTTGCAACGCTCCTTATGGGGTGCCTGACCGCTTTATTTTACCTGGGACTTTCTTTGAAACATAGACATAAAATCGATCCGGTTGTAAAAAATTATCTCATTTTTTTAAAAAAAATGGGAAAGATCGGAATACAGCGCCTGCCCCATGAGGGCCCACAGGATTTTGCCGAAACAGCCTCTTGCAAAAGAAAGGATCTCAGGCCGGATATTTCCGGTATAACCCGCTTATATATTCTTCTGAGATATGCCGGGAAAAATATGGATAAGAATCTTCTTCGGGATTTCAAAGATCTTGTTAAACGGTTTAGGCCATGAAAAAATACACGGTTCTTCGAGATTTATTGTTGACAGAAAATAAATTTTCATTATAATACCCATAATAATTATGGATATTAATTGATTTATATAATCATTTCACACAAAACAGGAGGAATCATGGCGTCCATCAAGGGTACAAAGACGGAAAAGAATTTGTTGACTGCATTTGCAGGTGAATCACAGGCACGCAACCGTTACACGTTTTTTGCCGGAAAGGCCAGGAAAGAAGGTTATGTTCAGATTGCTGATGTTTTCGAAGAAACAGCCTACCAGGAAAAAGAACACGCCAAGCGTTTCTTTAGTTTTCTTGAGGGCGGCGTGGTTGAAGTGGTTGCCTCTTTCCCCGCTGGTATCGTGGGAAGCACCCTTGAAAACCTCACCGCAGCAGCGGATGGAGAGCATGAAGAACACAGCCACATGTATCCTGGCTTTGCCAAGGTAGCTCGCGAGGAAGGTTTCGAAGCCGTGGCCATGATTTTTGAAAAAATTTCCATTGCAGAAAAACAGCATGAAAAACGTTACCGCGACCTGGCTGCCAATATCGAAAAAGGCAGGGTGTTCAAACGTGAAAAACCAGTCACATGGCGATGCAGAAACTGCGGGTATCTTCATACATCCGAAGAAGCACCCAAATCCTGTCCGGCCTGTGCCCATCCCCAGGAGCATTTTGAACTTCTTGGTGAGAACTACTAATCTTATCGAGAGTGTTTTGATAGGGGCTTTTGCCTCCGCAGGGTCGTCAAAGGCAGGATGCCTTTCAATCAAGGGTGATTAAAACGGGCAGGCGGGTTATTTTAATTTTCCTGCCCTATTTTTGGAGATTCGTAAATGAGTGACTCTTCGGGTTCTGAAGATATTCTGTTGTCCGCGGGTATTCGGCCCACCCAGGCCCGAATGCGGATCATGAACTATCTGTTAACATCAGAAACCCATCCCAGCACTGAGGAGTTGAGTCTTGCCTTGAGGGGTACCGGCGTACCCATTCCTGCGGCTACTCTTTATCAGAGCCTGGAAAAATTATGCCAGGCCGGGCTCCTGATACGTTTCACCGGAAAAGACGGTCAGGTGCGTTACGATGCCAACCTGTCTGTTCATCACCATATGATTTGCCGTTGTTGCAATCGGGTCTGTGATATCGCCATAAAAAATCCCCTGTCCCGTCTTGGGATCATCAATGAAAAAAGCGGAAAACCCATTGATAACTGGGCTTTGGACCAGGCAGCCATCGAGGTGAAAGGGCTGTGTCCTGATTGTGTGGGTAAATGATGTTTTGTTAATCCATCACGTGTTGAACATGGCATACGTTTTATGGGTCTTATGGGTTCTATAGGTCCTATGGGACGTATGGGACTTATGGGACCTATGAAGATTTTAGGTCCATCGCTCAAGTGATTCATGCTTTTTTATCGGGGTTATTGTTTTATCAAATCTGTACTTTTGATTTTTGTTTGTTCGATTTATAAATTATTGAAAGGGCATTGAAGAATAAAGGTCAAACGAGGTTCTGATCTCCTTTCTACGTCCCCCAAATACTGCATCTTCCCATCCAATCATACACTATTGAGTCTATCTCATAAAGCACCGCCGGTGTCGTCCCATAGGACCTATAAGACCCATAGGCTGCTTGGTCCGGAGACCAATCATCAAGACGTCGGATATCGAGTCCAAGGGGTTTTGATTCCAGCCCGCCGCAATTTAAGCAGATTACTTTTTTACTTCCAGGTATCCATGATCCATGATAATCTTATCAATCATCAGCCAATTGCCCGAGAAATAAACCCTCCAACCTTTTTGATGAAAGGACACTCCCATGGAAAAAAGATCGAATATCATGCGTCCGTTTTTGCCTTATATTGTGAGTTTGTCCTTGGCACTGGTTATGAATTCCGGATCGGTTTCATCCGTACAGGCCGGGGACCAGCAAAGGCAGATCATGTCCCATAGTGTGGCCCTGATGCCTTTTTTTACGGGTAAAAAACCTGCGGAGGCGGAAACGATTCTGGATGTGAGGCAGGAGCAGCTGGGCATGGTGGAGGAGATGATACCCTTTGCGGAAAACATCATGACCAATCTGGTTCAAAGGGATCTTGAGAGGCGTTTCGGAGATGGCGTTTTGTCCCAGGACGAGGTGAAACAGGCCTATGAAAAAATGTTAGCTGAAAAACCTGACCAAACCCCGAGGGAACTGGTTCTCAATCTGGCAAAACAGCTGGGTGTGGATTATGTGGTGGCGGGTAATGTCTGGCGTTTCAGCGAACGAACAGGAAGTGCCTTTGCCATCAGTAAACCGGCTTCCGTAGCCTTCAGGCTTCATCTGATCGATGTCCCCAACAAGGCACGCATCTGGGTGGAGACTTATGATAAGACCCAGCAAGCCCTGTCGGATAATTTGTTCAAGGCCACTGATTTTATCAAACAAAAAGGGCAGTGGCTCAAGGCTGAAGGGCTGGCTGAAATCGGGGTTAGTGATATGATCAAAAAGATGCCTCTTTAAATGGCGTCGTAAAAAGATCCATATGCGGCGTTATAGTGTTTGGCCGGACGCTCGACATACGACCAAGTATGCCTTCACGCCCACCCAAACACTATGCCTTGCCTATGGACCTTTTTCCATAGCCATCCGTCGTTTTTAGGAGTTCATCAACATTGATGGCGTCGTAAAAATGTCCATCTTTAAAACCAATTCTTCCGCTTGAAATAGTACATCAGGCCGCTGCCCATAACAAAAAGAACCCCCAGGAAGATATAATAGCTGTATTTATAATGCAGCTCGGGCACGTACTCGAAATTGGTTCCGTATATGCCTGCAACAAAGGTCAGGGGGATGAACAGGGCCGCGAAAATGGTCAGGACCTTCATGATGTCGTTCATTTTATTGCTGATGGCCGTGTTGTAGAGGTTCATCAGATCCGTGAGAAAATCACGGTAGGCATCAATGGCTTCCGTGGCCTCGGTGAACAGGTCCAGAAGATCCTTTAAAAATGGCCTGGAGGTTTCCTGGATCAGGGGGAAATCTTCGTGGATCAGTTTAAGGACCATTTCTCGGGCAGGGCGGATGGCTTTTCGCAGAAAATTCATTTCCCGCTTGTAGGTGTTTATTTTCTCCATGACTGACGCTGTGGGGTTTTCAAGAACCTCTTCTTCAAGATCCTCGATTTCCTCTCCCAGGTGTTCGATGATGGCGATGTAGTTGTCTACCAGGGTATCCATCAGAGCATAGGCCAGGTAATCCACTCCGGATGATCGTATGCGTCCTTTTTGTTTCCTGATCCTGACCCGGACAGGTTCAAACACGTCTCCCTGTTGCTCTTGAAAGGTCAGGAGGAATTTTTCTCCCAGCACCATGCTGAGTTGTTCCGAGATAATTATGTTTTCTTCCTTGTTGTGGCGGAGCATGCGCAGCACAAAAAAGAGGCAGGTATCGAATTCTTCCATCTTGGGCCGTTGCCCCGTGTTCAGAATATCTTCCATCAGCAAGGGGTGCAGCTCGAAAAGTCTGCCTGCATCCTGGATCACCTCAACATGGTGAAGCCCGTCGATATTGATCCAGCTGTTTGTGTCGGAGGTATAGAATTGCCCTGCGTCATCCAGGGTTTGGAGTTCTTCTTCCCGAAGAGATTCCGCATCATAATCAATCAAACGTATCCGATGATTTTCAACTTTTTGCTTACCGATAAATACCAAAGAGCCTGGTGAAAGGCCTTTGTTTGCGTCTCTGTTTTTTAAAAATCTGGCCATGGGATGTTTTTCCCCTTTTTGTGTGTGATATCAAGACCGTGGACGTTATGGTCCAGGGACGTTATTGGAATGGAGCGTCTGATGGCAGAATCCTATGAATATACATGGAATATGCTGTTTGTATGTATTTATAAAATTGACATTAAATCATGCCATTGTCAAGTTTGAACCGTGAAAAGACAAGAGGTCTTTTTATGGCCATAACATCCAAAGATACACACCGTATCCCAAAAGTAGAAATCCACCTTCCCATCTCTGGAGTTTTAATCCGGTATACATAAGCGGCATCAAGGCAATGGAAAAGGCAACCATGACCCACAGGTCAAGGTGAGTGATTCCCTTTGGTGCAAGGGGGCTGGCCATGGATGCTGCACCCAGGATGCCGAAGATATTGAAAATATTGGAACCGACAACGTTTCCAACGGCAATATCAGGCTGATGGCGTATTGCCGCAACTATGGATGTGGCAAGCTCGGGCATGCTTGTCCCGGCCGCAATGATGGTCAGGCCGATTATGGCTTCGCTGAGTCCGAAATGACGTGCAATGGCCACGGCAGACACAACCAGGAATCTGGATCCGGCCACAAGGAGAAGCAGGCCGACGATGATGAATGCCAAATCCAGAAGCGGCGATTTGGATAGAGAGGGAATTCCGTCCTGGAGGCTTTGCCCCATGTCGGATGAGGCTTCTTTTTTAGCCATCCGAATGGTGAATCCTATATAGGCGATGAGGCACCCAAAGAGCAGGAACCCAACCGGCCGTGACAGTGGCCCATGCATGATGAGAAACACTAAAAGAATCGATGCGGCAACCATAATCGGTCCATCCAGCTTGATGACCTGAAAACTTATTCTGATTGGACAGAGCAGGGCTGTTATCCCAAGGATGATACCGATATTAAAAATATTGGACCCCACCACGTTCCCAATGGCGATATCGGATTGATTCCCGAGGGATGCGGTCAGACTCACCACGAGTTCCGGAGCGCTTGTGCCAAAGGCCACAATGGTCAATCCGATGATAAGGGGGGTGAGCCCTATCCGGATGGCTAACGAAGAGCTGCCACGAACAAGACCTTCGGCACCCAGTGTCAGCGTGGCAAGACCTATAAGCAAAAGAAACGTATTCCAGATCATGGTAGACTCCTATCATTTATGCGGGTTTATGTGTCATCCGGATAATCGAAAACGAAATCGGGAACTAAAGTCCAGCAAACGGATGCACTGGACGCTCATTTTTCGCGCCAGTGATCCTTGGCGCTGGGATGAAAAACAACCCGGTGCATTGCTGCACCGGGTTGTTGGCATGTTAATGGGCTTCTTTGTCTTTATAAAGAGCGTAATAGGTGACGGGTATGATCACCAGGGTGAAGAGTGTTGAGGCCATAAGGCCGAATATCAGGGCCCAGGCCAGGCCTGAGAATACCGGGTCCAGGGTGATGGGCACGGCACCGATGGCTGTGGTCAGGGCTGTGAGCAGAATGGGCCTGAGCCTCATGGTGCCGCTCTGGAAAATGGCTTCCTTGAATTCCAGGCCCTGCTTGACCGAATCCTGAATGAATTCGATGAGGATCAGGGAGTTTCGTATGACAATGCCACCCAGGGCGATCATGCCGATCATACTGGTTGCCGTGAAGAAAATGGGATTTTGAAATCCGTTGATGGTTTCTCCGGCCACCAGGTTCAGGAAAAAGAACCCGGGCATGATGCCCAGAAGGGTCAGGGGAATGGCCACCATGATAAGGATGGGCAGGGTCAGGGAGCCGGACTGGATGATCAGGATCAGGTAAAGACCCACCAGGGCAGCGGCAAAGGCAAGGCCCATGTCCCGGAACACCCGGAGGGTGATCTTCCATTCACCCTCGCCAGCCCAATTGACCCGGATATCCTTATCCAGGGGATTTTTCTTAAGTTTGGATTGCAAGGACAAAATGGCTTCGGCCGGGGCACGTCCCGCCATTTCCGCATACACAAACACCACCTTATCCAGATTTTTATGGTAGATGGGCTGGTCATCGGGGACTGTCCGGATGGTCACGATCTCCGCCAGGGGAACCATGCTGCCGTCCATGCCTTTGACCGGAATCTGGGACAGGGGCACGATGCCCGATCGCTGGCTGATGGGCAGAATGATTTTGATGTTCAGGGGTTTCCTCTCTCCAGGCAGATGGACCTGGGCCGGGACAAGACCTCCCACGGCACCTTTGATGGTGCTGATGATATCCTGGACCCGGACACCGTGAAGGGCTGCTTTTTCCCGGTCCACAGTGATTTCCACACGCTCCCGGTCAGCCAGGTCCGAGCTGTCGATATCCGATACAAAGGCCTCTTCCTTGAGCAGGGTTTGAACTTTCTTGCCGGCTTCAATGAGGTCTTGGTAACTGCTGGAGGGACTGCCATAGACTTCCGCCACGATGGTGGATAGAACAGGCGGGCCAGGGGGCACTTCCACGATTTTAAGGGTGGCCTTTTCCTGGGCGGCAATGGCTTCAAGATCGGACCTGAGACGAAGGACAATGGCATGGCTCTGCATTTTACGTTCGCTTTTGTCCAGGAGGTTGACCCGGATGTCCGCCAGATTGCTTTGGGATCTTAAATAATAATGTCTGACCATGCCGTTGAAATCCATGGGAGAGGCCGTGCCGGTGTAAGTGACAAAAGAGGTGACTTCCGGAACCTTCCGGAGGTATTCCTCAAAACGGGTGACCACAGCTTCGGTATGCTCCAGGGTACTGCCTTCGGGCATGTCGATGACCAGCTGGAATTCGTTTTTATTATCAAAGGGAAGAAGCTTGAGGGGGACCAGCCCCACAGCCCCCAGCATGCAGGACAAAAGTAAGAGAACGACAACGGCGATTCCAAGGCCCTTTCTACGTTTTGAAGAAAACAGGAAAAAACCCAGAATTTTTCTGTAGACTCTGGCCACAACTGTTTTCTGAAGGTCTTCGGCCTGTTTATCGCTGTCCTGGTTTTTGTCTGATTTGATATTTTTGAGAAGCATATGGGACAACCAGGGCACCACGGTCAGGGCCGCAACCATGGAAAAGAAAATGGTCAGGGGCACATTGATGGCCATGGGGGCCATGTAGGGCCCCATCATTCCCGTGATAAAGAACAGGGGGACAAAACAGACAATAATGGCAATGGTGGACATGACCACCGGGGTCAGAATTTCCTTGACCGCGTAGAGGGTTGCATCAAAGGGGTTGAGCACACCTTTGATGATATTCCTCTGGATGTTGTCCACGTTCATGATGGGATCATCCACCACAAGGCCCAAAGACAGAATCAGGGCAAAGAGAGTGACCCGGTTGATGGTATAGCCAAAGAAATAATTGCAGAACAGGGCCAGGGCAAAACTGATGGGAACAGCCATGGCCACCACCAGGGATTCCTTCCACCCCAGGGTGAACATCAGGAGGATGACCACGGATATGATGGCAAAGCCCAGGGAACTCAAAAGTTCGTTGACCTTTTCACGGGCTGTTTCACCGTAATTCCGTGTCACGATGTACTTTATGCCGTCGGGAATGATGGTTTTCGAAAGGGTCTCCATTTTTTTCATGATATCTTCGGACACCGAAACCGCATTGGTGCCTTTTTTCTTGGACAGGGCCAGGGTCACGGCAGGGCAGGACAGGGGTTCGTCAGTCATGTCATGTTTTTGCCTGTAGGCACTGGAAAATCCTATTTTTGAATAGGATGTGGCTTCTTCAGGACCGTCGGTGATGTCTGCAATGTCCCTCAGGTATACGGGCCGTCCGTCCGTGACTCCCACGACCAGGGATGCTGTTTCTTCGGCCGATGAAATAAAGGCATTTCCCACCACGGTAAATTCCGTGTTGAACCGGGAAAAGGTCCCGGCGGTCAAGGAGGCATCCGAGGCAGCCAGGGATTGGTAGACCTCCAGGAGGGATATGCCCATTCCGGTCATTTTTTCCGGGGACAGCGACACCTGGATTTCACGTTTTCGTCCACCGATCACCGAGGTCCCGGAGATATCCTCCACCTCGGAAAGCCGGGCCAGAACTTCTTCGCCCACACGCTTGAGTTCGTGGTCGTTATAAATTGCCGAATAAAGGGCGATGTTTACGATGGGCACATCGTCGATTTCAATGGGTTTGACAACCCAGCCCCGGATCACGGGGGATACTTTGTCGATATTCATATCGATTTTATTACGCAGTTTGACCAGGGAGTTTTCCCGGTCTTCCCCCACATAAAAGCGGACCGTGACAATGGCCATGTCCCTCTGGGACATGGAATACACATATTCCACGCCATCGATCTGCCAGAGAAGTCTCTCCAGGGGGCTTGCCGCCAGTTGTTCCACTTCTTCGGGACTGGCTCCCGGAACCTGGATATAGATGTCTGCCATGGGCACGACAATCTGGGGTTCCTCCTCCCTGGGTGTGATCAGGATAGCCGCAATGCCTAAGCAGAGTGCGGTTATGATCAACATGACCGAAAGTGAGGACTTCAAGAAATTTTTCACAATACCGATGACAAAACCGCCCGGTACGGTTGCTGGCTGGTTCATAATGCCTGTCCTCCCTATATATTAATAACCCACAGTCTCTGTTCCGTTAAGACCCGAAAGCACTTCAACACGGTCACCAATCACCATGCCGGCCTTGATGTAACGTGTGATCCAGGTCTCGCCTTCCCGGACCAGGACCAGCTGGATCTGCCCCACGGTTTTGACGGCCTTGGCAGGAATGGTGATCACCTCGCTTTCCATGACCGGAATGAGAAGTTTGCCGTACATACCCGGGTAGATGCCCGGTATATCCGGAAGCTGGGCCTTGACCATAAAGGTTCGGGTTCGGGGGTCAGCATAGGGCACCACCTCATCCACAATGGCTTTGGTTCGTGTATTAAGGGTTTTAATCTCCACATCCAGCTCGGCTCCGGGACTCACCTTGGTGATCAAACCTTCACGCACATAGGCTTCGATGCGCAGGGAGCCGCTGGTCCTCATGATGGCCAGGGGCTTGCCGGGCAGGGCCATATCTCCGGGCTCGGCCATGCGCTTGAGAATCTCTCCGTTATCCGGGGCCTTGATCACCGTATATCCCAGGGCAATGGTGGCTTCAATGACACCTTCATTGGCTTGTTTGATGCCGGATTCCGATCCCAAAAGGGCTTCCTGGGCTCGTTTGACCCCGGCTTCGGCGGTGATAAAACTGGCTTTGGCCTGTTCCAGTTGCTGGCTGGTGGCGGCCTGGGTTTCAAAATATTTTTTTACCCGTGTGTATTCCGATTCGGCCTGGGCGAAATTGGCCTTGGCAGCGACCAGGGCCTGGTTGGCCTGTTCACGACCTGCCTGGGCTGCTTTGATGCCTTCCTTGGCGCTTTCAAGTCGGGATGTAAACTGACGGTTATCAAGAATGATAATGGTGTCGCCTTTGTTGACAACGGTCCCCGGCGTGATCAGAATTTTTGTGATCTGGGCAGGGACCTGGGCTTCGATACTGGTTTCGGTCTTGGGCCTGATGGTTCCCACGGCATCATACCACTGGGTGATCATTTCCTTGCGGGCCGTGGCCGTGTTTTTCGCTTCGATCACAGGGCCGTTTTTTTCCGACCCCACCACGGTCTTTGAGTCTGAACCGCAGGCAGGTAAAAACATCAAGGCAAGCAGGCAGAACATCAACAGGTTCGGGGTGGTCTTATTTTTTTTCATGGTCATTCTCCTTGCTTGCGTCTGAGATAAGGGCTTCGGGGCTGGATAAAAGGCCTGTGGATCGGGCGATGTCCGCCAGGGCTTTTTCATGGTCGTAATAGGCGGATGTGGCTCTGATTTTGGCGGTGTTCCGGTCAAGTTCCGCTTCCAGATAGCGGGTGATGGTGGCCGAGCCTCCCTCGTACTGTTTTTTTACAAGGTCCAGGGACTCCTGGGACATGAGTACACTTCGACGGGCCACGTCAATACGGGCCGTGGCCTCATCACATCGGATATAGGCATTTTTTACGTCAAAACTGATGGAAAGAAGGGCCTTTCGGTCAGATGACAAGGCTTCCCTGAGATTTGAATCGGATAATGCGCTGCCCGCCATGTCGGAAAAACCCGAAAAAAGATTCCAGTTGAGCATCACTCCCACAGCCCAGTTTTCCCTGTCGGTCGAGTAATCCATGTGCCGGTCGTCCAGATAGTATTTACCCATGAGACTGGCCGTGGGAAGAAACGCACTTTTGGACATATCCGTGGCCATGCGTGACTTTCTGACCGCCGCCCGGACTTTGTTCAGTTCGGGACGGTGTTCCAGGGCCACGGCCATGCCTTGTTCATATTTTTCCGGGATGTTGGCCAGTGAAAATGGCGCCGTGTCAATGGATATGTCCCGGGTGGGGTAAACACCAAGAATGGTGGCCAGTGCTGCTGTGGCCAGCTTAAATCTGTTTTTGCTTTTCAAAAGGTCTTCTTCGGCCTGGGCCAACCGGACATTGAGAGACAGAATATCCGATTTCAGCGCGCTGCCACCCTGGAATCGGACAGTCATGATGTCAAGCTGACTTTTCACCGTAGCCACCGATTCTTCGGCGATTTTGATAAATTCACCGGCCGAAAGGCTGTCATACCATGCATTGACCAACTGGGCCGCCACATTGTTCCTGGCGGCCATGCTGTCCCAGGTATTCATGGTCAGGTCCTCCTTGGCCATGGCCCGGCCCAGGACATTTCTGCCTCCGCTGAACAGGCTCATCTGGGCTGACACACCGGATTCGAAGTTTTTGATGGTGCCCGGATCATTGAAGTTGGTAGTTGGATCGAACGTTCGCTGGTCAATGGTTTTGAAAAGAAACCCAGAGGGGAAATCACCCTGGGTGTATTCGGTGTACACATTGATGGAAGGCATAAACGCCGCAGAGGATTTTTTTAGCATGGCTCTGCTCTGGTCGATTCTAGCCGCGGCAATCTGGGTGTCCGGATTGTTTTTAAGGGCCATATTAAGGGCGGCCTTCAGGGTCAGGGTCTTATCCAGGAGGCAGGGGGCCGTATTTTCCGAAGCCCCTTCTGCCTTGGGCATGGGGCAGTAATAGTCACTGAATTCATCTTTGATCCGGTCATAGTCGTAACGCTCAAATGAAAGGGCTTCATTTGAAAATAAAACAGGAACGACGACCAGGCATAAAATGGCTTTGATCAACATGTGTCGTTTGCTCATGGCATCACCCTTGGGAAATTGGTTTTTTAATTATCACAGTACAAAAAGGGGTCACGAACAGGATGTCGGTGACCCGGATGCCCTTACTCTTTGGTGATTCCGAATTTGGTTAAAATGTTTTCAAGGGGACAGAATCCTGTAAATGCAGATTGCAGGAGGTTGACGCCCACAAAGACGGTGAGTAAAAGCCACCAGTGAGAAAACAGTGACAGTAACAGTGAAATTAAAATAAATGATCCGGCAAAGGCCCTGATGTATTGTTCCATTTTCATGATGTTTCTCCTTATATATGGGTTGTTTTTAACTTAGGGTATACGTCATTTATTACTATTGAGCCTTGTGGCCCAAATTGGTTACAAACTTTTTTATAATGTGTGAGAATAGCTATCAACAATTCCCAAAGGAGATCATGGCGTCGGCCACTTTGATGAAACCGGCGATATTGGCGCCTTTGCGGTAGTTGATGACATTCCCGTTCTGCCCATGCTCAACGCATTGATCGTGAATATGTTTCATAATATTTTTGAGCCTTGAATCAATTTGCTTCCGGGTCCAGGACAGGCGCATGCTGTTCTGGGTCATTTCAAGACCGGACACGGCAACACCTCCGGCATTGGCGGCTTTTGCAGGAGCAAAGAGAATGCCTGCCTTTTCAAAGATATCAATGCCTTCATTGCTCACAGGCATATTGGCCCCCTCGGCCACAGCCAGACAGCCGTTGTCGGCCAGGGCTTTTGCGTCCAGTTCCAGAATTTCGTTCTGGGTTGCGCAGGGAAAGGCCAGCTGGCTGGGGACCTTCCAGGGCTTCTGCCCCTCGTGGTATTCAGCCTTGAATGTTTTTGTATACTCTGAAATTCGTTTGCGTTCGACGTTTTTCAACTGTTTGATAAGGGCCAGCTTTTCTTTGTCGATGCCATCCTTGTCATAAACAAAGCCCGAACTGTCCGAGGCAGTGAGGACCTTGACCCCGGAATCGATCAGTTTTTCAATGGTATACTGGGCCACGTTGCCCGACCCGGACACCAGGGCGGTTTTGCCTTCGAGACCGTTTTTATGCTGTTTGAGGATGTTGTCTGCCAGGTAGACCAGACCATAGCCCGTGGCTTCGGTGCGGATCATGCTTCCTCCGAAGGCCAGGCCTTTGCCGGTTATGGTTCCGGTCACCGTGTTGGTCAGGCGTTTGTATTGGCCGAACATGTAGCTGACTTCCCGTGCTCCCACGCCGATGTCGCCGGCAGGAATGTCCGTGTTGGGGCCGATATGCCGGAAGAGCTCATTCATGAACGACTGGCAGAACCGCATGATTTCATGCTCGGATTTGCCCTTGGGATTGAAGTCGGCACCCCCTTTGGCTCCCCCCAGGGGAAGTCCGGTCAGGGAGTTTTTAAAGGTCTGCTCAAAGCCCAGAAATTTAAGGATACTCAGGGTCAGGCCCTTGTCAAAGCGGAGACCTCCCTTGTAAGGTCCGATGGAATTGTTGAACTGGACCCTGTACCCCCGGTTGGCCCGTATGTTTCCGTCGTCATCCTCCCAGCTGACCCTGAAGATAATGATGCGATCCGGCTCGGTCATCCGTTCCAGGATTCTGTTCTCGCAGTAGATGGGCCGACTTTCCACAAAGGGAAGAACATCCTTGGCCACCTCATACACCGCCTGGTGAAATTCCGTTTCACCGGGGTTCCGGCGCACCAGGCCGGCCATGAATTCATCGAGTCTTATTTTGCAGGTCATTTTCATGGAATATTTCCTTTTTCGGAACATTGGGTAGACAGATCAAGAACCCTTGAATGCGTATTTTTTTTACTCACCACCCGTTCGCTGTGCTCACTGAAGGACACGAAGAGCACGAAGAAGAGTAATCAACGGGCTTCTGGCGGTACTGCCTGAGGCATGTTATTCTTCATGAACTTCATGCCCCTCATGGTTAAACTGCTTTTTTTTGTTTTTTCATGTTCCAATATGTGATGGCCCTGTAAAAAGTCAGAAGTAGTATTAAATACAAAATTGTAATAAACGAACATTTCGAAACATATTTGCAATCTTAAATTTATCTTTTTTTTGACTTTGCTCTTTGAAAATCAAAA
>Ga0180007_10000631_pt1 | contig 55906 bp, 47 predicted proteins | sample MM_PC_MetaG_FD_121122 | JGI IMG/M metagenome (GOLD analysis project Ga0180007, IMG submission 121122) | Groundwater microbial communities from the Aspo Hard Rock Laboratory (HRL) deep subsurface site, Sweden - MM_PC_MetaG | ecosystem: Environmental > Aquatic > Deep subsurface > Groundwater...
AAGGCTTTGAAGTCACTGGCAAATATCGTGCAAAAACGGACATTGTACCCTCGCAAGAAAACAGCATTTTTCTTGAATGGGATACTATATTCTCTTGACGAGGGCCTTTTAATGGGTGACCCCGTTTTTTCACTGTTTCCGATGATTTTAGCTGAAATATAAACAAGTCGAGCAGAAACGGCAGTAAGGGGATTAAAAGCCCAAAAACGGACCTGATAAGTTTAGACAATGATTAACAATAGCGAGAAGCTGACAAAAAAATGTATAGCATCAAGGAGATTTGAAACTTGGCTCAGATCAGCAACTTTTCAACACCCTTCTTTATTGATTTTTACAACTTTTTACAACGTACATGGCCCTATCGGCCTTGGTGATCAGCGCTTCCTCGTTATCGGCATCCGTCGGGAAGATGCTGATTCCGATACTGACGCCGATCAAACATTCTCGGCCTGCAAGCAGAAACGGCCTGGTGATGGATTCGAAGATCTTTGCAGCGACAAGTGCTACATCCCTTTGTTCAGTAATCTTGGAAAGGATGACCGTAAATTCATCACCGCCCATGCGGGCCACGGTGTCGGAGTCACGCACACAACCATTCAGCCTTACGGCCACCTCCTTGAGCAGCAAGTCGCCTATGGCATGGCCCAAGGTATCGTTGATGAACTTGAAGTTGTCCAGATCCAGAAAAAGCAGGGCGAATTTATGGTTGTAACGTTTCGCTTGGGACAATGCCTGAGAGAGGCGGTCGCCAAACATAACCCGGTTGGGCAGGTTTGTCAGGACATCGAAATGGGCAAGCTGCTGCAGACGCTGCTCTGCCTGCTTACGGCTGGTGATGTCTCTAATGATCCCGATGGCATTCCACTCACCTTTTAATTTCATAGCGGAAACAGACAACTCAATCGGGAATTCGGTCCCATCTTTCTTTAATGCCGCAAATTCATTAATCCTGCCGACAACAGCCCCTTGTCCGGTTGTTTGAAAATTTCTACAACCTTGAGTAAAGGCCTCACGGAAACGTGGGGAAGCAAGAACCTCATGCAGATTCTTGCCAAGAATTTCCCGGCTTGAGTAGCCAAACAGTCGTTCAGCCGCTTCATTCCAGAACGAAACATTACCATTATTATCAAGTATGATGATGGCGTCGTGGGCGGCAGAGGATATCTTTCTGAATTTGATCTCGCTCTCCTGCAAGGCATTTTCCGCCAACTTCCGCGTGGTTATGTCCCTGATTAATACCAGCCTCGCCGGTTTACCCAGCCAGGTGGTCTCGACAACCAGCATTTCACCCGTGCCCTGCTCCCTGTCGGCGCGGGTAATATCGATCTCGAGGACGGCTCCGGTTGCTATTGGTATTCCCAAAGGGGCGCCCAGGAGTTCGCGTGCCTGTTTACGGAAAAAAATTTCGACGGCAGGATTGACATAGAGTAGTTTTCCATCCTGGTCTGCAACGATGATGGCGTCGGTGCTTTTGTTTACAATGGCCCTGAAGCTCTCTTCGCTGTAACGCAGAGTCTCTTCCAACTGTTTCTTTTCAATGATTCCGGCCAAGGTGTCGGCTATTGTGGAAAGAAACCAATCATCCTCCTGCTTCCTGTTGTGACCTTCTTCCACATAAAGATTCAAGACCCCGAGCAGCCGGTCGCCGGAAAGGATGGGGGTGCAGTAATGGCCGTGGGGTAACATGCCCGGATAACGGATTTCATGACGGTCGTCAATTCGGTCGCAAAATACTGTTTTACGGGTGGATGCGGCCCGACCGCAAATGCAGGTCCCATAAGAAATGTTCGCGCATTTCTCCACCAAGGTCTCGGGCAGGCCCCGGTGAACCCTCAATGAGATCGACGCCTCATCTTCCGCAACAAGGAATATGGCCCCTTTTTTTTGAATAGAAAGCCATGGGATGGCGAGGATCAGATCGAGAATATGAGCCAGGTGTTCGGTAAGGGACAGGGGTTCTAAGGAGATCCGGAGAACGGAACTAATAACGCTCTGGATATCAAAACTCCGGGCGAGTTTTTTTTCTGCCAGCTTTCGATCGTTGATCTGCTGATTGAGTTGGGCATTGGTTTCTTCAAGTTCCGCAACCAGTTCTTCAAGTAAATTTTTCTGTTTTTTCAGTTTCATCGGCGAGATGATAAGAATTTGACGTAGTCACGACTTTCCCGGATATACCAATATCTTGTGCAAGGCCTCCCCCAGTTCTTTTAATCCACATGGTTTGCTGACAACCCCTTGAAAACCATACCCCCTAAAGTCAGCCATTACCGGATCATTGGAATACCCGCTGGAGACGATGGCTTTAACGGCAGGGTCTATTTTAAGCAGCTTGCCGATGGCCTCCTTTCCTCCCATCCCGCCCGGAATGGTTAAATCCATGATAACCACATCGAAAGGCTTACCGCTTTCCTTGGCATTTATATAGAGTTCTATGGCCTCGGCGCCATCCTTGGCAAACTCCACCCCATATCCCATATATCTTAGCATCTCGCCGGTAACATCCCTGACGATCTCCTCATCATCCATCAGGAGTATTCTCCCTATTCCTTTAAATATCTCGCCGGTATCCTTTTCTTTTTTTGCCATACCATGCACAGAGGCAGGCAAGTAAATAATGAAGGTTGCCCCAACCTCTGGTTGAGATGTTACCTCGACAATGCCGTTGTGTTTCTTGACAACAGAATAGACAACCGAAAGCCCCAGACCACTCCCCTTACTTTTGGTGGTAAAATATGGGTCAAATATTTTTGGAAGATGTTTTTTTATTATGCCGATACCCTGATCTTCAATGGATATCTTTATATACATTCCCTTTTCCAGAGGAAGAGCCTGCCCGGCGTCGACAACCATATTTTCAGCCCGTACCTTGATTATCCCGCCTTCGGGCATGGCCTGGTTGGCATTGATGATCAAATTGTTGATGACCTGGCTGATCTGTCCCGTATCGATCTCAGCCGGCCAGAGATCGTCTGCTACCGCAAATTCACACCGCACATTGGAACCGCTTACGGCAAAACAGGCTGCCTCCTTTAGTAATTCTCCGACTGAAGCTATTTCCTTAACAGGTGCTCCGCCTCTGGAGAAGGTAAGCAACTGTTGGCTCAAATCCTTTGCCCGCAGGCATGCCTTTTCCGCTTCGGTCAATCTTTCATAACCTTTATGTTCCGGTGTTGTATACTCCTTTGCCAGCATAATATTACCCAGAATTCCCATTAAAACATTGTTGAAATCATGGGCGATACCGCCGGCCAGGATGCCGAGGGATTCAAGTTTTTGCGCCTTCTGAAGTTCTTCTTCCATTCTCTGCCTTTCGGTAACGTCACGAAAGACCAGCACCACCCCGATAATATTCCCGTTTTTATCAAGGATAGGGGCGCCGCTGTCATCGATAGGCCGTCTTTTTGCGTCTTTGGCTATTAATACGGTATGATTGGCCAGCCCGACGACAACGCCTTCTCGAAGCACCTTGGTGGCAGGATCCTCCACCTCTCTGCCGGTTTCCTCATTAACTATATGGAATACCCATTTCAGGGGTTTTCCGGCTGCGTCTTCCTCCTTCCATCCTGTCAGGGCCACGGCCACTGGATTCATAAATATTACAAATCCTTGACTGTCGGTGGCTATCACCGCATCGCCTATACTATTGAGCGTGGTGGCCAGCCATTGTTCACTCTCTTTTAACCTCCTTTCCATCATATGCTTGTAAAGGGCTATCTCGATGGTGGTGTGTAATTCCCTTTCCTGAAAAGGTTTGAGAATATAGCCGTAAGGCTCTGTTATCTTTGCCCGCTGCAATGTCTTGTCATCGGCATAGGCGGTAAGGTAGATTACCGGAATATCAAAACGGGAGCGAATTTGCGCCGCCGCGTCCACGCCATCCATATTCCCTGCCAGCACGATATCCATCAACACTATATCCACGTTCGTTTCGGCTGCTTTTTTAATGGCTTCCTCTCCGGAAGAGACGCTGGAAGAAACCCCGTATCCCAGATTTATCAGGGTGTTATGTAAATCTTTGGCAACAATGCCTTCATCTTCAACTATCAGGATCCGTGTCTTTGCCATGGCCTTAGCCCCCTTCCCTATATCTATTGATTACATAAACTTCTTCATCCGTTACGGGCGAAGGTAATCTTAAATTCTGTTCCACCACTTCTATCAAGCTCGATCGTACCCTTAAGCTGTTTTACTAAAGTGCTCACTAATTGCAAGCCTAATGTCTCTACGTTCTGGAAGTCCAAATCTTTCGGAAAGCCGGCGCCATTATCACTAACCGTCAGTGTAAGTTCCGTACCGGCCTTCATGTTCCCCATGGCCAGATTCCTATCCAAACGAAACGCGACACGTATCTTGCCCTTCTTACCCTCAGAGAAAGCGTGCTTCAGGCAATTTGAAACCAGTTCATTTATAATCAAACCACACGGGATAGCCGCATCAATACCCAGGAAGACATCGTCAACATTTATATCCAGGGTCACATTATCCGGATAAATCGCATACGAACGTAACAAATAAACGGCAAGGTTCCTGGTGTATTCAGCGAAATCAATCCTCCCGAGGTCTTTGGACTGATACAATATTTCGTGGATCATCGCCATGGATTGGACCCGGTTCCAGCTTTCCTTGAATATCTCAACCCCCTGTTTATCCTTGACATGCATAGACTCAAGCCTGAGCAGACTGGAAATGACCTGCAGGTTGTTTTTAACCCGGTGGTGAATCTCCTTCAGCAGTACCTCTTTTTCTCCAAGAGACGCCCTGATTTGCTCTTCCGCCTTTTTCATCTCATCTACCAGGCGGGCGTTTTCCAGAGAGATGGCCGCCTGGGAGGCCAGGAGTTCGGTAGTCTTTGCCTCTTCCGACGTGAAAATCAGGTCGGCCAAACGATTTTCGAGGTAGAGAATTCCAACCAGTTTAGATTGCTTGACCAAAGGCAGACAAAGGACGGACTTAAGCTTAAGTGCCTGAACCTCGGGATTGTCCTTGAACTCCCCCTCTTCCGAAGCATTATTTAAGGCCACCTTTTCTTTAGTTCGGTGTACATAACGAATAATAGCCTTACAAAGATCCGTGGCCTCGTTAAGATTATATTTGACGGTCCGAACCACATCTTTTTCAGTGATGTGGCTTTCAGCCCGAACCATCAGCCCGTCATCATCTTCGGTCAAAAGATACCCGTGCTGTGCCCCCGAAGCCTCCAGAACCACGTTCATGATCTTTTTCAACAAGGCATCGAGATCCATCTCTTCCGAGAGAGCCAGTGAGGATTTCATCAGGTAATCAATATCCAGACTGGGGAGGATGTAACCAGTGGATTCTACCTCGGCCGGCATGTGGGCCGGGACTTCCTCTATAAAATACTCCGGATGTTTCTCCAGGAGAAAGAACTCTTTACGCTCAGCATGGCATTTTTTATACAGACGGGCGGCTTCATGCAGGTAGACCCCGGCCGTCTCCACGCCGGATGCCTTGAGAAGTTCTCCCCGGCATTCATTAAGGTGGCCCTCAAGCAGGGTGTATCGCTGTGTATGGGCCATGGCTATGGCATCAAAATAGAGGCTTCGGGCCTTTCTGTACTCCCCGGTAACCCTTTCCAGTTCAGCATAGGCAAAGGCCAGATAGGGCCTTAACGTAGGCCCCAACTGGGCCCAGGTCTCAATCTTCTCGATGATTGGTTGAATATCGGACAGTAATTCTTTCTTGCTTTGGTAAATGAGCCCTTTTTCAAACAGCCGGATGGCATTCAGCACCTGAAATACATACCACTGCCGCTTCAGTACATTATCGGTAAGTCCGGTCAGATATTTTCTGACTTCAAGTAAATACTCTTGAGCCTTTTCATAATTTCCGAAGTAATAAGAACTCACGGCCATGAGCACATAATAACTTCCTGCTGAGGCGACATGATTGTCTCGCTCCCATTTTTTAACCTTCTTCTCCATGGGGATGGGCGTATAATTTTTCTTCATCGGCTCAATCCACCCGGCCTGCATGGCCTCGGCCAGGCCAACGGAAAAGGCTAACTGATATTTCTGAGAAAACTGGAAACATTCCCTGGCATACTCATCAATGGCCAACAAGTCAGCCCCCTGCACCTGAAGGTTCCACATCAAAGGACCGTAGGAAAGCCCGGCATTATACAGGTCACCGCAGTTCTTTCCGGACAGGATCGATTTCAGACAATATTTAACCACTTCTTCGGGATGACTCCTCGAATGCATGTTACACCAGACAACCCCGTTCATTCCCCGGGTGGCGCCACGGGTGTTGGGATATTTTTCCGACAGGTTACGGGCCAGGTCTTCATAGCGGAAGGCCTGTTCGAATTCCCCCTGTTCCCCCAGATAAAGACCCATGATTGAAAAAGAGTAAATCGCCGATTCATCCATGCCGCCCTCTAAGCAGTGCTGGGTAGACTGTACGGCCGAAAGATACAGTTGGGGCACCAGACCGGACATGTACAGATCCGGAATAAGTTCACTATAGAAGGCCAGTTCGATCTTACTCTTCCTTTCCCTGGTAAACGGCATATTCAGGATGGCATCCCAGACATTGGCATGTTGAGAGTTTATTTGCTGCATTATCTGCTCACGTTCTTTCTCCGCCAGTTCGGCTGAATCCGGGATCGACTTTCCGAAAAAAGCGAGACCGCGGTTAGCGGTTTCAATGGCCTTGATAAAATTGCCGATGGATGAGAGCGAGGTGGTTTGTTCGGCCAGGGCCTCCGCCTTGTCCAGATCGGTTTCGGCACACTCCAATAATTGATTGAGCAGTTTTTCCGACTTCTCATATCTTCCGCACATCAACTCCGTCTTTGCCAGTTTCTGGTATATTTTAAATGTGATATCATAGTGTGCCTCCCAGCAATCATCCGGCAGAAGCGCAAGGCTTTGTAGAAAATACTCATCGGCCGCTACCGTGGCCAGCGAATCCAGGGCCTTGTTACCGGCATGATAGTTGATTTCCGACAATCGGAAGGCGGTTTCCTTGTCAGGGGGATTCTCCTTTCCCAGGTTCAGATGGGAGGCGATGGTAAAGAGGCTGTCCAGTTTTTCCAGATCCGCCCCTTCGGGAACAGAAGAAAGGAGATGGGTTCCTATCTGCCAATGTATCTGCCGCCGCCTTTCAGGTTTTATGGCAGAGAGAACCGCCTCCTGTACCCGGTCGTGAACGAATTGCAATTGGTCCTTGCTTTCTACCAGAAGACCCTGCCCCAAGGCCGACTTTAACCTCTCAAACGTAATCAATAATGAAATTTCTCTGGTCAGAGCAATTTCATCCGGTGTGAAGCGGTTTCCCATGCAGGCGCAGTATTCGAGCAGGTCAATGGTATCCGGAGGCAGCTTTTGTACCTTGGCGCTGAAAAGCCCCACCACCGTGGACGGCATATCAGACTGCCGGATCTTATCCATGTCCCATTGCCATTGTCTTTTCCCATCTAACAAGAGCAGATCTTCATTATAGAGATAGGACAGCATCTCGCTTACAAACAAAGGATTTCCTTCCGTGAGTTTGGTTATAAAACCGGCCAATATCTTGGTTTGCGAAAGAGGCGAATCAAGGATATAGGAGACCATCTCATAGCAGTACACGGGTTTAAGGGCTTCCAGCCTGATTTCTTGCAGGGGTTGATTGTTTTCCCTGATGTTTTTTATGAGCTTTGTCAGGGGATGGCTTGAATCCACCTCATTATGACGATAGGCCCCGGTCAGAAAGAGGTATGGATGCTCCTTGTAGTTGCTAAAAATGTTGGCCAGAAAATCAAAAGAGGCCACATCGCACCACTGAAGATCGTCGATAAAAAGCACCAGGGGATGTTTATCGCTGGCCAGGCAGGTCAAAAAGCGGCCAAAGACATCATGGAAGCGGTTTCTGGATTCTACCGGCGGAAGCGGCGGAACCTCCGGTTGCGGCCCGATCAGAATCTCCAGTTCCGGGATTACATCGGTGATCATCCGGCCATGGTTGCCAATCGCCCGAATAATCTTTTGCCGCCAGAGAGCGACTCTTTCATCGCTTTCCGTTAAAAAAGTCCTTACCAGACCTCTTAAGGCCTGGATAAGGGAGCTATATGGAACATTCTTTTGATAGACATCGAATTTCCCTGAGGTAAAATAACCCCGGTGCTCTACGATTGGTTTCTGCAGCTCTTGAATCAGGCGGGTCTTGCCGATGCCGGACAGCCCGGAGATGAAGAGGGAACGGAAAAAACCTTTAGCCGCTTTATCATATTCCGTAAGGATAATTTCCGCCTCTCTGCTACGCCCCACCATTTTTGAGATGAAGACCACTCGATGGGTACGGTCATAAGTCCCCAAGGGAAATTCGCTGATAGCGCCGGTGGCCGAATATTCATCCCGGCAGCGCCTGAGGTCGGCCAGAAGTCCGGAAGCGCTCTGATAACGTTTCTCGGGCTGTTTGAGCATTAATTGGGCTATTATATTACTAACAGCAAGGGGAACCTCGGGATTCAATTCGTGGACGGGCGGCGCTACTTCCGCCAGATGAGAATGGATCAATTCCAGGGGGTCGGTGGAAAAGAAAGGAAGCCGCCGGGTCAACAGTTCATAGAAGGTAATCCCCAGGGAATAGAGATCAGTGGAAAAACCGACCCTGTGGTGAATGCGCCCGGTCTGTTCCGGAGATGTATAGGCGAGAGTCCCCTCCACAAAACCACGGTCATAAATGAAATGGCTCACGTCTCTGACATCAAGGGAGGTTATAAAGTCAGTTAACCGGAGATCGGAGATTTCCGTCGTAACTAATATATTCCGGGGTTTGATGCCGCCATGAATAATCCCTGCTTCATGGGCTTTATTTATGACCTCGGCCAGCTTGCACGCTATAGTGAAAAAAACCTTTAAAGTAATTTTAGTCTGTTTCTTGGCCCATTCATCGAGGGTAATCCCTTCAAAATAGTCCTGAATGAAAAAGTGGATATCTCCCCTCACCTCAAGGGATAAAGGCGTGATAAGCTGGGAATCATGCAAGACCTTAAGATGCTCGATTTTCTGCAGAAAGTGTCTTCTTTGATTTTCGGACAGGGGGATGGTTTTTAGAATCTTGAGCGTTAAGGGCCGATGAGGTTTTTTTTGGTGAAAGGCCTTATAAACGATAGATTGGGGGCCCTCACCCAATTTTTCCACCAAGTCATAATCAGCGATTAAGGCCAATATTTCCTTTGTATTCAAAATTTACCTCCGCAAGGCGCCGGCATAATAATGTTTATTTCAGTAATTTTACAACCTTTCCGAAGGTTATTGCAAGACAATTACACTACAATAAGTCATGGACTTGACCAAACAGGAGAAGAGCAGTTCGTTTATGTAGATTTTCTTTATCTTATGGCGGCTATTCAAAAAAAGTTGGACAAAATTGCGCTCGGATTCAGGTCAGGTTCGGCTGAGCCGATTGAGCAAGTGAGGTGATGTCGAGTAGATCGCTTTTTTGTGGTCTCGGTAAGGACCGGATAAAAGTCCCTCGGCCCTGTAAAAATTCACATATATGAACAGCAATGTATTTCCGCCGCTGGATTATGGTTTAATGTTTATGGTATTCACTATACAGTGCGACAGGTTTGATTCGTAACAAAAAGCAGGAGGCAAGCATGAAAGGATTGACCATCGGCAAACTGGCCAGAGAAGCCGGCCTCGGAATCGATACGGTCCGTTTCTATGAGCGTCAGGGTCTGGTCGCGCCGCCGCCAAGGACGAAATCCAATTATCGGGTATATCCCAAAGACGATGTGGCACGGCTCCGATTCATCAAGCGGGCCAAGGCGCTTGGTTTTACCCTGAATGAGATCAAAGAGCTGTTGACTCTCCGGCATGATCCCCATACCACCAGGGCGGACATCAAGGAGCGCACCCTTGCCAAGATTGAGGATGTGAACCGCAAGATCCACGATCTGACCCGGATCAAAGCGGCCCTGGAACACCTTGCGGCCGAGTGCGACGGCCATGGTCCACTCGAAGGATGTCCCATCCTCGCAGCGCTGACCAGCAACGATGGAGAGGATTGCGGCCACACCACATGATGCCGTGATACCACTGCATGATCAATGCCTCAATAAGCCGGAGACTTCACCGTTACCGGTGCCGTCAAATGACCTACGTTCTGAGCACGGATCGGCCTTATCGCGAGGCAGCGCGGGCAGTTGAAGCCATGGATATTATTGCCTTGACGTCGGCAGCCATTTCGACCCCAAACTGCACGCGATTTTCCGTTCTCGGCAAACCCTCCCAAAACCCTGACCCGCCATTACCACTTTCATATACCCCTTTGCGGACAACAACGGACGATTTCTCTATGGATCCGTATACTTATCACCCTGATTCCTCAGGGTGATAAGTGAAAACAAAAAAAAACCGAAAAACCATTGACCTTACACCATAGTCCAATGTTTATCTTATGGTTAAGACCAATCAAGAGATATGGAGGCGGGTCATGACAACAGGAAGCATTTTATGGTTTTTGGCAATTGGCGCTTTGGTCTATTTCATGATGAAAAACGGCGGGGGCTGTTGCGGCGGCCATGATCACAACGGTCACGGTGGGCATCATGATGACGGCGATGCTGAACAAGACGGCAAGGGAGATCATGCCGGCCACCCGGGCGTGTAGCGGCTGGAAGAGGTGAACAATTACCGGCGGTTGAGTTGAAAGACCCAGTCTAGGGAATGGAGGGAGACAGAAACTCCGCCTCGCTGTCCAGCGAGCATCCGGGCCGTTCATTTCGCCTCTGTTCCCGGCAGTGCAAAAAACTTTTTGACTTTTACCCTGACAAAAATATAGGATTAATTAATTGGTAAAATGAAAATATAACCAGTGGGAGGTGAGTCAAATGACGAACATGAACCACGAACACCACAAACATAATGAACATCATGATCATCATCCCGGCCAGCAGACGAACTTTACGGACCCGGTGTGCGGCATGTCAACCGTCAAACAAGGTGAGTTCAGCCGCTACGATCACGACGGCAAACCCTATTATTTCTGCAGCGAGCATTGCCTGACCAAATTCAAAAACGATCCGCAGGCCTATGGCGCGGCGCCGGAAACAACCGCGCGGCACGAGGCAACGACGTACACCGATCCGGTCTGCGGCATGAGCACCGACGATGCTGACACCTTTACCCCCTATACCCATAAGGGGAAAGATTATTATTTCTGCAGCGAGCACTGTTTGACTAAATTCAAAAACGATCCCGGCGGCTTCCTTTCAGAAGAGCCCAGTACCCCGGTTGACATAAAAGAGGGAAAAGTGGCTCCGGGCAGGCAATACACCTGCCCGATGCATCCGGAAATTCTCCAGGATAAACCCGGCTCCTGCCCCAAATGCGGCATGGCCCTCGAACCAATGACTCCGGCGGTTGCCGCCACCCGCACCGAATACACCTGCCCCATGCACCCGGAAATTCTCCAGGATAGTCCCGGCTCCTGCCCTAAATGCGGCATGGCCCTCGAACCACGCACCATCAGTCTTGATGAGGATGAAAAAAATCCCGAGTACGACTACATGCGTAGGCGTTTTATCTTCGCTGCAATTCTCACCGTGCCGCTGGTCATCATCGCCATGCGGGAAATGCTGCCGGGCGGTCATCTCATCGAAAACCTGGCCTCTCCCCGGACTCTCGGCTGGCTGGAGCTGGTCCTGGCAACGCCGGTGGTGCTCTGGGCCGGCTGGATCTTTTATGTCCGGGCCGTGCAATCGTTGGTCAATAGAAGCCTCAATATGTTCACCCTGATCGGTCTGGGTGTGTCCGTGGCCTTTATTTACAGCCTGATCGCCGTGCTTTTTCCTGAGGTTTTTCCGGTCGCCATGCGAGGGGCTGATGGTTCCGTGGGGGTTTATTTCGAGGCGGCGGCGGTGATCGTCACCCTGATCCTGCTGGGCCAGGTCATGGAACTGCGAGCCCGCAGCCAGACCGGCGCCGCTATCAAGGCGCTCCTGGGGCTGGCCCCGAAAACCGCACGGAAAATCAATGAAGACGGCAGCGAGATCGATATCCCCCTAGAACATGTTCAGGTTGGCGATGTGCTCCGTATTCGGCCCGGCGAGAAGGTGCCGGTGGACGGCATGGTAGTCGACGGCACAAGCTCGGTGGACGAATCAATGATCTCCGGCGAACCGATTCCAGTCAAGAAACAGAAGGATGACAAGGTGATCGGCGCCACGGTTAACACGACCGGCGCGCTCAGCATGCGGGCCGAAAAGGTGGGCAGTGACACGCTGCTCGCCCAGATCGTCCAGATGGTGGCTCAGGCCCAGCGCTCACGTGCGCCGATCCAGAAGCTGGCCGACATCGTTGCGGGGTACTTCGTGCCGGTGGTTATTGCCATCGCGCTCACCGCCTTTGGCGTCTGGTATTATTTCGGCCCTGAGCCGCGCCTGGCCCATGCCCTTATCGCTGCAGTGTCAGTGCTGATCATCGCCTGTCCGTGCGCTCTGGGACTCGCGACCCCCATGTCCATCATGGTGGCCACCGGTAAGGGCGCCACCATGGGAGTGTTGTTCAAAAACGCCGAGGCAATCGAAACCATGCGCAAAATCGACACCCTGGTGGTGGACAAGACCGGCACCCTGACCTTGGGCAAGCCGAAACTGACCGGCGTGATGGTAACTGGCGGCATGGCCGAGGAAAAACTCCTGCTGCTTGCGGCAAGCCTTGAAAAAGCGAGCGAACACCCCCTGGCCGCGGCCATCGTGGCGGGGGCAGTTGAGCGCCGGGTTGCGCCTGTCGACGCGGTCGATTTCGATTCGCATACCGGCAAGGGGGTTTCCGGCACTGTGGAGGGAACCAAGGTATTGCTTGGCAATCTCAAACTGATGGAGGATTTTGGCGTTGATACCGCAGCGCTTGCCAATCGTGCCGAAGAGATGCGCAAAGAAGCACAGACGGTCATGTTCGTTGCCGCCGACGGCAAACTCGCCGGTCTGCTGGCGGTATCCGACCCGATCAAGGAAAGCACGCCGGCCGCCATCCGTCAGTTGCACGATGAAGGGCTGCATGTGGTCATGCTGACCGGAGATAACCGGGCCACCGCCGAGGCAGTGGCCGCCAAGCTGGGGATCGATGAGGTGGTGGCCGAGGTGCTGCCTGACGAAAAGGCAGCGGCGGTAAAGAAATTCCAGGACGAAGGCCGCATGGTTGCCATGGCCGGCGACGGCATCAACGACGCGCCCGCCCTGGCCCAGGCCCATGTGGGTATTGCCATGGGCACCGGCACTGATGTGGCCATGGAATCGGCCGGAGTCACCCTGGTCAAGGGCGACTTGACCGGCATCGTCCGGGCCAGGAAACTGTCCCGCGCCACCATGGCGAATATCAGGCAAAACCTTTTCTTCGCCTTTATCTACAACTCGCTGGGCGTGCCGGTGGCGGCCGGGGTGCTCTATCCCTTCCTGGGCATCCTGCTGTCGCCCATCATTGCCGCGGCGGCCATGAGTCTTTCTTCCGTCTCCGTGGTCGGCAACGCCCTCAGATTGCGACACTTAAAAATTACTTGATGTGAACGTTCGATTGGCTAAGGGGCACGATGCCCCTTTTAACAGTAACCCCTGAATGAGGAAAAAAAATGAAAAAAATGATTCAGACCGCTTCCCTGTTGTTGGCCCTTGTCATCACCCTGCCTGTCTATGCCGAGGTGGCGCATCATCCCGAAAAACAGGCCGCGACCGAGATGACGCAGATAGACACGGGAAAAATTGACACCTCGGTGCAGCAGATGCAGGAAATGCGCAAAAGGATCGCAACGGAAAAAGATCCGGCAGCGCGAAATGAACTCATGCACCAGCACATGCAGATGATGCAGGATGGCATGAATATGATGACCATGATGGGCGGCCAGGGCATGATGATGGGCGCCCAGCCCGGCATGATGAAGGAACAGGATACCAGCGCCATGCCCATGGCTGATCGAATGACAATGATGGAAAAGAAGATGGCGATGATGGGTCAGGGAGGCATGATGAGCCCGTGCGGCATGATGGGCATGATGGAGAAAAAAATGATGATGATGCAGGAAATGATGAATGGCATGATGATGCAACAGAAAATGATGATGAAATAATCCGGCTGCCTTTAATCGATTCCCGGCTCCTGGCCAGGAAAATAATGATAACTGCCTGCCAGGGGCTGGCGCAGTCAGGCCCCACAGCAGCCGCCACACTCTTCTCTACTGTTTTCCCGACCGGCATCGCGGCCCTTGCTGATACATTTGCCGTATCTATTGACCAGTAAGTGTGTATTTTTCGCCACTCCACATGGCCTTTTTAATAACAGCGGCCTGGGAAAACAAGGCTCATTGCCCGGGATAGCCTCTCAGGTCATGGGAGAAATAAAGACATTTTCACTCTTGACCCTGTAGTATTGTCCAATGTTTATCGTTAAATCAAGGGAACAACATTGGGAAAACAAGGTGTTCTGTTCCATGAAAGAACGAAATTAAACCAGTTTTTTAGCCGGAGGTGTCGTCATGACGAGCAAAAATTCTTTAACGAATTTTTTTAAGACTCTTACCGGGCCGCGCCTTGCCTTTCTGGCATTTATTGCGGCTGGGGGATATTTCCTCTGGACAGAACATCAGGCACACCTGCTGGGCGCCTTGCCGTATTTAATCTTACTTCTTTGCCCGCTGATGCACATTTTCATGCATCGTGGTCATGGCGATCAGCAGAAAGGTCATAATACCCATAATCATCAAAATCACTAAACATTGAAAGACGTTCCTCGAAAAAGGAGTGTTGAATCATGAACGAGACAGCCCCTGCATACGGTTTATGGTCCCTGGTCATCATTAATTCCGCCATCTTCATCTTTTTTGCCTTCAGCTTCATCAGGCCGAAAACAAGGCTCGACTGGCGTTCGCTGGGCGCCTTTTCCGCCTTTATTGTCGCCCTGTTCGTCGAGATGTACGGTTTCCCGTTGACCATCTATTTCCTGTCCGGCTGGCTGCAGTCCAGGTTCCCGCAATCCGACATCTTTGCCCATGGCAGCGGGCACCTGTGGTATACCCTGTTCGGCTTCAAGGGCGATCCGCATACCAATCCCATCCATCTGCTGAGTAATGTCATGATTTTCGCCGGCTTTTACCTCACCTACCGGGCCTGGCTGGTTTTGCATGCCGCCCAAAAAGAAAAAAAGCTTGCTACCACCGGTCCCTACGGTCTGGTCCGGCATCCGCAATATGACGGCTTCATTCTGATCATGCTCGGTTTTCTTCTCATGTGGCCGACGTTATTGACACTGGTGATGTTTCCGGTGCTGGTGGTCGTCTATATCAAGCTGGCTAGACAGGAAGAAAAGCTGGTGCGGGCCGAATTCGGCGCTACATATGACGATTACGCGAAAAAAGTAGCGGCCTTTCTGCCGAGTTGGCGCCGCAGCGATGTACCTCAATAAATCATTCTCATTAAAAGGGAGGTGAGCAGCAATGATGCACTGGTTCGGCAATTACGGCATGGATATGGGGTTTGGCTGGGTTTTCATGATCCTTTTCTGGGGCATAATTTTCTTTATAGCTATCTCCCTCTGGAAGAAATATGATTCCGGCGGTAAAGAAACAGCGGATGAGATTTTGAAAAAACGGTACGCGCGCGGCGAAATCTCAAAGGAAGAGTTCGAGCGCATGAAAAAGGACATCAGAGAATGAATGGCAGCCGGAAAAAAATCAACAATCTTCTAATATCGATATATCACTACAAGAACCTCATAGTTTGAGGCCGCAATGGTACCGTTGATCAGAAAAGAAAATGCAGGCAGGATTTCGGCAATCGCCCTGCCGGTGCTTTGCATCACCATCCTTCATTATCGGACCGGTCATCTCCAAATTTCCAGCCACATCCTTTTTCGAGAGCTCTACTTTCTGCCGATTATTCTCGCCGGATTCTGGTTCGGGGTTTCCGGAGGCATGGCTGCTTCCCTTTCCGTCACTCTTTTGTATCTGCCTTTCGTCCTTGCTCTTCCCGAAGAGATCAGCGGTCATAACTTTGGCAATCTCATACAGATCATCCTTTTTAATGTATTCGGCCTGGTATTCGGCCTGCTGTTTGATCGGCAGAAAAGACAACAGCAGAAACTGCTGGAAGTGGAAAACCTTGCCGCCATGGGAAGAGCAGTATCCTGCATCGCACATGACTTGAAGACCCCTCTCATGGCCATTGGCGGTTTTGTGCAGCAGGTGCGGCGTAAAGTGGCAGATGACCAGCTCACCATGAAGCTGGATTTTGCCGTGGAACAGGTTCGGCGGCTTGAAGCCCTGGTCGGTGACATGCTGGCCTTTGCCAAACCGTTAAATCTGCAATGCCAACAAGGCGCTGTTAATGATCTTATTCATGAAGTCGTGATGATTTCCGGGGAAAAGGCTGCGCGGCATGCAGTAACAATAGTGACCGAACTGCAGGAGGGCATGCCGGCCTTTGCATACGATCCGCACCGCCTGCACAGGCGCTGCTGAACCTGGTCAATAACGCACTGGAGGCCAGCCCCAAAGGGGGAGAGGTTGTGATTCGCAGTCAAGTCAATGGGGCATGCATCACCATAGAGATCATTGATCAGGGGGACGGCATTCCCAAAGAACGGCTTGACGATATCTTTACTCCTTTTGTGACAACAAAAAAGGAAGGCACAGGTCTCGGGCTGCCGATCGTCAAAAAGGTCATTGAAGCGCATGCTGGCTCAATCACGGTGAACGAAAACAGCGGAAAGGGGGTCACCTTTCGGATCACTATCCCCTTGACGTTCCATAAGCGCGGCTGAAAAAAGAAGGAGACTACAATGCCTGAAAAAAAACGGATATCCTCTTTGTGGAAACTCGCGGTTGCCGTCATCTTTGTCCTGCTCAGCCTGGCAACGGTTCAAGCGAAAACCACTGAATACCACCTTGAAATTGCCTCTCAGCCTGTCAACATCACCGGCAAGCCGACCACGGCGATGACCATAAACGGTTCCATTCCCGGTCCGGTTTTACGATTCCAGGATGGGGATCTCGCCCGCATTCATGTCAGTAACAGGATGGAGGTTGAAACCTCTATTCACTGGCACGGCATCCTGGTGCCCCCCGGCATGGACGGGGTTCCGTATATCAGCTTTCCACCAATCGCCCCGGGCGCTACCTTCACCTACGAGTTTCCCATCCGGCAGAGCGGCACATACTGGTATCACTCCCATACGGGTCTGCAGGAACAAAGAGGCGTGTACGGCTCAATTGTCATCGAACCGCCTGCACCGCGTTTCCAGGCTGACCGTGATTATGTGATCCTGCTTTCCGACTGGGCCGATGAAGACCCGCACCAGATTATCCGCACCCTGAAACGCGGCAGCGAATGGTTTGCCATTGAAAAGGGCAGCGCGCAAAGCATATTCGGCGCCGCCCGTCTCGGCATGCTTGCCGATTATTTCAAGCGTGAGCTGCAACGCATGCCGGCCATGGACATCGCCGATGTCGCTTATGACCGTTTTCTCGCCAACGGCAGACCGGAAATACACCTTGACGCCCAACCAGGAGAAACAATCCGTCTGCGGATCATCGATGGATCCGCCACCACCTTTTTCCACCTTGAATTCGCAGCCGGTCCCATGCAGATCGTAGCGGCTGACGGTATCGATGTTGAGCCGGTGGAAATAAAGCGTTTTCTTGTCGGCGTTGCGGAAACCTATGACGTGCTCCTCCAGGTTCCGCAAAAAGGCGCTTATGAATTTCGGGCAACCGCGCACGACGGTTCGGGTTTCACCACCGTGTGGCTCGGCAATGGTGATTTCCACGCCGCGCCCGACGTGCCGAAAGCGAATCTGTATCATGCCATGGGCGATCTCAGCCTGAGCAGCCTTTTTGCTCTGAATCCAGCCGCCGGCATGGGCATGGGCGATGATGCGGTCGCATCCGGCATGTTCGACAAACCAGGGATGACGGCAATGGACGGCATGCATGATATGGGGCATGATATGGGGCATGCCATGGACAAGATGGAGATAATGGAAAAACCGGCTATGCCCGGCATGGAGCTTAGCGCAGGTTCCCGACATATGGGCCATGATATGAAAAGTCATGCGGCACCGATGACCGGGGGTATGGAAAAAAGCGAAAAGGCGCAGCCTGCCGCAGGCCACGCCGGCCACGACATGTCAGACATGGCCGGCATGGGGCAAGGGCAACAGGACATGACAAAAGCCCAAGGCGGACGGAGCGGTAAAAAATACGGCACCGATTTCCGGCCGATGGCCTCCGATGTTTCCTCGGCCGGCAATCTCGCCATGGATGGCATGGATCAGAGTCGCCCCTGGCCTCCTTATGACAAACTACGGGCCACCGGTTCAACCGCCTTTGCCGGCAACAAGCCGGTGCGGGAAATCCGTCTCACCCTGGACGGCGATATGGAACGCTATGCCTGGTTTTTGAACAACAAGGCCCTTTCCGAGAGTGACGTCATTCCCGTAAGCCAGGGCGAGATTGTCCGTTTCATCATGATCAACCGCACCATGATGCACCATCCCATGCATTTGCACGGCCATTTTTTCCGGGTCATCAATGGCCAGGGCGATCATGCGCCTCTGAAACACTCAGTCAATGTCGCTCCCATGTCCACCACGGTTATCGAATTCGACGCCAACGAGGTCGGAGACTGGTTTTTCCACTGCCATCTCCTCTACCACATGAAAAGCGGCATGGCCCGCATGGTCCACTACGACAATTTTGTGGCGCCGGACGCGGTTACCGCCATCCGTCCTCAACTTTACAGTGAGAGCTGGTACTTCTGGGGAGAGGCGGAGGTGTCAAGCAACATGACCGAGGGTTTTCTGAAGGCTGCCGACACCCGGAACACCATTTCGGCGGAATGGAATTCCGGCTGGCAGCGCGTTGATCAAAATGAATGGGAAGGGCTTCTTTCATGGGATAGATACATCAATCGTTTTCTCACCATGTTTGCCGGTCTTGATATGCTGGGCGAAGGAAGCGAAACGGAGCATACTTGGGGAGTATTCGGCATCACCTGGCTGCTGCCGCTGAACATTGAGTCCCGCTATTGGCTGGATACCGATGGCGGCGGCCGTTTCAAGTTCAAAAAGGAATTTGCCCTGACCCCGCGTCTGGCTCTGATCGGTGAAGCCGAATACGATACGCACCTCTCAAAATGGGAAGGCAAAACAGGCCTCACATATACGCTGTCGAAAAGCCTTTCCCTGATTGGCCAATGGCATTCCGATTTTGGCTGGGGGGCTGGCGCAATCATTCGTTTTTAGACCCTCTGTCCAAAACATTTAGGAGCCGTTACGAAATAACTTGTACAATTCTGACCGTTCCTTTACGGCTCCTTATGCCGTTTTGGTTATCAAGAATGACCATGTTATTTTTTTACAACGGCTTACGACAAAGGGTCTATGTGGTAAGTTGGTCGAACAACGTCTTGCAATTATTTGAACTATAGAGGGTCTTATACCCCAAGGGTGAACTGGAAAGAGTCCAGGACCTTTAATAAATTCCAGTTTATCTGGGTTAGACAGGGAAATCACGGGGAAAAAAATGAATCTTGTTAATCAGCCCGCTGTACATTTTCAGCTTCAGGATGCCTCCGGCCAAATGCACCGGCTTTCGGATTATACTGGTTGCTGGCTGCTTATGGTCTTTCACCGGCATCTCGGCTGACTGCCCTGCCAGGGCCATCTCTCGCAGTTGCGGGAACGAAAAGACGAGCTTTTGCGCAAAAATATCAAGGTGGTCGTAGTAACCTTTGAGGCCGGTTTTCTGGCCCGCCGCTATATGGAGGAAACCGGCCTCGAGTGGCCGTTGCTTGTTGACGCGAATCGTGATATCTACCGGGCCTATGGAATGCTTGACGCCGGCTTCTGGGATGTTTGGGGGCCAAGTACCTGGTTGGCCTATCTCAAGGAGATCCGACGCGGCCGACTGCCGAATAAATCGTCAGGCGATATCCGGCAGCGGGGCGGCGATGTGCTGATCGATGCGGAGGGCATTGTGCGGCTGCATCATGTCGGCTTCGGGCCGGCCGACAGACCTGAGGTTGCTGCCATTCTGCAGGCCATTTCCTGATTTCTCTTTCCGGCCTGTCCTTGCTCATTTCGAGCACGGAAAAACGGGGTCTTGCCATATCAGTTTATTATATTTCAAGACCTGAACCAGTTTTTTTGCGGTATTATTAGGAAATTATGCCTTTTGCATACTTTGAACTCCAGAAAAAAGCCACCAATTTGAACCGGACAACGAGACAATTTTTTATTCTGTACCAACCGATGCGACAATGTGTCACTTTGGAAATGGTACTATTCTGTACTATATTTATTATAAAAAATTTATTAGATAATAATTTCCAAAATGTTTCTCAGTAATCATTATTCGACAAGAAGAAAGATTTTTTGCCCAGGGACATTGTTTTCTCACAAGTAGTGAAAAAAAATCTTTTAATTTAACTCAGATCGACAAAGAAGACATATGGCTGAAGTCAAAGAAAGGCGTGGGGCGCCCCGGGCGCCTATGGGAACAAAAATAAAATGGAGTATTGCAGGAAGCAGTCAATGGCATGAGGACAACTCCCAGAATATCAGCTCCACCGGCATGATGATCCGGACCCAGGATTCAATTGAACCGGGGTCTACTATAAAATTAAGTTTCAATCTTCCTAATCTCAAATTTCAGGCTCCAATTACCGTGGAAGCAGAAGTAGTACGTGAGGTCAAGCGCAATGACCGGCAAATTGGTTTAGGTTTGAGATTTTTGACCCTCAAATCAAGCAATTATCAAGTTGTAGAAGAATTTGTTTGCCGCATACTCGACCTGCCTCTAGACGAGAACATGGCAGAACTGGGAAGCCACGATTTTTCTGGTTATTCTTTTCAAATGGATCGTCTGGTTCGCGAAGCTGAAATTAAGAAGTTAGAGGCACTGGAACGAAAGATTGTCAAGGAACAAACTGAAAGGCGTCGAGTCTTTTTTAAGCTGTGGATCCGACGCGGGGTCCTGGCGGTCTTATTGCTATGTAGCTTTTTCCTATTGTTCAAGGCGGTTCGCTTTTTCCTGGATTTGGCTGATCGTATTAATGTGGGTCAATAAAGTTCTTGCTGTATTTTTATCACCTTTGCTACCATAGAATATTCTTTATTTTGTTATCATATGACTTGGTTGTATCGCTAAAGAAATTCATAACCCTAACCAGCTGTTTCAAGAGAGTCGACAATGCCAAGAAAAATCCTTGTGGTTGATGCATCCCCGGTGATGAGAACGATTATCCGCACCACGATTCAATCCAATTTAAGCGATGTGGTAGTGTTGGAGTCCAATGATGGGCAAGAGGCGGTTGCGCAGATTAAGAAAGAAAAATGCGATCTAATCCTTTCGTCTTGGGAACTGCCGGTGCTGGATGGGGTTGAACTCTTCTGGAAAATTCGTGAGATCCCTGGACGGCAGGACATCCCTTTTGTGCTCTTCACGAGCAAACAGGAGGATAAACAGCATGCACGGATAAAGGACTCAGGCATCAAGTATTGCCTGCCCACCCCTTTTAAACCCGAGGTGCTGGTGGAGATTATTAACCGTTTCTGTAATCCCATCAGCCTGCGCACAAGTACCCGTTACAGCATTCCAGGGACCAAGATCGAAATCGCCCAATCCCGGAAGCAGTATCACGCCAATATGGTCAATATCAGTGAGGGAGGGGTGTTGTGTGATATGGATTTTGTCGAGGAGTATAAAATCCACCTCCCGGTTGTTATTACCATCACCTTTCCGCCCGACTTCGAAAACCTTGTCGTCCGTGGGTTGTATGCCGTCCTGGTGAACCTCAATGTTTTGGCCTATTGTGTCGATCACACCCCGGATAAGGTCAGGATTGCCTATAAATTTATTCTGGCGCCTTCCGATGCCCAACAAACCATGCAAAAGGTTTTTAACCTGGCAGAAGAACAGAAAAAGCAAAAGTCCCGGTAAGAAGACCCTGTTCGTCAAACCGAAAAGGTGCGGCCCCTTATGCCGTTCATAGTATTGCGATATTACAGTTATTTTTTTACAACGGCTTGGTAACCACCGCAGGCGGGACCCGAAGAGAATTATCAATTTCTTCTGCAGTATTCCGACTTCCCAGACTAATCCGCAAGGCGCCGTTCTGTCGGCCGACAAAATCACCCAATAAATCGAGAATGAGACGCCTTATGGACAAGAACACTTCGCTAAATATTACAAAAAGATGGCATTCTCTTGGTGTGGAAAAGGTCTTTGCGGCCGTCAATAGCAATACCGAAGGCCTGACAAGCGAAGAAGCAGCCAAACGCCTGGCGCAATTCGGCCCAAACAAATTAAGCCCGCCCAAAAAGCGCGGCCCCTTTGTCCGTTTTATGATGCAGTTTCATAACGTGCTGATCTATGTTCTGCTGGGCGCCGGCGTTGTCACTGCCCTCATCGGCCACTGGGTGGATGCGGGAGTCATCATCGGCGTCGTGTTCATTAACGCGGTCATCGGCTTTATCCAGGAAGGCAAGGCCGAGAGCGCCTTGGAAGCGATAAGAACCATGCTCTCTCAATACACGCTGGTCTTGCGCGATGGGAAAAGACTTACCCTGACGGCCGAGGCGCTGGCGCCCGGCGACTTTGTCTTCTTACAGTCAGGTGACAAGGTTCCTGCCGATCTAAGGCTTATAAAAACAAAAGAACTGCGCATAGATGAGGCTCCCCTCACCGGCGAATCACTGCCCGTTGAAAAAACAGCCCTCCCGGTCAATGAAAACGCAACGGTTGGGGACCGTAAGTGCATGGCATATTCGGGAACTCTCGTCACCTTTGGCCAGGGCACGGGCCTGGTTGTCGAAACCGGCGACCGAACCGAAATCGGCCGCATCAATATGCTCTTAACAAAAGTCAGGCCATTAACAACGAGACTGCTTACCCAGATCTCTGAATTCGGGCAGCTGCTGACCGTGTCGATCCTGGGGATTGCCGCCGCAATCTTTATCTTTGGCGTCTTTGTCAGAAATTATGGCATGAGCGAGATGTTCCTGGCTATGGTCGGCTTGGCCGTGGCCGCGATCCCGGAAGGGTTGCCCGCCATTATTACAATCACCCTGGCCATAGGTGTGCAGCGGATGGCCAGACGTAATGCCATTATCAGACGACTACCCGCTGTCGAGACCCTTGGCTCGGTTACGGTAATCTGCTCCGACAAGACCGGCACGCTGACCCGTAACGAAATGACGACTCAGACGATTACCGCCGCCAATTTCTTTTTCGAGGTGAGCGGCGGCGGCTATGATCCCCACGGCGGCTTCTCTCTTGACGGTAAAGACGCGGCGCCGCCGGCTTACCCCATCTTGATGGAAATTGCCCGGGCGGGATTATTATGCAATGATTCTCAGCTGCAGGAGATTGGTGGCAGGTGGGAGATCCAGGGTGACCCCACCGAAGGGGCGCTCGTTGTGCTAGCCAGGAAGGCCGGGCTTGATCCTGTTTCCGAAAATGCCCGGTTTCCGCGAACCGACGTTATTCCCTTTGAGTCCGAGCACCGCTTCATGGCGACCCTCCATCATGACCATGCCGGCCACGGTTTCATTTATGTCAAGGGGGCACCCGAGCGTATCCTTGAGATGTGTTCGCGGCAGCGGTGGCATGGCGAAGACCGTCCTGTTGATACCAATTACTGGCATGAACGGATCGAGCAGATCGCCGGCAGCGGCCAACGTTTGCTTGCCGTTGCCGCTAAACCGGCGGAGCCGGACCAGCGCCAGCTTGATTTTTCCCATGTCCAAGGTGGCCTCACCCTCCTAGGATTGTTCGGAATTATAGACCCTCCCCGCACCGAGGCGATTGAAGCAGTTAAAACCTGCCGGGGCGCCGGCATCAGGGTCAAGATGATTACCGGGGATCACGCGGTAACCGCCAGGTCAATCGGGGTAATAATGGGGATCGGAGACGGCGTCCAGGTTGTCACCGGGGTGGAAGTTGATGCCTTAAACGATGAGCAGTTGAGGCTTCGTGTACAGAATAGCGATGTGTTTGCCAGGGTCAGCCCGGAACATAAGCTGCGTCTGGTCCAGGCGCTGCAGGCCAATGGCGAAGTTGTGGCTATGACCGGTGACGGGGTAAACGACGCCCCGGCCCTGAAGAGGGCCGATGTCGGCGTTTCAATGGGCATCAAGGGAACGGAGGTTGCCAAAGAGTCCTCTGAAATGGTCTTAGGGGATGACAATTTTGCCTCCATAGCCCACGCTGTTGAGCAGGGGCGAACAGTCTATGACAATATCAGGAAGTCAATCATGTTTATCCTGCCCACCAACGGCGGGGAGGCCGGGATCATTATCGCCGCCATTTTATCGGGTAGAATGCTGCCGATTACTCCGGGCCAGATCTTGTGGATTAACATGATCACAGCCATCACCCTGGCCCTGGCCCTGGCATTCGAGCCTGCAGAGAAGGGGGTGATGAAACGGTTACCGCGCGACCCGCGCGAGCCGCTGCTGTCTTCATTCCTGATCTGGCGGATCATATTTGTTTCATCGATTATCATCATAGGCACCTTCGGCCTTTTCCTGTGGAACCGCCTCCATGAGATGCCGATTGCCGTCGCCAGGACGGTAGCAGTGAATACGCTGGTCATGTTCGAGGTTTTTTATCTCTTTAACACCAGATACTTAAAAGAAGCAGTGCTTAATCGCCAAGGCTTGCTGGGCAACCATTCCGTGCATATTGCCGTTGTTCTGGTTATTGCGGCACAGCTCCTGTTTACGTATGCCAAGCCCTTCCAACTTCTTTTTGATTCAGCGCCCTTGACCATGGCAGACTGGACGAGGATCATTGCTGTTGCCTTTTCGGTTTTAGTCCTGGTTGAGCTGGAGAAATTCTTCATCCGCAGAAGAGAACAGCGCAAAAGGCTGCTGGCTGAAGTTTCGGTCATACAAAGGCGAATGTATTCGCCAAAAAAATCAAACCAAAAGGAGAAGTGCCATGAAACTGGAAATCAGCGTACCGGAAGTCAAAAAAAATTTTCAAAAGGGACCTGAATTGACAACGGGAGGCTGACCATGAATCCAGAACGATATCTTCCAAGATCTTTACCGGCACCATTAAAAGGCTTGACGGATCTGGCGCTTGACCTGCGCTGGAACTGGAATCACAGCGCCGACAAACTCTGGCAGACGGTCGACCCGGAACTCTGGGAAGCCTCCGGTGATCCCTGGTTGATTCTGGAAAGCATTTCACGAAAGCGGCTGGAGGCGCTTGCCGTTGATGCCGCTTTCATTGTTGAATTGCAGCGACAGCTCGCACATCGAAAAAATTATCTGAGTAAATCGACCTGGTTTGCAGAGAAATATGGGGGCGACACGCTGGGGAATGTGGCCTATTTCAGCATGGAATTCGGCTTGACCGAGGCGCTGCCGATTTATTCGGGTGGCCTGGGCGTTCTCGCCGGTGATTTCCTGAAAACGGCAAGTGATCTTGGTCTTCCCATGGTTGGCATAGGGCTCATGTATCAACAGGGTTATTTCCACCAGGCGTTCGACACCAACGGTGACCAGCTGGCGTTTTTCCCTTACAACAATCCAACCATGCTGCCGGTGCTGCCTTTGCGTGATGCCGATGGCGAGTGGCTGCGGGTCAGCGTAGAATTGCCGGGACGCACGCTGCAGTTGCGCGGCTGGCAGGCCCAGGTTGGCCGCATCCCGCTGTATTTGCTTGACAGCAATGACCTGCTTAATTCCCCGGGCGACCGAGGCATTACCGGCGAACTCTATGGAGGCGGAATGGAGATGCGTCTGCAGCAGGAGATGGTACTCGGCATCGGGGGCTGGCGCCTGCTGGAAGCATTAAATATTAATTGTTGCGTCTGCCACTTGAACGAAGGGCATGCCGCTTTTGCCGTGCTGGAGCGGGCCCGCTGCTCCATGAAACGAAGCGGACAGTTATTCGACATTGCCCTGCGATGTACCCGAGCCGGTAATATTTTTACCACCCACACTCCGGTTGAGGCAGGATTTGATCGTTTCCCTCCGGAACTCATGGCGCAATATTTCTCCCATTATGCCGACCGCCTGGGTATTTCCCTGGCGGCCTTGCTTGATCTTGGCCGCGCTGGGGTCGGCAATGACCTTGAGCCCTTTAACATGGCCTATCTGGCGCTTAACGGCAGCGGCGGAGTGAACGGAGTCAGCCGTCTGCACGGAGAGGTGAGCAGGAGTATCTTCCGTCCCTTGTTCCCCCGCTGGCCGGAAGGTGAAATTCCCATCGGGCATGTCACCAATGGCGTGCATGTGCCATCGTGGGATTCGGCGGCGGCCGATGACCTGTGGACAAAGTTGTGTGGAAAAGAACGCTGGATGGGCGCCCTTGAGGATATTGAACACGCCTGTCAAAAAGTTCCCGACGAGAAATTATGGGAAATGCGAAGTCAGGCGCGACTGCCGCTTATCAAGGCAATGCGCCGACGCCTGGCCCGCCAGCGCGCCACCTGCGGCAACCATGAGGGTGTCGATCTGTGCGTTCAGATGCTCGATCCAAATACCTTGACCATTTGTTTTGCCCGCCGTTTCGCCGGCTACAAACGACCCGCCTTATTGCTTGCCGATCCCGATAGGCTCGTGCGTCTGCTGACCGATATCCATCGGCCGGTGCAACTTATCATTGCCGGCAAGGCCCATCCTTATGACGAAGAAGGCAAACGTCTCGTGCGCCAGTGGAATGATTTTCTGCGCCGGCCGGAAGTGGAGGGGCATGTCGTTTTTATTCAAGATTACGATATGGCTTTGGCCGCCGAGCTGGTTCAGGGTGCGGACCTTTGGTTAAACACGCCGCGCCGGCCCTGGGAGGCCAGCGGCACCAGCGGTATGAAGGTGCTGGTCAACGGCGGGCTGAACCTTTCAGAACTGGACGGTTGGTGGCCTGAAGCCTATCGTCCGGAGCTGGGATGGGCGCTTGGGGATGGCAAAGAGCATGAAGACCCTGCCTTCTGGGACAGCGTGGAAGCAGAGGCGTTGTATACCATCCTGGAACAGGACGTCATACCGGCTTTCTACAACCGTGATGAACGCGGAATACCCACGGCCTGGGTGGCACGGATGAGGGAAAGCATGGCGCGGCTGACGAGCAGATTTTCCTGCAATCGCATGGCGCGGGAGTATATTGATGATTACTATCTGCCGGCAGCCGAGGCATATAGGCGGCGGGCTGCAAACAATACCAGCCTGGCTGTTGACCTGGAAAAATGGCACAATGCTCTGGCCATACATTGGGCACATGTGCGTTTCGGCCAGATAATGGTCCGCGAGTCCGCAGGGGATATCCTCATGCGCGTCGAGGTTTACCTCACTGGACTGGAGCCGGAAACGGTGCATGTTGAACTGTATGCGGAGCCTTCCGGAGAGGACAGCGGTCCCCAACGTATCAGCATGGCCCGTGGCGACAAACTCGCAGGCACTGAAGACGGCTACCTGTTTCACGCGGCATTGCCGGCCGGCCGGCCGGCCGGCGACTATACGCCGAGGTTGATTCCCTGCCACCCTGAGGCATTGATACCACTGGAGGCCAACTTTATTCTCTGGTATTTATAACAACAAAAAAGCATATCGCGGTTAACAATCATTATCAGTCCCTGAGAATAGAGGCTTTCCTTTCAGTTTATTGGTAAGCCTGAACTGTTGCATAAATTCCTTAAAGGAGGTGATGGCAATGATCAGCTCACCCGCAGCAAATGATATCTCCATTGTTCTGGCCGGGGAGGCCGGCCAGGGAATCCAGACCATTGAACAGCTGCTGACCAAGATACTTAAATTGGACGGGTTTCACATCTATGCCACCAAAGAATATATGTCCAGGGTGCGGGGCGGGACCAATTCCATCAGCATCCGCGTGGCTTCAAAGCCGGTGCAGGCGCCCCTGCAGCGCATTGACCTGCTTGTTGCGCTGGATGAGAAAGTAATCCCGCATCTGCAGTACCGCATAACAGAGGAGACGATGATCGCCGGCGATACCGAGGTGCTGGGTCCCGTCCCCGGCATATTGCATATCCCTCTCAGGCAGATGGCCAGGGAACTGGGCAATGAAATGTATGCCAATACCATAGCTCTGGGCCTCATCTCGGGTCTGCTGGCAGTTGATGATCAGCTCATGGAGAAATACCTGGGCAGTCGCTTTGCTGACAAAGGCGAGGACGTGGTTGCCAACAACATCAAGGCCGCACGCCTGGGATATGACAGGAGCCGGGCCATGCGGCAGAGCGGAGAAATCCGCTTTGCCGAGATCATCAGACACGAGAACAGCGATGAGATCATGGTCAATGGTTCCGAAGCCATTGCCATGGGAGCGATTGCCGGCGGCTGCCAATGCATCACCTCTTATCCCATGACGCCGGGAACCGGGGTAATCACTTTCATGGCACAGCACCAGCATGATTTCAACCTGGTCGTCGAACAGGCCGAGGATGAGATCGCCGCCATCAATATGGCCTTAGGTGCCTGGTATGCCGGCGCCCGGGCAATGGTGACCACTTCCGGCGGTGGTTTTGCCCTCATGACCGAAGGGGTCAGTCTGGCCGGCATGCTGGAAATGCCCGTGGTGATCCATCTGGCCCAGCGCCCTGGTCCGGCCACCGGACTGCCCACCCGGACGGAACAGGGTGATCTGGAATTGGCGCTCTATGCCGGACATGGTGAATTTCCTCGTATCATTCTCGCCCCCGAATCTCTGCAGAACGCTTTTGATTTAAGCCGCAAAGCCTTTGACCTCGCCGACAGATACCAGGTGCCGGTAATCATCCTGACTGACCAGTACCTGGTTGACACCTATTACAATACCGCCGTTTTTGATTTACACCCCCGTGAGAATGAACACTTTATTGTGGAGACAGCCGAGGATTACCGAAGGTATCAACTCACCCCTGACGGCATTTCACCGCGCGGCATTCCCGGCAGGGGCCTGGGTCTGGTGGGCGTGGACAGTGACGAGCACGATGAGGCCGGCCACATCACCGAAGATCTGGAACTGCGGGTGAAGATGGTCGATAAACGTTTGCGCAAGCTCACGAAGATAAAAGAGGAACTCCACCCTGCCGGATTAGAGGGCCGCAAGGATTGCCGGACGATTGTCGTCAGCTGGGGGTCGGCCAATCCCATTGTCAGGGAGGCGCTAGAGCGGCTTGGCAGTAATGATGTAGCGCAGATTGCCCTCCAGCAGGTATATCCTTTGCCGGCCGATTTGCAACAATACCTGACAACAGTCGACAAGACGATCATCGTCGAAAACAACGCCACATCACAGATGGGCAGCCTGATCCTGCGGGAAACAGGGCACAGGTTTCACCATAAAATTCTCAAGTATAACGGTCTGCCCTTTACCGTGGAAGAACTGGTTGATGATCTGCAAAAATGCTTATCTGCATCATGATGCGGGAGGAGAGAGAGTCATGAATTTCGACATGGGAAAAATCGATATCGCCTGGTGCCCCGGCTGTGGAAACTTTGGAATTCTCAATGTTCTGAAGCGCACACTGGCTGAACTGGAAATCCGGCCCCAGGATCTGGTGCTGGTATCCGGCATCGGCCAGGCGGCCAAAACGCCTCATTATATACAAGCAAATTTCTTCAACGGCCTGCACGGCCGGGCCCTTCCCCCCGCCACGGCAATAAAGGCGGTCAATCCGGAGTTGAATGTCATTATTACCAGCGGCGACGGCGACATGTACGGTGAGGGCGGCAACCATTTCATCCATGCCATCCGCCGCAATCCTGATCTCACCGTAATCGTGCATAACAACATGGTTTACGGCTTGACCAAAGGCCAGGCCTCTCCCACCAGCCAACTGGGGTTTGTCACGCCGCTTCAGGTCGACGGCGTTTTTGCGGAGCCTTTCAATCCCCTGGCGGTAGCGGTGGCGCTGAACGCCTCTTTTGTCGCCCGCACCTCCATTCATGACCTGAAGCTTACCCAGAAGATATTTGCCCTGGCTATCCAGCATAAAGGATTTGCTCTGGTGGATACCTTTACGCCCTGCGTCTCCTTTAACAAGATCAACACGCGGCGATGGTTCCAGGAGCATACCTATATTGTAGATGACAATTATGACCCACGGGATAGAAATGGCGCCTTCAGCAAGGCTGTCGAGGCGGACCCATGGCCTTTGGGAGTAATTTACATGAGTCCGCCCAAGCCGAGCTTTGAGGAAAATCTCTCTGTCTACAAAAGCAACAGGCAACCGCTCATCATGCGGGAAGTGCAATGGGAAAAACTTGAAACCTTGATTGACAGCAGGAAAAGATAAATTTACACTGTCGGCCTAAATAAGCAGCTATACATGACGTCATAAGTAATTGCGCATGACTTTAAAATTCCATCGCTCTCTCGCAAGTGCGATACAGAAGGTTTGGGGCATTATGCGCAAGAATTAATGTCGTCGTGTATAATAAAGAAGAGAGTCCCTTTGGGGGACCACGTCAAAGGAGGATATCATTGAAACTGAAGGCCGTATTGTCTCTGTTGCTTGCTTTTTCCCTCATTGCCGGCACGGCTCACGCCGGACGCAAGGCCAATTTCATCTTCACCGATCTGAACGGGGCAAAATACACCACGGCAACTCTCAAGGGAAGGCCGCTTGTCATCTATGTCGGCTCTCACCTCTGACGGCAATGCGCTGATGCGGCTCCCAGTCTGGAAGAAGCTTATCTGGCATACAAGGAGCAGGGCGTTTTCTTTCTCGCTGCTTTTTACATGAGCACGACCCAGGATATCCTGCAATTCAAGGAGCAGCATCACATAACCTTTCCGGTGGGCAAGGCAAGAGGCGTGGCAAAAGAACTTCGGGTGGCAACAATTCCGGAAATCATTTTTCTGTCCCGCGATGGCGAGTTTGTTAAACGGCTGAAAGGCAAAATTTCCTATGAACAGCTGAAAGAGGGCATTGACGAGATTCTCAAATATAAAAACTGACCGCTATCCTGACAGGATCGGTCATTTTTCAGGTTGGAATAGAAGGAAGGAAAAGAGTCAAAAGGCGACTTTACCCCTCACAATTGCTGAGTTCGTATGGCAGCCGCTGAGGGGTAAAGTTGAATAGAGAAGGATGTCAGAGGGGTTTATCGCCTCGGCGATCAATCCCGGAACGTCTGTCATTTTTGCCGGACAGCTTTACATGCACCCCTGAGTTAACACTCTGGCGCCGGTCAAGCCGGTTTTTTCGCCGGTTCCGCCTGCGGGTGATTTCTGACAGAAGCTCCTGGCTTTGTCTCCGGTCCAGACGGGTTCTCAGCTCACGTCGATGGGACAGGTTAATAATATAGGCATCATTTGCCTGACGCCGCCGGTCAGAGGTACTTTTCCGACGATCCAGCCGGGCATTTCTGGCGATCCGGATAAGTTCACGAATCGTCTTCTGGATAGGAAGAGGATCATCATCCATGTGCCGATTCATTGTAGGGGGTTTGCCGATAAAAATATCAATCATCGCGAAACTCTTTCTTTAAAAGTGTACATTGCCTGGTCATGGACAATGCAACAGAAACGTAATTTCCTACAAAATTCTCTATAAAGCAAATGGTATTTATAAATATAGACGAAATATCCGGCAGGGAAGTTCCATCTGCAGGCATATTCCATCGCAAGAGATGGCCTTTTCCCACCAGAGGGGCGTTTCCTCAGCAGGCAGCCTTTGCCTGGATTGGCCGGAAAAGAGTGGAATTCAGGTTTTTTTATTGTTGTCGACAGCCTGCTTGTCAACAAAATATAAGAGCTGACCTACAAGAGGGATTAAAAAGCCCAAAAATGAACCTGATAAGTATAGACAACGATCAACAATAGCGAGAAGCCTACAAAAAAATGCTAAATAGCATCAAGGAGATTTGAAACTTGGCTCAGATCAGCTACTTTTCAACACCCTTATGTTCAATCTTGGGGTGAAAAAAAATTGACATCTTGGATAACTTACCCTTAGAATATAAACATATTAGTAATTATTTTTTTCTTCTTAAGGAGACCATCATGTTTAAAATCACTAGATTTTTTGCTGTCATCCTCGCAGGAATGATGTTCCTGATGAGTAATCAAACCTCGGAGGCCGCACTTATAGACAGCGGCCAGGTCGCGGCAAATATCCCACTGACAACCGCACTGACAGCGGCCACCTATCCTACCAGGGTAGCCGGTGGCACGCCCACTCCTATTGCCAACGGCACCGGAACCACGGATGCGCTTGTCGTAGACGATATCATTATTGCCGATAACAGTATTGCCGGCTGGACATTGACGGTGACAACGGCAAATGGCACTGCAACGCAGGCAAGGCTGCTGAATGCCACCGACAGCACCACCATTGATTATTCCCTGGAAATCGGCGCTGTGGCTGGTACCCTCGCCACCGGACTGACCCTCAGCCCTGTTGTCGGTGTTGCCCTTACATTCGCAGCTTCTAATGCGACTATCTCCCCGACCGGCACAGCAACCACACAAACAGTCGCCTATCAGTTCGACCTGTTGATGACCATCGCAAATGCTGCAACCGTTGGTAAACTGGCAGGCGATTATGTCGACACCCTGACCCTGACCCTGGCTTCGGATGACTAAAGTCTAAATAAACACTGTTTTGTGTTTTGTGACAGGTTCTACCTGGTTCACAGAAGACCTGGGCGGAAAGCTTGAGAAAAAGCTGTACCGCCCTTAGCTCAGGATATTGCCGGTAACCTTCAGGCATGGTCTTTTTATGGCGGAAAAGTTTATTCGAAATCTGGCTCTATTTCTTTGCGTCTTTTCTCTTGGAGCGGTTTCAGCCATGGGACAGACCGACCTCGGTGCAGCAACCTACCCGACTTCCGGCTCACCGGCCAGCATGAGCAATGGCAGCGGCGTCACCAACCAAGACGTTGTAACCGGCATAACCATCGATGACAGCAGCACCCTCGGTTGGACCTTGACCGTCTCATCAACCAACGGTCCCTCAACCCAGCCGCGTCTTTTAAATTCAGTCAACAGTTCGACCATCGATTATGATTTAAAAATTAATAATATCTCCGGCACACTTGGTACAGGTTTGACTGTCAGCCCTCCGGCAAATACCACTTTGGTTTTCTCCGGGGGCAGCACAGCCATTGAGACAACAGGAACAGCTTCATCATCAACGATAAATTACCGTTTTGACCTGCGGATGACCATCGCTGATGCAAGCACAGTGGGCAAACTCGCAGGCACCTATGTTGATACCCTGTCTTTGCTGCTCGCTTCCAAGGACTGAGATGAAGGCATAGGAAAAGACCATGAGGCACTCTTTTTTCAGTTTTATTTTTTCGTGCGGCCTGTTTCTCCTGTTTTTGAATAGTGCCCATGCCTATACCTTTTCACCCCCGGTTGTACACCTGACCACCTCGGGAAACTCTTCAAGCTTTCTCTTGACCGTCACAAATCCTGATGATAAAGTCATACCGCTCGACCTGACTGTCTACGAAGTTGAGAAAGACCTGGATGGAAATCCCATAGAAGGCGAGGAGGTAATTGACGATTTCATAATTTATCCCTCGCAGTTTCTTCTTAAGCCTCGAGAGGTAAAATTGGTCCAGTTCAGATGGGTCGGAGGATCGGACATCTCCCAGGAACGCTCCTTCACTCTTTTCGCTCGGGAACTGCCTCTCCCGGTAGAAAAAACAAAGGAAAATATGCAGGATGGCATGTCGGCAACGATCAATGTCTTGATCAATTATGCCGTTCGGGTTTATGTCTCTCCGCCCGGTGCCGTGTCGGACATCGTCGTTGACTCAGTCGATATTCAGGATAACGGAAAGGAAGATAAAAAATTAATTATTATCTGCCTCAATAAGGGCACCAGGAATGGCAAACTCATTGATGCCCAACTCGTTGTCACTTCAGACATATCTGCAGAATCGGAATCTGCAGACAGGCCGTCGGTGACGCTTACCAGAAAGGAAATTCCGGGTTTTGCCTCTGCCATCTTTGCCAAAAGCCGAAGACGTTTTGTCATCCCCTGGCCCCAGGAACTGCCGTTCGGACCAGTGCAAGTCATTCTCAAGAATGTCCAGAACTAAAATTGATTCGATACAAATACTGCTGCTCAATTTACTGATTCTGGCATCATCAACTCTGCCATTCTTCCCACCAGCTGCCCTCTCCGACCCTTTGCAGGAAAACCAGCTTACCACCTCTGATAATCTTGAATTGAGTCAGCTGGATTACAATGAGTTGTTCGAAAAAGTATTTGGACACGAACCGCTGCTTCCGGACAATCTACTCGTCCCCTTTTTTATCAGCAGTCGGCAGTATGGGAAAATTGTCGTCCACCCGGCTCAAGAGTCCAAAGGTACCAGGGTCTCGGGTGAAACTATTCTCGACCAACTCATGCCTTTTGTAAAAGCACCCGTTCTCGAGGAACTGCGCAGTAAAATTGATGCGGACAAAACCCTGATGATATCTACTCTTAATGCTTTGGGCTTTACAGCAGATTTTGACGCCAATAACCTCATCTTTCAAATAAAAATCCCCCCCCATCACCGCACCCTGCAAACACTTGGCCAAGATCTCAAAAGACTTCCGGCAAACATCGAATACGCCATTAAACCAAATGAAGCAACAGGCTTTATCAATTTCAGAGGTGGTTATAACTATTTTCATGACGGAATTGGTTCTGAAAACAGATACCATGCCACAGTCTTAAATTTCGATGCTGCCTTCAATTATAAGGGCTTTGTCACCGAAGGAATTTCTGAATACACGGATGACTCCGCCTGGCGCCGCCGGGATATCCGTTTTATTTATGATCAGCCTGAGCACATGCTGCGTTATTCAGGAGGAGATCTTCATATTCCTGTCCAGGGATTCCAAACCGCTCCAGCGGTTGGCGGCATCGGTATTTCAAAAGAGTTCAGTCTGCAACCATACGCCTTAACGAGACCGATCTCAACCAAAGAACTCTTTGTCGCACGGCCCTCGACTATTGAAATATATGTTAATGATGTGCTTACCGAGATGCACCAGGTCCAGCCCGGGCCATACAATTTTTTTCAGACAGCTTTGAGCCAGGGCGCAAACAACGTTAGAATACTAATCCGTGACGACACAGGCATGGAGACGTGGGTCGACATTGACGGCTATTATAACGTCAGCGGGCTGAAAAAAGGCTTCAGCCAATACTCCTTTAATGCCGGATTTCTCAGAGAGGAAGAAAGTTCCCATTACCGTTATGACACCCAAAAACCTTTAGTCTCACTTTTCTACCGTTACGGCCTGAGCGATTTTTTGACATTTGGCAGTTATTTTCAGGCGCTGCCTGATCATGCCCTTCTCGGTGCTGAAAATTCCTGGAGCAGCTTTCTGGGCAACATCAATACAAATATTGCCGTAAGCTCTAACCCCCAAAGTGATATCGATACTGCTATCCAGGTTCTTTACTTTTACCGGGACAACAAGCCCAACACAAACCCGTACAACAGATCATGGCAGGCATCATTTGATTACACAGGCCAAAACTTTTCCCGGCTCATGGAATCGAAGCCAGACAACAGCATACCTTATATGATTACCGGCTCAATCAGCCAGGACCTCTTTCCTACCTTATATGGTTCCCTCAGCGCCTCCTATGGCTGGGCGCGACCTGAATCAGACCGCGAGGACAACTACATTTTTTCTTGTTCACTGACTAAACGTCTGTCCAGTAAGGCCAGGATGTCCATGGTGCTCAGTAACCGGAAAGAAAGCAGTGGCGGAGAGCATGAGTGGAGAGCATTTTTACGTTTTACCTTCAATTTTCCCCAATCGGGCAATTCAATTACCAGCACATTGGACAGCAGGGATGACGCCCTTGGAATAAATTGGCAATACAGCTCGCCAGACAACCGCATTACAAGCATGCTTACAGCCAGCACCTCTGAAACGACTGAGGCGAGTTTTTCGGAAAGGATTCAGTACAGAGGGTATCGAGGGGATGCCGCTGTTACGCACATGCATGAAACCCAGCGCAATGACCTTCGACGCAACAATACGAATATCACTTTGAATTCGTCTTTATTGTATGCGGATGGCTATTTCGGCTGGGCCAGAATTGTAAATAACAGTTTTTCCTTACTGAAAGCCAATGAAACCCTCAAAAATTATACAATCGGCATCAATAAAAACAGTGACGGCTCTTTCCAGGGAGAAGCAGATGGATTCGGCCCGGCCGCCATAACTACATTGAGTCCCTACCAGGTCTATGATTTGCAGGTGGAGATCCCCCAGTTGCCTATAGGATATGAAGTCAACGCATTCAACCACACCCTGCTCCCTTCATACAAAAGCGGGTTTCTCATTAATGTTGCCGGTAAGGCCTCGGGTTTGGTTCGCGGCACCCTGGTTGATGAAGAGGATCGTCCTGTCAGCTATGTCACAGGAGAGGCGGTGCCCCTGAAAAGCAGCTCCGAACTCCCGAGAGGTTTCTTTACCAATAAGAATGGAACGTTCACTATCTATGGGCTCTCACCTGGGAAACATGAACTGCGGATAAAGTCAAAGCAATACCTTCCCATTGAGGTGATTATACCAGACACCTGTAAATCGAATTACTGCAAGCTCGGCCGCATCCAGGTCAAGAAAATACAAGATAACGGTATTGTCTCCAATGGCGCCGGCAAGAACCACGAACAAGACGATTGATCCCGCAAAAAGTCACCATAGACACAATCAAAAAAGGTGATGCCGTCCGAAAGCCGGAAAATGTTGATGGCGACAGCGGAGCAGTATTTTGTAATGATTCATGCAGTGCTGCAATGCTCCGTGTGGGGCTTGAAAACCAAACCCACGAATATTAATGTGGAGCAGAACCTGGAGAATGTCAGCATTCCAGTACATGCCCCCAATGCCGTTATATCCCGTTTGGCGGCGGATTATTCCAACATAATATCCGGCAGGCGGGTTCCTCTGCAGGCATATTCCCTTCCAAGAGAAGACCTGTTTCCCCGCCTGAAGGTCGTTTCCTCAGCAGGCAGCCGTATTCCTGGATTGGCTGAAAAAGGGTGGAAATCAGGTTTTTTATTGCCTTCACACCTTTTCCTTGATAATGAATCGTTATTCATATTTTGCCATGTGCCAAGCTGGTCCTCGGGTTGGACAGGCACGCAGTCGGCAGACGAACTATAGACAGGACGATGCACCATGGATCTGCAGCAATGGAAATCGGCGGCAAAGGCCAGGCTGGCAAAGCTGGCCGGCCGGGTGAAACAACTTACGCCCGGCACTGTTTACGGGGCCTTATGCGCCTCCAGCCTGCTGCCGGTGGTGGCGGCCCTGGGTGGGGTGCTGGGCGGCGTGGGCGGCAACCTGTCACCAACCGCCAGAGGCCTGGCACGACCGCAGCGAGGCAGAGGTGGCCGCGGAACTGGCCGGGAAGGCCAGGGACGACACGCAGTGGCGGGATGCCCTTTTGATATTCTGCTGGAAAAATTCGAAGCGCCCCAGGTTGTCCAGACGGCCTTAAGCGAGGCAGTCCGGACGGCACAGTTCTCGAAGTTGGAAGTACCCGGTCAGAAATCCCTTTGCATATACCCTTGCTACCGGAGGTGGCCCTCATGTCAGGATCTATGGAAAAAGAGCAGATTTTCGAGCTGATCATAAATAACCTGCCCATCGGGTTTTCCATTGTCGACGAAGCCGGGGTTATTGTTGAATTTAATCAAGTTGCTGAGGAAATAACCGGCTTCAGCCGCCAGGAAGTCCTCGGTCAATACCATTTTACCATTCTGCATGGCACTGCCGATGTAAATACTTGTCCGCTGCTGCAACGCACTTTGAAAAGGCATGAACAAAGCGTGGCAACCGAGTCGGAAATCCAGAAGAAAAATGGTGATTTTATCTCTATTTCCGTAACAACTTTTCCGCTTTTTGATCATGCCGGCAGTTTTATCGGTGGAGTAGAATTATTTTGGGATATCACCGAATACAAAAAATTAACAAAGGAGAGGAAAAACATTCTGTCAATGTTTGCCCATGACATGAAGAACCCGGTCATGACCTCCGGAGGACTCTTGTCCCGAATTCTGTCCGGCAAGACTGGTGTTCTCACGGAAAAGCAGAAGAATTATCTTGAAATGGTCCATGACAATCTGGACAAACTGGAAAAGCTGATTACGAATTTTCTTGAATTTTCCCGACTGGAAACCAAGGAATATCTGCCGGCCATGGAGGGCTACAATATTCAGCCGGCCATGAAAAAGCTAATAGACATGGCCAGGATTGAAGCAGAAAAAAAGGGGATCAAACTCGTCTATGAAGCTCCCTCCGGCGACCCCGTGGTAATCCAGGCGGACGCCATGATGATGGACCGGGTCATCTCCAACCTGTTGATGAATGCGTTAAAATATACGGAACCGGAAGGATGCATCAAGATTACGCTCAGGGAAAGAGAGAAGGATATTCTCGTCCAGGTGTCGGATACCGGCGTAGGTATCCCGGAAATGCATCTTCCCCATATTTTTGACGCCTTTTTTCGGGTCAAACAGGACACCAGTGGATCGGGACTCGGCCTGTCAATTGCCAAGATCATCATTGAGGCCCATCAAGGCCGGATTTGGGCCGTAAGCACCGTGGGCAAGGGGAGCACCTTCAGTTTCACCCTGCCAAAGGGGAAAAAGCGGGAAGAATAAGGACACCTTCGCCAGAATGCCCCTCCTGGGACTTTCCGGGTGCCCGCTTTCCCTTGGTGGCGCAGCAGAGTGATTGCCATTGGCACTTACCCTCCCCTTGATTTTTGCCGAACTCTCCTGCTGCCTGGGGGATCATCGATTTACCTTGCCGCCGCTCATGAGGTCGTGTTGTTATGTGAACGTAAATTCACATAATAAACAGGCATGGAGACCAGAGGAAATTGATCAATTGGTCTGCCGGTTCCCCGGGCAAACCGGTTGCCTCACCCATCACTTTCCACCACCTGACTAATCAGACTGCCTTCATGCAGCCTGATGCGCAGTCTGTCGCCCGGCCCGGTCTGGTTTGCCGAGCGGATGACACTGCCGTCGCTATCCCGGCTGACAATAGCGTAGCCGCGGCTGAGAACGGCCAGCGGGCTGACCGCATCGAGAAATACCGCGCCTTTTTCAAATTCCTTTCGTTTGCGCTCAAGCAGCATGCGGGTATAGACGTTGATTTTCTCAGCCAGCTCGCTGACCAGCTGCCGGCGGTGCACAAGTTGCCGGGCTGGATTAGAGATGGCCAGCTGACTTTCCAGCCGGTGCAGCTGCTCCTTGTTGCGGTGGATGATGGCGGTCATGGCGCCTGCCATGGTAAGCTGGCTGTGGTCGAGAACCAGGCGGAAATGCTGCAGCATGGCAGTCGGGTCGCCCAGGCGCTGCTGCTCGTAGCGCACCTGCCGGCGGAGCATTTCGATATTTGTTGTGGTGCATGAGATGAGCCTGCCGGAGATGGAGGAAATCCGCTGTCTCAAGGTTTCCCGGTCAGGCAGGACGTCCCTGGCCGCTGCCGTGGGGGTTGGGGAGCGGTGATCGGCGACAAAATCGGCGATGGTGAAATCCACCTCATGTCCCACGGCCGAAACCACCGGCAGTTGGGACTCAAAAATGGCCCGGGCCGTTTTTTCCTCATTAAAGGCCCACAGGTCTTCGATAGATCCTCCCCCCCGGCAGAGAACGATCACGCCCTCGGTTGCTCTGCTGTTGATGGTCTTGATGGCCCGGGCGATTTCTTCGGCCGCGCCATCACCCTGCACCCTGACCGGGGAGATTTCAATGGGAACGGAGGGGAAGCGGGTGCGGGCGATGCGCAGGAAATCAAAGAGCGCTGCGCCCCGGGGAGAGGTGATGAGAAAGATCTTTTCCGGCAGAAATGGCAGGGTTTTTTTATACTCACTGTCAAAGAGACCTTGGTCTGCCAGTTTTTTTTTCAAATTGTCAAAGGCGATCTGCAGGGCGCCGGTGCCGTAGGATTCGACAAAGTCGGCAATGATCTGGTATTCTCCGCGGGGTTCGTACACGGATATCCTGCCGCGGCATATGACCTGCCGGCCGTCCTGCAGGGGGGTCTCCAGGTATCGCTGCTGGCCTTTGAACAGAACCACCTTGATCTGGGCCTCCCGGTCTTTCAGGGTAAAATAGCAGTGGCCGGAATAGGGGCGTTTGAGGTTGGAAATCTCGCCGCTTACCGTGACAAAGGAGAATTCCGTTTCCAGCAGGCCCCGGATCGAGCGGGTCAGTTCCGTGACGGTCTGGACTCTGGATGCGTATGGTGACAGGGTCATAAAGTTTTCTGGTTTATGGTTAAGGGAAAAGTGTGGCGTTGATTTTTTTGTGTACCGCTTGTATAAGTTACATTTTGTTCAACGGTCTTAGCAAGTATTGCGGCTTTGACGATGAACAAACCCCTGCCTGCTGTTTTGAGCAGGGCGGACTTGCAAATAATTTTTATCATTAAAAACAGGACTCCACAAAGGATATTCCCATGTCAGAACAGAACAAAAGCCCTTTTGCCAAATTACATGTTGAAGAGGTGACCCCGGCCAAACGGACACTGCTGGACGAGTTGAATCTGCCGCCCAAGGTGAGAAAATTTATCACTGATAATGCAAAGGCCCTGCAGGCCGCCCTGATTGCTGTCATTGTCTTAACCGCTGCCTGGAATTTTTACAATTATTATACGCAAAAGCAGAAAAATGATTCCGCCGCCCTGCTTGCCCAGGCCATGCAGCAGACCGATGCTGAAACGCGGATGAGGGACCTGCAGAAGGTGATCAATGACTATTCCGGTTCCGGCGCAGCCATGTGGAGCAGGATAGCCCTGGCCCATGAGCAGGTGGAGAAAAAGGACTATGGCAAAGCACAGGAAGAACTGGCCGCAATTAGGAAGGACGTGGACAAGAGCAGCCCGCTTTTGCCCCTGGTCCTGTTCGATCTTGCCCAGGTCTATGAGATGAACGGCGATCTGGACAATGCCCTCAGCCAATATGCGGCGCTGCGTGACATACCCGGGTTTGTGATCATCGGCTATCTGGGTGAGGCGCGTATTTATGAACAGAAAAATGACAGCGTCAAGGCGCGTGAGACCTACGAAATGCTCAAGACACAGACCGGTCTTGATCCGGCTGTGCTGGAGTGGGTTGAAGCAAAGCTTGCGGTGAAGTAACGGCAATGGAAATTATTTGTTCCCCCGGCGTCATGGCTGCCTGGGCTGACAGGGTGCGGGCAGAGGGCGGAATGATCTGTCTGGCGCCCACCATGGGTTTTTTCCATGAGGGCCATCTTGCTCTCATGCGCAGGGCCGGCGAAATCGCCGATGCGGTGGTTGTTTCCCTGTTTGTCAACCCCATGCAGTTCGGCGTGGGTGAAGACCTGGCCCGCTATCCCCGCGCCTTTGAGCGTGACGCGGAGCTTGCCGCGGCAACGGGCGTTGCGGTGCTGTTTGCCCCGAGTGCCGGGGAGGTCTATCCCGAGGGGTTCCGGACCAGGGTGAGCGTGGGCGGTCTGACCGAGACCCTCTGCGGCCTGAGCAGACCCGGCCATTTCGATGGGGTCACCACGGTTGTCGCCAAGCTTTTTCACATGGTGAAACCTCACCTGGCCGTTTTCGGGGCAAAGGACTTCCAGCAGCTTGCCGTTATCAAAAAAATGGTTACTGATTTGAACTGGGATGTGAGCATTGTCGCCCATCCCATTGTCCGTGAAAAGGACGGTCTGGCCATGAGTTCCCGCAACACCTATCTGAGCGGGGAAGAGCGCGAAAAGGCGCTCTGCCTGTCTCGCTCCCTGCGTCTTGCCGGGGAAAGGGTGGCCGCTGGCGAAAGCAACGCCGTAAGGCTCCGGGAGGAAATTCACCAATATATTACGGCGTATGGTGATGTGCACGTTGATTATGTTGCAATTGTCGATGCGGAGACCCTTGCATCCTGCGATCAGATTACGGATAGATCACTGCTGGCCCTGGCCGTGAAAATCGGCCAGACCCGACTAATTGACAATACCCTGCTTGCAGGGGCATCTCTCTCTCTTATTTAGGAAAAATCATGCAGCGCTATATGTTGAAATCAAAAATCCACAAGGCAACCGTCACCCAATCTGATCTGATGTATGAAGGAAGTCTGACCATCGATCGTGATCTCATGGCGGCCGTGGGGCTTTATCCATATGAAAAAATCAAGGTTTACAATATTTACAGCGGCGACCGTTTCGATACCTATGCCATTGAAGGGGAACCCGGCTCCGGCGTCATCGGTCTGAACGGCGCGGCAGCAAGGAAGGGGATGATCGGTGATCTGATCATCATCGTCAGTTACGCCCTTTACTCCGAGGAGGATTTGAAAAAATTTGAGCCCCAGGTGGTGATCCTTGACCGGCAGAACAGAATCAAGGAAAGGATCAAGTGTAATTTCGCAGGCAGCGTCCTCACCCATCATATCTGAACATGTACCTGCTCGTCGCGGCAACGGATCTGGAGCTTGAACCGGCCGGAAAGGCGCTGGCCGGCTCGCGGAATGTGAGCTTCCTCCTGTCAGGGGTCGGCCCGGTGGACGCCGCCTTTGCCCTGACCCGTTATCTCTCCCTGCATAATCAGGTCTCGGCGGTCATTAATTTCGGGGTGGCCGGGGCCTATCTCAACACCGGGCTTGAAATGCTTGACCTGTGTGTGGCGCAGAGCGAGGTGCTGGCGGATCTGGGCATCTGTTTTCCTGACAGAATTGAGCCCTTTGCCGGGGACGCCTTGGCCGTCAACCGGGAGTTTGATCTGGAAAATGAGCTTTTCCAGCAGGCCCGGAAAATTCTGGGCTTTGAAAATATCCCTTTTACCAGCGGCAGATTTCTGACGGTGAACTGCGTCAGCGGCACCGGCATGCGCGGTGATTACCTGCAAAAGACCCATCAGGCGATCTGCGAAAACATGGAAGGGGCCGCCCTGGCCAGGGTCTGTCAGGGTTTCGGCGTTGATTTCCTTGAGTTGCGCTGCGTGAGCAACATGGTTGAAGACCGTAACCCGTCGAAATGGCGGCTGCAAGAGGCCTGTGCGGCAGCGGGTTTTGCCGTGGCCAAGGTGGTGCGGGGCCTGAGTGAAGCCAGGAGACAGAAGCCAGGAGCCAGGAGACAGAAGTCAGAATGAAGAAGGAAGGCGGTAAATCAGTTATTCTGACTCCTGACTTCTGTCTCCTGGCTCCTAAGAAAATAAAACAATGCTGACCATCGGTTTTTCTCCCTGTCCCAATGATACCTTTATTTTCCACGGCCTTGTCCATGGGCTGACCGGACCGGCATGCCCGTCTTTTGCGGAGCCGCTGCTGGCTGATGTGGAAACATTAAATGTCTGGGCAATGGAGCAGGCCAGGCTTGATGTGACCAAGATTTCCTTTCATGCCCTGGGGCATGTGCTGGATGATTATGTGCTGCTGCGTTCAGGCGGGGCTCTGGGCCGCGGCTGCGGGCCTCTGCTGGTCGCCCGGGAGCCGATGGCCGTCCGGGATCTCGCCGGCAAAAGGATTGCCATCCCCGGCCGGTACACCTCCGCCGCCATGCTTCTCCGGCTTTTCAGCCCGGCGGCCTATGAACCGGCGCCCATGTCCTTTGAGACCATCATGCCCTGTGTGGCCCGGGGCGAGGTTGACTGCGGGGTCATTATTCATGAAAGCCGGTTCACCTACCAACAGCATGGCCTTGTCTGCCTGCAGGACCTGGGCGCCTGGTGGGAGGATGAGACGGGGCATCCCATTCCCCTGGGCGGTATTGTTGCCAGAAGGAGTCTTGGCAGGGATCTGCTCCTGCAGATCGAGAGCTGTATCAGGGAAAGCGTACGCCTGGCCTTTGCCGATGCCGGGAAAAGCCGCTCCTATATTAAAAAATATGCCCAGGAGCTTGATGATCAGGTTATTGCCGGCCACATCGGGCTCTATGTGAATAATTTTTCGGAAGATCTGGGGACGCAGGGCATGGCCGCCATCAATGAATTTCTGGCCCGCGGCCGGGATGCAGGTATTCTTCCCGCCTCGCCAAGGGAAGTTGTGGTTTAGAGCTTATTTACGGACAAGCTCTTATTAAAAGTGGAATTGTCCATTGCTGTTATGCAATTCGTGGTAATTATTCCTGTAAATATTGAACCTGCAATTGATTTCGGTTATAAGATGTATTGATGCTTGACAATTAATAGTCAGTGGCTATATTGGGACCCTGCCTAACTTGTCAGAAATCAACCATATGTTGGTCCCCGAGTGTTGTTGTCAGCAGTGAGTTTACTGGGCTTTTTTTGTTTTTCACAATCATTAAATACTACAGCAGGAAAATTTTATGAAAATCACAGGCGCACAGGCGTTGTTGAAATGCCTGGAAGAACAGAAGGTGGATACGATCTTCGGTTTTCCCGGAGGCGCGGTCATCGATTTGTACGATGCGATATATGCATCAGACAAGCTTACGCATGTACTTGTCCGCCATGAACAGGCAGCGGTTCACGCTGCGGATGCCTTTGCCCGGGTAACCGGTGATGTGGGTGTTGCGCTGGTAACCTCAGGGCCTGGTGCCACCAACACGGTAACGGGAATTGCCTCGGCCTACATGGATTCGATTCCCATCGTTGTCTTTACCGGGCAGGTTCCCACCGGTCTCATCGGCAATGACGCCTTCCAGGAAGTTGATATTGTCGGCATCACCCGGCCGTGCACCAAACACAATTACCTGGTCAAGGATGTCAATGATCTGGTGCCCACCATCAGAGAGGCCTTCTATATCGCCAGGTCGGGAAGGCCGGGGCCTGTCCTCGTCGACCTGCCCAAGGATGTCATGGCCTCAAAGCTTGTTTTCCCGGAGCCGCAGCAGGTCAAAATGCGGACCTATCGGCCGACCTATGAGCCGCATCCCGGCCAGATTGAAAAGGCGTGCCGTGCCATTTTGAAGGCCAGAAAGCCGGTCATTTATGCCGGTGGAGGAGTCATCCTTTCCAATGCCCATGAGGAGCTGACCCAGATGGCCAGAAGCGCCGATATCCCTGTCACCATGACCCTGATGGGACTGGGCGGATTTCCCGGAACCGATCCTCTCTCCATGGGAATGCTTGGCATGCATGGTACATATTACGCCAACATGGCGGTGGCCAACTGTGATCTGCTCATTGCCGTCGGCGCCCGATTTGACGACAGGGTCACCGGCAGGGTTGACGCCTTTGCCCCCCATGCCAAGATCATCCATATTGATATTGATCCGGCTTCCATCAGCAAAAACGTCCAGGTTCATATCCCGATTGTCGCTGACTGCAAGCATGCCCTGACCGCCATGAATACCTGGTTTACCCGCAGTGAGGAGTACGACGCGGGGACCGAGAAGGAAAATCACGTGCCTTGGGTGCGGCAGATCAATGAGTGGCGAGCGGCACATCCCCTGGGTTATCTTGAAAAGGAGGGTGTGATCAAGCCCCAGTTCGTCGTGCAGAAACTGCATGAACTGACCGAAGGGAATGCCATCATCACCACCGAGGTTGGCCAGAACCAGATGTGGGCCGCCCAGTTTTATCATTTCAACCATCCCAGGGCCTTCATGACTTCCGGTGGCCTGGGTGTCATGGGCTATGGGTTCCCTGCGGCCATAGGCGCCCAGATGGCGGCTCCTGACCGGATGGTTATCGATATTGCCGGTGACGGCAGCATCCAGATGAATATTCAGGAGATGGCGACTGCCATGCAGTATAAACTGCCGATAAAAATTGCTATTTTGAATAACAATTTCCTTGGCATGGTCCGTCAGTGGCAGGAGCTGTTTTATGATAAAAAATATTCCGCCACGTCGCTTGATGTGGCGCCGGATTTCGTCGCCCTGGCCAGAGCTTATGGAGCAGTAGGTCTGCGGGCAACAAAACCCAGCGAGGTTGAGCCTGTCATCAAGGAAGCCCTGGCAACAAAAAATCTTGTTGTGATGGATTTTGTCATAGACAGGGAAGAGGGAGTTTATCCGATGGTTCCCGCCGGAAAAGCGACAACTGAAATGCTTCTGGTTTAAGACCGGAAATAGATAAGAAAAGCAGGGTATCCTTATGAAACATACCATATCTGTACTATTGCAAAATAAACCCGGAGTACTGTCCCGTGTCACTGGTCTGTTCAGTGGCCGGGGGTTTAACATTGAAAGCCTGTCCGTTGCTCCGACGCTGGAAACGGATGTCTCCTGTCTTACCCTGGTGACCGTTGGTGATAACGCCATTGTTGAGCAGATCACCAAACAGTTGCATAAGCTCATTGATGTCATCAAGGTCACGGATATCAGTGAGTTCGAATTTGTCGAGCGGGAAATGGCGCTCATCAGGGTGAAGGCCGAACCGTCGACCAGGGCTGAAATATTAAGAATCTGCGATATTTTCAGAGGCAGGGTGGTGGATGTCAGTGCGAAAAGCTATGCCCTTGAGGTGACCGGTACCTGTGACAAGGTGCAGGCGATGATTGATATTCTCCGTCCCATCGGTATTCAGGAGATCGTGCGGACAGGCACAATTGCCATGACCCGCGCCGGCAAAAAATAGTAAGAGATTGATCGCCCGTCCGGTGCGGGCAAAAAACGGTATCATCATTTCATGGCAATAAACCGGTATCTGGCAGGATACCGGTTTATTGCGTCTCAGGAGAGAGATTCCTGTTCTCTTGCGGGCCAGGCGGGATTGAACAAATGAAAGAACAGCATATACCGGTGGCCAGGGAGGGTTATCCCTTTATTGGTTTCGCCGCGTTCGTGACCATAATTTTTGCCTTGCTTGGTTATGATATCATCGCCTTCTGGGCCATGCTGCTTACCGGGTTTGTCCTCTATTTCTTCAGGGACCCGAGCCGGATTATCCCTGCCGCGCCGGACGCCCTGGTTTCTCCGGCTGACGGCAAAGTGATACTGGTGGAAAAGGTTTTTGATGACCGATTTGTCAATGAGCAGGTTTATAAAGTCAGTATCTTCATGAACGTCTTTAGTGTTCATGTGAACAGAGCCCCTTTCCCCGCAACGGTTAACGCCATCACCTATTCACCCGGCCGTTTTTATTCGGCTGATACGGAACGAGGCGCCCTTGAAAACGAATTCTGCGCAGTCACCATGACCACAGATTCAGGGCAGCGCTTTGCCGTTGTCCAGGTTGCCGGTCTCATTGCCAGGCGGATTGTCTGCTGGGCGGAGCTGGGTGATTCGCTCTGCCGCGGCCAGCGTTTCGGGCTTATTCGTTTCGGTTCCCGGGTGGACCTCTATCTGCCATTAAAAACCCAGCTTGAGATAGCAACCGGCCAGAAAGTGAAGGCCGGTGAGACGGTGCTCGGGTACCTTTCCTGATATTTTCTTTGGAATTATAGCGCTTTGCCTTTTATTTGATTTATTATAGTATGGAATAACATCGTTATCCACCTTCTTGCGGCAGGCAGATCGCTTGGACCGGTGCAGGGTTGTTGCGGGGGTTTACCGGATGTTTGACATCCATGAAAAAACCGTAATCGAAAAGAAAACGTTGGTGTACAAACAGCTCTCGCCTATAGAGTGGGCTGCTCACCCGAGGATAACATTATGACACACGGTAACGTTGCAACAGACAAAGAGAAAGTTATTATATTTGATACCACCTTGCGGGATGGAGAGCAGTCGCCCGGGGCAAGCATGAATATGCAGGAAAAGTTCCGCCTGGCCCAGCAGCTGGTCAAGCTGCAGGTTGATGTGATTGAGGCCGGTTTTCCCGTCGCCTCGGTCGGCGACTTTGACTGTGTTAAAAACATTGCCGACAATATCAAGGGAGTTCAGGTGGCAGGACTGGCGCGGGCCACCCAGAAAGATATCGATACGGCCTGGGAGGCCCTGAAGAAAGGGGAGAACCCGAGGATACACACCTTTCTCGCCACCTCTGATATCCATCTGAAACATAAATTGCGGATGAGCCCTGAGCAGATGCTTGAACTGGCGGTTGCCTCGGTGAAACATGCGGCGAAATACACCTCCAATGTGGAGTTTTCCGCTGAAGATGCATCACGCAGTGATCTGGATTTTGTCTGCCGGGTATTTGCGGCGGTGATCACGGCCGGCGCCACCACGGTGAACTTTCCCGATACCACCGGCTATGCCCTGCCGGATGAATTCGGCGCTAAGATCGCCTATCTGATGAAAAATATTGCCAATATCGACAAGGCCGTCCTGAGCGTGCACTGCCATAATGATCTCGGCCTTGCCGTGGCCAACTCACTGGCGGCCATTAAGTCCGGAGCGCGCCAGGTGGAGACAACCATCAACGGGCTCGGTGAGCGGGCAGGCAACACGGCCATGGAGGAGATCGTCATGGCGCTGCGCACCAGGGCGGATCAGGTCAATGTGCGCACCGATATCGTCACCGAACACATTCATGCCACAAGCCGCATGGTAAGCTCCATAACCGGCATCATGGTGCAGCCCAACAAGGCCATTGTCGGCGCCAATGCCTTTGCTCATGAGTCAGGCATCCATCAGGACGGGATGCTCAAGGAAAGGACGACTTACGAGATCATGAATCCCTGCGATATCGGTCTCACCTCCGGCAACCTGGTGCTGGGCAAACACTCCGGCCGTCATGCCCTGAAAGAACGGGTCAAGTCCCTGGGATACGATAATCTGACCGATGACGAGCTGAATCGTGTCTTTCATCGTTTTAAAGCGCTGGCGGATGTCAAGAAAGAGATGTTTGACGAGGACCTGGAAGCCATCATGCTGGATGAGATCGTCCGTATTCCGGAGACCTATCAGCTGCTGTCCCTCGGAGCCATGAGCGGCAATAAGACCATGCCCACCTCGGCGGTGAAACTGCTGGTGGAGGGAAAAGAGGTGCAGGATGCCGGCCTTGGCGTTGGCCCCATTGACAGCGCTTTCCGCACCATTGCCAAGCTCACCGGCACCACCAGCAAGCTGCTTTATTTTGCCGTCAGCTCCATTACCGGCGGCACCGATGCCCAGGGTGAGGTGATGGTCAGGGTTGAGGATGAGGGAAAGATAGTTATTGGTCAGGGCGCTGATCCGGATATTATTACCGCATCGGCCAAGGCTTACTTGAACGCTCTGAACCGTTTGGTATATTTAAAAAAAGAAAGGAATAAGTAAAGGTTGAAAAATGAGTCGATCAGAAGGGTATAATGTTGCGGTGGCCGGCGCCACCGGCGCGGTTGGCGGCGCCATGCTTGATGTGCTGGAACGTAGGAATTTCCCGGTGAAGGAACTCCGGCTTCTCGCTTCCAAACGTTCGGTTGGTAAAAAGCTTGTTTTCAAAGGCAAGGAAATTCCGGTCCGGTTGCTGGACAAGGATGCCTTTACAGGTATAGATGTCGCTCTCTTTTCCGCCGGCGGGTCCCGTTCCCTGGAATTCGCCCCGGCAGCGGCTGCGGCAGGCGCCGTTGTTGTGGACAATTCCAGCGCCTTCCGCATGGAGCCCGATATCCCGCTGGTGGTGCCTGAGGTCAATCCCCAGGACATCGCCCTGTATAAGAACAGAGGCATCATTGCCAACCCGAACTGTTCCACCATTCAGATGATGGTGGCGTTGAAACCTATCTACGACAAGGTCGGCATCAAGCGCATCGTTGTCTCCACCTACCAGGCGGTTTCCGGCACCGGCGCCAAGGCCATCGAAGAGCTGAAAAAACAGGCCTATGCCTATGCGGCAGGGGGCGAGATCAAAAACGAGGTCTATCCACATCAGATTCTGTTCAACTGTCTGCCACATATCGACAGCTTCCTTGATAACGGCTACACCAAGGAAGAGATGAAGATGGTCAATGAAACGAGAAAGATCTTCGGTGACCAGACAATCGGCGTCACTGCCACCACCGTTCGCGTGCCGGTTTTCTACGGCCATTCCGAATCGGTGAATATTGAAACCAGAAAGAAGATCACGGCAGCTGAAGTTAAGGCGCTGCTGGCTGATGCCCCCGGCGTGAAACTGGTGGACAGACCGGATCTATGCCAATACCCGCTGGCAATCCATTGCCAGGGAAAATTTGAGACGCTGGTCGGCCGCATCCGCGAGGATGAATCCATCGAGAACGGCATCAACTTGTGGATTGTGTCGGATAACATTCTGAAAGGCGCGGCGCTGAATGCCGTACAGATCGCCGAGGTGCTGATCGAGAAATATATTGTCTGAAATTGCATGTAAAATGCAGAGGAATACGTTCAAAACTCCTGATGCCATGACGCAATTTCAATGAGTTAAGCCATCATCTCAGATTCTGTCCTGTTACCAGTTGCGTGCCTAAAGTGCGCTAAAGTACTTAAAGTGCCTTAAGTTAAAGGTTTTCTCTGATCAGAAAGTACCGCAACTTTAAGTACTTTAGGCATTTTAAGTACTTTAGGCACTCTTCTCGAACATTAATTTGGGTATCAACGGTAAATCTGCCGAGGTTGGGTTGTCTGATGTTTATGTTGTGCCTTGCATTTTACGTTTTCCCTTGATTGCCATGCGCATTATTGCCGGAACGGCCAGAGGCCGCAGACTTTCTTCACCCGGTAGTGGTATGTTTGACATCAGGCCGACATCGGACCGGGCCAGAGAGGCGGTTTTCAATATCCTGGCAGGCGAGGTCGCCGGGGCAAGGGTGCTTGATCTTTTTGCCGGGACAGGCGCCCTTGGTCTGGAGGCATTGAGCCGTGGGGCTGAATCAGCCGTCTTTGTGGACAAAAACCAATCAGCCGTCAGCTTGATCAGTAAAAATATTCAATTGTGCGGCTTTTGGGAAAAATCCGTTGTGTTGAAAAGGGATTTGACCAGGAGCCTTTCCTTTTTGCAGCCTTATACGTCCGCCGGAGGGTTTTCCCTGGTTTTTATCGATCCTCCCTATAAAACTCTGCTTGCGGAAATGATCATCCTGGAACTCGGCAAAGGGGAAATCGTCAGTCCAGGCGGCCTGCTGGTGGCGGAGTCGAGTTCCGGCGGGCAGCTGCCGGCAGAGATCTCCTTGTTCTCCCTGGTGGACCAGCGGGTATATGGTGAGGCCGGTTTCTGGTTTTTTAAGAAAAAAGACATGGGAAAAGAGAGGGACATCTTGTGAGTGAGTATCAGCCGTTTGTCGCACCTGACGTGACAGAGCGCATTGCCGTTTATCCCGGCACATTTGATCCGATCACCATGGGGCATCTTGATATCATACAGAGGGCTCTGCATCTGTTTGACAAGGTTGTCATTGCCGTTGCCGAAAATGTGGCGAAAAAGACCTTGTTTCCGCTGGATGTGAGGCTGGAGATGATACGCGACTGTTTCCCGCCCGATGATAAGCGGATTGAGGTGACGGCAGTGAAAGGCCTGCTGGTGGATTATGCCTATACCAAAGGGGCCAGGGCCATTGTCCGCGGTCTGCGGGCAGTTTCCGATTTCGACTATGAATTTCAGCTGGCTCTGATGAACCGCCGCATTGAGCGCGAGGTGGAAACCGTTTTTCTCATGACGGGATTCCGCTGGATCTATATCAGTTCCAGCATCATTAAAGAGGCGGCGCGTCATGGCGGGGATGTCAGCGGCCTGGTGCCGGACCATGTCTGTGAGAAGCTGCGCCAATGTTATCTGGTAAAATGATGAAGTGATGGCAGGACCTGTTATGAAGTTGCAATATTCCCGCCGGTCGTTTCTGCAAAGTACGGGATTAGGCGCCCTTGCCCTGACCCTGAATACCGGTCAGGCTGCTTTTGCCCAAGAGAGCGTTCGCGAAGATGCCAATCCGCTTTCTTCATCTGTTGTGCCCACCGTCTGTGCCATGTGCCGCGCCCGCTGTCCTGTGCTGGCAACAGTGAAGAACGGCCGGGTGACCAAGATCGAGGGCAACCCGGCCAGCCCGTTAAACGGCAGCAAGGTGTGCGCCAGGGGCCAGGCTGCCGTCAAACTTCTCTATGATCCGGACCGGTTGAAATATCCTCTGAAACGGGTGGGAGAGAGAGGAGAGGGTAAGTGGAAGCGCATCAGCTGGCAGGAGGCGCTGGCCGCCATTGCCTACCAGTTCAAGAAAACCCTTGTCGCAAGCGGCGTGGACAGCCTGGCTCTGCTGGCAGGCGGTCCTTCCTCGTTTTATATCAAAAAGCTCTTTGGCGAAAAGGGCATCGCCAATATTCATGATGCCGCGCTCCGGCATTGTGACGAGATCCGTAACCGCGCCTATGCAGCCACCTTCGGTTTTTCTCCGGGCGACCCGCCCCGGCTGGATTATGCCCGGGCAAAGTGCATTGTGCTCATCGGCTGCCATATGGGGGAGAACGTGCAGGTGCCCCAGTTGCAGCCGCTTCTCTCCTCCCTTCAGGCAGGGGCGGAGTTCATCGTTGCCGATCCCCGTTATTCCTCCATCGCCGGCAAGGCTACTTCCTATCTGCCGGTGAAAGCCGGGACCGACACCGCCCTGCTGCTTGGCTGGTGCAATCATATCGTCGCAGCCGAGCTCTATGACAAACAGTGGGTGGCGGAAAACGTCAGCGGCTTTGCCGAACTCAAGGAACATCTGGAGCAGTATCCGGTTGAGCGGGTGGCTGAGATAACCGGCATACCGGCAAATGATATCGTGGGCAGCGCGGAGCTTATGGCCTCCCATGCCCCGGCAACCATTATTCATCCCGGCGGCCATCTCAGCTGGTATGGCAATGATGTTCAGCGGGTACGGGCCCAGGCCATTCTCACGGCGCTGCTCGGGGCGGTGGGCCGGGCCGGAGGTCTTCAGTTGCCGGGCAACGCTTCGCTGCCTGATGGAGTCCTGGATTTTGTCCGGCCGCAAGCTGGCAATGATATCTCCTTCTCCGCTCTGATGGAGCAGATGATTTCCGGCAAGATTAAAGTCGTCGGCTGCTGGGGCCAGAATCCTTTCCAGAATCATCCAGCGATTTATAAAACAATAGCGGCTTTCAAGGCGGCGGATTTTGTTTTCTGTTGTGATGTGCTGCCCGGAGAGGCAAGCCTCTACGCCGATATTGTCCTGCCCGAGGCCGTTTTCCTGGAACGTCATGATATTCTTGAAGTTTGGTCCGAGCAGGCAAATCCGGTTGTTGCCTGCCGTTTTCCGGTTGTGCAGCCCTCTTTTGAAACACGAGAGCCCTACTGGATTGTCAAGAATCTTGCTGATCAGCTTGACAGAAATAATTCGTTTTTCCATGAGGATGGCGCGGCATTTCTCGACAGTCAGCTGCGCAAGGCGGGGTGGTTTTTAGGTGATCTCAGAGCTGGCGGGGGGATAAAGAGGGTGTATGAAGAAGTGGCGCAGGGCGAGGCGCCGCAGGCCTCAGCCGAGGATGCCCCGACCGGCTCGGATGCTGAGAGCAGTCCCCCGGTCAAGGTGCGCTTTCCCACGGCCAGCGGCCAGGTGGAAGTCTATTCCGCCGTTTTTGCCGCGCAGGGATGGCCGCCTCTGCCGGAGTATGAACCCACCCCTGAGCCGCCGCCCGGTTTTGTGCGGCTGCTTTATGGCCGCAGTCCGGTGCACACGTTAAGCAGCACCATGAACAATCCCTGGCTCAATCATGAAATCGCCGAGAATGAGGTCTGGGTGAACGACAGCTATGCAGCGGCTTTCGGAATCAAAGATGGCCAGCGGGTTTTTCTGGAAAACCAGGACGGCATACGTTCCTTCAAACCTGTAAAGGTCAAGGTGACGCCAGGCATCCGGCCGGACTGCATCTACATGGTGCATGGCTATGGCTGCCGTTCCGCCCACCTGAAAGAAGGGTTTGACCGTGGTATATCGGATACGTCATTAATGACCAGGAGCAGCAAAGATCCTGTCAGCGGCGTGCGGGGCATGCGGGTTAATTTTGTCCGTTTCGTCAAGGCAAGGGGATAGCGCATGGCAGAGGAGCGTAGGACTTTTCTGCTGAATGGCTGGAACTGGATTCGGCTTGCCGCCGCCGCCGTACTCTGTTATCCTCTTTTTCGTTTTGTGAAGTTCAAGGTGCCGAAGAAACCGCGCCTGGTCAAGGTGGAAAAACTGCTGAAGGTCGGGGATGTGTATCTTGACCAGGAATTTGTCCTTTTTCATGATGAATCCGATACCTGGGCGGTTTCCCGCATCTGTACCCACCTCGGCTGCCGGCTTAATTTCAGTGAAAAGGAACATCTGCTCATCTGTCCGTGTCATCAGAGTATGTTTACCACGAAAGGAGTGATGCTTGCCGGGCCGGCGAAAAGGAACCTGCCTCTCTTTGCCGTGGAAAAGATGAGTGGTGAAAATGCAAAGGGTTTTATTGTCTCCCTGTAATGTCGGACTCTGACTATGAAGCGTTTTCTGCTGGAAACAAAATGGGGCGCAATGAGCCTCGTCGCACTCTATGTCTCGATCCTGTCAGGTGTTGTCCTTGCCTTGCAATATGACGAAGCCCACCCGTTCTACTCCGCCACTTCCCTTGATCTGCTCATTCCCTTCGGTATTTTCTGGCGCTCCCTGCATTTTTATTCAAGCCAGATTTTTTTTCTGCTCTCCGTTGTCCATCTTGTCGTAATCCTTTATGGTCCGGCCGACCGTCTTTCCCTGCCGAAATGGATCTGGCTCATTGCCGGCATGCCGATCGCTCTGCTGCTTCTGTTCACCGGTTATGTGCTGCGTGGTGATGCCACCGGTGAGTCCGCCGGGCTGATTGCGGAAAATATCTGTCTCTCCATTCCTGTCATCGGCAGCATGCTCAATTCCCTGCTGTTTGCCATTACCGAGGAGGGGATGAAACGGGTCTATGCAAACCATATCATTGGCCTGGAAGTCATCTGGGTCATTTTCGTCTGGGACCATCTGCGCCGTTATCGGGTAACTGTTGCGGAACACGGCTGGTTCGTGCTGGGGATTTTTGCTTTTTCTCTCATTTTTCCTGCGCCGATGGAGCCCATGAAAATGGGAGTGTCTCATATTTCCGGCCCCTGGTTTTTTCTCGGACTGCAGGAACTGCTTCGGTATCTTCAGCCATTTCTTGCCGGAGTCATGTTTCCTCTGCTGTTTATGGTCTCCCTGGCCTTTCTGCAGGCAAACCATAACTGGGGAAGGAAGGCCAGGCTGTTTGCCGGCAGCTGGTTGATTCTCTATGGTGGTTTCACGCTTGTCGCTTTAAGCAGATGAGCCTGCTGCAATGATAAAATAATTCGAATTTCTGTCAGGGTATTATGCCGATCCGAACCAAACAATAAGGGAGAGAAAAATTATGAAGAAAACAAATATCGTATTGGCTGCCGCATTTCTTATTTTTTCTGCATCATGCGCCAGCATGCCGCAGACGAAAACCGGTCAGGGCGGAGTGTATGGGGCTGCCGGTGGAGCAGCGGCGGGTGCTGCCCTCGGTCAGGCCATAGGCCGCGATACGAAAGGCACGCTCTGGGGAGCGGCTATCGGCGCTGCTTTGGGCGGCGCGGCAGGTGCCGGTGTGGGTAGAATGATGGATAATCAGGAACGCGATATGCGTACGGCGCTTGCCTCGTCAGAAGCTGCCTCTGTCAGGCGGGAAGGTGATCTGCTCTCAGTGATGTTCAAGAGCGATATGACCTTTGATGTCAATTCCGCCACAGTCCGCCCAGGCCTTTATGCGGAGATGGACAGGGTTGCAAATGTCATGCGACAGTATCCCCAGACTTTGATCCGTGTGGAAGGTCATACCGACAGCACAGGTTCCGAGGAATACAATATGAACCTGTCGAAAAGGCGCGCCCAGGCTGTCGGTGATTTGCTTGTCCAGCGCAATGTGAGCAGCGCAAGAATTGAACTGGTTGGTTATGGCGAAACTGCTCCGATTGCCTCAAATGAGAACGAAGCTGGAAGACAGATGAACCGGAGAGTGGAAATTAAAATTGCGCCGACAACCCAACAGAACTGAAAGCTCGCGCAGAGGGCATTCATTAATAGTGAAACATCAAGAGATCTGCCTGTAAACCAAAGGGGGTGATGGGTTTGCCTTCGCCCCCCCCCCCCCCCACTTTTTTTTTCCCCCACGCCCACAAAACTCTGGATTCCGCGACTATGGCTTCCCGGTTATTTCCCGTATAACCGCACGCCTTTCAA
>Ga0180007_10000633_pt1 | contig 55850 bp, 50 predicted proteins | sample MM_PC_MetaG_FD_121122 | JGI IMG/M metagenome (GOLD analysis project Ga0180007, IMG submission 121122) | Groundwater microbial communities from the Aspo Hard Rock Laboratory (HRL) deep subsurface site, Sweden - MM_PC_MetaG | ecosystem: Environmental > Aquatic > Deep subsurface > Groundwater...
AAAAAATTACACACTAGAATTACACAGTGTGTAAAAAAAGTAGCCCCGCAAAAGCAGGGCTACATAAGAACTTCAGTCACTCATTCATAAAATTACACAGTTTTTACTCTAGATTCCCGAAGGTCTCATGGGACTTATAGGATCTATTTTAAAAATTACCGAGCCGAAATCGCTTTTGGCTATTTCTTCTGTTCGGCCAGCCAATCGACGATGAGCCCGTGCTGCTCATGAGTGACCGCAGGGGCGTTGCCCTTGGCCAGCATCCGGGCCACCGTAGCCGACCAGGCGGCCTGGTCCTTGACTCCGTAGGCGGCGCGGACCCGGCCCAAGTCGTGGCATGAGCTGCAGGTTTTCTCCACCAGCTCCTGGGGCTCGCTCGCAAAGGCGAAAAAAGTTCCCAGGCACAAGACAACCGCGCTGACCATCATGATTTTCATCATACGCATCACAAACCCTCCTCGTCGTATAGCGACCTGAAAAAACATCCTACGGGCAATCTATGCCAAGACGAACGCGAAGAAAAGATAATCCTGTCCAGACACGAAAGAGTGCTCAGCGTTTTCCTACACGCCCCAGGGAACAGAACACGCCCGCCACGCAAAGACCTGCGCAGACGGCAAAGATGATGCGCATGCTGGCCAGGAACTCCGGGATCGTTTCAGGAGCGATCTGGCGGTCATGCAACAAAAAACCGAAGACCACGGCGGAGATGCCCATGGACAGGGTCATGCCAAAGGTGCGCATGGTCGCGACCAGACTGGAGGCGATGCTGTAGTGCCGGGGCTCGACGCTACCCATGATCACGCTCATGTTGGGCGAGGCGAACAGGGCGAACCCGAGGCCCAGCAAGGCCAGAATCGCGCCGATCTCGAGCAGCCCGGTGCGCAGGTCCACCCCACACATCCCTAGCAGTCCCAAGGCGCACAGCGCCATGCCCAGGCTGGCCAGCCAGGCCGCGTTGAAGCGGTCGGCCAGAACCCCGGCCAGAGGGGAAAGCAGGCTCTGCACCACGGGCTGGACAATCAGAATGAACCCGGCATGCATGGGCGAGAAGCCCTTCACCACCTGCAGGTACAGGCTGAGCAGAAAGCCCACCGCGAAGGTGCCCGCATAATTGACCAGGGTCGCCAGGCTCGAGAGCAGAAAGACCCTGTTGCCCGTGAACAGCGAAAGATCGATGAGCGGATGGGCGACGCTGCGCGAACGCAGCACGAAAAAAACGCCCAGGATCAATGCCGCGCCGAGCAGAGGCAGTCCCCGCTCCGGCCTGGCCAGTCCGGTCAGCCCATTGACGCAGCAGACCACGAAGGAGGCATAAAGGAGGCTCCCGATCAGATCGAAACCTTCGCCATGCGCCGGGCGCCATTCGTCCTTGATCCTGCGGGCCATGATCCAGGCCAGGAGGCCCGGAGGCAGGCACATAAAAAAGACCGAGCGCCACCCGGCCAGGGAGGTCATCATCCCGCCCACAAGCGGCCCCACGGACAGGCCGAGATAGACACAGGCCACCATGAGGCCCATGACCCGGCCGCGCTCGTTGCGGGGGTACAATTCCGTGACGATGGCCACGCCCGTGGACAGAATCATGGCCGCGCCCACCCCCTGCACGACGCGCAGCGTCACAAGACTGGTCACGGACCAGGCCAGGGATGCGCACAGCGAAAAAATCACGAACGCCGCCGTGCCCCAGACAAAGGTGCGCCTGCGGCCCAGGATGTCGGCCAGCCGCCCGACAGGCAGCAGAATGGCGGCCAGGGCCAGGATATAGCTCCCCGCGATCCAGCTGAGTTCCACGGCTGAGGCCCCGAGCTCCACTTGCATGACGGGCAGGGTGATGGCCACGGCGGACATCATGAACGGGACCAGAAAACTGGCCACGGACGCGGCGGCCAGAGCGGCGGTACGACTATGCATGCTTCCTCCGAAGATCGGCTTTGTTTAGTCCCTACCGGGCACAGGAGCAAGCCCCCGCAACCAAGGCTGCAAAAATGGCAAAAACAGTTGCGCACTCTTGTTTTCATTGAATCGATGATCTATCGGCATGGCTCGCAAGGAGATGCCATGCTCACATCCATGAAGTCCATCATCGACAAGGCCCTGACCCTGCCCCGGCAGACCGTGGCCGTGGCCTGCGCCCAGGACGCCGAGGCCATGAGGGCCGTGGCCGAGGCCCAGGCCATGGGACTGGCCGATTTCATACTGGTCGGCAACACCGACAAAATCAGATCCATCGCCGAAAAAATCGCGCTGGATCTCGCGCCCTTCGAGCTGGTCGACGCCCGGGGTGAGGCCTGCGGCGCAGCAACCACGGTGGCGGTCGTGGCCTCGGGACGCGCCCAGATTCTCTTGAAGGGCTTTGTGGACTCCTCGATCCTGTTCAAGGCTGTCCTGAACCGCGACGCGGGCCTGCGCAACGGCGCAACGGTCAGCCACACCGTGGTCATGGACGTGCCCGGCTTCGACAAGCTCTATCTTCTGACCGACGCGGCCATGATCATAAAACCCGATCTTCAGACCAAGCGGGAGATCGTGCGCAACGCCGTCAAGGTAGCCCACGCCCTGGGCAACCCGGACCCCGTGGTCGGGGTCCTGTGCGAGTCCGAGAAGGTCAACCCGAAAATGTCGGCCACCGTGGACGCCGCGGCCCTGGTGGAAATGAACCGCAGCGGAGAACTGACAGGCTGCCGCGTGGGCGGGCCCTACGCTCTGGACAACGCCATCAGCATCGAAGCCGCCCGGCACAAGGGCATGCGCGACCCGCTGGCGGGCAAGGCCGATATCCTGCTGGCCCCGGACCTGGCGGCGGGCAACATCTTTTACAAGAGTCTCATGTATTTCGCACGCGCCCGTTCGGCCGGGGTGGTCGTGGGGACCAAGGCCCCGGTGCTGCTCAATTCGCGGGCCGACTCCCACCAGACCAAGATCAACGCCGTGGCCCTGGGTATCCTTATGGCCGCAAACGGGAACCAGGCATGAAGATTCTCGCCATAAACCCAGGCTCCACCTCCACCAAGATCGCGGTCTTTGACGACCGGCAGGAACTCTTCGTGGAAACCATCCGCCACGATGCGGCCGATCTCGCGCGTTTTGAACAAGTCATGGATCAGGAGCAGTTCCGGCGGGAGACCATCGCCCAGGCCATGACCCGACACGGGCAGAGCGTTTCAAAGCTTGATGCCGTCATCGGCCGGGGCGGGCTCATGCGCCCCATTCCCGGCGGCGTGTACGCCGTCGGCCCGCAGATGCTATTCGACCTGCGGTCCTGCGCGTTCGGCACCCACGCCTCCAATCTCGGCGCCATCCTGGCCCACGACCTGGCCACAAGCGCCGGCATTCCCGCGCTCATCGCCGACCCCGTGGTCGTGGACGAACTCGGGCCCCTGGCCCGCTACTCCGGACACCCCTTCATAAAACGGCGCAGCATCTTCCACGCCTTGAACCACAAGGCCGTGGCCAGACGCGTGGCGGAAGGGCTGAGGCGGCCCTACGAGGAGTTGCGTCTCATCATTGCCCACCTGGGCGGAGGCGTGTCCGTGGGCGCGCACGAACTGGGCCGGGTGGTGGACGTCAACAACGCCCTCGACGGGGACGGTCCCTTCTCGCCCGAACGCAGCGGCGGCCTGCCCGCCGCTGAGGTCGTGAACTGGTGCTTCGCGCCCGGCGCAACCGAAAGGGACATCCGGCGCAAGATCACGGGCCAGGGCGGTTTCCTGGCCTACCTGGGCACGGCCAGCGGCATGGACATCGAGGAGCGCATTCGCAAGGGCGACGCACTCGCCCGAGAAGTGCGGCAGGCCATGGCCTACCAGGTGGCCAAGGAAATCGGGGCCATGGGCGCGGTGCTGCGCGGGCAGGTCGACGCCGTGATCCTGACCGGCGGGCTCGTGCATGACCGGGAGCTGGCAGGCAGCATCGCCGAACGCGTGCAATTCCTGGGGCCGGTCATGGTCCATGCGGGAGAGGACGAAATGTCCGCCCTGGCCCTGGCCGCCCTGCGCGCATTGGCCGACCCTGAATCCATCCTCGCCTATCCACCCCGCGCGGCTGTCGAATCCGCCTGAGCCCTGACCGCGCCTTTGCCCGCCAAATCCGCGATAAAACGGGAATTGCCCCTTTTCCCGCAGGGCGCTCTGGGTTAATGATATGTACTATTCTGCACCGCCAAGCCCAGGAGCCAAAAGGGAATGAACAAAAAAATCGTTTGGGATCAGTCTCTTGAAACGAATATCCCCGAAGTCGATACCCAGCATCAGCGCCTGGTCGAAATCATAGGCACCCTGGCGGACGGCATAGGTTGCGCATCCATGGGCGACCTGCAAGCAGTCCTGGTCCAGCTCAAGGAATACGCCCAGTACCACTTCCGGACCGAGGAGACGATCATGGAAGCCGCGGGCTACACCGATCTGGCGGAACACCGGAATGAGCATCTGGCCTTCGTAGATCAGATCCAGCTCTTTGATCTGGATATCATCCTGGCCTCGGAAGGGCTGGCCTGGGACATGTACCATTTCCTGAGCGGCTGGCTGACCAACCATATCCTCGTCGTCGACAAGAAATTCTCGACATCGCTGCCGGCCTGAAACCCGCCCGCGACTCTCGTTTCGACTGTAATGAGCGAACTATTCCCATTTACCTTTCAGGTTCAGACTGCACGCATGGTCACGCCGCGCACAACCTATTTACTTCTCCTCCATCCGGAGCGCATCGCATGAGGCTACTCGTTTTCCTTGTTCTTATTCTGAGCGGCTGCCACGCTTTCGTTCCCGGGCCTCCGTCAGTGCAGGAGCCGCCACAGGCGTACCGTCTGCAAGCTGGGGGGCATGAACCGGCCGAGGAGTGGTGGCGCGAGCTGCACAGCGAAGACCTCAATGCGCTGATGGATGAGGCGTTGCGTTCCTCCCCCGACATTCGCACGGCCCTGGCCCGGCTCGAACAGGCCCAGGCATCTGCGCAAAAAACCGGTAGCGCCCTGTGGCCGACCCTTGACGCCAGCGCCGAGGCTGCGCGGTCCTGGACCAAACTCCACGCCAACAACCAGGTCGAGAGCGACGCCTACGGCCTGGGACTCGCCGCCAGTTATGAACTCGACCTCTGGGGCCGGGTCAGGGCTCTACGGCAGGCCGACACGCTGGAGGTCATAGCCAGCCGCGACGATCTACGCACGGCGGCCCTGACCTTGAGCGGTGAAGTCGTCGGAGCCTGGATATCCCTGCGCTCGACCAGACAGCAGCTTGCCGTGCTTGAAGAGCAGCAGCGCACCAACGCGGCCATCCTCTCCTCCCTTGAACTGCGTTTCGCCAGTTCGCTGGCCTCGGCCCTGGACGTGCTGCAGCAGCGCGAAGCCATCGCCCAGACCGAAACCGTCATTTTCCCCCTGAAGTCCGAAGCAGTGCGCCTGGAAAACCGGATCAACCTGCTCCTAGGCAAAGCGCCCGGCAGCGTGAATCTGGCAAGCGCCGCCACTCTCCCGGAGCCCATGCCCCTTCCCGATACGGGGCTCCCGGCGGACCTGCTGCGCGAGCGGCCCGACATCCGCGCATCCTGGCAGCGCCTGCTTGAATCGGGCTGGGATCTGGCCGCCGCCCAGGCCGACCGCATGCCGGCGCTGCGCCTGACAGGCAATTTCGAGCACAGCGGCGGCGACGCGAGCCGCATCTTCGACAACTGGCTGGCGGGTCTGGCCGCTTCCCTGACCGCCCCGATCATCGACGGGGGCAGTCGCCGGGCCGAGGTGAAACGGCAGGAGGCCGTGCGCCGGGAACGCCTGGCGACATATGAAAAAACCGTCTTCACGGCCCTGTCCGAAGTGGACACCGCGGTAAACGCCGTCCTCAAACAAATCGAACTGGTCAGCGCCCTGGAGAGACAGCGCGACGCCGCCCAGGCCGCGCTGACCAGCGCCCGGATCCGCTACCAGAATGGCGTGCTCGACTACAACACGGTCCTTTCCCTGCTGCTGAAATTGCAGCAACTTGATCGCACGCACATTCGTGAACAGGCTTCACTCTTGACCCTGCAGACCGGACTCTGCCGGGCTCTGGGCAAAGGCTGGCGCACCTCTTTCCCCGACGCATCCTAAAAAAAACCGACGCGGACAAAAAACGAAATTTATGATCATCCCTGAATGCGACAACACCAAGCCTCTGCCGAGACAAATCAAGCTTCTAGCTCTTGTTTTGTCCCTTCTTGTCATCGGAGCCGGAATTTTCATGGCGGTCCACTTCATCAAGACTCGCCCCAAACCGTCGCAAAGGCCTCCGGCGCTCATCGCTCCCCTGGTCGAAACAGCCACGGTCACGGCGGGGCCACAGACTGCTGTCATCCAGATCCTGGGGACCGTCGTCCCCGCACGCCAGACCCAGATCCGGGCCGAGGTGGCCGGGATCGTCCGCGAAATCGCGCCCGGTTTTCTTCCCGGTGGGATTGTCACCAAAGCCAGCCCATTGCTGCGGCTCAAAGATGAGGATTTCCGGCTGATCGTAGCCAGCAGGGAGGCGGAACTTGAAAGCACCAAAGCCGCGCTTGAACTCGAAATCGGATATCAGCAGGTGGCCGAGCACGAATGGGAACTCCTTAAAATGGGAGGCACGGCCGGAGAGAGCCCAGACCTGGCCCTGCGCAAACCGCAACTCGCCCAGGCCAGGGCCAAGGTCCGCCAGGCCGAAGCGGCTCTGGAGCAGGCCCGGCTCGATCTGAAGCGGACCACGGTGACCGCCCCCTTCACAGCCCTCGTGCTGGACAAGAACGTGGAACTCGGCTCCCGGGTCTCCATCACCGACACCCTGGCGACCCTGGTCGATACGCACGAATTCTGGGTCGAGGCCGCCATCCCGGTGGACCGTCTGCCCTGGATCACCTTGCCTGGGAAAAACAGCCCCGGCTCGAAGGTGCGCATCCTGTCCCAGGCCAGCGGCGCCGAACGTACCGGTCACATCCTGCGCCTGCGCGGAGACCTGGAAGAGCAGGGCCGTCTGGCGCGGGTGCAGGTTTCCTTGCCGACCCCCCTTGAAGCCAAGCCCGCGCCCATCCTGCTGGGTGAATACGTACGCCTTGAAATTGAAGGCACGCGCCTTGAAAACGTTATCCGCCTACCCAGGGCCGCTCTGCGCGAAAACGACACGGTATGGACCGTGCACAACGCAACCCTGGCCATCCGGCCTACCACCGTGGTCTGGCGCGACACATACACGGTCCTGATCTCGGACGGCCTTGCATCCGGCGACACCGTGGTGACCAGCGAACTGGCCTCTCCCATCAACGGCATGCCCGTCACCCTGGGTGAGGCAAGGTAGATCCATGCGCCAGAAAATTCAGCACGGTGCCATCGCCTGGATGGCCTCCAACCCGGTGGCCGCGAACCTGATCATGCTGCTCTGCCTCGTTGGCGGGCTAATCATGGCCTCCCAGATAAAGCAGGAAGTCTTTCCCGAATTCGAGTCCGAAATCGTGACCGTGACCGTTGCCTATCCCGGCGCAAGCCCGGAAGAAGTCGAGAAGGGCATCGTCCTGGCCATCGAGGAGCGGGTCACAGGGCTGGACGGGATCAAGAAGATCACGTCCTCGTCCATGGAAGGCGTAGGCACGGTCACCATCGAAGCCCTGGAAGGGACCGACATGGAACGTCTGGCCCAGGACGTAAAAGGCGAGGTCGATCGCATCTCCTCCTTTCCGGAAGACACCGAGACCCCCAAAGTGGTCGTGGCCTCGAATCAGCACCGGACCATGTCCATCGCCGTCTACGGCGACCTGGAGGAGAGGGTGCTGCGCGAAATGACTGAAACCGTGCGCGACGAACTCCTGCAAGACCCGGAGATCACCCGCATCGACTTAAACGGCGCAAGGAATCTTGAAATCAGCATTGAAATTTCCCAGGACACCCTGCGTGCCCATGGTCTGACCCTGCGCCAGGTGGCGGAAATCATCGGCAACTCGGCTCTTGAGCTACCCGGTGGCAGTGTCAAGACCACGCAGGGGGAAATCCTGGTCCGGGTCAAAGACCGCCGCGAACTGGGCAAGGAATTCGCGAGCCTGCCCATAATCAGCACTCCGGAAGGATCAGTGGTCCGCCTGGAAGACCTCGGCCGCATCACCGACGGGTTCGAGGACACGGACCTCTACGCCCTGTACAACAATCAGCCCGCCATCCTGCTCGACATCTACCGCGTCGGCGACCAGACACCCACCTCCGTGTCCGACGCCGTCAAACGCCACATGAACCGCCTGAATCAGATCCTGCCTCCGGGCGTGCACATCGCCAAACGCAACGACAGTTCCGACGTCTTTCGCCAACGCATGGACCTGCTGACCCGCAACGGCCTCATAGGCCTGTGCCTGGTTTTTGTCCTGCTGGCACTGTTCCTGGAAATCCGGCTCGCATTCTGGGTCAGCATGGGCATCCCCATTTCCATCCTGGGATCGTTTCTGATCCTTCCCGGACTCGGCGTCAGTTTCAATATGATTTCCATGTTCGCCTTCATCATCACGCTTGGTATCGTGGTCGATGACGCCATCGTGGTCGGCGAGAACGTATACCAATACAGGGAACAGGGACTCTCAGCCCTCAAGGCCGCCACCTGCGGAACCAGGGAGGTGGTCATGCCCGTAACCTTCTCGGTGCTGACCAACGTTGTCGCCTTTTTACCCATGATCTTCGTACCCGGCGTGCTGGGCCGGGTTTTCGGCGTGCTTCCGGCGGTGGTCGTCAGCGTCTTTCTCATCTCGCTGGTGGAGAGCCTCTTCGTGCTGCCTTCCCACCTCGGGCATCTCAAGTCGGGAGGCAAATCCTGGCTGTCTTTCGTGCACAAATGGCAGGGCAAATTCAGCACCTGGTTCTTACATATGGTGGATACCATCATCTCGCCCCTGCTCATGCTGACCATCCGCCTGCGTTACCTGACCCTGGCCATGGCCGTGGCCGTCCTCGTCGCCACTGCCGGATACGTGGCCAGCGGGCGCATGGGCATCGTCATGTTCCCCAAAGTCGAATCGGATTACGCCTATGTCGAACTGGCCATGCCCTTCGGCACGCCAGTGGCCCGCACGGAGGCAGCCATAGACCGCATGGTCCGTATCGCCAGCGACCTGGCTCGTGAAAACGGCGGGAGTGAACTGGTCGAAGGCATCTATTCCCAGGTCGGCACAAGTTCCGGCGGGCATCAAGGTTCGGTGCGGGTCTTTCTCACCCCGCCCGAAAAACGCACCCTGCCCACGACGGAATTCACCAACCTGTGGCGAATGCGCGTCGGCGATATCGCCGGAGCCGAATACCTCAAATTCGAATCGGATCGCGGAGGACCGGGTTCGGGCGCGGCTCTGACCATCGAACTTTCGCACCGTTCGACACAAATCCTGGAAAAGGCGGGAGAGGATCTGGCCAAGGAGCTTGGCTCCTATGCCCAGGTTTCGGATATTGACGACGGATTTTCCGCCGGAAAGACCCAGCTCGATTTCCGTATCCGTCCGGAAGGCCGCAGCCTGGGCCTGACCTCCCAGGACGTGGCTCGCCAGATCCGCGCAGCCTTCTACGGAGCAGAAGCCCTGCGCCAGCAGCGCGGCCGCAACGAAATAAAGGTCATGGTCCGCCTGCCCAAAGACGAACGCATCTCCCTGCAGAATATCGAGGACTTCCTGGTGCGCACTCCCGCCGGAAAAAGCGTGCTGCTGCGCGAAGTGGCGGACGTCAGCAAGGGACACTCCTATACCAGCATCGAGCGGCGCAATGGGCGCCGTATCATCTCCGTGACCGCCGATGTCACCCCTCAGGCTGAAGCCGCCTCGATCATAAATTCCATCAAGGACGGCTTCCTGCCGGGGCTGCAGGACCGCTATCAGGGCCTGGAATTCAGCTTCGAAGGCAAGCAGGCCGACATCCAGGAGGGGGTTGGGGCGCTGCTGCTGGGGCTTGGCATGGGCTGCCTTTGCATCTTCGCCCTGCTGGCCATCCCCCTGCGCAGCTACGCGCAGCCTTTGATCATTATGACCAGCATCCCCTTTGGCGTGGTTGGGGCCATTTTCGGGCATCTGCTCATGGGCTACAACCTGAGCCTTGTGTCGCTTTTTGGCGTCGTGGCCCTGTCCGGGGTGGTGGTCAACGCGTCACTGGTGCTCATCGACTGCGCCAACGGCAAGCGCCGTCTCGGGCACTCGGCCCTGTCCTCCATTCACCAGGCCAGCGTGCAGCGCTTCCGCCCCATCCTGTTGACCACGGTGACGACCTTCGGCGGGCTGGCACCCATGATCTGGGAGACTTCCAGGCAGGCCAGATTCCTCATCCCCATGGCGTTGTCGCTCGGGTTTGGCATCGTGTTCTCGACATTCGTCACGCTTGCGATCGTGCCGTCCCTGTACATGATTCTGGAAGACCTGAAGCGCTTCGGGCGCTCCCTGGTCAAATAAGGAGGAGTTGTGGAGCTTGGAGTACTGATTTTGCTGGCCGCTGCGGCCGGAGCGCTGGGCTGGTTCTGGCTGGACGGGGTGGGCAGCGGCGAACGCCTGATGAAAGGCCGCTCCTGAGGCGTGCCGCATCCTCTTCCGGCGGAAGAGGAAAAAGAGGACGAAGGCCCGGATCCCAGAAAGGGCCTGTAACGCCCTGCCCTCCGGGCAAAAAAAAACCCTGCCGGGCAGGGTTTTTTGAGGCTCAGATCGACGCGACTACCATCTGGGCCGGCGTTCACGCTCGGGACGGGGACGGGCTTCGTTGACCTTCAGGGAACGTCCGCCGTAATCGGCGCCGTCCAGGGCGGCGATGGCTTCTTCAGCGCCGCTCTCCATTTCCACAAAACCAAATCCGCGGGCTCTGCCTGTCTCTCGGTCGGAAATGAGTTTTACGTTTGCAACCTGGCCGTATGTTGCGAACAGCGTTTCCACGTCCTGCTCGGTGGCAGTCCAAGGCAGATTTCCGACATAAATGTTCTTCGACATGATGCACTTGTCTCCTGTAAAAAAAACTGAAAAATCCAGGTTGAGTCTCCCATCGGATCTGTCGCGCCTTTGGGCCAAAACCCTTCCCGTCTCCTCGTACCACGCACCAACCGAAATGGTTGATACATGGCTATGGAAAATACGTAGTTCTAAAAAAAGAGGCAAGAGTTTATTTAAATAGTTTCCTTGCAAAGGACATCTTTTTTCGACCTTTTCAAGCACGCTCAATTCCGGCATTTCCACAGAAGCGTTCTACTTTTTCGCATTGAAAAAATAACGATTTTCATTATCAATTACTAATGCCGATCAACTCTTCCCCTTCCGGCGTCATCTTCGCCATCAAACGCTACGCCCTGCATGACGGGCCGGACCTGCGCGTGACCGTGTTCCTGAAGGGCTGCCCCCTGACCTGCCAGTGGTGCCACAACCCCGAAGGCATTACGGCGGCCCCCACCATGCACACCGTGCCGGGCAAATGCGTCGGCTGCGGGGAGTGCGTGGAAGCCTGCCCCCAGGGGGCCTTAAGTCCCGGCCCGCAGGGCATGCGCAGAGACCAGGAAACCTGCACCGTCTGCGGCGTCTGCGCCGAGGTCTGCCCAGCCCTGGCGCATGAAGCCGTGGGAAGAAAATGGACCGTGCCCGAAGTCATGGCCGAAATCGAAAAAGAGACCCCCTTTTTCGCCGGAACCGGAGGCGGGGTGACTTTTTCCGGCGGGGAACCCCTGGCCCAGCCTGATTTTCTTGAGGCCCTGCTGATGGCCTGCAAAGGCCTGGACCTCCACCGCGCCGTGGATACCAGCGGTTTCGCAAGCGCCACGACAATCTCGCGCGTGGCCTTGAATACGGATCTTTTTCTCTTTGACATCAAACACATGGACCCTGCAGCGCACCGCCGCCTGACCGGGGTGGACAACGCCCTGATCCTCTCCAACCTGCGCCTGCTGGCACAGTCCGGAGCACAAGTCGCACTCAGGCTGCCGCTCATTCCGGGCCTGAACGACGATGAAGAGAACATCCGCCGCACCGGGATTCTGGCCGCTTCCCTGCCGGGCATCCGCAGTATCGACGTGCTTCCCTACCATGCCTCGGCCCGGGGAAAATACGCCAAGCTCGGCCTGCCCTATCCCGGAGAAACCATCGAACAGAGTACTCCAGGCAGCGTGGAGCGAGCCGCGGACATTTTGCAGCATTGCGGGCTTGAAGTCCGCATCGGAGGATAAATGAACCAGAGAATAGAGCGCCTGCGCGAAGAGAGTTTCGCCGCCGAGCCGTCCATCTCCATCGAACGCGCCGTGCTCGAAACCGCGTTCTACCGCGAAAACTACGGCAAGCACTCTCTGCCCATGCTGCGCGCACTGGTCTTCAAAGACCTGTGCGAGAAAAAAACCATTTACTTCGGCGACGGCGAACTCATTGTCGGCGAGCGCGGCCCAAGGCCCAAATGCGTGCCGACCTTTCCGGAACTGACCTGCCACAGCGTGGAAGACCTGCGCGTCCTGGCCACCCGGCCCATGACCCGCTACCATGTATCGGAAGAGGATATCGCGACCTACGAACGCGAGGTCATCCCTTACTGGACGGGCCGCTCCATGCGCGAGCGCGTCTTCTCCCAGGTTCCGGACGAATGGAGGGCCGCCTATGAGTCCGGGCTCTTCACCGAATTCATGGAGCAGCGCGCACCGGGACACACGGCGCTTGACGGAACGATCTACGAAATGGGCATGCTCGACTTCAAGCAGCGCATCGCCGAACGCCTGATCCGTCTCGATTATCTGAACGACCCCCTGGCCTCGGACCGCTCCGAGCAGCTCCGGGCCATGGACATCGCCTGCGACGCGGCGATGATCTTTGCCGAGCGTCACGCGGACCTGGCCTGGCAACTGGCCAAAACCGAGCAGGACCCAACGCGCAAGGCCGAGCTGGCCCGCATCGCCGAGGTCTGCCGACGAGTTCCGGCCCATGCTCCGCGCGACTTCTGGGAAGCCCTGCAAATGTACTGGTTCGTGCATCTGGGCACCATCACAGAACTGAACGGCTGGGACGCCATGACGCCCGGCCACCTCGACCAGCACCTCTCCCCCTTCTATAAAAAAGGTCTGGCCAACGGCACCCTGACCCGCGAAGGAGCCAAGGAGCTGCTCTCTTGCCTTTGGATCAAGGTCAACAACCATCCCGCCCCGCCCAAGGTCGGGGTCACGGCCAAGGAGAGCGGCACCTACAACGACTTTACGCACATCAATCTCGGGGGCCTCAAACGCGACGGCTCCGACGGGGTCAGCGAGCTTTCCTACCTCATCCTCGAAGTGGTCGATGAACTGAGACTCCTGCAGCCCCAGACCAGCGTGCACATAAGCCAAATGACCCCGGACCGGTTCCTGAAGGCCGCCGCCCGAGTCATCAGGAACGGCTACGGATACCCGTCGATCTTCAACACCGACGCCGTGGTCATGGAGCAGGTGCGCGTGGGCAAGACCGTGGAAGACGCCCGTGAGGGTGGCTGCTCCGGCTGCATCGAGACCGGAGCCTTTGGCAAGGAGGCCTACATCCTGACCGGCTACCTGAACGTACCCAAAGTTCTGGAACTGACCTTAAACAACGGGCGCGACCAATTGAGCGGCAGGCAGATCGGCCCGCAGACCGGCGAGGCCGAAAGCTTCGCCACTTTCAACGACCTCTACGCCGCCTTCACCCGCCAGCTTGAATGGGTGGTGGACCTCAAAATTCGCGTCAACAATTACATCGAACGCATGTACGCTGCCCATTCCCCGGCGCCCTTCCTGTCCACCGTCATCCACGACTGCATCGAAAAAGGGCTCGACTACTACAACGGCGGGCCGCGCTACAACACCAACTACATACAGTGCTGCGGCATCGGCACGGTCACGGACAGCCTCTCTGCCATCAAGACCCACGTCTTTGACGCCGGCTCCGTGTCCATGCCCCAGCTCGCAATCGCCCTGCGTGCCAATTTCGAAGGATCAGAAGCCCTGCGCCTGAAACTCTGGAACAAGACCCCCTTCTTCGGCAACGACGACGACCGCGCCGACGACATCATGCGCCGCGTCTACGATTCGCTCTTCACCGCCATCGACGGCCGTCCCAACACCAAGGGCACGGGCTACCACCTGAACATGCTCTCCACCACCTGTCACGTCTATTTCGGCAAGATGCTCGGCGCCTCGGCCAACGGCCGCCTGGCCCATCTCCCCGAATCCGACGGCACCTCGCCGTCGCACGGCGCGGACAGAAACGGCCCCACGGCCGTGGTCAAATCCCTGTCCAAAATGGACCAGATCAAGTCCGGCGGCACGCTTTTAAACCAACGCTTTCTGCCCGGCGTACTCAAAACCGACCAAGACCTGGACAAGCTTGCGCAACTCGTACGCACCTACTTCCGCCTCGGCGGCCACCACATCCAGTTCAACGTCGTGGACACGCACACCCTGCGCAAGGCCCAGGCCAGCCCCGACGAACACCGCAACCTGCTGGTGCGCGTAGCCGGATACAGCGACTACTTCGTCGACCTGGACCTCGACCACCAGGAAGAAATCATCCGCCGCACGGAACAGGAAATGGCGTAAAGAAGTACCTCCGGCGGACAGGGGACACGTCCCCTGCACCCCTTCCATCTTCTCTACCATCCTTCCGCACCGCCTCAAGCGTGTCGGCGTGGTCCGGTCAAGGGCTGTCGGCTGTCTGACTGAGCCAGGCATCGTTTGTTTCCCGGCCGCTGGCCGTACAAAACGCAAAAGAATGCCCTAACCTCAAGGCCGAGAAGCATTCCGAGGCCCGCGAAGGAGTTCCGGCAGACCTTGCCCGGACCACGCCGGCACGCGCCCCCCGCATACAGAACAAAACCATGCCTCCGGCGGGCACGGGACGCGTCCCCTGCACCCCTTCATCCATCTTCTCTACCATCCGTCCGCACCGCCTCAAGCGTGTCGGCGTGGTTCGGGCAAGGGCTGTCGGCTGTCTGACTGAGCCAGGCATCGTTTGTTTCCCGGCCGCTGGCCGTATAAAACGCAAAAGAATGCCCTAACCTCAAGGCCGGGAAGCATTACGAGGCCAGCGAAGGAGTTCCGGCAGACCTTGCCCGGACCACGCCGACGCGCACCCCACGCACATGAAGAGGCAACCACCACGCCCATTCCGCTCAGCGAACCAACCATTCCGATTTCGACAGCCTCCTTGCATTTTCCGGCTTTTTGGCCCATGCCAAGGACGATTTTCCGCCATAGTGGCCAAACCCGTTTTTTCTCATTCACCATCAAGGAGGCTCCATGAAACGCATCCTGCTTTTCGCCGTTTTAGCTCTGGCCCTGTGCACGACCACCGCTTCAGCCAAAAAGCTGATCGTGGCCACGGACACCAATTTTCCGCCGTTTGAATTCAAGGACCCCGAAACCGGCAAGCACACCGGCTTCGACGTGGAGCTCTGGGACGCCATCGCCAAGGAAATCGGCGCGGAATACGACCTGCAGCCCATGGACTTCAACGGCATCATCCCCGGTCTGCAGTCCGGCCAGATTGACGTAGGCATTGCCGGCATCACCATCAAGCCCGAACGCGCCGAAGTGGTCGACTTCTCCGCCCCCTACTACAACGCGGGCCTCCTGATCCTGGTCAAGGCCGACAACGCCGAAATCACCGACGTGAAGGGCCTGGCCGGCAAGATCGTGGCCACCAAGCTCGGCACCACCAGCGAAGACTTCGCCAAGAAGGAAGCCGGAGCCAAGGAAGTCAAGCTCTTCCCCAACAATGACGCCATGTTCATGGAACTCATGGCCGGCGGCGCCGATGCGGTCATCTTCGACTCCCCGGTAATATCCGAATTCGTGCGCACAGTCGGCAAGGAACAGACCAAGATCGTCGGCCCCCTGTACATGGGCCAGTCCTACGGCATCGGCTTCCCCAAGGGCAGCGACCTGGTCGCCAAGGTCAACGAAGCCCTCAAGAAGCTCAAAGACAACGGCGCCTACCGTGAACTGTACATCAAGTGGTTCGGTACCGAGCCCAAGTAATTCCGCTTAAACCATCCTGGAGGCAGGACCTTCCTGCCTCCATTTCGAGACACCCATGGCCTTTCAATTCGAACCAAGCGTCGTTATCGACACCCTGCCCATGCTCATGCGCGGAGTCTGGTACACGATCTACCTGACCGTCGGCGGCCTGTTTTTCGGCTTTCTGCTCGGGGTGGCCACGGGGCTCATGAAGCTGGCCCGCCCCTTTTTCGTGCGCAAACTGGCCGACCTCTACGTGGAGCTTGTTCGCGGCACGCCCATGCTGGTGCAAGCCATGTTCCTCTACTACGGCGTACCCATGGCCGTGGGCCTGCGCATCCCGCCGCTCATAGCCGGAGTGATCGTCATCGCCATCAACTCCGGAGCCTACATCGCCGAGATCGTGCGCGGGGCCATCCAGTCCATCAACATCGGCCAGACCGAGGCCGGGCGCTCTATCGGCCTGACACGCGCCCAGACCATGCGCTACATCATCTGGCCGCAGGCCTTCAAACGCATGATCCCGCCGCTGGGCAATCAGTTCATCATCAGCCTCAAAGACACCTCATTGCTCATGGTCATCGGCGTGGGCGAACTGCTGCGCACCGGCCAGGAGATCGTGGCCGTCAATTTCCGGGCCTTCGAGGTCTACATGGCCGTGGCCATGGTCTATCTGGTCATGACCATGAGCATCGCCAAGGCTCTGAAAATTCTCGAAACCAGACTGATTAACAAGACCAGCGGAAAAAGCGCATGATTGAAATAAAGAACCTGCACAAGAAGTTCGGGGAGCTGGAAGTTTTGAAGGGGGTCAACCTGACCGTGGCCTCGGGAGAGGTGGTCTGCATCATCGGGCCGTCCGGCTCGGGCAAGTCCACGGTGCTGCGCTGCATCAACCGGCTGGAAACGCCGACCTCCGGCACCGTGATTGTCGACGGGCACGACATCATGAACCCGCGCACGGACATCAATTACGTACGCACCGAGGCGGGCATGGTCTTTCAGCAGTTCAATCTTTTTCCGCACATGAGCGTGCTCGACAACGTGATCCTCGGCCCGGTCAAGGTCCGCAAGATGCCCCGCGCCGAAGCCGAGCACCTAGGCTACGATCTGCTGGCCAAGGTCGGCCTCGGTTCCAAGGCCCAGGCCTATCCGGAACAGCTCTCCGGCGGGCAGAAGCAGCGCGTGGCCATTGCCCGCGCCCTGGCTCTGCAGCCCAAGGTGATTCTGTTTGACGAACCGACCTCGGCCCTGGACCCGGAGCTGGTCGGAGAAGTGCTTGAAGTCATGAAGAAACTGGCGGCCGAAGGCATGACCATGATCGTGGTCACGCATGAGATGGGCTTTGCCCGCGAAGTGGCGGACCGGGTCATCTTTATCGACGAAGGGGTAATCCAGGAAATAAACAGCCCGCAGGAGTTTTTCAGCGCGCCAAAAAATCCCCGCCTGCGGGACTTTCTGGGCAAGATCGTCGGTACGTGTCAGGAAATGTAGGCGGCTGAATCTTTACAACCTAATTCTTTTCTTCCGCGCCATCCACCTCCACACGCCCCACCAACTGCGCGAACACGCTCGGCACCGGAGCGTCAAGTGTCATGCTCCGGCCCGAAAAAGGGTGGGCAAAAGTGATGGAACGCGCGTGCAGAGCCAAACGGGAAAAGGTATCGCCCTTGACCCCGTATTTCTTGTCCCCGGCAATCGGATGCCCCGCATCCGCCATCTGCACGCGAATCTGATGCTTGCGCCCGGTCAATAGCGTCACATCCAGAAGCGAATATCCTCCCCTCTCCTTGATCACGGTCCAGGCCGTGCGGGCCAATTTGCCCAGGGCCGCGTCGCGCGTGGCATAGACCTTGTGCACTCCGCTCTCGACCAGATGGGAGCTCAACATGCCCGAAGCCTTGCCCATCAACCCATGTACCACCGCAGCATAGATCTTGGAGGTATCTTCCCACTGATCCTGCAGGGTGTGCTTGGCCGCCTCAGTCTTGGCGAAAAGCACGACCCCGGAGGTCTCGCGGTCCAAACGATGGACAATGAAAATCCTGTACCTGGACTTGGCATTGCCTTTGCGCACATAGTCGGTCAGGGCGTAATAGGCCGTACGCGTTTTTTCCGTTTCCGTGGCCATGGTCAGCATCCCGGCGGGTTTGTTCACGACGATAATGTCCCGATCTTCATGGATGATGTGAAGACCCGGCGGCAAATGCCTGGCGCCGGGGCGAGATGGTTGGTGCATGATGTCCTGCGGCAAGGGTGAAAGATTCAGATGAAAGAGATGCGACTCTCTACGTCCGCAGAGGCCGGGGGTAAAGAAAAATCACCCCGTCTTCCCCAGCGCCAAACGGGCGGAACCATCATAAGCTTGACCTCAAAGCGCAGCGATACCGCCCAGCAGGATGCCTTAAAGGGAACCCGCTGAATTGAATATGAAAAATATCCCGCATCCAAAAAAGTTGACATGTTCAAGGTGTTGGAGCTTAAAGTTCATTGAATTCCAAAGTTCAATTCTGCTTGCCGGTGCACTCCCGCGTTGAGCAGCAACTATTCGCTGTCCGACGAATCGGAGCAGGTGACGAACTGGACGAAATGCGGAAAAATTCCAATGCGCGCGGAGTGATATTGATTACTTTTGAATGAGGATTTTATGACAAAGAATACCAGGGAAGACCATCTCACTCTAAACAGCGCAGATCATCCAGAACTCATTATTGCCGAACAGAATCAAAAAATTAGTTTACTAGAAAAAAAATTGGAAAAATACGAGGCCATTTTCCAAGGACTATCCGCGGGGATACTGCTCATTGATGACAAATTGACAGAATGCAATAAAGAAGCGTGTCAAATATGGCAATGCGAAAAAGAAGACATCATCGGCTTTTTCCCTAGCGATTTCGCTCCATTATTGCAACCTGACGGTGGAAAATCGTATGAGATTGCGCAAGCGAAAATAAGTGAAGCATTACGCGGAAACATACAAAAATTTGAATGGAAAGACATACGCCGTGACGGGATAGCAATCGACACTGAGGTTACATTAAGCAAAATTGATGTTGATGATAAAAATTATGTCCTCGCGACATTTAGAGACATTACAGACATAAAAATAAAAGAGAGTGAAAAACAGGCGCTTCTGCACATGATGGAAAAAATCATCGAGGACAGAACCAAGTCGCTTCAGGAATACAATGCCTCCTTGAACGAAGAGATCAACCACCGCCGCAGAATTGAACGGAATCTGGAACACGCCTATCTGGAACTCGAGGAGATCTTCGACACCTCGGGTGATGGCATTCTCGTGCTCGACACGGACAGAAATGTCATCCGCGCCAACCGCGCCTTTGCCGATCTGGTCGAGATGGAGATGGACAAGGTGATCGGGGCGAAATGCTTCGACATTTTCCCCTGCAGGCACAAATGCACCGACCATTGCATCCTGCAGGAAATCGTCGTCGGCTCCAATAAGACCGACTTCGAGAAAGAGTTCATCTCCGAGTCGGGAGACCGCAAATCATGTCTCGTCAAGGCCTCCGCCCTGCGCAATTCTTCCGGCGAAGTGCTCGGAATCGTCAAGAATTACAAAGATCTGACCAGCTACAAACGATGGGTGGACATGCTCCAGGAGTCCGAGGAATTTCACCGCATCACGCTGGCCAGCATCTCGGACTCGATATTTCTCACAACCGACGAAGGAAAATTCATTTTCATCAGTTGCAATGTCGCAAATATATTCGGCTATGATGAAGATGAAATACGGCATAAATTTGAATCCATATTCGATCTGGTCGGATATGGATTCTATTCTTCGCATGAGTTGCAATTAATAAGCGAGATTAACAACATAGAAGTTGAAATTACTGACAAATTCCAAAACAAACATGTCCTCATAGCAAACATAAAAAAAGCATCCATCAGATCAGGAACGACGCTCATCGCATTCCGCGACATAACAGAAAGGAAGAATGCTGAAAAACGCGCAAAAATTGAATACGAACAGCTTGTCCAGGCAGGCAAAATGGTATCTCTTGGAATACTGGTATCTGGCGTCGCACATGAAATAAACAATCCGAACAATGCAATAATTCTCAATATCCCGCTTCTCTCCAGAATGTGGCATGACGCGAGAAGCATTCTGGATCAATATCTGGAAGAAAACGGTGATTTTCTGATCGGCAATCTGCGCTACTCTTTCGCCAGGGAAAGCGTCCCCGAGCTCTTTACCGGCGTCATGGCCTCGTCCAAGCGCATCAAGCATATTGTGCAGGACCTGAAGAATTATGCCCGCCAAGGGTCTTCCGTGCTCAATGAAATCATAGACATAAATGGCGTTCTCAACGCCGCAGTGCTGCTGCTCGACAATCAGCTCCGCAAGTCCACGGATTTCCTGGAAATCACCTACGGATACGGAATCCCTCATTTTCAAGGCAATTTCCAGAAAATCGAACAGGTCATCATCAATGTGCTGCAAAATGCCTGTGAAGCAATCGATGACAGGACCAAGTCCATCCGAATTTCGACAGGTTTCGACCCTGACAACATGCTCGTCTGGCTCAAGGTTTCCGACGAAGGCCAAGGAATACGCTGCGACGATCTGCCCCACGTCACCGACCCGTTTTTCACGACAAAACGGACCTGCGGGGGTACCGGACTTGGCCTGTCCATATCCTCCCGGATCATGCGGGAGCATGGCGGAGACATGACGTTTCATTCCAGACAAGGGGCAGGGACGACGGTCACGCTCACCTTTCCCGCGCAGAACAATGGAGACGCCACGTCATGATTCAGCCTTTTCCCGTCCTGATCGTCGATGACGAAATCGATATCCTGAACAGCTTCAACCTGAGCCTGCGCTCCTTTGGCATCGACAACATCATCTGCTGCTCAAACCCGCTGGAAGCCTTGCAGATCATCGACAAGCAGCCTCTTGGCGCCCTGATTCTCGACCTCAGCATGCCGGGGGTCAGCGGGCAGGAAATTTTGACGCAGGTGCGGGAAACACACCCGGAGCTGCCCGTGATCGTGGCCACCGGCGTTGAAACCATCGAATCCGCCGTCGCGTGCATGAAACTTGGCGCCCTGGACTACCTAGCCAAGCCCGTTGAAGAGGAGCGCCTGGCGGCTTCCGTACGCACGGCCCTGGAAATGAGCCGTTTGCGCCGGGAAAATTCCTCGCTGCGCCAATGTCTGGTGGTCGACCGTCTGGGAAAACCCGAGGCCTTCGCGCACTTCAGCACCGCAAGCCTCAAGATGCGCCAGATCTTCCAATACATCGAAGCGGTCGGCTGCTCCTCGGAGCCGATCCTGATCACCGGCGAAACAGGCGTGGGCAAGGAGCTGATGGCCCAGGCGGTGCACAAGATCGCCTGCCCGCAAAAGCCCTTCGTGGCGGTCAATGTGGCCGGGCTCGACGACATGGTCTTCAGCGACACCCTCTTCGGGCACCGCAAGGGCGCTTTCACCGGGGCGATGACCGCTCGCAAGGGTCTCGTGGAGCAGGCCGGGGACGGGGTCCTGTTTCTGGATGAGATCGGCGATCTGAGCGAGTCCTCGCAGGTCAAGCTGCTGCGCCTGTTGCAGGAACGGGAATATCTTCCCCTGGGGGCGGACGTGCCCCGCCCCTCGGAGGCGAGAATGGTCGTGGCGACAAACCGCGATCTGGAGGCCATGACCCGCGACGGCGGCTTCCGCAAAGACCTCTACTACCGTCTGTGCACGCACCTGGTCCGCATCCCTCCCCTGCGCGAGCGCACGGAAGACATCCCCGTGCTCCTGGACAAGTTCCTCAAGCAGGCGGCGGCCAACTTCGGCAAGACCGCGCCTGTGCCGACCCGCTGCCTGCTGAACCGGCTCAGCGGGCATTCCTTCCCCGGCAATGTCCGCGAACTGCGCGCCATGGTCTTTGATGCCATGGGGCGATGGAATGGCGGAAATTTTTCCTGCGGGCCGGAGGCAGATGCCCCCGGACTTCTCGGGGGCGGCGAAGAGCTGTGTTTCCCCGCCACCCTGCCGAGCATTGACGATGCGGTGCAGGCCCTGGTGCGGGAAGCGATGGCGAGGGCGCACGGCGTTCAGACCGTGGCGGCGCGCATGCTCGGCATTTCCCAGCCAGCGCTCAGCAAGCGCCTCAAAAAAGGAAATGACCTATAACTCTTTGCATAGGCTATTCCGGACGAGCTATCACGTCCATCTATCCGGGAACACTCCATAAATTGATTTTTTCTCTCTATCCGCCAGCAAGATGCCATAACCCAGGTTATGGCATCTTCTTTTCGCCATTCCAATAAAGATAAAAAAATCAGCATATTGAAAACGATCATAGTGGCATGTTCCTTCCATTGTTCTTCGTAATTTCGGTAACGGCATCCCGGCCGCGTCTGAAAATACAACGGAGGACAGCTATGGTTCAGAACTATGTTTTTCCGGCGACTGTGTCCGAAGCAGTCACATTCCTCAGTACCAACAGGGGAAAAGCCAGGATCATTGCCGGCGGCACCGACCTGATGTTGGAATTGCAGGATGGAAAGAACACCTGCGACGTACTGGTCGATCTCACCCAGATCGCGGAACTCAAGAACATCACGGAGGAGAACGGCTACATCCGGATAGGCGCCAGCGTGACCCACGCCCAGGCTTCGAAGTCCGACCTCATCCTCAAGCACGCGCCGGCCCTGGCCCAGGCCTGCCGCAAGGTCGGCTCCCTGCAGATCCGCAACATGGGCACGATCATCGGCAACATCGTCACCGGCAACCCCGCAGCGGATGCGGCCGTGGCCCTGGCGGCATTGGAAACAACCGCGGAAGTGACCACGCTTGAGGGAATTCAGACCATGCCGCTGGAGGACATGTACGCAGGAGTCTGCCTGTCCTGCATCGACAGCTGCTGTCAGGTCGTGACCCACGTCAAATTCCCGGTGAAGAAGAAGAACCAGGGCTCCGCCTACCTGCGCATGGAGCAGCGCAAGGCGCTGGCCCTGCCCATGCTCAATGTCTCGGCCATGGTCAGCTTAAGTGGTGACACGTTCGAATGGGCCAGACTCATCGTCGCTCCAGTGGGCGCGGGTCCGCAGCATGCCCTGGATGCGGAGGAATTTCTCAAAGGGGCCGCCGTAAGCGACGCCACCATCGTCGAAGCCGGAAAACTGGCCCGCAACCAGGCCATGTTCCGCAGCAGCGCCATCCGCGGCTCCAAGGAATACCGGAGGGGAGTTCTGCCCGTTTTTGTTGAACGGGTCCTTCATGCAGCAGTTGAGGATGCCCGCAAGGCGTAACCGGAGATCAAACTATGACGAACCAGACCATTTCATTCAGCTTGAACGGAGAAATAGTCGAGATTGCCGTGTCCCCTTCGGAAATGCTTCTCGATATCCTGCGCGAAAAAATGCACCTGACAGGCACCAAAAGAGGGTGCGGCAAGGGTGAATGCGGTGCGTGCACGATCATTTTCAACGGCAAGGCCATGAACGCCTGCCTCATCCCCGCCATGCGCGCCAAAGGCGCGGACATTCAGACCATCGAAGGCGTGGAGAGCGCTCACGGGCTGCACCCGCTGCAGCAGAGCTTCATCGAAACAGGGGCGGTTCAGTGCGGCTTCTGCACTCCGGGCATGATCATGTCCGCCAAGGCCCTCTTGGACAAAAACAAATCCCCCTCCAAGGATCAGATCCGGGAAGCCGTGTCTGGAAACATCTGCCGTTGCACCGGCTACGTCAAAATCGAGGAAGCCGTGGAAGATGCCGCGGTCAGGCTTCGGGCGTCCGCAGTCAAGGGAGGAGACCTATGAGCCAGTTCGAATATGTTGGAAAAAGCGTCCTCAGACGCGACGGCGTGGACAAGACCACGGGTCGAGGCTTGTTCACGACGGACATGTTTTTGCCGGGAATGCTGTTCGCCAAAGTGCTGCGCAGCCCCCATCCCCATGCCCGAATCGTTAGCATCGACACCTCCGAGGCGGAAAAACTGCCCGGCGTCAAGGCGGTGATGAGCCACAAGAACGGGCCGAAGAACCTCTTCAACGCGTCCGTCCCCATGTTCCTGACCATCCCGCAACTGGAACGGGTGCTCGATCAGTACCTCTTCGATGACGTTGTCCGCTACGTTGGTGACGAGGTCGCGGCTGTCGCGGCCACAAGCGAAGCCATCGCGGCCAAGGCCCTGGAACTGATCAAGGTCGAATACGAGATTCTTCCAGCTGTGTTCGATCCGCTGGAAGCCATGAAGCCCGAGGCACCGGAACTGCACGCAGGCAAGGGCTGCACGCCCGAAGGGAAGAACATTCCCGGCGAGATCGTCAAAATCCCCTATCATGACGTGGAAAAAGGGCTGGCCGAGTCCGATGTGATCATCGAGGAGACCTACAAGCTGCCGGTGCAGAAGCAGGTCCAGATGGAAACCCAGGCCGCCGTGGCCCAGGTTGATGGAAACGGCGACGTGACCGTGTGGTCCACCTCCCAGACCCCGCATCCCTCCCGAGCGATTCTGGGCAAGATCTTCAACATCGCCGCCAGCAAGATCCGAGTCCTCGCTCCGCCGTATGTGGGCGGCGGGTTCGGGGTACGCATCGGCCTGAGCGCCAAGGCCGAACCCATTGCCATGGGCCTGGCCCTGCTGGCCAAGAAGCCGGTCAAGCTCGTCTATACCCGCAAGGAAGACTTCATCGCCTCCGACACCCGTCATCCCGGATACATCACCATCAAACTCGGGGCCAAGAAGGACGGCACCTTTCAGGCCCTGGACATGAAATCCGTGCTCGGCACGGGCGCCTACTGCAGCTTCGGCGCGGAGCTGCCCGGAGTCTGCGGGGCCATGACCCTGGCCATCTACCGCATCCCCCATCAGCGCTACCACGGCCACAGCGTCTACACCAACACGACCAGCTGCGGTGCCATGCGCGGGTTCGGCAACCCCCAGGGCAACTATGCCATGGAGCAGACGGTTGACCTGATGGCCGAGAAGCTGGGCATCGATCCCCTCGAACTGCGCCGCAAGAACATCATGAAGGCCGGCGAACCCTGGTGCCTGCCCTATGCCTGCGGCACCACGGAGCTGGCCGAATGCATGCGCCAGGGCGCGGAAAGCATCGGCTGGGATCGTCGCGGAACCTTCAACAAACCTGGAAGCACCACGCTGCGCGGCCTGGGCATGGCAGTTGGAACGCACGTCAGCAACGCCTGGCCCTTCTGCGTTGATTACGACAACGCCTACGTGACCATCCAGCCCGACGGGTCCGCCCATGTCGCCTCCGGTGTGCCGGATATCGGCACGGGCACGAGCACGAGCCTGGTTCAGATCGCCGCCGAAACGCTGGGCCTGGACATGGAACACATCAGTCTCACCTACGGCGACACGCTCGGGACCCCGTTCGACATCGGCAGCCATGCCAGCCGGACCTGTTACGCCGCCGGCACGGCCATCAAGGCCGCCGCCGAGGACGCGCGCCGTCAGGTGCTCGAATATGCGGCCGGGTTCTTCAACATCGCCCCGGAACACCTGCAGATCCACAAAGGGGTGATCACCCCGGTCACATCGAGCATGGACGAATGCTCCGGCTCGGGACTCTGCCAGCTCGAAGAGGTCAAGGAAGGCAAGGGCAACACCGTCACCCTGGAGGAATTGTCCTACCACGCCCATGTGCGCAACAAGCAGTTCATCGGCGTTGGCCGCATTGTGCCGCCAAACGCCCCGCCGTGGCACGCGTGCTTCGCGGATGTGGAAGTGGACACCCGCACGGGTCAGGTCAGGGTCATCAAGCTGGCCGCCGCCCATGACGTCGGGCGCGCCATCAACCCCATGATCGTCGAGGGCCAGATCGAGGGCGGCGCGGCCCAGGGTATCGGCTACGCGCTGAGTGAGGAGATCACCTACAACGACAAGGGCCGCCAGCAGCAGTACAGCATGCACAACTACATGCTGCCCACCGCCGAGGACATGCCCGAGATTCATTCCATCATCGTTGAATCAAGCGACCCGACAGGCCCCTTCGGAGCCAAGGGCGCGGGAGAATGCAGTCTGGTTTGCCCGGCCTCGGCCATCGCCAACGCCGTGGCCAACGCGACAGGGCATCGCTTCAAGGAGATCCCCATGACTCCGGAGCGCGTGTTCAAGGCCTTGAATTCATGATCATGCCGGCGCAGGGACACTCGCAAGGAGCCCCTGCGCCGGTTTTCACCCAAAGGGGCACAGAATGAAAAAGTTGATGCATGTCGTGATGGTCGCGGTGTTTTTGATGGCAAGCGCGAGCGCTTATGCAGGATCAGGGCATTATGTGAGCGGCGCCGAAGGAATCAAGGCCGCAACGCTGCCTCCGGAAGGCGTCTACTGGCGGGTCTACAATCTTTTTTACACTGCGGATGAACTTAAAGACAAGAACGGAAAAGATGTCGACGTCGACTTCGACGTCAACGTGTATGCGCTTGTCAACCGTCTTGTGTATTCATCCGGCATTCAATTCCTCGGCGGAAATATCGTCGCGGATATCGTCGTACCCCTGGTATACACCGACATATCCCTGCAGGGCGCAGGCCCGTACTCATTCAGCGACAACGAATTCGGACTGGGCGACATCCTCATAGAACCTCTGCTCCTGGCCTGGCACGGCCCCAGATACGACGCCGCCGTCGGCGTGGGTGTGTACATGCCCACGGGCGACTTTGACGCCGACGAACCGGCCAGCCCCGGCAAGGGATTCTGGACCGGCATGTTCACGGCGGGCGCAACGTTCTATTTCGACGAGCAGAGGACCTGGTCGGCGTCCGTTCTCTCCCGCTACGAGATCCATTCGGAGCAGGAAGACACGGACTGGACCCCCGGCAACGACTTTCACTTTGAATGGGGTCTGGCCAAGACGCTGGACAAAATCTGGGATGTGGGTCTGGTCGGGTACTGCCGCTGGCAGGTCACTGACGACAGCGGCTCCGGCTCCGTCGATGACCGCGAGGAAGCCTACGCCATCGGCCCGGAGGTGAGCGTCTTCATGCCGAATTATGGACTGGGCGTGTCACTGCGATCCTTGTGGGAGTTTGAAAACAAGCTCGGCTCCGAGGGCCACGTGACCACGCTCATGATCATGAAAGCATTCTAGCAGGAAAGGGACAGCATGTTCAAAATAGTCAAACGCGAAGAGATGGCCTCCGGAACTGTCGTCCTGAACGAGATCGAAGCCCCGCGCATTGCCGCCAAGGCTCGCCCGGGACAGTTCTTGATTTTGAAGGCCAACGAAAATGGCGAGCGGATACCGTTGACCATGGCCGAAACCGATCCGGAAAAAGGGACAGTCACGGTCATTTACATGGTCGTCGGCAAGAGCACGGAGCTGTTCCGGCGACTGCAGGTGGGCGACGCCTACCAGGACGTCATCGGCCCGCTGGGCCAGCCGACGCATATCGAGCCCGGCAAGAACGTGGTCTGCGTGGGCGGCGGCACGGGCGTGGCGGTGCTGCACCCCATCGCCCGCGGCATGAAGAACGCGGACTGCCGGGTCACGTCCATCATCGGGGCCAGAAACAGGGACCTGCTCATCCTCGAAGACAAGATGCGCCTGGCCTCCACGGACCTGCACATCTGCACCGACGACGGAAGCTACGGGCGCAAGGGGTTTGTGACCGAAGTGCTCAAGGAGCAGCTCACCCGTGGCGGCGTCGATCAGGTCGTGGCCATCGGCCCGGTGCCGATGATGAAGTTCGTGTCGCTGCTGACCAAAGAGTTCGGCGTGCCGACCATGGTCAGCCTCAACCCCATCATGATTGACGGAACGGGCATGTGCGGCGGGTGCCGGGTCACGGTCGGGGGAGAAACGAAGTTCGGCTGCGTGGACGGGCCGGAATTCGACGGACACAAGGTGGATTTTGACGAGCTGATCCTGCGCCTGCAGGCCTACACGGAGCAGGAGCGGCTGAGCCACGGCCGCTGCAAATGCGAGGAAGGTGCACGAGCATGACCAGTACCAACAAGACTCCGCGTCAGGCCATGCCGGAACAGAATCCGCAGGTGCGGGCCAGGAACTTCGAGGAGGTGCCGCTCGGCTACACCCCGGAGATGGCCGTGGCCGAAGCGGGTCGCTGCCTGCAGTGCAAGAACCCGGCATGCGTGCAGGGCTGCCCGGTCAATGTCGATATTCCGGGCTTCATCAAACATATCGCCGCAGGCAATTTCGACCAGGCCATCGGCAAGATCTGGGAACGCAACAGCCTGCCCGCCGTGTGCGGGCGGGTCTGCCCCCAGGAGATCCAGTGCGAAGGCAACTGTCTGCTGGGCCGCAAGGGCGAGCCGGTGGCCATCGGCAACCTGGAACGCTTTGCCGCCGATTGGGAGCGGGCGCACCACGTCTGCGAACTGCCCTCCAGGGAAAAGGCCACGGGCAAGAAGGTGGCCGTGGTCGGCTCCGGGCCGTCCAGCCTGACAGTGGCCGGGGATCTGGTGCTCAAGGGCCATGAGGTCAGCCTGTTCGAAGCCTTTCACAAGCCGGGCGGCGTGCTGGTTTACGGCATCCCGGAGTTCCGCCTGCCCAAGGACATTGTCGCCTCGGAAGTATCCTGCCTCGGAGCACAAGGGGTAAGCATCGAATGCAACGCGGTCGTGGGCCGCACCGTGACCGTGGAGGAGCTGTTCGAACAGGGCTTTGACGCAGTCTACCTGGGTGTCGGCGCGGGCTTGCCCAAGTTCATGAACATCCCCGGCGAAAACCTGGTCGGCGTGCTCTCGGCCAACGAGTACCTGACTCGCGCCAACCTGATGAAGGCCTACCTCTTCCCGGAGGTGGACACGCCAATCCCCCAGGGCCGCCATGTGGTCGTGCTTGGGGGTGGAAACGTGGCCATGGACAGCGCCCGCACGGCCATGCGCCTGGGAGCGGACAAGGTCAGCATCGTCTATCGCCGCTCACGGGCGGAAATGCCCGCCCGTGGAGCGGAAATCCATCACGCCGAAGAGGAAGGGCTGAACTTCGAACTGCTGGTCAACCCGGTGCGCTACCTGGGCAATGAAAAAGGCCGCCTGACCGGCATGGAATGCGTGCGCATGGAGCTCGGCGAACCCGATGCCTCGGGGCGCAGGCGTCCGGTCACCGTACCCGGCTCGGAGTTCACCTTGGAGTGCGACCTGGCCATCGTGGCCATCGGCTCCGGGGCCAACCCCCTCCTGACCCGCTCCACCCCGGATTTGCCGCTGAACAAGTGGGGCTACATCACGGCCAACGCCGAGACCGGCAAGACCGGCAAGAAAGCCGTCTGGGCAGGAGGCGACATCGTCACCGGGGCGGCCACGGTCATCCTGGCCATGGGCGCGGGACGCAAGGCGGCGGATTCGATTCACGAATACCTGACCTGGGGATGGTAACACGAGGGGGGCTCGTGCCCCCTTCGCATTGACGACGCGTTGCGCGGAGGGTTCATGCAAAGTTTGAGCGAACGGGTCATCGTGATCAAGAGCGGCGGAGAGATGGGCACGGCCGTGGCCTGGCGATTGTATCAGGCCAGGCTGCGCCGCATCGTGATCCTGGAGACGGCGCACCCTTTGGCGGTGCGGCGGACGGTCAGCTTCTGCGAGGCGGTGCTGGACGGCGAATGCCTGGTTGAAGGGGTGCGGGCGGTGCGGATTGAACGTCCCGATCAGGTCGGGGAGGTTTGGGCCCAAGGCGCCCTGCCCGTCCTGGTCGACCCGCAGTGGGACAGCATTTCCGTCATCACGCCGGACGTGCTTGTCGATGCCATCCTCGCCAAGCGGAACCTGGGCACGCGCATGACCGATTCGCCTCTGGTCATCGGTCTCGGCCCCGGTTTTGACGCCGGCACGGACGTGCACACCGTCATCGAAACGAACCGGGGCCACGATCTGGGCCGCATCATCACCAAGGGCGCGGCAGCGCCCAACACGGGCATTCCCGGCTCCATCGGCGGCTACGCACGGGAACGTGTGCTGCGGGCTCCGGTGGCCGGCAAATTGTCCTGGGACTGCATGCTCGGGGATCTGGTGCAGGCGGGACAGATCCTGGGCCAGGTCTCGGGAAAGCCTGTGGTGACCGAAATCGCAGGGCTCCTGCGGGGTCAGATCAGACCCAACGGTCATGTGCCGCAGGGTCTCAAGCTCGGCGACATCGACCCACGGGGGGACGCCTCCTTTCTGCACACCATCTCGGACAAGGGCCGCGCCATTGGCGGGGCCGTGCTGGAAGCCATCATGAGGGCCTACAATTGACCATGCCGGACACCATCGCCGAGGCTTTGGGCCTGCCCGAGCGAGGGCTCCTCAGCCTTGTCGGGGCGGGCGGCAAGACCACGGTCATGTTCCGACTGGCCGCTGAGTTGACCGCGCGAGGCCTGCGTGTCGCCTGCGCGACGACGACGAAGATCTTTCCGCCATCGCCAGACCAGGCTCGCCTTGTTCTGGCGGAGAACAACGAGCATTTCCTTGACGCATGCCACAAGACCATGGCTCAGAGTAGGCCGGTCTGCGTTGCCTGGAGGGAGGAGAACGGTAAACTTCTGGGGCTGCCGCCGGAGTTCATCCACAGGCTGCTCGATTCCGGAATCTGCGACTGGATCCTGGTGGAGGCCGACGGCGCGCGCGGGCTGCCCCTCAAGGCGCCGGCCGAGCACGAACCGGTCATTCCCGAACGCAGCACGCATGTGCTGGCCCTGGTCGGTCTGACGGCCATCAGAACAGCCCTGGACGAAGACCACGTCTGCAGAAGCGAGCGCTATGCGGAGCTGAGCGGCCTGCCCCCGAGCGCCCCGGTCACGCCCGAATCCGTCGCCAGGGTCTGCAACCATCCGCACGGCATGTTCAAGGGCGCGCCCGCGAACGCGCGGCGCCTGCTCTGGCTGAACCAGGCCGATACTCCGGACGCGCTGGCTCACGGTCTTGAAATCCTGGGCCGGATGCGCGCGGGCGCTTGTGTTCCGCAGCGTGTGGTCGTGGGCGCGGCCATGTGCGACGCCTGCGTGCGGGAGGTCTGGGAGCCATGAGCGTGCGTGGCGTCATCCTCGCGGCCGGACTTGGACGGCGCATGGGCACCGTCAAGCAGCTCCTGCCCTTTCGCGGCAAGCCGCTGCTGCAACACGTCATCGACGCCGCGCGGGCTTCACGCCTTGAAAATCTGCTGCTGGTCCTCGGTCATGCCCATGAACAGGTGCTGCCGCAGCTCGACACGCACGGCCTTGAGGTGATCGTGAACCGGGACTTCGCCGCAGGGCAGAGCTCCTCGGTGCGGGCCGGACTGGAGCATCGCGCCGATGCCGACGGCATCATGTATCTGCTTGGGGACCAGCCTCTGCTGAGCGTGGGCATCATCAACACGCTCATTGACTGTTTCCTGAGCGAGCAACCCTGGGCCGCCGTGCCGGTCCACCATGGTCAGCCCGGCAATCCGGTCATCATCGGGCGTCCGCTGATGGCGGATTTGGCCGCCCTCCGCGGCGACATCGGTGCGCGCCGCCTGCTGCAAAAGAGCCAGTTCGTACGGCGGGTAGAGATCGACGACCCCGCGATCCTGCGGGACGTGGACACCATGGAGGACTACCTGGAACTGCTTGCGACGGGGGAATCATGCCGGGACGAAATTTTCAGACCTTGAAACCAGGGAGTTGCCTGTGAAGACGATCGCGGTTGAACATGCGGTGGGAACAGTGCTTTGCCATGACGTGACCCGAATTGTGCCTGGCGGCGAGAAGGGGCCGGCGTTCCGGCGAGGGCATGTCGTTCGGGAGGAGGATATTGCGGCGCTGCTCGATATCGGCAAGGCCAACCTGTATGTGTTTGATCCTGCCGACGGCTTTGTGCACGAGGACACTGCCGCCATTCGCTTGGCGCAAGGGTCGGCGGGCCGGGGAATCGTGTTCAGCGAGCCCAAGGAGGGCAAAGTGACCCTCACTGCGGCCTACGACGGCCTGCTGTCCATTGACGTGGACGGCCTTGACCGTCTGAACGGCATCGAGGACGTGAGCTTCGGGACCATCCACCGCAATCAGCGCGTCAAGGCGGGCAGGGTCCTGGGCGGGACGCGGGTCATCCCGCTCGTTGTTCCGGAAGAATTGTTGCTCGAAGCGGAAGGCGTCTGCGAGCAGCATCGTCCCATCATCGAAGTGAAGCCGCTCAAATCCGCGCAGGTGGGAGTGGTGACCACGGGCAGCGAGGTTTTCCATGGCCGGATCAAGGACGGCTTCGGCCCCTTGCTCCGGGCCAAGTTCGATGACCTCGGCAGCTCCGTGATCGATCAGGTCTTTGTTTCGGATCAGGTGGACATGACGGTGGAGGCCATCTTCTCGCTCGTCCGGCAGGGCGCCGACTTCATCGCGGTCACCGGCGGCATGTCCGTGGACCCGGACGACCAGACCCCCGCCGCGATCCGCAAAACCGGGGCCTCGGTCGTCTCCTACGGCGCGCCGACGTATCCCGGAGCCATGTTCATGCTGGCCTATCTGGGAGACATCCCCGTGCTCGGCCTGCCCGGCTGCGTCATGTACTACAAGGCCAGCATTTTCGATTTGATCGTGCCCCGGATTCTGGCCGGGGAGAAAATCGAACGCCGCGACATCATCGCCCTCGGTCATGGCGGATTCTGCGAGAACTGCAGTACCTGCCGCTATCCTGCGTGCGGCTTCGGCAAATAAGAGCGCGTTCGTTTTCAACTCTCCCGCACAAACCCCTTGGATTTGAGCTTGTCTGCGTACTGGGAATGCAGAAGGCGGATCAGGTTGAGTCTTTTTTCGGCCCTGGAGGCGAAGATCTCGTCTCCGGTGGCCAGGACCACTCCGGTCTGGCCGTCCTGGGTCAGGAAGACGTCCGGTTCGGCGCCCTGGACCTGAATGCGAAGGGCGTTCTCGAAAGGCAGGACCATGGGCCTGAAGGCGTGCAGGAAAGGGCAGATGGGGGTCAGGGCGAAGACATTGAGCTCCGGGTAGATGAGCGGTCCTCCGGCGGAGATGGAATAGCCCGAGGAGCCAGTCGGCGTGGCCACGATCATGCCGTCGGCCCGCACCGTGCCCAGGTGGTCGGTGCCGTACCACATGTCCAGCCGGATCATGCGCGCCAGGCTACCGCAACTGATGACCAGATCGTTTATGGCGTAGCCCCGGTAACACTCCTGCCCCCCCCGAAGTACGTGAAAACTGATGACCAGCCGCCGGGACATGTCGTACTCCCCACGCAGAATGAGCGTCAGGGATTCGCGCCAGTCCGTGGGAGAGAGTTCCGTCAGAAATCCCACCTTGCCCAAGTTCAGGCCCAGAATGGGAATGCTCAGGTCCTGCACGGCTCTGGCCACGGCGAGCAGGGTCCCATCGCCTCCCAGGGTCAGTATCATGTCCGCATCCCCCCAGGTCGAGACGCAGTGCACCTTTTCCTTGGAGGACACGACAATCCGTGCCAAGCGCCCTTCGCTCACGAGCCAGCGCCGAATTTGCTGGGCCATGTTGGCCGCCAGTTCATTTTTGACGTTATGGACAATGACTATGTTGCTGATGATTTTTCCCATTTTGGGAGTGTAAGCAAAAGGTGCCGCGTATTCAAGAAGAGGTGCAATGTTCGCTGGGGCCGGGGCATGGGTGCGGGCAAATTTTTCCAAAAAAAAGCTAAAGTTCGTGCATAACTGGCCGATAGGGTGAAATAAGAGGTATGCCCCGTGACAGTGAATCCCTTTCTCGTCAAAAACGTGATGCGCACGTACGACCAGCACCAAGAAGCCGGTCGGCGTATCGCCAGGTTCAAAAAATACATGGACCGCGCCGGGCAGCAGGATTCCGTTTCTATTTCCAAGGAAGCCAAAAGGCGCCAGTTGGTCGAAAAAGTCGCAGGCGAGATAGTGGACAACCTCATCGGCTCGGACACCGCCAACCCGGTCGTCCGTGAAATCAAGGCGCAGATGGCCAAGGAATTCGGACAGGACGTGCTTTTCAGGTATCCATCCGACGGAAACGGCCTTCAAATATTGAAAAAAACAGCTCAGGGTGTCGCGGAATTGACCAATGGCGAAAAGGATGCTTTCATGCGGCGGTTGTGGGAAGTTGCCTTGACCCGGGTCAACGAAACAATGCTCTAGGCTCTACCCTCCCAAGGCACATGCCTCGCGGATGACGGAAAAAGCCAGTGCGGCCGGAATAACCGGCAGGAGCGAAAAATGACGATCAACACCATCAAACCATTCAGCGGCTACGAGTCGAGGCGACTGGACCAGCTGGAGCAGCAGCGCCAGGAACACCAGAAGACCGTCGCCAATCAGGAAAGCGGCACCGACCGTATCTCCATCTCCGACGAAGCGCGGCTCAAGATGAGCATGCTCAAGACTGCCCAGGAAGACGACGGGGTGAGGGCCGACAAGGTCGCCGACGTAAAGGCCAGGATCGAGGCGGGAGAGTATAGCACAGACGGAAAGGACATCGCGGCCAGCCTGCTCAGACAGGAGCTTGATATCTGGGGCTGACCCATTTGCGACTCGACAGAAAAAGCCTGACCGGTGACCCGGCCGGGCTTTTTTTCATGAATTGGCCGAACGCCTGTCCTCGTTTCCAAGGTCGCGCAGCAGGACCTGCGACGGAAATCCCAGCTCCACTTGCGGGGACTGCAGCCCCAGTCGCTCCTGAACATTGACACAGATGGGTCCGGTCAGGTTGAGGGTGCTGCCCTGCGGGTCACCCTTGGGCACGGTCACGCTGACCAGGATGAACAGATCACGGATGCTGCGTACCTTCAGGAGCCGTTCTTCGGCCGCGGCCAGCCGAATCTCATAGCTCGGCAAAAAGGAGAAGGGATCGGCAAGCATCATGCCCATACTCGGCATCTCCAGGCTCTGCAGAAAATGAAAAGGGGTTCCGGGCTTGAACTCCACCAGGGCGAACTCCCGCAGGGACTCGAAGCCGATGATGCCACGGGGAAAACGGATGGTCTTGTCCGCGGAAATGACCAACTTGCCGATGCGTGAATTTATTGTTTGTCTTTTTTGGTCCATAATGCTGCCGCCATCATCAGATCGTTGTTATCGAGTTCCAGGGCCGAGGCGTTCTGGGTCTGCACCTTGAGATAGATTTCTTCCCGGTAGACCGGCATATGTTCCGGCACCTCGAGGCCCAGCTTGATCTGCTGCCCCTTGATGCTTAAAATCGTGATCTTTATGTCATCACCCACATGCACGCTTTCTCCGGGGCGACGAGAGAGTATGAGCATAACCCCTTCCTACAGATAATTGACCAGGCTCATCTTCATGATCATGGACGAGGATTTGAGCACCGCCTCATACGACAGCTGCTGGTTGGCCAGCTCCGTCAGAAGCGTGGCCAGATCCGCATCCTCCACATTGCTCATGCGCTCGGTTTCGTTGAGTTTGAGGCCGGAGAGAACGGTGTCGGCCACATCGAGCCGGTTTTCCCGCGCGCCCACGGAGGCCAGCTGGGTTGTGAAATACTGATGGCCCGTCTTCAGCCCGTCCAGGGCCTCGGCGCAGCCTTGCTGATCGTTGTTTTCAAGCGCGGCCACCAGCTTGCCCACGGTCACCATGATGTTGTTGCCCACATCGGAATCAGAGAACACCGGCTGCGTTCCGTTTTCATAGTAACCGCCGAAAATTTCCGCGCCAACGTTGTTGAGCTGCAGATACTGCCCGGCGGAAATTTCCACATTATGGGCCGCCGTCTGCGGATGGATGACGAACTGGGCGTTCTTGACGAGTTCAACCTCCCCATCCCGCGCCGTGAGCACCAGCTTGCCGCCGGGCACCAGCAGTTCGGTGGCGGTGCCGGTGTTGGCAGCCGTATGTCCTGTGGACCAGTTCACGCCGCCATCGGTACTGTAGGAGTACTGGATGGGGTTCCCGGAACCGATATCCACCGAAGGGTCGTTGTCGATGCGAGCCATGACATCGCTTGAAAAAAGCCCGCGTCCTTCGGCGTTGACCGTCGCCCCCATCTGAAGGACCCCGGTGGATCCCGCTTTGACCATGAATTTCAAGTCATCGAAATTGTCAGGACCGGATATCTGGATTCCGCCGTAAGGAGTCTGGATAACGGGAGTACTCGTGGAGTTATCGACGGTGACATTCGTCCAATCCGTACCGTTGAGAGAATACCGGGCCAAAATGGGCGTATTGTCACCGGCGGTCACGCCCGCATTTACAACCTCCACGTAGACATTCTTCTCGAACCCGCCCAGGGGCAGGGCCTTGATGGAAGCGTTGCCATCGGAATACAGCACTGCGGACTGAGATTCGTGATCGCCTTTGTACACTGCCGTTGGCGCCACGGTCAGCCACGAGCCCTTTGTCATCAGCTTGTTGGACTCGGGCGAAAGTTCCACTTCGTAATCAGCCGGAAAAGAAACGCTGACCCCGCCGAGGTTGAGCGTTCCGCCGGCGTCCCAGGTTCCTGTCTCCCAGGTCGCGCCCCCGTCTTTGCTGAACCGGCAGTCCGGAGTGCCGCTGACTGGAACGGTGGTCCCCTCCGCCCCCAGGAACTGAACGACGAAACTGCGGCTGGCCAACCCAGTGGCCAGGCCGAGGCTGTTGCCGTCCTGATCGTAGACCATGAGCGCCTCCTCGAAGGCGCTCTCGTCAAATTTCTGGCCGCCGAAAATGGCGTTCCCCTCGAAACGGGAGTTGGCCAGATTGACCAGTTGGCTGAAAATCTGACGAACCTCGTAGGAGGTCGCCTCGCGGTCGGAGGCGGTCATTGTCCCGGAAGCGCCCTGCTCGGCCAGTCCCTTGAGCTTGGTCAAAAGGGTGCTGACCTGGATCATGGATTCGTCGGCCAGGCCGAGCCAGCCCTTGGCCGTATCGATGTTGCTGCGGTACTGGTCGATGGAGGCCAGGGAGGTGCGGTAATTGAGCACGCGGGCCGTACCCACCGGATCGTCGGAAGGTTTGTTGATGCGCTTCTGGCTGGAAGCCTGCATGTTCAGATCCATCAGCCGGGACTGGGTGTCCTGCAAATTGTACAGAAAATTGCTGTACTGGTTACGAAGGGATACGCGCATGACCCGCCTCCATTAGTTCTTGAGCCCCAAAAGCACTTCCAGCATGGACTCGGCCGTTGTGATCAATTTCGCAGCAGCCGTGTAGGCGTGCTGAAACTTGATCAGGTTGGTCATTTCCTCGTCCAGGTTCACTCCGGAGACCGATTCCTGCCGCGATCTCAAATCGTTGGCCAGGGCCTCCTGATATTCCGCATTGAACTTCGCGGATTGCGTGTCCGACCCGGCCTTGGCGACCAGGGTGGAATAATATTCCCCCAGCGTCTGGCGAGTCGTGCCCTCGGTCACGGTGCGCGTGGCCACGGCCTTGGCCTGCAGGGCCGCAATGGCGGCGGCCGTGGTGTTGTCGCCCTCGTTCATCTCCCCGGCGCCGTTGATGCGGCCGGTATTGATGCGGGAGGTGTTGCTGCGCACGCTGTTGTTGATGGACAGGGTTCTGGCGTCGGAACCCTCGAAAAACGTGTTGATGCCCAGCGCGGCCAGCAGCCCCGTCGTATCCGAGCCGAAGGCGAAATCATGTTTGTCGTCGGAAGATATCTGCAGATGATTGTCCAACACGGAAGCTGTGAGCGCGCCGCCAAAGGTGTTGTTGATCGCGTCGACCACGTCCTGAAGACTGTGAGCGGTCGGGTCGAAGTTCTGCACTCCGGCCGCTGTGGAATCGAAATCAAGGCCCTGGAACTGCACCAGCGCACCGGTGGTCTTGTCATAGACGCCGATCATGAGGTTGCCGCTTTCCAGCTTGTCGCCGAAGATCAACCCGGCGTCGACGCCAAGCTCCGCATCCTTGTCCACCAGCCCGTACGTACCGATGACATCCTCAAAGCGCTCAAGGCCGGTGCCTTGGGAGTGAAGACGATTGACCTCCCAGACCAGGCTTTTGGCGAAGGCGTCGAGCTTTTCGAGGTAGCCGCCGATACTTGCGTCCCGAAACTGAAAATATCCGGCCAGGCTGCCTCCGGTCAGACGGCGCTCGTTGTTCTCACCGTTGCTCAGGATCTGCGGCGTGATATTGACCTTGGAGGCGGACGTTTCATACCAGAAGACGGATTTGTTGGGCAGAATCTGAAAACGGTCCCCGGCAGTGAGCGTATCACCGGCTTCGGGCGAAAAAAGCACGGAGCCCTTCCCGTCGGGCAGCAGCACGCCCTCATCCGTGACCGTGAAGACACCCACCCCGTTTTCATCCGTAAGCCAGGTCTTGCCGCCGTCCGCAGAAACCTTGAAGGTCACCCCGCCGCCGGACACCAGCCCGGGGTTGACGATCTCAAGCGTGTACTCGCTGGAGCTCTTGCCATCGAACGAAACAGTTCCCGCATACGTCGAGGCGTTGTTCAAAGATGCCGAAAAGGGAGCCGACTCAAAGGCCAGTCTGAAGGCATTGGTGCCATCGACCAACGTATGCCCGGCCTTGGTGGTGATGGTTACATTGCCCAGACCGTTATCTATGTAATTGATGTCGATCTTCTCGGCCAAATCGCGGACCAGGGACGCACGCTGATCGCGCAGACCGTTGGCGTTGTTCTTGCCCGTCTCCTCGGTCACGGTGATCTGACTGTTCAGCTCGGCGATGCTTTTGAGAAGAGTATTTATCTCTTGGACTTCCGCAGCGATAGTGTCGTCCATCTGCCCTTGCAGCCGCTGCAGATCCCCCTGCACGACCCCGATGGCCTGCTCCAGGTTGGAGGCGTGCCCGAGCAGGGCCGCACGCACGCTGGTGTCTCCGGGATTGGTGGCCAGGGTCTGCCAATCCGCCCAGAACGCGGACAGAGCCGAGTTGACCCCTTGCGCGTTGGACTCGTTGAAGATCATCTCAACGTTCTGCAGATTCTCGTGGAGCTTCTGCCAGCGCTGCTGCTCCGAGCTCTTGGTGTTGTACATGATCTCGGTGAATTCGTCGAAATAACGGATGACTTCGGCCGCGTTGACGCCGGTGCCGAGCTGGCCCGGAGTGTAGCTGATGTAATAGCCATCCTCGAAGCGCACGGCCTGACGGCTGTAGCCCTCGGTGTTGGCGTTCGAGATATTGTTGCCGACGACCTCGATGGCCGCCTGGTTGGCAAAAAGGGACTGCTTCCCGATGTTGAACAGGGACGCGATGCCGGGCATCAGAGCCTCCCGCGCACCAGTGTCGCCGTGGCCGTACGATCCTGCCACGTCCCCTTGGCCGAGTAGGTGTTTCGCTCCCTCGGTGCGACCTGATTCTGAAAATGGCTGAGCAGCACGCCGCTCTGCTTCCACAGAGCCATGGCCAGATCGGCGTTGATGGATGCGAGCTGCCCGCTGTCCTGCTCATGCGTGATGATCTTGGCCCGCCACGTTTCAAAGATCCGCCTGTCCGCAGCGGGCAGGGTCTCCAGGAAAACCGCCAGATTGGTCATGCCCGCCGATTGCAGGCGATGGACCAGCGCCTCGCGTTCACGCACGAGCTGCCTGATCAGGTCCTGAATGCACATCTCAAGCCCCGTCACCTTGTCCGGTGCGCCTGCCCGCAGCAGGGAGTACTCCTCACGCAGGAGCTGGCAGAGAAGCTCTGTGCCTTTGGCCTGACGGATGAGACTGCCAAGAATGATCTGTTGCATATGGTGCTTCCTTACATGTGAAAAGTCGTGGGACGTATGGCCGAGACAGGAAATCCCTGCTTGGCCTACCCTTCTTTTCCCTGATCACTGCAAAATCCCGACCAGTGCGCACCAGGTCTTCCAGGGGCTGTGACGTAGGGCCTTCCCGCCCGGATGCGGTCCCAGGAGGGCCGGCCGCCCGGCAAGAATTTCCCCGTGGTCTGGCGCACTAAGGTCCGTCCTCGCCGTCCATGCGTACAACGCGCAGGGCGTCTTCCAGATCCGTGGGCATGGCCTGCGCCTTTTCCGCTCCGGACAGATTCGAGCGCTGCTCAATGCGCCGTGCCAGCATCTCGGCCTCGTGCTGCGCCGTAATCGCGGCCAGCGTGCGCGGCTGCACGGCCGCAGCCTGATTACGGGGCTGGGTCGCGCTCGACGCCGAGCGGTCCAGGGGATGCAATGGCGCCGTGGAGGTCGTATCGCGACTGGCGTTGACCAGGCGCTCTGAAAGATTCGCATAGAGCATGTCGGACAAGCCGATGCCCCCGCTGCGCGACATCTTGACCGACAGCTCCTGGTCGAACATGGACAGATAGCCCTCCTCTTCCTTGGAATGGAGCATTCCTTCCTTGGGCACGGAAGCACGCATCTGTTTCCAGATCTGGCCGATGAACACGGCCTCGAAGTCCTGGCAGGCTTTCTTGAGCTTGGCTTCGTCCATGCCCTTTTCGGGCTGCACTTGGGAGCGCAGGTTCCGGAGCCTGTCCTGCAGGCTTTGCGTCGGATCAGGTTCGGGCAGGCCCGTGGTGATAATCTCGTTCATGCCGCCTCCGCTGGCTAGATGACTTCAAGATCGGCATGCAGAGCGCCCGCCGATTTCATGGTCCGCAGAATGGAAATCAGGTCCCGGGGCGTGGCGCCAATGGCGTTCAAACCATCGACCAGCTCCTGGATAGACGCCCCGGCCATGAGAATGAGCCGACGCTGCTCTTCGCGCACGCCGATCTCGGTGGACGGAGTGATGGCCGTCTGGCCAGGGGAGAACGCTCCGGGCTGGGAAACCTGGGGCTGTTCGGACACAACCACGTTCAAGTTGCCGTGGGAAACGGCCACCTTGGCCAGGGTGACATTGGCGCCCAGAACCACGGTGCCGGTCTTTTCGTCGACAACCACCTTGGCCCGGCTGTCGGGCTGGACTTCCAGATTCTCCAGAGAGGCCATGAGCGCGACGATATTGCCCTGATACTGGGGAGGAACCCCGAGCCTTATGGAGGAGGCGTCCTGGGCATGGGCGTACTGACCGCCAATGGCCTTGTTCAGGCTGTCCGCGACCTGCTTGGCTGTGGAAAAATCCTCCACGCCGAGCTGGATGGTGATGTCCTTTTGCTCGTTGAAACTGAAAGGCACGCTGCGCTCTACCACCGCTCCGCCGGGGATGCGGCCCACGGTGGTGATGTTCTTGGTCGCCGTGGCCGCGTCTCCGCCGGCTGAAAACCCGCCCACGGCCAGAGAACCCTGGCTCAGGGCGTAAATACTGCCGTCTATGCCTTTGAGCGGGGTCATGAGCAGCACGCCACCCAGCAGCGAAGACGCATCCCCCACGGAGGAAACTGTCGCGTCAAGCCGGGATCCCGGTCTGGCCGAGGCCGGCATCTTGACCGTGACCATGACCGCCGCGACGTTTTTTGGTTTGAGCGCTGCCCGGTCGACCTTGACCCCCATGTTTTCAAGCATGTTGGCCATGGACTGAATCGTGAACTGCGAGCTGCTCTTGTCCCCGGTTCCCGGCAGGCCGACCACCAGTCCGTAACCGACCAGATCGTTGGAGCGCACCCCTCCGAAGCTGGCGATATCCTTGAGGCGCGCGGCTCCGGCAGGCATACCCAGACCGATGGACAGGCCAAGGACAAGAAGCAGGAAAGCGAAGCGTCTGGTTTTAGAATGGCCACACATTGTCTAGTATCCTCGCAAGCCACCCGGGGCGTTGTTTGTCGGCCAGGACTCCCTCGCCGTAAAGTTCGATGCGCGCTTCGGCCAGGCTGGTGGACATGATGGTATTGTCGGCGTCGATATCCCGATCCCTGGCCACGCCCTGCACCAGCACGATCTGGGTCTCGCCGTTGACCCGCGTCTCGCGGGCCCCGACCACTTCCATGAGCCCGCCGCCCAGAACCCGGGTCACCCTCGCCGCCACGGTGGTGGTAAGGGAACTTTCACGCTTGGTTTCGCCGTCACCCTTAAAATCGCTGGTGGAGCCGGCATTGACCAAAGCATCCGGCCCAACTGTCGCGCCGGGAATCAGCGGCAGCTTGTCCTTGCCCAGATAGGCGCTCACGCCCAGATTCATGGAACTTTCCCTGTCGGCCGTGGTTGAAGCCTTGCTCTTGGACAATGTGGTCTCGACCACCTTGATGAGCACAATATCCCCGACCCGCTTGGCTCTGGCATCGGCGAAGAGCATGGTCGCCCCATCCGGATCAAAGAGCGAGCCCGGATTTTGCGCTTCGGACACCCGCTCCTGCGGAGGAGGAGTGACCACGGCCGCAGGCATGGGCGGACGGCTCGTGGTTCGACATCCGGTCAGGACCACGACCGCCAGCATGAACATCATTAATCTTTTCTGCATATTTCCTCCCAGCCTACGGCACACGCACCGTTTCGGCGTCAACAACCTGCGCGGCCACCACTCTGCGGCTCTGCATGTTCCGGACCCGGATGGTGTTGCCGATGCCGCCGTCCTCAAGACTTTCGACCGGCACGGTCAATTTGAGTGTCTGCCCCGCATAAACCAGGGTCAAAATCTGTCCCTTGGCCACCACGGGGATGGATTCCACCGCGTCGGCGCTGATAACCTGACCCTCGCCCACCGCCGCAGTCATGCGCAGGGGCAAGTTGCGGCCGTCCCAGGGCTCCCGCGCCATATGAGCCAGATTCTTGCGCGCAAACCCAACCAGCCCCGGCTCCAGCATGTCGCCCCTGTTCAGGACGCGGGCGGCGCAGGGCACTGTCTTCCAGACATCGGCGAAGACCGTGCCCGTGAAACTCTGCAGCAGGCGGCCATCTTCGGTTACAGCCTCCAACCGTAGGCTGATTCGCCCCGGTGCGGGCGTACCCACGGGAACGACGCGAATCTGAACCGGGTCCTTTTCGGAGATGAAGAGATAATCCGCCATGCGATGCTCACGGATTTCCACTTCGCCTTCATAATGGGCCAGGGCGTTCGTCAAAATTTTGTCGATGGCCGGCCGCAACGCCAGGGTGCTGAGCACCTGCCCTCCGCGCTGGACCTGAACCTGATCCGGGACATCCACGGGAGGCAGGGCCGTCCCGAAACGCTGCACGATCAGCTCGCGCAATCTGGATCCGTTCAGGTTGGCCCTGGCGCCATCGAATTTGGGTGAGGCCAACAGAGGTACCGTTCCAATGCCGGCCAGGAGGGCCTTGGCGTCCTCGCCCTCGGCCCGGGCCAAATCGCTCAGAGTGATGGCCGGTCCGTCCACGCACACGGCCCCGGCCACGATCAGTCGGCCCTGGGCCACAGCCAGACCGGGACAGAGCAGAAGGATGAGCAGGGCCACTGAAAAACGCATGCGCTACCTCTTCAACTGATTGGCGGTCTGCAGCATCATGTCGGCCGTGGTGATGGACTTGGAGTTGGCCTCATAGGCGCGCTGGCCCACGATCATGTTGACCATCTCCTCCACGATCTCCACGTTCGACATCTCGAGGAATCCCTGGGCCAGGGTGCCTGCATTGTTCTCGCCAGGCACGCTCTCCACAGCCTCGCCGGAACCGTCGGTCTGCACATAGAGGTTGCGCCCCATGGCTTTCAGGCCCGCAGAGTTGACAAAGGTATAGACAGGAATGTCCGTACCTGCGATCTCCGCTCCGGCCTTGTCCACGCATGTCAGGCGACCGTCCTCGGTCACGACAATGTTCTGGGTCTCGGGCGGGACAATGAACTCCGGCTGCAGGGGATGCCCGTTATCGGTCACGATGCGCCCGTCGCTGTCGAGCTTGAAGGCCCCGCTCCTGGTGTAGGACTCCTCGCCGTTGCGATCGACACGGAAAAATCCATCGCCTTCGATGACCAGGTCGAGCTGATTGCCCGTATTCTGAAAATCGCCCTGCGTGAATATCTTGTGCACGGACACGGGCCTAACCCCCATGCCGACCTGCATGCCCACGGGCAGACGATCGCCTTCCTGATTGGTGGAGCCTGCGATCTTCATGTTCTGGTACATGAGGTCCTCGAACTCGGCCCTGTTCTTCTTGAACCCGGTGGTGTTGACGTTGGCCAGGTTGTTGGCCGTAACGTCGAGATTGAGCTGCTGGGCGATCATGCCCGAAGCGCTGGTCCATAAAGCGCGAATCATATTTTCTTCTCCTTGCGGGATCACCCGCTCCCATCTTGTGGCCCGCGATCAAGCCGCAGGGCCTAGCACGGGATATTATCTTGGGGCACCGACCTCTGCGATAGCCTTCTTGTCCTGCTCAAACGAGCCGCTGATCATCTTCTGGTAGGCTTCGAAAGCACGCATGGCCTCGATCATGTTGACCATCTCAGAGACCACGTTCACGTTGGCCGCTTCCAGAAAGCCCTGCTCCACGGTGGACTCCTCGGCCGGGATGGCCTGCGCGTCCGCGCCGGGGCGGATACGCAAGAGAGAGTTGCCTACCTTCTCCAGGGCGCGCGGGTCCTCGACCCGAACCAATTCGATGGTGTCGATCAGTTCGCCGTCAACGGAAAACCCGCCGTCCGCATCCACCAGAACGGCACCCCCTTCCGGTATCTGCAAGGGCCCGCCCGCGCCCAAAAGCTGGTTTCCGTGGGCGTCCACGACAAAACCTTCGGCCGAAAGATGGTACACGCCCTGACGGGTCAGAAATTCCCCTTCCGGCGTCTGGACCCGGAAAAAACCGTCCCCGGCGATGGCCAGGTCGAGCGGATTGCCGGTGCTTTTCATGGGACCCTGGGACATGTCGATGACCGACTCGGAAATCCTGGGCTGAGCCAGGAGATTGGGCTGCGGCCACGGCACCTTCTCGGTTAGCGTGGTGTTGGGATCGACCATGTCGTGGGCGTAGCGGCGAAAGGTGTCCCGGAAGGCCAATTTTTCACTCTTGAAGCCGGTGGTGTTCACGTTCGCCAAATTATTGGCGATGCTGTCCAGCCGATGTTGCTGGGTAAGAGCCCCGAATACGGCGCTATAACTGCTGTCTTGCATGTGGGGTCCTCCTTGGTAACGCTCATTGAGCAAATACCAGGCCAGTTGAGATGCGTGATCGCAGAGCGCGCAAGGGTCGCCCCAAAAAAACACTTGACTGCCATCCCCCCCCTCATGCAAGGGAAACGGTTGCAGAGCGGGTGTAGCTCAATGGCAGAGTACAAGCTTCCCAAGCTTGGAGTCGCGAGTTCGACCCTCGTCACCCGCTCCACTCCTGTATGTGGTCATACTGATATTCGGTAGCTGATTTGGGGGTGGGCCTTTTCGTGGTCCACCTTTTTTTTTCCGGCAGGCATAAATGGACAAAAGCGAAATACACGCCCGACTGATTGAAATGGTGACACCCCTGTGTCAGGCCCGGGATCTTGAACTCTGGGGAATTGACCTGCTTTTCGCGGCCGGAGGACGGCACAAGATCGTGCGCGTCTATCTTGACTCCGCCCAAGGCGTGGGTATCGACGAATGTACGGAAGTAAGCAGACACCTCAGTCTGGCCCTGGACGTGGAAGAAGACATCATCCCCGGCGCGTTCACCCTGGAAGTATCCTCTCCCGGCCTTGAACGCCCCTTCTTCTCGCTGGAGCAAATGAAGGCCTATGTGGACCAGCCGGTTCGCATCCGCCTGGAAAATCCGCTGGACGGCAGAAAAAATTTCAAGGGACGCCTGCTCGCCATCGACCCTCCCAAGTTCACCCTGTCCGACGACAGCGACACCTTCGAACTGAACTGGGAGGATGTGGGCAAGGCCAACCTCATCTACGAGCCCTACGACCAGGGCAAACCCGGAAAACGCTAAATTTCGGAATACGGCGGGCTATTGCCGCAAGGAGAACGGAGGACGTTCATGAATTTGGAACTCAAAAAAGCCATTGATCAGATCAGCAAGGACAAGGGCATTGACCGTGAAATGCTGATCGACACCCTGGAAGAAGCCATTCGCGCCTCCGTGACCAAGAAGTTCGGCGACAAGATGGATATCGAGGTCACCTTCAATGAAGAGACAGGCGACATCGAAGTGTATCAATTTAAAATCGTGGTCGACGAGGTCACTGACCCCGCCACGGAAATCCTGATGGTCGACGCAGTCAAGCACGACCCCAACGTCGAACTCGACGATGCCATCGGCTTTCGCCTGCAGGTCGAAGACCTTGGCCGCATCGCGGCCCAGAGCGCCAAGCAGGTCATCATCCAGCGCATGCGCGACGCCGAGCAGGAAATCATTTTCGAGGAATACAAGAACCGCAAGGGCGAGATCGTCAGCGGCATCATCCAGCGCCGCGACCGTTCCGGCTGGATCATCAACCTCGGACGGACCGAGGCCTTGCTGCCCAAGGACAAACAGATCCCCCGCGAGCGTTTCCGCCAGGGTGATCGGGTCGAGGGCCTCATCATCGATGTACGCAAGGAAGGCCGCGGACCGCAGATCATCATCACGCGCTCCGACCCGGAGTACATGACCGCCCTGTTCCGCCGCGAGGTGCCCGAAGTGGCCGACGGCACCGTGAACATCATGGGCGTTGCCCGTGATCCGGGCCTGCGCGCCAAGGTCACGGTCCTGTCCCAGGATTCCAACGTCGATCCCGTGGGCGCCTGCGTCGGCATTCGCGGCTCGCGCATCCACAGCATCGTGCAGGAGCTGCGCGGAGAGCGCATCGACATCGTGCTCTGGAGCCCGGACATCGCCACCTATGCGGCCAACGCGCTCTCTCCGGCCCGCATCTCCAAAATCGCCATCGATGACGAAGAAAAATCCCTGGAGGTCGTGGTCCCCGAGGATCAGCTGACCCCGGCCATCGGCAAGAAGGGCCAGAACGTCAAGCTCGCGGCCAAACTTCTGGGCTGGAAGATTGACATCTTCACCAACACCCGCTTCAACAAGCTGCATAAGGACCGCCACCTGCTGGAACAGCTGGCCAGCGCGGCCCAGGTCTCCATCGCGGACTTCGCTGAAGCCGGCTTCGACTCACTGGAAGCCATGGCCGCCTGCACCAACGAGCAACTGCTCGACATCCAGGGCATCAGTGAAGAAAATATCGGCGCCCTGCGCGGAGCGTTGAACCTCCTCATCAGCCAGAACCGGGAAGAAACCCCGGAAGAATCCGCACCAGCGGAAGTAAAAGGCCTGGTCGAAGGGGAAGATGCGGACTACGCGGACGGAGACGAAGCATAGATGATTCCAGCGGATGACAAGACTGCCTGCCCGCAAGGACCGATACGCATGTGCGTGATTTGCAGGCAGCGCTTTTCCAAAGACGAACTATATAGATTTACCTGCCCTGTTCACGGAGAGCTCACTCTGACCGCTGACAGCACCGGAAAAACACCGGGACGGGGTTTTTATCTTTGCCGCGATGCGGCGTGCCGGAACAAATTCGAGCGATTCAAGGGCTGGCAGAAGAAATGTAAGGGGGTTGGGCATGTCCACTAGATTGCGGGTGAGAGACCTTGCCACGGAGCTTGATATCTCCAGCAAGGATTTGATGACGTTATTGCGGGAACTCAAAATCCCGGCCAAGAGCCATATGAGCAGCCTGACCGACGAAGAAGTCGGACAGGTCCGCAATCACCACCAGAACCGGGCGACAACGCCCCAGGTCGTGGACACTCGCGCCACCTCGGGCGTCATCGTGCGCAAGCGGCATAAGGTTGCGGCCACCGAAACCCCGGCAGAAGAACCCGCCCTGATCGCGGCGGAAGCGCCCGAAGAGACGGCGGAGAAGCCCAAGACACGCAAGCCTTCACGTGCGGTCATCGTCACCCCGGCGCGCATCATCGAGGAAGCCTCGAGCAGCGCAGTTGAGGCGGACAAACCTGCGGTAGTAGAGACCCCTGCGGCCGAGGCCCCGGTCACCGAAGCCCCCGCTGCTCCCGCTGCTCCCGCTGCCCCCGCTGCCCCCGCTGCCATGGAAGAGGCCCCTGCGCAGCCTGTTGCCGCGGAAGCGACCAATGGCCCTAACGCCGCTGCGGAAGAAACCGTCACGGCATCCGCCGAGACTCCCGGCGAAGCTGCAAGAGAGACCGCCGCGGAAACCGAAGGCGAATCAGAAGAAGCTGGGCGCGCCCGCAAGAAGACCAAAAAGGCGAAGCCCGCTCCGCCCTCCGTTCAGGTCAAGATCATCTCCAGACCCACCATCGTCGAATTTCCCGATACCCGTGTCGACGGTCAGCCAGTCCGCCCGATGGGACCGGCAGCGCGCCCCATGGGACCGGCAGGCTATACCCCGCGTCCCTCTGGACCTGGCACACGCCCATCCGGCCCATCCGGTCCTGGCGGTCCTGGCGGCCCTGGTGGCCCCGGTGGCCCGCGTCCGAGCGCCCCGCGTCCCTCTGGTCCGTCCAACCTCGGCGCTCCGCCCCGCCCCGCTCCCGAAAATGAAGGGGCCAAGGACAGCCGCGGCAAGAAAAAGAAGGGCCGCCGTACGGTGGAGGCTGCCGATCTGTATCGCAAGGAAGAATTCTCCATGGGCAAGGGCAAGAAGGCCCAGCGCGCCGAGGCGCGCAGAGCCGGTGGAGTCCGGGCCCAGGCCCAGAACACGCAACCGCTCAAGGCATCCAAGCGCAAGATCCGGATCGACGACACCATCAGGCTGACCGACCTGGCCCATCAGATGGGCATCAAGGCCCAGGACCTGATCAAGAAACTCTTTTCCATGGGGGTGATGGCCACCATCAACCAATCCCTGGATTTTGACACGGCGCTGCTCCTGGCCGCCGAATTCAAGTACGAAGTGGAAAGGGCTGGTTTCTCCGAAGACGACTTCCTGCTGCCCAAGGAAGCGGACAAGGCCGAGGACTTGAAGCCCCGTCCGCCCGTCGTGACCATCATGGGCCACGTCGACCACGGCAAGACCTCGCTCCTTGACGCCATCCGCTCCACAAGCGTCGCCTCCGGCGAAGCCGGCGGCATCACTCAGCACATTGGTGCCTACCATGTGGCCACCTCACGGGGCCAGATTGTCTTCCTGGACACCCCCGGCCATGAGGCGTTCACGACCATGCGCGCCCGTGGCGCCAAGGTCACGGACATTGTTGTCCTGGTCGTGGCGGCCGACGACGGCGTCATGGAACAGACCAAGGAAGCCGTCAGCCACTCCAAGGCGGCGGGCGTTCCCATCGTCGTGGCCGTGAACAAGATGGACAAGGAAGGGGCCGACCCGGACCGCGTCAAACGCGAACTGTCCGATCTGGGACTGATGCCCGAGGACTGGGGCGGAGACACCATCTTCGCCCACGTCTCGGCCAAGAAGCGCGAAGGCCTGGACGAACTCCTCGAACTTATCCTGCTGCAGGCCGAAGTGCTCGACCTCAAGGCAAATCCGGACAAAGCCGGTCGCGGTCACATAGTCGAGGCCAAGCTGGACAAGGGTCGCGGTCCCGTGGGCACGGTTCTCATCCAGGAAGGCCAGATCACCCAGGGCGACGCCTTTGTGTGCGGCATGATCAGCGGCAAGGTCCGCGCCATGTTCGATGACCAGGGCCGGCAGATCAAGACCGCCGGACCGGCCATCCCTACGGAGATCCAGGGCTTTGAAGGCATCCCCGAGGCAGGCGACGAGTTCGTCATCGTCAAGGACGAGAAGGTTGCCCGCAAGATCGCCGAGGACCGCCGCGTCAAGCATCGCGACAAGGAACTGGCCAAGGAATCCAAGGTCACCCTCGAAAGCTTCCTGGCCACCAAGGCCGGCGAAGAGGCCCAGAACCTGAACCTGCTTTTGAAAGCCGACGTGCAGGGCTCACTCGAGGCAATTTCCGAGGCCTTGCGCAAGCTGTCCACGGACGAAATCAAGATTGTCCTCATCCATGGCGGCGCCGGAGCCATCACCGAGTCCGACATTCTGCTGGCATCGGCCTCCAATGCCATCATCATCGGGTTCAACATCCGTCCCACGGCCAAGATCAAGGAAGTGGCGGAGCAGGAAAAGGTCGACATCCGCTTCTACGACATCATCTACAAGCTGGTGGATGACATCAAGGCGGCCATGTCCGGCATGCTCTCCCCCGACATCAAGGAAGTGTACCTTGGCCAGGCCGATGTGCAGCAGGTCTTCAGCGTGCCCAAAATCGGCAATATCGCCGGCTGCATGGTCAGCGACGGCAAGCTGAAGCGCAACTCCAACGTCCGCCTGTTGCGCGACGGCGTGGTCATCTACACCGGCAAGCTCAGCTCCCTGAAGCGATTCAAGGATGACGCCAAGGAAGTGACCAAGGGCTACGATTGCGGTGCGGGCCTGGAGAACTTCAACGATATCAAAAATGGCGATATCATCGAAGCCTTCGAACTGGTCGAGGAAGCCCGGACCATCTAGGGCCGGGCGACGTGAGGATCGACTGCGGTCCTCACGTCACCGGAACAAAGGCATGGATCCCCGCCTTCGCGGGGATGACGCCCAGAACTGTGCGTCGCATTCGTGTCATTCCCGCGTAGGCGGGAATCCATGCCTTTCATTTTTTCAGCACGTTGGATTCGCGAGCGGCACTCAGCCATGATCATCGGCACCCTGCGCCTTGAATTCAGGCTGCATGGCGTTTTTTCCTTGAAGGAAAAGCGAAAAAGCGCCAACAGTTTGAAGCAGAAGCTGCGCAACACCTTCAATGTGGCCGTGGCCGAAACCGAAGCCCAGGATTCCCATCAGGTCCTGGTTCTCGGTGTGGTTACGGTTTCCAACGATACGGCACACGTGCACAGCCGTCTGTCCAAAGTCCTGGCCATGGTGGAAGCGTCCACCGACGACGAGCTTGTTCATGCCGACATGGACGTATTTGGAGCCTGATTTTTTATGCAAAGAAGTAATTCGAGACGCGCCATTCAGATGGGCGATCAGATCATGCAGGTGTTGGCCTCGCTCCTGATTCAGGAAGTCGAGGATCCGACCCTTGCCCTTGTCACCATCACGGGAGTGCGTTTGAACCGGGATTTCAGCATCGCGGAAGTCCTCTATACCCACCTGCGTGGACGCACGGCGGAGCCGGAGATCACCAAGGCACTTTACCACGCCAAGGGCTTTTTGCGTTCGCGGCTGAGCAAGGAGCTCAACCTGCGCGGCATCCCTGACTTGCGCTTCCAGTGGGACACCTTTCTCGAGGACATGGTGTACGATGCCCCTCCTGAAACAGATAGCTGAACAGATCCGGGACGCGGACAACTTCCTGGTCCTCTCCCATGTTTCCCCGGACGGCGACGCCCTGGGCTCCATGCTGGCCATGGGAGAGCTCTTGGACGCCCTGGGCAAGAAGGTCCGCGTGTTCAACGAGTCCGGCATTCCGCGCCGTTTCGAATGGCTTGCGCCCAAACGCGAAATTCTGACCGAGCTACCGGAAGTTGAGCCAGACAACCTCATCGTTCTGGACTGCGGTAGCGCTGAACGTGCCGGAGACCTCATCGCGCCGTGGCTCAAGACCAAGAAGGTGTTCAACTTCGACCACCACCTCGACAACCCCATGTTCGGCACCGTGAACTGGGTCGAGCAACGCGCCTCATCGGTGGGCGAGATGGTCGGCATGTTGGCCCGAAAGCTTGGCGTTCCGCTGGTGGGCCTCCTGGGTGAGTATGTTTACCTGGCGCTCATCTCCGACACCGGGGACTTCTGTTTCAACAACACCCGCCCCGAAACGCTGGAAATGGCTGCCGAAATCCTGCGTCTGGGTCTTTTGCCCGGGCCTTTCCACGAGCAGAAACAATCCACCGGGACGCTGAACCAGTTACAGATGCGCGGCACTGTGCTGCAACGGGCGCGCCTGTATGCGGACGGACAGATCAGCCTCATCTCCTTCACGCGCGAATTATTCGAGCAGACGGGTACAGGTCCCGAGGATACCGAAGGGCTGGTCAACACCGTCCTCTATATACGTGGAGTGCAGGTGGCCATCAGTTTGCGCGAGGAAGAACAGGGTATCAAATTTTCGTTGCGCTCCAAAGGCAGCACCAACGTGCAGACCGTGGCCTTCCGGTTTGGGGGAGGCGGTCATCGCAATGCTGCCGGCGGGACCCTGCTCCTGGACATGGATCAGGCCAAGGCGACCATGATCCAGGCCGTGACCGAGGAACTGGCCAACTCATGAGCGTCCCGACCCTGAAACAGCTTGACGGGGTGCTGGTTTTGCATAAACCGGGAGGCCCGACCTCTGCGGATTGCCTGAATCAGATCAAGCGCCGCTTGGGGCAGAAAAAAATCGGCCACGCCGGCACCCTCGACCCCATGGCCACGGGCGTACTGGTGGTCCTGCTCGGACAGGGAACCAAGCTGGCCGGATATTTGAGCGATGACCGCAAAACCTACCGGGGCAGCCTGATCCTGGGGCGGGCCACGGACAGCTACGATGTCCAGGGCAAGGTGCTGTCCGAAGCACCCTGGGAGCATTTGGACCCTGAAACAGTGCGGGGCGAAGTGCTGGGCTGGAAGGGGACCATGAGCCAGGAGGTGCCACCGGTATCGGCGGCCAAGCACCAGGGCAAGCCCCTGTATGCCTTGCACCGGGCCGGTAAAGAGGTCCCGGTCAAAGTCAAGGATGTTACAATTTTCGACTCGCAGGTCCTGTCCCTGGATCTGCCGGTCACAAGCTTTCGAGTCACCTGTTCCGCAGGAACCTACATCCGCTCCCTGGCCCACAGCCTGGGGATGCGACTTGGGTGCGGAGCGGTGCTCAGCGAACTGGAGCGGGAGGCAAGCCACCCGTTCACCCTCGCCCAGGCTCATAGTCTGGAAACCGTGCTGGAAAGCGGGGATCAGCTCCATGAACTGGTCCTGCCCATGACAAATGCCCTGCCCCACTGGCCCAAGCTCATGCTCGACCCCGAGCAGACCGCGCTGGTCCAGAACGGGGCATGGCTGCCAACCAGCCTCTTTCCGGATTATCCGGCACAGGAAGGGGACCGGACGCTCATGCTCTCTATCGACCGGGCCCCCTTGGCCCTGATGGAAGCGAGCATGCGCACGGGCGTCTTGTCCTGGGTCATCCTGCGCGGGCTTTGGCAAGCCTGACGGCTCTGGTTCGCAACGTGGATATGGTCAGGTGGAAGAAACATGATAACCGGAGGATATGGCTGTGGTCTTAACCCCTGAACTCAAGGCTGAAGTTGTAAAGGAATATGGCAAAACCGAAACCGATACCGGGTCTCCTGAAGTGCAGGTAGCACTGTTGACCCAGCGGATTACGTACCTGACTGACCATTTCAAGGGTCACAAGAAGGACTTCCATTCCCGCACAGGTCTTTTGAAACTCGTCGGCAAACGCAGACAGCTTCTGAATTACCTGAAGAAAAAAGACATTCAGCGTTACCGCGATCTGATCGCGAAACTCGGTCTGCGCAAGTAGACATCTTGAAAGGCGGGACCTTGGGGTCCCGCCTGCCCTTTTTTTGAACCGCACTCCCGGCAGCACTTCATGCCTGCGGTTTTGTGTTTAGTGCATGGTTCAACCCTCGTTGGACCATACCCTAAACACCAAACCCGCCGCCCGCTGCCCTTAACGGAGTGTCCAAACCATCACGAGGCATATTATGGCAGCTTTTCAGACCACCAGACGCACCATCCCCATGGGCGACAGTGAAATCATCATCGAACACGGCAAGCTCGCGCTGCAGGCCAGCGGTGCCGTGACCGTGCAGTGGGGCGACACCATCGTTCTGGTCACGGCCACCCATCAGGCCCTGGACCGGGTCGTGGATTTTCTTCCCCTGACCTGCAACTATCAGGAGATGCTCTACTCCGCCGGCCGCGTCCCGGGAAACTATTTTCGCCGAGAAGTGGGCCGCCCCAGCGAGCACGAGACCCTGACCTCCCGGCTCATGGACCGCCCCCTCCGTCCGCTCTTTCCCAAGGGCTGCAACAATGAGATCCAGGTCATCGCCACGGTCATCTCCTCGGACAAGGAGCGCTCCGCCGACATCCTGGCCATGCTGGGCGCATCCACTGCCCTGCACATCTCCGAAATCCCCTTCGCCGGTCCGATTGCGGCCATCCGCGTGGGCTATCGCGACGGAAAATTTATCCTCAATCCCACGGCTACGGAACTTGCTTCAAGCCAGCTGAACATGATCCTGGCCGGTTCGCGTGACGCCGTGGTCATGGTCGAAGGCGGGGCCCAGTTCCTGTCCGAGGACATCATGACCGAAGCCGTAGCCTGGGGACACGCCCAGCTTGGGCCGCTGCTTGATGCCCAGGAAGAGCTGCGCAAGGAGCTTGGTTGTGCGAAATTCACGGTCACTCCCCCGGCCGAAGACACGGAACTGATTGAAGCCGTGGCAGAACTTGCCACCACGCCCCTGACCGAAGCTCTGGCAGTGCCCGGCAAGATGGATCGCCGCGATGCCAAGAAAAAGGTCAAGCAGAATCTGATGGAAGGCCTGATGGCCAGATTCGCCGAGACTCCCGAACGAATCAGGGGCGTTGGCGAGATCATGGAAAAGCTGGAGAAGAAAATCGTCCGCCAGCGCATCATGACCGACAAGATCCGCATCGACGGCCGCGACCTGACCACGGTCCGCCCCTTGATCATGGAAGTGGGTTTCCTGCCCCGTACCCACGGCTCGGCCATCTTCACGCGCGGCGAGACCAAGGCGCTGTGCACATGCACCCTCGGCAGCACCCGCGACGAGCAGCGCATCGAGACCCTGGCCGGCGATACATCCAGGCGCTTTCTGATGCACTACAATTTCCCGCCGTACAGCGTGGGTGAAGCCCGCATGCTGCGCGCCCCCGGACGCCGCGAAATCGGCCATGGCGCCCTGTCAGAGCGGGCCCTGAATCCTGTTCTGCCCGAGCCGGATGCGTTCCCGTTCACCATCCGTGTCGTCTCCGACATCATGGAATCCAACGGTTCTTCCTCCATGGCCTCCGTCTGCGGCGGCACCCTTGCGCTCATGGACGCGGGCGTACCCATCAAGACCCCCATCGCGGGCATTGCCATGGGCCTCATCAAGGAAGGCGACGAATACCTGGTCCTGACCGACATCCTCGGTGACGAAGACCACCTGGGGGACATGGACTTCAAGGTCGCGGGTTCCCGCGACGGCGTGACCTCCATCCAGATGGACATCAAAATCGCGGGCATCCCGGCCGAAGTCATGCAGAAAGCCCTGCATCAGGCCAAAGACGCTCGCGTGCACATCCTCGATCAGATGGAGGCGCTTATCGCCGCTCCCAGAGGCGAGCTGTCCGTATTTGCTCCGCAGATGGACATCGTGCACATCTCGCAGGACAAGATCCGCGAAGTCATCGGACCCGGCGGCAAGAACATCAAAGCCATCTGCGAAGCAACCAAGGCCGACATCGACATCGACGATTCCGGCAAGATCTCCATCTTCGCCCCGGATTCCATCTCCCTGGCCAAGGCCCGGGAAATGGTGCTCTTCTATGACCAGAAGGCCGATCTGGGCAAGGATTACGACGGCATCGTCAAGAAGATCATGGACTTCGGCGCGTTCATCGAGATCCTGCCCGGGCTTGAAGGCCTGTGCCACATCTCGCAGCTGGCCCGTGACCGCGTCAACGTGGTGACGGATGTGGTCCAGGAAGGCGACGCCATCCGCGTCCGAGTCATCGACATCGAACCTTCCGGACGCATCAAGCTCAGCCGCAAGGCCATCATCCTCGAAGAGCTGGGCGAAGAACCCGAACCGGTTCAGCCCCGCTCCGACCGCCCGCGCAACGACAGACCGCGCGGTGGAGACAGAGGCGGCGAACGCGGCGGACCACGCCGTCGTTAATTCAAATTAAAAAACCCGGTAACTCCGGGTTTTTTTTGGCCCTCTGTCCCGCTCACCCGAGAGAACCGGTCGCTGCAAAGTTGACGCCCTGGCGATCTGAACGAAATGGATCCCCGCCTTCGCGGGGCTGACAACGGGTGGGGTGGACATATTTCTCGTTGCCGACAAATGGTGCATCGGCTTCGGGCGGGTGACTGGGGACGACATTTGGGAAGACCGAGTCGTGCCGCCTCCGTCATTCCCGCGAAGGCGGGAATCCATCTTTTGCCGAGACATCGCGAAGGGGATGGATCCCCGCCTTCGCGGGGATGACAACGGGTGGGGTGGACATGTTTCTCGTTGCCGACAAATCGTGCATCAGCTTCGGACAGAGGACTTGAGGCGACATTGGAAAGACCGAGGCGTGCCGCCCTGCACCCTCCGTCATTCCCGCGAAGGCGGGAATCCATCTTTTGCCAAGGCATCGCGAAGGGAATGGATCCCCGCCGTC